>Ga0307930_1003287_pt1 | contig 11949 bp, 13 predicted proteins | sample OrgLakmetageno46_FD_203161 | JGI IMG/M metagenome (GOLD analysis project Ga0307930, IMG submission 203161) | Saline water microbial communities from Organic Lake, Antarctica - #46 | ecosystem: Environmental > Aquatic > Non-marine Saline and Alkaline > Saline | place: Antarctica: Organic Lake... | reverse complement strand
TTAACCTCCCCTGTAGTGGTAACTCCTCCATGTAAACACAAAAGTGCCCAGATGTTATCAAAAATATCAAAAATCGATGCGTCTCGCCGAGCTGTTTCCGGTGGTGTATTTCTTTTCTTCCAACTCGCAAATCCAAGTCCAATTTTGGTCTGTTGAATTATTTTCCCGATTTGATGAGCCGTGCCTTAGGTAGGTACCATAGGTTTCTGTTTTCCGATTTCCGGACCCCCCTTGTTTTTAACCCCATATTTTCTTGCAGTTACTGTAAAGAGGCAACGAATGAAGCATTTTGCACTACTTTTCAGCGCTGGTAACAAGCATACGGTCTATATACGGTCGTCCAAAATCCTGGAAATCCCCGCACTTTTTTTGCTGCGCTTTTTGGGAGCCGGCATCTTGATTAATTGATGAATTCTTGCCTCCTAAGTGGCCGACCTACTTGATGCTCTGTGAGTGCAGCTCAAATGAAGAGTTTCCACCCGCATATTTTTGGGGAGTATTAAGTAGACTAGGCTAGACCCGAGGGGCCGGAATAAGAGGACTAACAGGCGGGAAATCTAAGCAGAGAAGCGCATACTTGAAGAGAATCCAATCAGGCGACTAATCACCTAACTTACCACGCACACGTGCCCGTTTCACTCAGGCACTGCACACGTACTTACTGCAGTACCTCGGATTTTGTATTACCGGTAGGAAATTTCCACCCGACGGCCGTCCAGCCTCAGCTCACAACATCCGAGAACTTCTGCATACGTATAGTATAGTCGTATACTGTGGTGTATCGTTATAATAGCTGTCCGTCCGGGCGGCACAGCATTCATTCCATTTGGTGCCTGTGTTTATGCAATGCCGTCGATATATGAATCGAAGAGACAAAAGGAAAAGACTTTAGAGTCTGAAATTGAATTAATCGACGAGACAATGCCTCTCTTGGACAAGCGGTTTGATTCGCCAGCTGAAAATTTCGTGGGTGATTTATATCGTATTGGAAACATCAGGAAGCTCAATCTTCGCACATTGCTGTCTTCTGCTTGACGTGCTTGGCGTATACTTTTCTTCGCTATTTTATGCGCCATTCTATTCATCCATGTTAGAGATAGAACTGCAAGTGCAGTAGAATTGAACGCGTGCATCGTCAAGAGTCTTCCAGCAAATGCCGGTTACGACGTTGTCGCATACTACTCCCTTAAGCCGTACCCTGAGGGCACAGAAGTTTTAGGATCCGATCAATTTACGTCAGATTACCTCGGGTACACGTATAACTTTAATTCAGCTTTGAATAAGGCTACTTTCGATGCAAATCCTGGAAAGTATTTACCCATCTGGGGTGGTTTCTGCGCCTACGCCATAACAGAATACTTGTGGACTTGGGACGAAATTGAAGAAAATGGTCCTGCTGCTAACCCTAACGTGTGGCTGATTTACAACGACAGACTCCACTTGTTCATGTTACCAGACGCAAAAAATCTTTTGAAAATGAAACCTCGAACCCTGACCTGGACTACACTGGCTCCTTGAGATTGGCGAGCTGGACTGGAAACATAGATCCCAACAATTTCGTCGCGAACACGGGTTGCTTTTGGTACGACTTGGAATGCGGCCAAGGCAGTATTAGAAACGAAAGCAATGGCGAGTGCGTACTAACAGAATCAGCTCGCTCAAAACTAGAGGGCAATTTTGGCACCTGGCCGTCTGTAGAGGACAAAAGAATTCTGACCTTTGTCCTCTGATCCTTAGTCGCTACCAGATATAAAATTTCGTCGGACAGTAGCCCCAAAACCACCTGTTCCGTGTTAGAAGCACATAAATAGCACGCTTGTTGTCCCTTGATGTGCCAGTGCCCCTGTTGCTGCTGTATTTGAAACCATATCGGTTTTCTCGTTGGCGATAAACCCCTTCTCCCTTCTTGCTTCCAGTAATTGAAAGCGATGAACCTTTTTCTTGGTAAAGCCATATTTATTAAGCTCCATATATTTTGTACATGCTAAGTTATCCGCTGGGTATCTAGCACTTAGCTGTTCACTGCTCACAAAGCCCATTTGGACTACCAAAAACCTCAGACCTCAGGACCCCGAGAGTCAAGAGAGAGAGAGAGAGCTAGGACGACATCGGCTGATAACCGAGATATACACAATTCAAGCGATTAAGTGCTTCTATTTCAAAACAGGTTTTGCGTGCTTGTTTCTGTCTTGGGTGTTTTCCTCCCCTGATTTACGAGATCCTTTTCCGTCTCCGCAAACCCGGGCTAGAGTCATTTGGGATGCCTTTACTCGCAAGTGTTTCATGGTCCACGTCCAGATCATCACCTGCTGGCGCATCGCCGGCAGAATCTGATGCGCTTGCTCCAGGCAATGTGCCTGCAGGCTGCGTGTCAAAGGACGCAGCCGTAGCGCCCGAGCCACTTCCAGAAGATGCTCCTGAAGTTGTCAGTGCCATGAATAAATCGAGGTCGTGGCTAGTGAGCTGCGAAACACGACTGCTGCTGCTGCTGCTGCTGCTACTACTGCTGCCGATTTTGTCCTGACCCAGGAGTGCTCTACCCACGTCGTTGCTGCTATTGCCTGCTTTGTGCACACTGCTGCTAGCATCAGCAACTGTGAGTTCATCGGCGATGGAACTGCTTGCAGATTTGGAGACAACGGCACTGCTACTAGTTGTTCTCCGTGCCGAGAGGGAGGCTACACCGCCAGCCCATAACGGTGGCACTAGCCTGCTTGGCGTAGTAGTTGACGAGGCACTCGGTTTATTCTCAATTGCACTACCTTGCGCTTTTGTGGTCGACACTTCTTCGGCATCACTAACGTGCTCAAGCTTTGTTTGTGCTTCCTCCGCATCGACACTGGCGTCATTTCCTGCTGCGTTCGACTCCCTAACAACATCCGGCCCCGTCTTCAGCACACTCTGATTTTTGGAAGAATTCCCGCTCGCTCCCGGCATTGAAAGAGGCGCTCGAATAGTAGCAGATATTCTGCTATCAGCGTTATATGCCTTAGCGGCAACATTTTCAGACTGAGCACTAGAGATGGTGACAACAGGTGTCACTGCAGAAGGCAAAGAGCTGTCATTTGTGGCTGGAATGAAGAAGGAGCTGGAGGCAGCTTTCTCAGACTGCTGCTGACTGACGACATCGGCATCATAATAACACCGGTCGCACACGCGCACCTACCACAAATAGTAACACAAAGAACAGAGGTAGCTTTTAACAAAATGAAATTGCAAAAAAAAAGAAAAAGAAAAAAAAGTACCCCAAATTTCAACCGAAGCGGAAATGAAACAAAATTGTAGGAAAAAAAAGAAGCAAATCAACCAACAAAGAGTTCAATTTCTTTCTGCATTTCATGCATACATACCGCCGTATTGAGGCCCAGCCTCGGCAAAGTTCGCCTCTGCGCGCTGCACGGGTCGCACACTAGCATACCGCAGCACCGGCAGTGGTGCTTGTCGCGGCAGCCTGCAGAGCCCGCTTCCCGCGAAGTGGCGTGCCAGGAAAAGAGGGCCTGGCAGCAGGTGCAGCGGCTGGACGACGGAAAGGGCTGCCACGGAGGCGGCTGCGCGGGCGCCGAGCGCGCATCGAGGGCTTCGCACAAGGCCGAAAAGTAGTTGCCTGAACGCATACGCCAGACGGCAGCGGTGCCCCCCAAATTAAACCGCAAATTTTAGAAGAAAACATATGATATACAGCATATGATAGCCTCAGCACTGTGAAAAAAAGAAAAAAAGAGGGGAGAGAGAAAAAGAGAAAATTGCTCACCGGCGCCGTGGTCAGCTAACATGTTGCCGTAAAGTTGAATGTGGGCTAACGAAGGGCAATCGCGGGCTACAGGGCTCACGCAGTACACCCCTCGCTGCGACCACACGTGCAGCACGCGACCAGGCACGCGCAGTTCAAGCAGAGCCACCTATGAATGGCCCAACATTTTTGTTTCTCAGCAAAGTACCACATGAGTCAAGAAACACAACTAAAGCACAGAAACTGACAAAACTAAAAAGACAGGCTGTGATATTTGACTTCAAGTATGCAGAACAGAAGAGCATATTTCTACTACCTCATCAATGACAATGGCGCTTCCACGTTTGCCGGGAGGCGAATCTGCAGAGGGTGGCGGCGGCAGTACTGGCGCTGGAGTCACACCTGACGTGGTGTCCGTTGTCATTTCTGAAAGTGGTGCCAGGTCAGACTCGGCTTGTTTTCGACCACTCATTTGTTGTGCGTTCTCTTCTTCTTCTTCTTCTTCTCTGACAGCGCGTAATTCGTCTTCCTCGCTACCGTGAGACAATTTCTGAACCAGAAAGAGCGGTAATATGACCGCATTTTTACTCGCAGAATTCCTACTGCTGCTGCTGACCTTGCCTAAATTTTGGTCCAAGGAAAGAGCAGGGTGCACACGTGCGTCATTGAATTTGACCACCACGCCAGTAACTTCTGAACGGTCAATGCTACTTTCGCTGGACTCCTTTTTCTTTCTCGCCACTGCTACTATGCGTGCAGCATGCCAACCTCCTGCTGCTGCTGCTGCTGCATTCTCACTGGGATTGCTGCTGCTTGTGCTGCCCACGACGACCACTGTTCCTGCGGATGGCGACGTCACTGGACTCTTTTTGCCATGATTGTTGTTGACATTACGACCGCTAGTATTGTCACCGCTGTCATTGGTACTGTTGCTCTCATCACCCGGGGACAATCGGCCATCTCCTTTGTCTTTTTGGGATTCACTGCCTTCAAAACCTGCAGGTATCAACCCCCAGGCAACCACTTCATCTCCCACTTCAAAAGAGGCGCGCTCTTTTCGGCCATTCAATTGCCTGCTTTCTGGGACAGTTGAGCTGTCACTGCTGCTGTCACTGCTGCTGCTGCTGCTGCTGCTGTCGCTGCTCTTTACGGCCTCCTCAGGAGCACACACCTGAAAAGCCCCGTCCTGCGAGCAGGCCTGCGCCACTGCTGCGTCCCGAGTGGCGAGTGCTCGTGCCAAGGCTGCATCCGTGTCGACTTTTCTGGACGAACCCGGCTGCGATTGCAGCTGGCCATCAAAGTTACCTCCTCCGGAGCCTCGGCTGTTCGGCGGTACCCTGCTAGAGATAGAAGTATTGGGTGACACGCGCCTCCTTCGGATGTTATCATGCGCAAGCATGAAACGGCTTCGAATGTCAGCGCCATCATGCGCAGCTGCACCCGACCCTAGCACCGATAAAGGTGGCGCTATGGTGGACACCTTATCGGACAGCACAATATCTGCTGTAGATGATGATGCTGCAGGTGGGGCAGAGGCAGCAGAAGCAGCAGCGGCAACTGCGGCAGCCACGAAGGGAGATCGCTGAGAAGCGGAGGCTCCTAGACCCGACGTCGACCCACTGCTGCTGCCAAGAGACGCACTGAGCGGCGAGTGCAGGTCTCCGGTTGAGTTTGCGGGTGATCTTAGACCTTTGGCCGCCACGGAGAGCGGTTCCGCGCTTGCGTGTTGGCCTCGCAAGAAGGAATCGCGCCACCGCGGCGCCCAGAGCCCTCGTGCGCGGCCAAACGCGGCTTCTAAATCCGCGCGCCACAAGTGGACCATGCCACGCCGCCGCCGCAACAGTTCAGCAACGAGGCCACGCACCTGAGAGTAGATGCACACGACAGACCAAGTGTAATCAAGCTTTAAAATGAAGAAAAGTGTAATCAAGCGTCAAATTGAAGGTATAACGACACAGCAGAAGGGAGAGGAGGAAAAAAGGACAAGCAAGAAGAACGCTGTACAGAAGTAGTCAACGGAGTGGTCTCCTCAAACGGATATGCACAAGAATCAAATTCTCACCGAGGTGGGCGTGAGCCTGGGAACGACGTCATCGTGCAACACCACCGAAGTGGTGAAAGTGGCCACTCGAGCTGCGAGTACGCTGTCCATGCACGCTGGAGAACCAAAGGTCGCCACCTGCAGTGCATACGTGTCCTCGCATAAGTCATATTGAATGAAGATAGGCGCATGAGCTAAAAGACCCAGTGTTTGGAAGAAAAAAGGAAAAAATGTATGTGCTTCCTGAGATGCTTAAAAGAAAATGCAGGGTATGATGGCGCAGTATGCTTACGCGCAAACGAGCAGAAGGCAACGCGCGCTGCACGAGCACTCCTAGTAATGCCGCGACTGCTCCACCCAGAGAATGGCCCGTGAGAACCAGCTCATAGCCTTGCCCATGCAAAGACGTCAGGACGTCTCCGACTTCGGACCACAGCCAAGACGCAGCGTTGGCCATTCCTTCAACGGCTGAGGTTGAGGGCACGTCCTTGAAACAAGCGTCGCCTTCCCAATCTACTGGAAAAGTGCTGTCTTTTTCTTCTTGGCCACCACCGCCACCGCCACCGCTATTTTGAGGCGACAATGATGACGTAGTAGTAGAAGACTTGTTGCCACTGCTGTTTTTGCTACTGTGACCCCAAGTACTTCCTATCCTAGAATGCTCTTCAGTTTCACTGCTCTTGTCATCCAAGGGTGGCGGAAAGGGCACTGGCGTCGTGCGAATGTCCGTGACGACGTCGTAAATGTCTGCAGTACCCCGAATCGACAATATCGCACACGCCCTCTTTCCGCTCTTCTCATCATGAGCACCGTTCCAACTTCCATCAGAAGCGTGAGCATCGGTCGTTGCAGAAGATGAAGAAGGTGGAGGTGGCGACTCATCCACTGGGCGAGCGAAAAAAGCAAACGCAGGCTTCTCGGGAAGTGCGTCTGGATGGTTGAACAAGAGCCAAAACTGGCGCTGCGCCGCTCGCAGCTGCATTTCCGGGCCAGTGTGGCCGTACACGAAATGCAACGCAAAGGGCGCTACCTTCAACACCCAACGCAATTCGTGGTCCGACAACTCAGCGCTGTCTGCAAGTGCAGCGGCGGCAGCGGCAGCAGTGTTAGAGTTAGGATCATCAGTGGCGGCATCAGTCTTTTTTATGTCAGTATTGGAGGAATTGCTATTTCCAGCAGCAAATGATGGCGACGATGACGGTGCTGAGGTTGTTCTTGCTTGAAGCAGCTGTTTTCGGCGCTCTCGCCTCTGTGCATCTTGCGCAGCGTGTTCGTGGGCCTCAGCATCAGGATGGCTGCCCCGCTCTCCGCGCTAATGTAGTATATAATAGAAATATACCAAAAATACGGCAGATAAACTGGTAAAGCATTGAACGATAAATCAACAACGCTGGTGCCACAAGACAAGCGCTCAGTTCTACAGCCTAATTTCCTCCTACACTAATACCACCACCACCTACACCATACCTTCAAGGCCAGCAAGTAGTACAGGGTGGCCATGAGTTCGTGGGCTGACAGCGGCCAAGACGAGTCCACGTTGCTGACCTGAGTAGTAAAGCAATGATTTAAGAGAAGGCAATGAGGGAGGAGTTCCTGAAGAACAAAGAAGAGGCAGGGGTAGCTGCAGGAAAATCCGAAGAAAAAAAGGAGAGAGGCGCGAGGCATTTTCTTGATCGCAATACGACGCATGAACGACATGTTTTTGTTTTTGTTTCAAGGTAAACCTTTCTTAAGAGCTCCGCTGCTTCAATGAATTGGCGCCGCAATACCAGCCCCGCTAGCCCCGGCGGCCCAAACTTCCACAGAATGTCCATGGCCTCCACTGTGATGGTGGCCGAGGCCCCCAGCGGCATTTTTCGGGTCACAAACAGGGTGCCCTCGAGCAGCCTCCGGGCTTTGTGAGCGTGGGTGTCAATGGCCACGTCAAAGTACGGCAGCAGCTGCCCGCCCTGGAGGTAGGCCTCGAGCCGCACGCGCCGCCACAGCTTCCGCTGCTTGTGGGCCACATTGTCGAGGGCGTCTGCACACGTGTCGCAGCAACGCACCTGGAAAACGCAACCACCAAATAGCGAGCCATTGAAATTTCATGGGTAAAATTGGAGTTAAAAACAAACACACTCTCTCTCACACACAGCACGCAAACAAGGACGCTGAAATTTTGTTGTCTCGTGTTGTGGTAACGTGGCAACGGTATCATTGACCAAATTCTGTGTGTGTGTGCATGTGCGTCACGCACCGGCGTTAAAAAACCGAGCCGCGGCAGCGCCCGGGCCCGCGTTGAGTGCATCTGGCACACCGAGGCCCCACAAGCGCGGCAGTGGTGGCGGTAGCGGGTCACGCCAAAGGCACGCGTGCAGGTGGCGCAGGATGCTGACTCGCGCCACAGCGGTGGGGCTGCTATGCACCTGCCACAGGAAGAGGAATAGGAGGCAAAAGAACACGTGTTTCTATAAATCACGGCGCGTGGGACTGCATTCAGGGAAGATATGAATAACGCTATTCGAGCGCACAACCCATTCAAACACTGCATTCACCCTCAAACACGACAGAATACGGAACCAGCGCCTTTTTTTCCTTTATCTTTACCGTGTCGCCTGTTTGTAAGCCTCGTCGCCGTCGTCTTCGTCGTCACCTTGCGGTTGCAAAAACTCTTTTTCGCCACGCCTCAATTCGAGCGACGTTGGTAATATGTTGTCACCACAACTGGCGGCCTCGCCGTGAATGGTGCTGTCGAGAGATTGGAGTTGGCCGCGCTGTCGCCGTGCTAACTCACCTAACATGTGAAACAATGCACAGGCACATGGCGGATTTCAGAAAGAAAGCTCAGTGACAGAAAAAAAAATAGTGTGCGGCAGCGGTGGAGGAACAGGGAGAAGGAAAATCATGCGGGGTAGATTATTTCAAAGTAATAAAATAAGTAGAAGGTTAGGCGTGTTTGGCGTACTGCACCTTCAGGAAGCCCATCGTCCGCAATCACCAGCCAGGCCTCGTCGTCGTCGTCGCCATCTTGTCCCTCAGGCACGTCACTCATCGCTCCGCTGCCTGCCTCGGGCCGATGATGAGGACCACGCCAAACTGGAGATTTGCTGCGCGAAGGTGGCATCCGCGCCCGGCTATTCCTTTGAGCACGGCCGGCAGTTGTGCCTGCTTCAGCGGAGCTTGCACATGTCTTCGAGCTGGAGTGCGCAGTAGCAGTGCCGTTTACCACATCATCATGTTTGCCAACGTTGGGTACTGCTGCACTAGTTTCTAATCCAGCTGCAGCTGAAGTTTCTGCTGCTGTTTCCGCTGCCTCTTCGGCATCTGCCGAAGGAAGCACGGACGCTTCGAAAAAGTCATCGTCATCGTGACTGCCTAAGCTTGCTTGGCTTGCGCTGCTTTCATGAAGCAAATCTGCGTCGAAAAAGTCGCTTGACGACTGTCGGCCCTCTGACGGCTGATGAGTGGACAAGACTAATCCAGCTGTTGCCGCCTCGAGCGATGTCAAATTATCTCGGGTACTTCTGTCTGCTGATTCAATGCCATCGCTGTATGGTGCTGTTGCCGATGTATCATGCAGTGAGGATGGCGAAACAGCATCAGTAATGCTTTCAGTTTGGGAGCTCGATGGTATCAATGGCATCGGCGGACGCTTTAACAGAGCGAGAAGTGGCGGATTTGGGTCGATTGGCAGCTCGCACGTTTCTTCAATCAACTGGCGCTCATACCTATCAAGGTTACACGTGGCGTCAGGGAGAGAATGTTTAGTGTTTTTTTTCATTCGAGAGACTTTATGTCGAAGGGTCTGGTACAAAGCTCTTACCATGGTAGCATAGAAAAACGGTCAACCCTTGGCTCCCAAAAGGCACCAAAATTCGGGTCGGTAGCACGCTCTAGGGCCTCCAGGGTACGGTCCAGAGCGAACCTTGATAGAAGAGTGAAAGCAGTTTCGTGCAGAAAGCTTCTGATTAGATTAGGACACTACGACGTAGTGTGCAGAGCTCTTAGATGACCCGCGTGTGGTTGACGAATCTTGATTATCTACTTAACAAAATCAATCAATGATTTATCACTTTGATTCATCATTTATAGGTGTTTCTGTGTTGAGAAGCGCGCACCCTCGACTAAACCCGTGAACAGAACAGGCTTACTACAAAAGCTAACCTGGCAGCTTCAGCAGACGCTGCAGCAGCGCCCTGAGCAATCTCTGAACTAGCCACTACTCGAGCACCATTTTTAGCTCCATGCCCGAGCCGGCGAGCTACGCCGCCAAGAGTACGCGCACCCTGTTCTACTAGCGCCCGAAGCTTCTGAAAACGATGGCGCGTCAACCCCGCATGTTCGAGACAACAGCATAATAGGATTGGCGGAGGCTCTCAGAACACTCAGTGCATTCATTAGTATACTGAACGCTGAAAAGATGATAGTTGCTTAGCTAGTGCTGGAAGCCATAGCACTCACCTCTTCATCGACGGCGACACGTGGACCATGAGGACCAGGTGGAGAAGATGCCATTGTTCGGCCAAATTTTCCAAAGCCTGTTAGTTTGTTACGTACAGAGTTAACTTCTTTGCACCCCCAAAGGAGGAAAATATCCGAATTTTCGGTTTTCGGGTGCAAGGACGTTTACGTGTAACGCGTAACGTGTAAGTATTAAGTATTAAGTAACGCTTCGATCTAAGATTTGGTTTATGCAGAAGGCCGGAATCGAGAAATCGGCGATGGGCCTTGCTTGGGGGCATGGGAAAATGCCAACTCAACACAGAAATACGTTTGCTGCAAATGCGAAATGGGCATCTAAACTATCCCCTTCATTTCTTTTGTTCGGCAAGAATTATCATCTCCGCCATCAGTATTCATTATACTTCTTGCTGCTACCTTTAACGACATCCGCCGGGTACTTTAAGCGATTCAGCGCCATTTTTTCCAATGCCACCTGGCATGTTGCCAACAATAAAGTAAACCAGTTGCCCAATATAATTTGCTAGTTCCCAGGCAACTTTCAAAGTAAACTATACAATGACCTTTTATCTTTAAATTGGCCGTACATATACCTGGGGAAGGTCAATGTGGCACTTGTCAGCTAGCCTCAGCAAATAAAGCAGCACGTCGCTCAATTCTTGCCCAGTATGGGCCACCTCTTTGGCGCTAAATGACGGCAAGCCTTCGGCTACTTCGCCCTGCATTAGGGAAGTTGATTAAGTCAAGGTAAAAATTTTTTGACGTAGCGCAGTGACAGAAAGACTCAATGGCGTAAACGAACCATGTCGACGAATTCCGCGATGCTCACCTTCCACTGGAATATCTCGCAGAGTTCGCCAACTTCCCCCACAAGCGCTAAAGCAAGGTTGCGTGGAGTGTGAAATTGGTCCCATTCGCGTTCTCTCGCGAAGATAGCTTGCTCGTTGCGCAATTGCTCTAGAGTTATATGCTGGCCTGTTTCAAAGGCAAATCCTGTAGGTTCAGAGCTGCTGCAGTTACTACGGCTACTGCTTTCATCAGGCTTGCTGTCAGCTCGGGCGCTACTCCTTCTGGACATTTCCCCACTTGATTTTCCAGCATCGAAAATGGCCTGAGCAACCTCAACGGAGACGCCGTGCTGCGTCGCTAGCGCCTCTACGACGCCTACGCCTGATTGGAGCATTGACGCCGCATTTTGCGTCGCGTAACGCGCTTGTACCTAGCCATCAACATCATTGAGGGAAAACCAACATTGAAATTTAGAAACAAGAGCAATATGCGTGCCTGCTTTCAATTTTTCAAGCCCATCTAGAGCTCAATATATACAATAAATGAATTTACGTATTAGAGTACTTACTCCCTCAGCGCTTCGAGCAGATTCCATTTCCAGTTATGTTAAGGCAATAGTTAAAAGCGGGCGCTACTAAATCTAACCAGACAATTTCAACAATGATTTTGAACTAGTAGGTGAAGTTAGTATGAGGCTGGTGCTTTACAACTGGAGCTCTACTACGCTCATCAGCAGCAGCTCCGGTTACTGCTTATCTGCTCTGCTCATCTGCTCGTTGCGGTAGGTACGTAGCGTAGTAGGTACACTGCTTGTACTAGATACGTCAATCAAATAATCTAAATACGTAAATTCGTCGTAAAGGCACAAGCGGTACTTACAGGCAGGCAGGTTATACTGGCCATGCCATAAGGTGCGTGTGGTTATATCAGGAAGAACCATCTATAAAAG
>Ga0307930_1003285_pt1 | contig 11957 bp, 8 predicted proteins | sample OrgLakmetageno46_FD_203161 | JGI IMG/M metagenome (GOLD analysis project Ga0307930, IMG submission 203161) | Saline water microbial communities from Organic Lake, Antarctica - #46 | ecosystem: Environmental > Aquatic > Non-marine Saline and Alkaline > Saline | place: Antarctica: Organic Lake... | reverse complement strand
GCTTCCAGTCCGGCCCGGGGGACTCTGCAAACGCCGACTAGATGGCACCCTTTCTGTTAGTTACTAAATCCAGTCCCCCCTCGGGGGGGCTCACAAAAGTGCCTACCAAGAAAATGTGTCTGTGACTCTCTTCGTCACATCACATTTTTATCTGGGTACATATGTTCTGTTCTGACACGTTGTCACTGCCATCAACCATGTTCTGAAACCTTGTCACGTCACTGAAATCAACTACGTTGATCGTGGCGTGGCGGCGCGCACGCCGCTGCAGTGTAATGCGCAAATTATTCAGTGAAGTAGGAGAGTAGGAGAGATGGAGAAAGGAGCAAGGCGCTCGCATCACCACCACAAACACTACTAAGATCATCAACTTCTATTGAAGTTCATCAAAGCCCTGCATTTCAATGATTTTGCCGCACTTATAAGGCACGTGGGTTGTGAATCGCACGTCGTGAAGCGATTCTGCAGCTAGCATGTCGATATCGGCCTTCCCTGCCTAGTCTAGTCTAGTCTAGTTAATTCACTCCTAAAAAAGAAAAGAAAGGCAAGTACACAGCAGTCACATAGTCACATAAAGAATGCACTTAAGCTGCATATGCGCTAGCAAATTCGCTCCAGAAGGCCAATTCAGGCTCCAACTGGCACCTTTCCCCCGAAGAAGTCGGTGGGACTGAGTGCTCGTTCGTGTGTCACGTCCCAGGCCCACGAGGCAATTCTCTGGGCTATTTTGAGACAGGCCCCGAAGGGCCGGAATTAGAAGACTAACAGGTAGAGAAGAAAAGCAAAGCAGCGCAAACTAGACCTAAGCTATTTTCGCCCCAGAAGCGCATCATCTCAATGTTTTTCTCAAGCGTCGGGCGCCAGCCGATCTCAGCATCGCCTGTCCTCTTTCTTGCTAACGAAGTATGGGTCACGTGGCTGCAATGTTGCAGGCTGTACAAACACGAATGTTCACAGGCTTACGAACACCGGGATGCTTCTCCGCTCCAGAAGCCGTAGTTAGCGAGGTTGAACAAAGATTCGATTGTGTTCAGGTCCGGACTCACTTGCTATCCGAGTTTGGTGGGGGGTTTTCACCCTCATCCTGAACCGAATTCCTCTCCTCCAAGTCTAAGGTCAAACCCACTCCACCGATAGGATTCTTTCACCCATCGAAGAGCTGCGAGCCTAGGCCGACTAGAATGATCAGAGACAAGGAAAAAGCCACAAAGCAGGGAATAGCACAGTGCTTCTTCGTAATCATGCACAAGTTCAGTGGCTGCGCGGGTGACGGGAAACTCACCGTCAGCACCCGCGAGCCCTATCGAGGAAGTTGGTCGGTGGAAGGTATGTACATGGTCATAATGCTTCGATGCTCTCTTGACCACAAGAGCATTCCACAATGAGTTGTCGTAGACCGTCGCAGTAATTAATCGCCTCCTTTTTTCCACGATAGAAACTGAACTCCGACCGGGCATGCTGCTGAAGAAGGAGTAAACAAAGATATGGCGTTAATGTGGGCATTAGAGTGCGAAAAATGGTAGCCGTAGGCCATTGGGTACACAAATAATACGGTGACTAGGTTAGGAACCCCGCGGGGAAGTCCGCGGAATTCCCGCGCAAAGAGAAAATTTGACCACTCAGGCGTGCTTTCCGCGACGGGGATTTGGCAGTGCCTTTATGACTACGGCACGGAAATCCCGCGGAAATACCGCGGAAAACCCACGTGAAGTGAATTATTTAGCCCTCGCGCGGGAATTCCGTGGAAACGGAAATTGTAACCCTTTACGGTGAGATTATATGCCCCGTTCATCAGGGAGGCCACCCTGCGAGCCTTCCCTGTAGTAGTAGTAGTATGGGATTTCCGATTTCTAGTTTTAATTGGGATGGTGCTCTCTCTCTCTCTTTTCTTAAAAAGCAGTCAATTGTTAGTGTGAATGTGAACCACGCGGGTCCCGGGTCGGGGTCGAAACCATATAAATTTCGCGCCTTTGTAATGATGAGGTAAATCAAATTAACTGCGACTTGATGGTCTGGTTATGATTATCTATATAATCTGGGCTAAATTTAATTTAGGCAACTAGGTGTGCTGAGAGCTGAGAGAAGCTCCTAATCGCCATTCGAAGTAAAAAAATACCGACATCCGCGAAGTGGACATAAAGATAGGCATGCCGAGATAAAAGTTCCAAAGTGTGAACCTGAGGTGCCTAAAGCTGCGTGTCCCGGTCGTGCCGTAAGAAATTATCGGAGCAGCTGCTCTTCCAAGGCGAATTCTTCAAGGAAAGCTTTCAGGTAAAAACACACTACGGCTTCCCGTGGGTTCTGCCATCTGTTCAAAGTTTGAGCTCAACAGCCCCAACTCGGAGGGAAATCCACAGCGCATTCCCTGGGCCTGCTACGATGAGGCAAAATATAAGGAATCAAGAACGAAATCGCTTGGAGAAATGCATCAAGCTCGCTCCCTTGAGAGGGGGGAGGTAAAAGTAGAGTGGCCTAGGAGACATGGCTACAGACATCTGTACCTCGGAACCTAGCTTGCGGGCGCGATGCGACGCTGCCTGTATGTGGGCCATCAGCACTGCATTCTCTTGCTTGAGCTGCGCCAGCATAGTGTCCTGTGCCGCTACTCGCATCGCTAATTTTCCCGCGCGCGCCTGAAGCTCCGTTATGGCTGGCGACGCCCCCACTCCGGTGTTGTGCTGAGACGGCACCATGAGAGCACTGCCCCAGTCGTGATGCATGCTGCGATGATTGAGCTCTTCGATTTCCCTTTCAAGTTGATTGGCGAGCTCTTCTAGTTTGTTCAACTTCAATTTCTTGCGCTCGCGCGTGTTCTTGGCGTGCATCCGATTGCGCTCTCGCTGTAAGAGAGGTTAAGGAAGTATTTGCACAATTTGTCGGGTTTGAACTAAATAGACGCACCGAAAGTCACAGTGTTTGAACAAGCTGGTTGATTGAGTCGAACAAAGCACCTCAGCAGCTAAGTCAGTCGAGCTTCTCGTTGAAAGTGGGTCGAGGTCCGAGCTGGTATTGGCCGTCCGCAAGGCCATAATAGCAGCTGCCTCCTCCACCCGTGAGCCCTCGCCTTCACTAGAAGAGTAACCTAAGATATGTTTGCCTTGTAAGACTAAAGTCGCGCAAAATCGCACCATTTGGACAATTTAATTGCGTAGGAAAGCGTGTTGCATGATCACCTTCAGCACCATTAATCTCGTAGTCACGGCAACGCTTATCCATGTTATACAAGTTGGTGAACAAGATAGTAATTGGGGACTTACACGCACGAATCTAGGGGTGATTGATATTATTGCAGAAGACTAACGAATCATTGGTCACATTGTGACGGGCGCAGTTGTGCTCATAGAGCTAATGTGCTACCGAGCTACCGATGTAAGGTGTGCTTCGGGCAGACTTTGATTCTGTCGTTCCTAAATTAATTGCCAAAAATTTGATCCTGTCGTTCCCAAATTGAAAATATTCGAGAATGTCGTTCCGAAATTGAAATTAATTCGAGACTGCCGTTCCAAAATTGTAAATTTTCGAAACTGTCGTTCCGAAATTGAAATTAAATCCGAGACTGCCGTTCCCAAATTGAAAATATTCGATTCCGTCGTTCGTAAATTTCCAAAAAATTGATCCTGTCGTTCCCAAATTGAGAATTATCGAGGCAGGCGTGGTGGAAGTGTCGCTTCACAGTTCACGTCAATGTCGAAACAACGGTTTCGAATAATTTCAATTTGAACGGCAGTCTCGAATTCAGTCTCGAAATTCAATTCGGAGCGGCAGTCTCGAATTTAATTTCAATTTCGGAACGGAAAGTTCAGGAGATCTAGATACTAGTGCCCCTAATTCACTGAGAATAAAGGCGGATTTGAGTTCCTTGACTCAAAGCGAGTTCACTGCTCTCGTTGCGGTTTCATTGTGCCTTATTTGAGCTTTTTTTCGTACTATTTCGTATATCAGACCTTATCGTTTGGCTTTTTCGGTTTTCCGCTCATACATATAAGACACACATCATGCGGTGTTTAGATATCGTTGGCATTGGAGAATGCGGCTTACACTTAGCTATTCTCTTCAGCCGTTTCCCAAGTCCATTCGGCCGTAAATAGAGAAGCCACAGAATCCATGGTTGTTTGGATATCTCTCACCATTGCATCGCCTATACTTTCATCGTCTTCTGTGGTCTCATTGGGGCCCAGGGCATTTGTGCCAGGGAGAGATGAAGGAGTTCGGTGCGAGTGCAAGTTGCCGTGCTGGATTTCGTAGTGAAGCGTTAGCTCATCGGCACTGCCAAATTTGCTGTAACAATCGGGGCAAACGAACCCAGAAGCTACAGCGGGTGGTTCCACAGCAGATAAAGGAAGTGCTGCTGACTTTTCGTCATCAGCGTGTGAACCGCTGCCTTTCGTTTGGTTATCATCGCTGCGATCATCATCGCCACCGTCGCTGCTGTCGCTACCCGAGGCGTGGAGCTCATCGTCCATGTGGTTCGAAGTGTAGTGCGCCATCAGTCCCCCTTGTGTGTTACTAATGTTGCCACACACTGGACAGATAAATCCTTCAATGGCCTCGGCGGGTGTTCTATCCATGGCATGCTTTGGCAGAGTAGAGCTCAGCCATGGACTCAACTCATCGGCTGTTCCTGTTTTCGGGTTCAAGAGGTCTCTGTGCATGTGTGCAGCCATGGCCCGGCTCAGTGCACGGCCCACGGAGGAGTGGCGTAGCGTCGAGCCTAAGTCTAAGCGGGCGCCTACCTGTACCGCCTCGTCAGCATTTTCACCAGTCAAAGAAATGCCGCCACCCGCCGTATTTGTTGCAGAATCGATGAGATCTTGAAGAGACGATGGCGCGGTGAGCGTAGCAGACGTCGTTCGAGCATCCAGATGCTCTAGCGCAAGAGCTGCCCATCTACGATACACCCATGGTGAATGCCTCAAGAATTCGGCGACGATGAGGCTCTGTAAAAATGTAGAGTTCAAAAAGGCGATACTGGTTGAAATAGTGACCGTACAACCAAAGTTTTTACCGCTGGTGTTTGGGTCAATTGGGGTCACAACGAATCGAGCATAGACTACAAAATAATCCGAATACATCGCTCCAATAAATCGGTTTGCTTCTAAGACCAACAAGCTCGCTGACTTCTTACTGCTGCTACAGATACCGCTGCTGGCAGTGCTGCTGCTTGTAGAGATCCTGCCGCTGCTTCTTCTGCTGCTACTGTCACTGCAGCTGCTGCTACTGTCACTGCTACTGCTACTGCTGCTGCTGCTTTTATTGCTGTCGTCGCTGCTGTTGTTGCTGCTCCTACTAATACTTTGGATGCCGTTGCTTCCAGACATAAAACCTGAAACTGGCGTGTCATCACTGGGACTTTTGCCGTGCCATGAGATGCTCTGCTGGGAAAACGCAGGGATGAACACTGCCATCGTCTTAGCGACAGTAACATTTTTGAATCCTGGAACCTTCAATGTCGTCATGTGCTGTGTTCTCACTTGGCGACTCAAGCACGGTACTTCACTGTCTGTCGTCTCACTCGTTTCGCCCGCGTTTACTTTGTCATCGTGTGAGTTGCTTATTACTTCCCACGTGCTTGTGTCCATGCCTAACGGGCTCTGGCTAGCAAGCACCTCATCGTAGAGCGCCAAAAAGCCGTCGACCGGCACAGGTAGGTCAAACGTGTGGCTCGTCGGTGTTTGTGGCACCAACACGCCCATGTCCACACTTCCATCGGCTAAGAGCCGCGCCCGGCTCGACGACGCCTGCAAAGGCGATCGAACTGGCTGCTTGGTGAGTGCTGGCGCAGGTTGGCGTAAGGTTTGTTGAGGATTGTTTAGATTTTGGGTCGCAAGAATGGCTTCAAAACCATGTAGGCACGCCACATACACGTCAACGCTCGGCGCTGTGAGCCGTACCAGGCGCGTAGTCGTCAAGATAGCAAAGCTCAGCGGTGGCGGTGGGACTTCACCATTGAACCAATCAGCACTGGGGACGCCTGGGTGAAAGTAGACGAGTCCAATCATACTGTGGGTCGTGGAGCTGCTTAAGGTCAGTGGACGCAAGAGCTGCTTGAATCGCTGACCGGCATCAGGAGGCCGCCAAGCAATTCGATTGCCACCACGACTGTACACTAGCCATTCGCTCGGCTTGTTGTTTCGCGAGTACTTGGTGAGCAAAATCCCGTGAGCGAAATCCGTCTGAAACTGGGCCTTTGAAGGGTCCCCAGAAGCAGCCATGGGAATATCTTGATTCACGTGAGAGTGAAACTAAGTGCGTCCAAAATCATTCATGGTCAAGATGAGGCTTTGCGAAGGCTAATACTTCAGCTTCAATCCACCGACGACAGGGAAGCAATAGGTATATCAATTCTCTCCCGGAGTTATAGTAATATCACGCAGTAGCTTTTGAGGCTGTATTGACAGTTTGAATACCTTATCTTGGACTAAAAGGTACGAGGATAGCTGCAATTTACCAGTACTATGACCTCGTAATTCCACCAATAATGCCTACAAGCAATTCGTAAAACGATTTGTCAATAAATAATTATCATTATCCCTCGCGGAAGGTTTTAAATGACACCTTTAAAGCACGCTAATTTCTTTTGGTAGCTACTTCGTATGTTGAGGTCTGAAGCCCCACTAGCCCATGAACGACGGAAATAATGTACCCGGATTTAGCTTCTGCCGGGCCAAATCAACGCGTTTTTGGCAGTGTAACGCAGCCCAATCACTCGAAGCAACCCAATATACTACTGCGATACAAGCGAAACAAGAACGGCGCTAGCTGCTAAGGTGTGGCTTCGGTAACAAAAAAAAGAGCGCCATCTCCTCCGGGCGATTTCGCGATTTCCCGCCACTACGACTGCAGCGGCATGGGTCCGCCGCACCACGATCAACGTAGTTGATATCAGTGGTCAGTGGTCAGTGACAACGCGTCAGAACATACGTACCAGTACGTACAGAACATGTAAAGTAAGTACGTATGGAACGTTAACCAGATAAAAATGTGATGTGACGGACGGACATTTTTCTTTGGTCTAGTCTAGTCTAGTCTAGTCAATACTTTCCCAAAAAACAAAGAAAGGCAAGTACACAGCAGTCACAGAGGCACATAAGGAATGCAGGTAGGCACTTTTTTGTCATGTCAGTACTAAACATCAACCTACTCAAAATGCGTTGATTTTTTTTTCGAGTGGAAAAAAACGCAATTTTCGGGAGTCGAACACAAGCCGTTTTCCTTGATATTTCACATGTGTATCAGCTGAGCTGTCGCACACATATCCCTCACCAAGAATTTTTTTGAACTCATATCACACCATTGCTTTTTTTTGTGTTTTCTGATTTTCGTCCGAAAAGGCGCCAAACACCACACCAAAAAACGCGCGTTTCCTCTGACATGAAATCCGTGTTTCTAGGGCGCTAGCACCGGCCAAATCGATTTGCATGCCCATTGCCCCTCAAATCCCTTGCCTCGCATCCACCTCGGCTTCCCAAAAGCAAGCAGCCTCCATAAACAGACGCGGAAATCGCCCAAACCCTACATCCGGGTACTTTATTGCCGTCGTAGTAGCTATACAGCAACGCCGACAAAGTACGCGTGTTAAGCTAGCTTATAAAACAGTGCTGTTCCGGCGTACGGCAGCAGAACGCAGCCACATTGTACGAAGCAGCTAAGGAATATACCATAATATAACTCGTTGAAGGTTCACAAGAGGAGCCCTGGCTATTGTGGGGCCCTCATAGAACTTCTTATTGGGAGCTACAGATAACACAGATAACACTACCTGTACTTACATAGCACGTGGAAGAAAGTTCCTCGCTCCTCGCACACTTTTTCATACTTCTTCCTAAAAGCCCTCCCTCGAGGGGTAACTGCGACTGCGTTTACGGAGTCTCTGCAGATCTGTAATAGGTACGCAGCAAGGTGCTATCTCCTCGCTATTTGCAGTTGGTGTTCGCAGGCTTCCGGGCCGGACCAAAACTTGGCTCGAGTTTCATATGCAGCCTCAAAAACGCTGCGCCTGATTAGCTTCTTAGGTTTAGTTTACGCTGCTTTGCTTTTCTTCTCTACCTGTTAGCCTTCTAATTCCAGCCCTTCGGGGCCTGTCTCAAAAACGCTGAGACTTCGCTCTTCTAAGTCGAGGATATTCCGGATAATTCCTATGTGGACCGGAGACGTGACACACGATCAAGCACCGAGTCCTGCCGACTTGACCGGAGGTACGACGCCAGCTGGACCCTCAATTGGCCTCCTGGAGCAATTTTACCAGCAACTATGAAGCTCGAGTAAATCCCTTTGTGCCCTTGTGAATACTTTGCACCTGCCTTTCCTTGTTTTTGAGACAGGCCCCGAAGGGCCGGAATTAGAAGGCTGAAAGGTAGAGAAGAAAAGTATAGCAGCGCAAACTAAACCTATTGGGGAAGTGTCTCTTAGACTGGACTAAAAATCTTCGATGCATATTGAGGGAAGATAAACGCAGTTTAGGGAGAGTGACTTTGCCTTTTGATGGAAGTTCTATGGGTTTTGTCTCTATGACAGGGATCAATAAGCAGCGGCTGCTAGTTTACAAGCGACTCGCTAGCATACGCAGCTAGAATCGTTGAGTGTGTGCCTGTTCTATATTTCTATTCGCTGTCCTATCAGGGCTTCTCACAGCCCGGGGACAGAGCAAAATGCACCCTGTGCTTTAAAAGGCAGGATTCGGCCTCTGGCAGCGGGACTGCGGCTTTTACACTTGCACGGTTGCCTCTTCGGCTTTGGATTCGTTTCAATTCCATTCAATTATACTCCCCAATTGCGAAGGCGCATCCGCAGGTTCTATAAAGCGACACATTGATGGTTCCTCCAGAAAGAGGCTGACTGGGCGGGGTGTCCTCTTGGGTAACGGAATTTTTATCCTTCACTCCCACGGATCTTATAGAAATCATTTTCAGAAGGCGGAGCAGGTTTCGAGTACGCCCGCACTCTCCCTTCAATACCATCTTCTGCAATTATAAGCCATTTGTCGAACTGCACTGGAAGTCCTTTGCACTAAAGCCCTTTTTAGCGCCCGGCCCCATGCCATCTCTCATCTCTGGGTGCCCATTCGGCCAGAAGTGTGCTATCCACTACCTAACCAGCAAGCAATTGCCGCGGCGCCGACTTCCATCTTTCATAGGTATCCACTATCAGCTATCAGCTATGAGCTATATATTCGGACTTCGAAGTGCGAAATGCACCACAGTGCATCTCGCACCTCTCTCATCCCGAAGCCCGCTTTTATAATTTTAAAGCGTTCACATCCTGAAATAAAAAGCCTACAGGCTTCAATATCACACAGCAGCATAGTTAAGCTGGGAGGTGGGTGCGAGCGGAGACAGGAGACAGAGACAGAGACAGAGACAGAGACAGAGACAGAGACAGGGACAGAGACAGGAACAGAGACAGAGACGGTCTGAAACATTCAGATTTGCGACCGACTGATTGTCCACAGATGACTTGGGGCAGGGCGTTGGAGAACGCGCTCAAAAGTAAGGGCATTTCGAAGGATTTCGATGAGTGGGTCGCCATTGCCAAGGACAGGTCGAAGTGGAGACAGCTGACTCACTCCATTCCCAAACCTCCTGATGCCTGATGGCTGAAGGACACCTCGAGAGAAAATGATTACAATAGCATTACGCAAAAGGACACTCAGCCCAGTCAGACTTGTTCTGAAGGTTACATTTTTCTGTTGCTATATGCCACAGTGGTGTTTCTTTGTATTTTGGGGAGTATTAACTAGACTAGAACTCCGTAACATCCAAGACGTCCGGAATTTTGGATTGCGGTATTGCGCTGCGAAAAATGGGAATACCCCTACTCTCAAATCCAGTCCAAATCCGAACCGGTAAACATTTATCTTCCGTTACTTCCTAAATTAAATCCCGGAAAATAAAAGAAACCGGCCATTTCATTCGCACCCCAGCAGCTGAGAAACCAATAACAATAACAAGCAATTAAAATTATAAGGGTATATTCCAGATTCCAGCCATTTGATTAGCGGCCCAGCTATATTTGCCTCCATGCCAAGACAACCACCCATTCAGAAATTTATAAATGTGCAGTGGAGAGATGCCCATGCACTTTTCTCACTCCTCGTGAGAACAACAAGTGAAGTACTTCACTACTGCAGTCTGTAGATCGAATATGGTAAAAAATCAGAAACTCATTTGTAGCCTTTGACGTCGTCATCGTCGTCGTCGTCATCGTCACCCTTTCCACCACTTCGCTCCGCAGCTCCACCTTTCGCCTCCGCAGTCGCTGGGGGGCCCACCTATTTATAATTAGCGTACAATGCGTTCAAGAACAAAGCAGGAGATGCCTTCATCGCGTCACTGTGCCAACATCGCTCTCTCTCTCTCTCTTGGCCCCTGCCAGAGCCTCTCTCGCACCTTGAGGTCAGCGCTCGAGCCAAACTGGTGCATGGCTTCGAGCTGGTCGAGCTTCAGGCCTTCGCGCACCATCACCGAGTAGAAGGAGTCGTAGTCGGCGGACGCCACCAAACAGTGAATGAACTCTTGCGTGCCTGCGTCCATGTGCCTGTTTCCGTGCGCAAGAATTAGGAAACGAAGAAGGATTGGTTACACCCTAGGATCAAAGCTCATGGCTCACGCAGCACGCCAACATCCATGTTTGTCGCGTTCGTATAGCCCCCTAGTGTTCTTACCCCGTATCCTTGGCCTCAGCTAGCTCCGAGTAAAAGTCTGCAATCGACGCCCGCGGCCCGCTTGGGTCCTTCTCTGCATACCATCGTTTAAAAAAAACAAGGGCGAGGCACGGAACAGTCTACTGTATGAGGGGCATGCATGCACTCACGAGAAACATCTATGCAGCAGAAAGTAAGTGGATGGGGAGGAGAATAACTTCCACCATTTACTAGGATTGAATAGTAGAGAAGACATTCAGTTTCTTGGTAGTCGTAAAAACGTTCACGTCTGCTAGTTTCGACGAGGAGACAAGTGAGAGACAGAGACGCACCAATGTAGTCAGCGAGGCGGTCTTCATATAGCTTGAGATATTCGGTGAAGCATGCGTGCTGCTCGAGCGTATGCTCGTTCTGGCCCATGCCATATGTCATTCCTGGTGCACATGTTCACAAACGACATGGTCGGGAGAACATGAATGGCAGGCGAAAATGACAGGCAAGCACTTAACCACAACTTCTGCACGGAGATTAGTGAACTAAGTCGTAACATTCTACCTCGAAAGAGCTCTGCATTGTCCTTGAAATACTTGCGGAACACGTCGAGGAAGCCGTTGCCCCAGCAGTGCCGTAGCGCTGACGACAAAATAAACCACTTCCGGTCCTCGCAAAATGTGATGGCGGTGTTTATTTGACGCTGGTGAGCAGTCAGCGCAGGTGCTTCCTCTTTCGACATAATAGCCTACTCTTATAATTAAAACACTTTGAAGAAGTTATAAAAATAGCAATATTAATGTAATATATATAACCGAAGTATGCTACGATGGACGAGCACGCGCCTTGCTTGCTGTTGTGACGTTGTGACAGCAAATGAGATACCGGGCGGGTTGAAATGAAGCGATAATAGATCAACGAAGAGTTGATGTGTCGGTCTGTGGGTGTGCAGATGTTCTGTTCTGAGACGCTGAGCTGGAGCGCTTTTTCGACCTAAGTTACCCCGCCTGTATACATCATGTACTACCCCACTGTTACACACATCAACACTATACTACTGTACAACTGTATACGTATACAGGCGGGGTAGGTATTTACTCCTCGACTCGTCGTAGACCCCACTCCACTCTTCGTTGATCGTGGCGCGGCGCTCCCCGCGCCGCTGCAGTGAAGAGTCGCCCTGGTCGCCTCATCAATTACTGAAACAGACGCAGAAACGACTTAAGTCCGGTTTCAAAATTATTTCATGAACAGTTTCCACTTTAGAAGGGGGTGGAAGTATTATGCTTCCTGCCCTCTACACACTATCCTCTTTACGATTTTGACT
>Ga0307930_1003283_pt1 | contig 11964 bp, 9 predicted proteins | sample OrgLakmetageno46_FD_203161 | JGI IMG/M metagenome (GOLD analysis project Ga0307930, IMG submission 203161) | Saline water microbial communities from Organic Lake, Antarctica - #46 | ecosystem: Environmental > Aquatic > Non-marine Saline and Alkaline > Saline | place: Antarctica: Organic Lake... | reverse complement strand
TTTCACATCGAAGGTGGCCACATGCAGCACCGGGCCGAAGATTTCTTCTTCCATATCCTCAATGCCATTGACCTTGATCACCGCTGGAGACACAAAGTTGCCCTTGTGTGGCACTGACAGCTTCTTCAGCAGTTGATCCTTGTTCTCGAATTTCTTGCAGTGATCGATAATTTTCTTTGCAGAGGCGTCATCAATGACCGGACCGACGTCTGTCGACAACAGCCAGGGATCACCAATGCCAAGCTCTTCCATGGCGCCATAAAGCATTGCCAGCAGACCGTCGGCGATGTCCTGCTGGACATACAACATCCGCAGTGCCGAACAACGCTGTCCCGCGCTCTGGAAGGAAGATGCCAGCACATCCCGAACTACCTGCTCCGGCAGCGCAGTGGAATCCACGATCATAGCGTTCAGGCCACCGGTCTCTGCCACCATGACTGCATTCGGTTGCATGTTTTCGGTCATGGCCTTGTCGATGACCTTGGCGGTATTGGTAGAACCGGTAAAGCAGACGCCTGCTATACGGGAATCTGAGGTGAGACCGGTACCTACGGTAGCACCGGTGCCCGGCAACAGCTGGATAGCGTCTTTGGGAATGCCCGCCTCATACATCAACTCTACTGCCCGGACGGCCAGCAACGACGTCTGCTCTGCTGGCTTAGCCAGCACTGTGTTACCCGCCACCAGATTAGCCAGAATCTGACCGGTGAAAATGGCCAGCGGGAAGTTCCAGGGTGAGATACACACCACCGGCCCCAGGGCTTCACCGCTGTCTTTGTAGCGGACCCCTTCGTTGGCATAAAAATGAGCAAAGTCGACTGCCTCACGAATTTCAGCCACAGCGTCCGACAACGACTTACCGGCCTCCCGGCAGGCCAGTGCAAACAGCTCGTAGGTGTTCTGCTCGTAGAGATCCGCCACTTTTCGCAGCATGGCGGCACGATCTTCGGCAGATGTCGCCGACCAGGTCTTAAAGCCTTTCTGGGCGGCGGAAATTGCCGTCTCGATATCTGCCTCGTTGGCCTGGGTCACATGGCCCACCAGATCGTCCGGGTTCGCGGGGTTGCGCACCACCTGAACGTCGGCACCAGATACCTTACCTTTAATCAAGGGCCCGCCTTTCCATTGGTGTTCTTTGTAGGCATTACGACCTTTTTCGATCGCCTCGATCGTCACCGGATCGGTAAGATCCCAGCCCTTGGAGTTACGACGGTTCTCACCAAAGATTTTGGACGGATGCACAATCGACTTGCTGGAAATGTTTTTCCCCATTTCCTCAACTGTATCGATCGGATCTTTCGAGATCATTTCGGGTGTAATGTCTTCGTCCACAAGCTGGTTAACAAATGAACTGTTGGCACCGTTCTCCAGCAGACGACGCACCAGGTACGCTAGCAGTTCGCGATGGGGGCCTACCGGCGCGTAGATCCGGCAGGGTACGCCGCTCTGTTCCATTACTTTGTTGTGCAGCGATTCACCCATACCGTGCAGGCGCTGAAACTCATAGTTGGCTTCACCTCGAACCCTGGCCAGCTCGAGAATGGCCGCCACCGAATGCGCGTTGTGAGTCGCAAACTGCGGATAAATGCGGTCCGTCATGTTCAGCAGTTTGGTGGAGCAGGACACAAAGGACACATCACTGCATGACTTGCGGGTGAACACCGGGAATCCCTCGAGGCCCATCACCTGGGCACGCTTGACTTCAGCATCCCAGTAGGCACCTTTAACTAACCGCACCATGATGCGGCGATCGTATTTTTCAGCCGTCCCGTACAGCCAGTCCAGCATGTACGATGCCCGCTTGCCGTAAGCCTGCACGACCACGCCAAAGCCATTCCAGCCTGCCAGCTCAGGGTCACTCAATAGAGCCTCAATGACGTCCAGTGAGAGATCCAGCCGATCCTGCTCTTCCGCGTCAATATTGAAGCCCATATTAGCGGCGGCCGCTTTTTTGACCAGCCGTCTGGCCCTGGGCACAAGCTCCTTCATAACCCGCTCTTTGCTGCCATACTCATACCGTGCAAGCAGCGCAGAGAGCTTGACCGAAATCCCCGGATTCTTGCGAACATCACCACTGCAATGTCTGGCAATACTGTCGATAGCATCCGAGTAGGCATTGTAGTAACGCTGGGCATCGTGATCCGTGCGGGCAGCTTCCCCCAGCATGTCATAGGAGTAGGTGTAGCCCTTTTTCATGTAGCCTTCACCGGCTTTCTGAGCTTCTTTGATGTCGCGCCCAAGGACAAACTGCCGCCCCATTTCTTTCATGGCCAGGGAAGCCACCGTGCGAATCACCGGCTCACCCAGACGTTTCAGAAGCTTACGGAGGGTTTCGACGACGCTTTTGCGCTCGGAGTCCGTGAGCAGGGTGCTGGTCATCAGCAGGGCAATAGTCGCCGTGTTTATTAAGGAGGAATCGGCCTTGCCGACGTGGCCACTCCAGCTCCCGGACGTGATCTTGTCTCCAATAAGGTCATCAATGGTCGTGCTGTCCGGCACCCGCAACATGGCCTCGGCCAGACACATAAGCGCCACGCCCTCTTTGGTACTCAGTCCGTACTCCGCAAGAAACTTCTCCATGATGGAAGACTTGGCGTTTTTACGGACGTCACGAACCAGCTCTGCTGCCCGAGCGGAAATAGCCTTGCTCTCTGCCCGGGACAACTGAGCACCCGCAATCAATTCGCTGACGACAGTATGTTCATCGGCGAGAATGTAATCACGAATAGCCTGTCTGCTATCAATAAGTGGCGGGGTTTCTGACTGCAGCGGTCTCATGGTTGTACCCTCATTGTTGTATATCTGGTTAGCCTGCTGAGCATTCTACCGAGAACGGCAAAGCCTATTTCACTGTAAACATGAAAGTTGCCGTTCAATAATGCTGTTTTGGCGATCAAAGACTGGCGGTTGTTCTTCAGTAGATTTACGCGGCGGGCAAAAGCCTTACTCTTTCGAGCAGTATCCACTGCAAATCCATTAACTCAGCGAGAATTTCATGTCAGGTTAGCTTATTTTAATAGCTTACGCAGGGGGGGTTAAGAAAGATCAGGAGACTCCCATGGTCAAACTGAACCGCATTGACCGGTCAATCATCCGGGAACGTCAGAACCATGCCAGCCCTGGCCAGGCTATGGACTCGATGTTCTGGTAGGCACCGACTCACCAAGCTCCCTGTGATACTACAAGTACGAGTCGACAAGTGCCCCTTTCTCTCTTCTACAGTTACCGTCTGATGTTACCGCCTGACACGCCTGGAACCGTTACATTGAACAGAAAAAGATAATCCATGCAGCTAGCCCGGATGTCCCGGGCGCTTCCGCCCTCGGGTTAGTAACCTCGCAGGTTAAAAGTTTGGTATTCTTGCGCCTGGCTGAGCCCAAAAGCGGCGTGGATTTTCACTGTGGATTAACGGAGACGATGCTTTGGACATGGCAGGCAAGGGCAAGATGGAAGACGCGGCCGCCATGCGTCTGGCACTGGTTCAGGCGCGGCTGGCGGCGGACGAAGGCGAAGTGCCGGTGGGAGCCGTTGTGGTGCTGGACGGTGACGTCATCGGCGCCAGTTATAACGCGCCCATCGGTGGCCTGGACCCGAGTGCCCATGCAGAAACACGCGCTATCCGGCAGGCCTGTTTGGCGGTTGGGAACTATCGTTTGTCGGGAGCAACGCTGTATGTCACCGTTGAACCCTGTACTATGTGCGCCGGATTGCTGGTTCACAGCCGCATTGCGCGTCTGGTTTTTGGGGCGACGGAGCCCAAGAGTGGTGCCGTTGTTTCCAATCTGAATTTACTGACTAACGGTCCGTACAATCACCGTATTGAAGTGACCGGTGGTGTTCTTGCCAGTGACTGTGCCGCGCTGATGTCCGATTTTTTTGCCCAGCGTCGTGCCCGGCAAAAAGCCTTGAAACAGACGAGCCGTCCGAATCCTGAAAAGCCCGCGACCTGAACTATTCTGTACCTGTTTTATGCTGTATTAGCTGACCCGACTGACCCCCGATAAACCGGTTTTGTTCTCCGACAAGGATCTTATGACCGACACCATCACACTGAGTTTTTTTCAGAAGTCACGACGATTGTCGCCGATGTATGCTGCCTATTTCATGTTGTTCGGCGTTTTTACGCCTTACCTGGCGCGTTATCTGACGGCGCAGGGGCTTACGCCGCAGCAAATCGGTGTCATTGTCGCGACCGTATTCGGTGTGAACGTATTTGCGCCGTTTCTGTTTACTCTGATCAGTGACCGCACTGGCCAGCGCTTACCGCTTATCCGAATCGGTTATGTGTTGATGGCGATCTTCTACCTGCTGGCCCTTAAAAGCGGTGACTTCTTCTGGTACTTGACCGTGTTTGGGTTGTTCGGCGTTTTTATGTCGGCTGTTTTGCCGCAGATGGAAGGCGTAGCAATGAATGTGCTGGGTGCCGATAAGTCCCGATACGGCCAGATCCGGCTCTGGGGGTCTGCCGGGTATGTGGTTATTGTCTGGACACTGGGTGCCGCTCTGGACCGGTATCCAGTGACTATTTTGCCAGTAATCGGGGCGGCTCTATGTGCTCTGATGTGGGCATCGACCTGGCTGATTCCCAAAGAGACCCGGCTCAAGCCTGGAGATCGCAGGGCGTCTAAAGGATTGGAAAATGCCTTTATTGACTGGCCGCAGGTCTTGGTGTTGATGGCTGTGGTGTTTCTATGGCAGTTGGGAATGGCACCCTACAACACTTTTTTTGATCTGTTTCTGAAAGGACTGGGGTTTAGCGCAGCGACCATCGGCTTTCTAATCAGCTTCGGGTCTATCTGCGAAATTGTGGTATTTTTGCTGATCGCCAATTGGTTTCAGCGGTTCAGCGAGCGACTGCTCATCGTCGTTGCCCTCGCTGTTACTGTCATGCGCTGGGTCTTACTTGCCAATCTGGAACAGAGTTTTGCATTGGCGCTGCTGATTCAGTCGATGCATGCTCTAACCTTCGGCGTGGTGCATTCCGTAGCCATCCACCGGGTCGGACGTTTGTTCCCACCTAGCCGACAAGGGTTTGGTCAGGGGTTGTATGTATCTACCGGCATGGGCGTTGGCCTGATCTGTGGGAATCTGATTGCTGGCTGGCTATGGCAGGGAACAGGCGCTGTTTTCTGGTTCGCAGGCGCCATGGCACTGGTTGCAACCTTATTGGCTTATTTTGGATTTAAACCCATTCGCAGCCAGGGGTAGCGATCTTTGTTTGGATCCATACCCCCAGCTTGTTGCTTCAGTGCCTCGCTATCTTCAGTAGTTTACGATACATCACCACGTAGTCTTGGGCGGCCGTTTCCCATTCGAAACGCTGTTTTATCGCTGTTTTTTGCATCATCAGCCACACATCGGGCTGGTCATGGAAGACCCGAATCAGTCGTTTAAGTTCCGTGACCAGTGCATCGGGAGTGGGGTCAATAAACATGAATCCCGTGGCATCGCCGGCGTTGCTGATGTCATCATGTAGCGGGTTTACAGTATCTTTCAAACCCCCTACGGCACGCACTAGCGGCAGGGTTGCATAACGCAAACTGTAGATCTGATTGAGACCACAGGGCTCAAAGATTGACGGCATTAAGAAAGCATCACCGCCGGCTTCCAGCCGATGCGCCAGGGCATTGTCGTAGCCTTCAACAAAGGCTACCCGGCTCGGGTATTGACGCGCTATCTGGTGCAACTGAGCGGCCAGGTTTGCATCGCCGGAACCGAGCAAGGCTATTTGTGCATCAGTATCACGCAAGGTTTCCCATAGGGCCGGTATCAGCAGATTAAAGCCTTTCTGGTCAGCCAACCGGCTGATCGAAACCAATAAGGGTGCGCCGTTTACTGTCAGCCCCAGCTCTCGTTGCAGTGCAGCTTTGCACTCCGCTTTTCCGCCGTCGTCAGGTCGCTCGAAGTGAGCCGGGATATCCGGATCGGTTTCTGGCGACCACTGACCGTAGTCACAGCCGTTCAGTATGCCGCTCAGTGTATCGGCCCGTTCCCGGAATAGAGGCCCCAGACCGTGGCTGCCCAAATCACTCAGTAACTCACTGGCGTAACCAGGGCTGACGGCGTTTATTGCGTCGGCAAAGCGAATGCCACCCTTGAGCAGGTTGATCTGACCGTTGTCCTCAAAGGCACCCGGGTGGAAAAACTGTTCGTGAATGCCCAAAGCACGTAACCAGCCAGCACTGCACTGGCCTTGATAGGCCGCGTTGTGCAATGTCAGAACGCTGCGGCTGTGGGCAAAAAAGGGTTCATCACGAAAATGCTCGGCCAGATAGAAACAGGCGAGCGCCGATTGCCAGTCATTGGCGTGCACGATGTCGGGCTGCCAGTCTGTGTCCCGGCACCATTGCAAGGCGCCCATGCTAAGCAGGGCAAAGCGGCGTGCATTGTCCTCATAGGAGATGCTGCCGTTATCATAAATTCCGGGCCGGTCAAAACTCTCACTGTGCTCGATTTGAACGGTCGGAATGCCCTGGTGCTCTCCGGTGCGGGCGGCTATCCAGGTTTCCTCGAAGGCATTCAAATGGACACACATACTTTGATACTGCCAGGCTGACCAGACAGCCCGTGTTCTGGCATAGGCTGGAGTTACCAGTCGGACATCATGGCCAAGTCGGACCAGTTCCGCGGGTAAGGCGCGTGCGACGTCTGCCAGCCCGCCAGTTTTCACCAATCCCTCTACTTCAGAAGCAATGACCAGAACTTTCAGTGGTGATTTAGTCGAAGCCAATCTGGGCTCCTTTTGGCACGGTGATAATGCCATTAGGCGATATGTGAAAACGCTGGCGATCGTGTTCCGGGTCTTCCCCGATTACGGTACCTGGGGCAATGGTGACGTTCTTGTCGATAATCGCACGGCGAATACGGCTACCACGACCAATATCGTTATTGCCCATCATCACGCAGTTGTCGACATAGGCATGACTGTGCACATGGCAGTTGTAACCCAGAATGCTGCGATGCACGATGCTGCCAGAGATGATGCAACCGCCTGCGACAATGGAGCTGATGGCCTGACCGGTCCGATTGGCTTCGTCATGCACAAACTTGGCCGGTGGCACGGCTGGGTGGTAGCTGCGCAACGGCCAGTGTTTGTTGTACAGGTCAAACGGGGGCTCAACCGCCAGCAGGTCCATGTTGGCTTCATAGAGTGAGTCGAGTGTGCCCACATCGCGCCAGTAACCGCTGGTATGCTCCAGTTCCCCGCGAATAATATTGGTGGTAAAATCATAAATGTAAACGACGCCAGCTTTGTACAGATCCGGAATGATGTTGTGGCCGAAATCGTGCACTGAGTCACTGCTTTCGGCGTCTTCTTTCAGGCAATTGACCATTGTCTGGGCATCAAACACGTAGTTACCCATGCTTGCGAGCACATAGTCGGGACGCCCGGGGATGGTTTTCGCGTCTTTTTTTGGTTTCTCCTGAAAACCGATCATCTTGTGGTTTTCATCGATTTCGATAATCCCGAACTGATCCGCCTGGCTGACGTGCACTGGTATAGCGGCAACGGTCAGCTTCGCATCGTCGTGGCTGCGGTGAAATTCAACCATCTGACGAACATCCATTTTGTAGATGTGGTCACCACCAAACACGCACACGACTTCAGGTTCCATGCCTTCAATCAGTTCAATATTCTGGTAAATCGCATCGGCCGTGCCCTGATACCAGTGCTTTCCCATTTGCATCTGGGCCGGAATAGGATCGATAAAGCGGTTGGTCAGGCCAGTAACCCGCCAGCGCCGGCTCATATGCTTCATCAGTGAGTGGGATTTGAACTGGGTCAGTACGAAGATTTGCAGCAGGTCCGAATTGACAAAATTATTAAGCACAAAGTCTACGATGCGGTAATTGCCACCAAACGGAACCGCTGGTTTCGCCCGAACGGAGGTGAGTGGCGCTAGGCGAGTGCCCTCACCACCGGCGAGAATCATGGAAAGTATGCCGGCCATAATGTATCCCTTTTAATAGTTTGTTTTTGTTGTGGTTGTCGCGCACTTCATTGGTGCCAGCCATGCTGCCGCATGCAGGCCCGCTCAGAAAGCAGGCCGGACGAACCGATTAACCCCTGACGGCAGTGTAGCCACTGCTTGTTAACATTGCCGAAACTTTTTCCTTATAAGTGCTCCTATTAAGTGCCAGCTAGTTAGACGGCAAAAACGGCACCTAGAGCCCCAAAGAACACATCTGAGCTCCACGGGTTGCCGCGCGTTCGATCGAAATAAACGAGCCCGGCAACGAAAGCAGCAACAACGAACATGAAAATAAACAGTTTTTTATACATGGGCTACCGCTGATAGACAAATGTATGGCCATTGTGTACTGAATCTTTTCAAGATGGCAAGGCAGAAGTCCTGCCTGATTGGCATCTTTCTGTTAAACTTGCGCTATTATTTCGTTTTGAAGTCTTGAGGATGCAGATGAAAGCCACTCTGGCAAAATGGGTTATAAGGTCGTCAGGCTTGTTGGTTGCATGGCTGACCGGATTGTTACTACTACTGGTACCTGCTTCTCTATTGGCTGAAGATGCGGCCATTACAGTGACACCAGAAGCCCGAATCAGCTTGTTCCCCCTGACCGGTCAGACATTGACAGACAGCGCGACAGTCACCGTTCAGCCGCGGGATGCAGGCAGTCCTGGCGGTGCGTTTAGCGAGGCGTTGCCGAAGCACTGTCTGATGTCCGTCACGGTGACTCTGGGAGCTGATGAGGCTGATCTGCGGGCGGGGAAAATGATCTGTATCACCGAGGATCGTCGCGTATTTGAACTGACCCCTACCGCAACAATCAGCGACCTCGGGCTATGTCAGGCCGCAGGCGGAGCTGCGTGTGGCCGCTATGTTGTTGGCCCTGAACAGCCGGGTTTAATGGTGCTGACTGTTACCGAGAAGATGACGCTCCAGGCGAGAAGCGATCAAAACTGAAGCTAACCGACTCAGTTCCTTATTAATACCGCTGTACACGAATCTGGTCGGGATAGGGGAAAATGTCTGCGACCATGCCTGCATTGAGCTCCCGCTGTACCCTTTGCCAGTAGGCTGCTTCAAGCAGCTCGGCATGGTACTCGACAAAATAATCCTTCAGTCGGGGCTCGTTAAATAGAAAGGTGGCAAACTCCTCCGGGAAAATGTCATTCGCTGCGACGCTGTACCAGGGTTCGCTAGCCATTTCGTCCTCCGGGTAGTGAGGCTCGGGAATGTACCGGAAGTTGCAGTTGGTCACCCAGTCGATTTCATCGTAATCATAAAATATTACCCGGCCATGGCGGGTTACCCCGAAATTTTTTAACAGCATATCACCGGGGAAAATATTGGCGGCAGCCAAGTCGCGAATAGCCTGGCCGTATTCCCTTAACACCCCTTGCTGCTGATCCTTGCGCTCTGGATCCTCGAGGTAGAGGTTTAATGGGATCATGCGTCGTTCTATGTAGCAGTGACTGATCACCAAATGATCATCTACAATACGAATACTCGATTCGGCGACCTGCTCCAGTTCCTGAAGAAGTTTATCTGAAACCCTGCTCAGGGGTAGGGCGACTTTGGAGAACTCCCAGGTATCTGCCATCCTTCCGACCCGATCATGCTGCTTTACACGGTGATACTGGTTTTTGACATGCTGGCGCGTCATATCTTTCTGGGGCGCAAATCTATCTTTTATAATCTTAAAGACATAGGGGTAGGATGGCAGGGTAAACACCGTCATTACCATGCCTTTGGTGCCGGGCGCGATTTCAAACTGATCATCACAGATGGCCATGTGCTGTAAAAGCTCACGATAAAACTGGGTTTTTCCCTGTTTATGCAAGCCAATGGAAGAATACAGCTCAGCCCGTGTTTTGGTTGGCATGAGTCGGCGCAGGAAGTTCACTACGGCCATTGGACAACCGGTATCGACAAAGAAGTACGCGCGGGCAAAACCGAAAACAATGGCCATGGCATTGCTGTCAAGCAGCAGGGTGTCGGCGAAGAGGTAGCCAGCTTCATTGTCGATACCGGCACAATGAATGGCAACGTCCGGTTGGCAAGATTCAGGCGGCCAATCAAGTAGCAGGCCTTATTTCGAAAAAAAGGTGCTGTAATCAGATCAATGCTGTAGGTCGTGGCAGTTCTGGCAAGCTCCGGTTCCTGGCCACGAAAACGCTGAATCAGGTGGCGAACGTCCCGAGTTGCATTTTCGAATGGTAACCCGATGTCCACATCATTGAGCAATTGCAATAGGGTCGTTTCCAGGTTGCCGTTAACGCTGTAGCGACGAACCAGTTTTTCATCGGTTTCATAGTGTCGCCAGAGTGCGTCGGACTCAACAAAGATGTACTCATTGTTGTAATAACGCCGGTCGAATAACCGGCAAAACACTGAATTAAAAAAGGTCTCGGCCAGGTCAGGTTGCGGATGGTTGCGTAGCTGCTCACTAAATAGGCTTTTAACTCCTTGCCAGTTTTGTGGGTCCAGGCCATCTTCCAGCTCACGTAATGAACTCACGCAGAGATCTACCTGGGCGTCGTACAAGTCGACCCGATCGTGATGGATGGCCTGCATTTCGAGCCACTGAGCGCTTAAAAAGCCCTGATGGGCTCGTGTGCAGTAGGACCTGAAAATTTGATAGTGCTGGTCAAATGCTGCAAGGATGTGTTCAACCAGCCGCGTCGGCTGGGTGTCAGTCGTAGACATTTTTCTTCTTCCAGCTCTCCTGATCATCGATCAGACCTTCTATTTCAGCAGCGAGCTTTTCCGTCTGTCCGCTGGATTGGTCTTTGCGATGATTACGCCAGGTATCAATGATTTGCTGCAAATGCGTGCGCAGGTCGATTTCTTCCTGCTTAAACAGGCTGGCCTGACGCGAGGTGGCGATAGTATCGATGGCCTTTTGATAGGCTACTCGCGCTTCCCGGTAGTGTTTTGCGACCATGGCCTGGTCGGCCCGGGTTTTAAAATAATCAAGGGCGGTCTCGACCAGCTTGTATTCCACTTCGTTTAGCAGCTTGTTGGCATTGTGTTTGTTCAGTCGACCGCTGTCGTAGTTGCGTTTGATAAACAGGAATAGCGATTTTAGCGTTTGTCGGTGAAGGTTGGTTTGTTCTGAATTCAACGGCGGCGCAACGGCGGTCGGCGGTTGTTTGCGCAGCCGGACCCGTTCTGAAGCCAGTTGCTGGAAGTCTTCGTTAAGCAGCTTGGCTTTATCGGGTGTCAGCAAAATTTGGGCTTTTATGTTTTGCAGAATTGCCTGGTAGATAAAGTCACGCAACTCGGATGACAGAAATGAGGTTGGCAGACTACGTAGCACATTAGTCAGTTTGCGCTGCTGTGTGAGTAGATTTTGCAGTTTCTCTCTGTTTGCAGCACGGGCTTTGTGTCGTCCCTGCGCTATAAGCATTGCGATTACCATCAAGCTGACAATGCTAACAGCTATGACCCCAAGCAATGTTGTACTGGATGCGCCCATGTAAACTCTCGTTGTCAGTCCGCGGTCGACCTGGTCCGGGTGGTTTTTGGCCGATCATGATCTGGGGTTATTAGTAAGCAGTGTAATCTAAAAAAACGTATAAAAACAAAGATTTGCTTGACAGTATTCAGCCTCAACCTTAGAGTTTTCACCGCTTTTGACGTGTCCCGTTCGTCTAGTGGCCTAGGACACCGCCCTTTCACGGCGGTAACAGGGGTTCAAGTCCCCTACGGGATACCACTCATCTTTCCAGACGCCTTGCATTGTAAGCCTTAATCCCTTCAGAACTTTAGCAGATTGTTGAAAAAGGCTCCCAGCCTTTTCCAAAACATGAAAAGCGAAAATGTAATGGCTCTTCTCCGGTCCTATGAGTGAAAAAAAGATGCCGACCCCCAATTACCTGCTGAAATATAAGGCTTCTAACAACTTGATATAGAGCAGGTATATGGGCATCGGCATCCCGAGTCATATTTTGGGCCTCAAAGGCCAGCGCGTCAATAAGATGAAACTGGACGAGGAGGC
>Ga0307930_1003282_pt1 | contig 11966 bp, 10 predicted proteins | sample OrgLakmetageno46_FD_203161 | JGI IMG/M metagenome (GOLD analysis project Ga0307930, IMG submission 203161) | Saline water microbial communities from Organic Lake, Antarctica - #46 | ecosystem: Environmental > Aquatic > Non-marine Saline and Alkaline > Saline | place: Antarctica: Organic Lake... | reverse complement strand
CTTATGGGGTGGTCAGTTCGCTACGCAGCTCAGGTTATTGAGCACTATGCGCAGGTCAGCCCAGACGAAAGCGATGCAGTTTTGCGAAAACTCAATCGGGCAAAATCGCTATCTGAAGACACCAAAGGTAAACGCTCCTGTAAACGCAGGGGCCCAAACACGGGAAGGAGTGACGTAAGTGATTGATTTTAAATGGAGGCGAGTATCGGAATCGAACCGATCTACACGGATTTGCAATCCGGAAGGAAAGTAAAAGAATACAATTACTTAAGGGTTCAAAATACCCTCTGACAAAGCGAGAACGAAAGGCGAAAGTTTCAAACCAAGCTTTGCCTTTTCAAAACAAAAAAGACCCCGTCACAGCGGCAACTGTGAACCGGGGCCTGTTAGAAAAAGCCTGTCAGCTTTCAGACGTTCATAGCACAATTTCAGGCCGCATCGCAATTGTTCGATTGGCTTTCGTCGCCACTGTGGATGGTGAGGTGGCCCGATGAGCTGGCGTATCGCAAATGAATGCGCCGAGCGCCGCTTTGGCAGTGCCGCGCGCAAGCAGATCATCATGTTCCTTGCCGACAAGGCGAGCGATGATGGTTCAGGTATCTGGTGCTCAAAAGGAACGATCCAGCGCCACACAGAGCTTAGCGAGAGCACCGTCAAACGCACCATCATCGACTTCCTGCGGGAGGGTATCTTGATCGAGACGGGGCGGCGGCAATGCCAGAACGGTTACACGGTCATTTACCGCATTGTCCTCGAACGCGTGGCTTCGATGGAAACCACTGCGGAACCCGATATTTTGACGGGGGTCACTGTGAGCCCCGTCCAGCCTGAACCCGGTACGGGGTCCACGGTGAACGGGGTACGGGGTTCACGGTGGACCCCAAACCATCCTAAAACCATCCTTAAACCACCTACGCGCAGGCGCGAGGAGGCGGAGGAGGTCGAAGATCTTGAATCTGAGAAGATCCTGGTGGCCTATCCTGAGGACAGGATCCGAGACCGGCGTAGCAGTCTGCGCCTGATCGCAGCCGCCGTGAAAGCGGGGGTGAAGCCCGATGACCTGCTTCAGGCGGTCAAAGCCTATGCCAAAGAAAGCGAGGGCTTCACGCGCAGTAAGATCTGTTTCTCGGATAATTGGTTCAAGATGCGCCGCTGGGAGAAGGGGCTTGCCCAGATACAAGTTGATCGCGAGAGGGCGCGAGAGGCCGAAGTCAACGGCCGTACCCGGCTCGCGAGCTGGATCCATGACCGTCATCCCATGTGCCGCCATATCACCAGGCGACAGATTGAGGATTTGATTGTGTCGCAACAGGTGACGCCTGAGCAAGTCTGCGCGGCGGGGCTGCAGGCGTGACGCGGGTTGTTCTGAAAATAGCGGTTCTCGCTCTGCAGGCATTGAGAAGCACCACGGGCAATCGGGCAATGGGGTCAGCTGTTGATCTCAGCCTCGAAGGTCTCGATCTTAGCCAGAATGTCATCGAAGGTGGGCACGTCACCGATGATCATTTCCCGCATGCCCGCATAGTCTTTTCGAAGCGCAGCGGTGAGACTGTCGGTCGGTGTCAGGCGAAGGGAGCCAAGTTTGGCACCTTCGTAGTTCGCTTTGGCAGATTTGAAAAAGACCGATTTATGATGTGCCACTTCTGTCAGCAAATCGAGACTTTGGAGCGCGCGATCCTTGGCTTCGTGCCCAATCAGTTGCGCCATATCGTAGTAGTGGCGCGACATTCGATCCGCGAGAGGCTTGGCGGCATCCTGATGGAAAAGCATATGCAAAATGGTAGCTTTTTCCCAGAACGTGCGCTCGACGCCCAATACTTTCACGCCGACCTGACCGTCAGTCAGAAGATCGGGGAACGCCTGATGCAAGTATGGTGCAATGTCGATCTGCTCGGCAGGAAGTTGGACGCCACGCGCACCGAACTCAAACCGCACAATTGGTTGGATATACCCCGCAACGTTTCCAGCCATCGAAGGATACGCGAAGAGGATGGTCTGCGCGTCATTTGGGTCGACTGATAGCGTGAACTCATGTTCTAAGTTGGCGTCAAACGCTGTTTGGATCTCAGCCAACAGCTGGCCGCCGACGGCGTCTTCCGCTACCTCCTGCAATTCCTGAAGCAATTTCTTTTGCTTCGTGCCTGACAGATCAGGACCTTCTGGATCACGATCTCCGACAAAACCAAGCTGTTTTCGATCGAGCGAGAGGTCCACATCTTCAGAGAAACGGTGGATGACGTCATAGGCTTTGGAGAGGGATGTCCCGCCCTTGAAAATCATGTGTTCGCCAAAGACTGGCAATGCGAATAGCTGCTTGAGCGACCAGCAAACCCAGAAGTCTTTTTCGATGATTGCCTTTGACATTCCAAGCTGCGCTGCAGTTTCTTGAAAGGCCTCGTCTCTGAGTTCGGGTGCGTCGTTGGCGAACTGTTCCATACTTATGCGTGCGCAACAATCTGTTGCACGATCGGATGCATCCAAGCAGGGACATGCCTGCTTTGCTTTGCCAGAAGCTTGCGGTCATTGTCATCCAGTGTGCGAGCAAGCCGGTCGACGATTTGGCCGTCGACACGACCCTTGCCAATATAACGCAATGCCTGGAAGACAACCCCGGTTTTATGGCCTGCGCCGACGAGCGTCTTGGAGGACGCGTTCCGGAATTGGATGACTTGCCGTCCAACTTTTTTGGTCCGCGTAGGGCCGTCTGTCATGTAGGTAGGCTTGGAAGGCACCTGAGTTGAGATGCCCAACCGGTTGGCGGCCATTGATGGCGACGGTTGCAGAATTTGACCGTCCTTACGGGCGACGGCCTTTGCGATGTCATCTGCGGATGGCGACAGAAACCCGAAGCGCGGGCTCTTCTTTGGGTAGTCATATAGACCCCGTGTCAGCCGTCTGATCACGCCCAGATCGGCCAGACGCGACAAAGCTTGGTCCACGCTTGCGCGGGACCCGATATCAAGAAAGTCAGCCGGTGCAAAGATTGCCCCGCGTCCCTTTCCGATGATGCGTTGCTTGATATTCGACGTAATCATGCTTGAACTCCTTGTCAGAAAATAGGGCATGTTTTTCTGAAAGTCAATGAGCTGCTGAGAGCGGCAGATTAGGTCCATGCGGCAGGGATGAAAGCATGAGCTAGTGTTCACCACCTGACAGAAGATTCCCGATGGAAGCAGGGTATCGGACACGGGTCTAAAACGCCGGAGCGAAACTGTCAGATGACGGCTAGGAGCCCAAATTGACCGATGCTGCAGCATGCACATTGTGGTACTAAGGGCGGATTGCGGACCTTCGCTGCAGGCGCGGGGTGGCAATGTGACAATGGAGAGCCGACATTCAAATTGTCGCGGATCGGGGGTCGGTGCTGCGCTGTGGAAGGCCGCTTTAAGCGCAGACCTACCACGGTCGACAACCTATTAGATTGCAATCGCAGCACCAGCACGAACAAGTGGACTTCCAAAAAGCAGACTTTGGTTGGGCCCTTCGCTATGACGGTGCAGCATAATTTCTGTCATTCGTAAATCCGAGGGCTTCGCAATTTTGAAGTAAATAAATAGTCAAGGTTGGGAATAGTTTATCGGACGTTCCCGCAGAGTCGAATTCGGGCCTCAGCTAACTCTTGAAGCTTTTCGCTTCCGCATCATTCTTGAAACGTGCGGGCCGATCAACCCCCACAAAACAAGCATGGCTGTTATGGTCAGGATCAGGAGTGTGATTTCACGTTCCCAGAAAATCGACAATCCGTCGCGTGATATGAGCAATGAACGGCGAAGATTGGATTCCAAAATTGGGCCAAGGACAACGCCAATGATGATCGGGGCCAATGGGTAGCCAAAGTATCGCAAGAAATAGCCAAGACAGCCGAAGCCAAGCATAACCCAAAGATCAAAGATCGACGATTGTAGCGAGTAGGTGCCCATGATGCTTAGCATTAGAACGAGGGGTAGCAAATAGACCCTACGCATACGCAAAATCGCAAGGAAGAGCGGCGTCAGCAAAAACCCAAGGAAGATGAGCGCTATATTGGCGACGATATACGCCAAGAACATGCCTCCGGCGACATCGAGGTTCTGCTCAAAAAGCTCTGGGCCAGGGAAATAGCCAAAAAGGATCAGCGCACTCATAAGGACCGCTGAAGAGGCATCTCCCGGCACCCCAAGCGCCATGGTCGGGATCAGCGTGCCCCCAGCGGCGGCATTGTTTGCAGCCTCGGTTGCAACGACACCACCTTCGGCCCCCTCGCCATACCGCTCGTCTGGCCGCGATTGTGCTTTGGCAACTGCGTAAGAGCTGAACGCGCTGATAACACCGCCTGCCCCGGGCAACACACCAAAGAAAGTACCGATAGTGCTGGAACGAAGCAAGTTGAACCAATGCTTGCGCAACAATGCAATGGATCCAAACGAAATCCTGACTTTTGGGATGGTGGGCGCATCCAGCAGTCCGCCCAATCGAATTTGGACAATGAGTTCAGAGATGGCAAACAGGCCCACAACGATTGAAACGATATGGAAACCGCTGCTCAATTCAAAAAGACCAAAAGTGAACCGCTGTGCTCCGGATATCGCGTCGGTGCCCAACGTGGCGATCAACAACCCAAAGGCGCCTGCCATGAACCCTTTCAGCGGCGCTTCGCGTCCGACAACTGCGATGGCTATCAACCCTAGAAGGGCCAATGCAAAATATTCGGGGGGGCCAAAGCGCAAGGCAAACTCAGCCAGAACAGGTGCAAATGCAATAAGGATGATCCCCCCAAATATGCCACCCACGGCAGAGGCGGATATCGCAAGGCCGATGGCTTCTCCAGCGCGACCTTTTTGGGCCATTGGGTAGCCGTCAAGCAGCGTCGCCGCGGCTATGGGAGTGCCGGGAATACGCAATACGATGGCCGAAACTGCGCCACCGCAGGAGCCACCGACAAAGACCGCGATAAGCATGCCCATGGCAGCAACCGGTGGAAAATGGAACACGGCCGGGAGCAACAGAATGATTCCCATGAGCGGTCCAAGCCCAGGTAGAACCCCAATGATCAAACCCATGAAGCAGCCAAAAACCGTCATCGCGATGGCCAAAGGGTTCGCGTATAACCCGTAGCCGCTGACAAGTGCTTCAAACCCCATATTGCGATCCCGCCTGTTTAGATATTGAGCGCGATACCAAAAAGGCCTCGCGGCAGATTAACGTTGAACAGCCCCTGAAAAATCAATGAACAACCCAACGTTAGAAGAGTTGAAAATAGAATGATGTTCGTGACAGCCCGTATCCCAAGGCTGAGCAACATCAGTGCCACAAACACCGGAGTCAGTGCCAGATATCCAATCATTGGCAGCAAGATCAGATAGATGATGCCTAGGCCGGTGCATTGAACAATCTGGATTAAGCGCTTTTGCGTCAGAACGCCCAAGTCATCAGAATGCGTTGTACCAATCGTGCGAATTTCGGTTATGATTTGCGCGATTGTCATTGCTAAAAGAACAGCGACCAAAAGGCGCGGATAAAGCGCAGCGTTGGTGATTGGCGTTCCAGAAGCATAGCCCTTCTCAGTCAGTGAAGTGGCGCAAAGATAAGAGACAATTGCAATTATGCAGAGGAAAAAGGTCGGGGGGAGTAACCGCAGAATCATGCTATCTTGGTGGAAATTCACATCTTGGCTCTGAGACGGTTGCTTCGTCGGAATACCCGTCATTTTATTTTTACCTTTGTTGCGCATGGCCTTAATTGGATCGACCCGATCGAAAAATCGACCGGGCCGCCCAATTCAATCAGTTGAGAGGAACTAGTTCACCGATTCGAGCTTCTCTGCTTCCCATTCGATCGCGTCAGTTGCTGTTGAGAGCTGTTCGCGCACAGCGCCCACCGTCTCCATGTACTGCTCTGGTGGATAGGCTAGGAGCGGGCGACCGATGTTGTCAAAGAATTCTATAACCTCAGGGTGCTTTAGTGCCGCCGCCATCGCGTTATTCAGAACCTCGACGCGGTCTGCTGGCGTGCCTTTAGGCACAACATACCAGCTCCACCCCATGGGCGCGAGGCCTGTTAGGGGGAACTCGAGGGCCTCGGATTCGGACATCAACGGAACACCGCCAAAGATTTCCGAGACAGATTCTAGATCACTCATAGCGGCAAGGACCCGCACATGATCAGAGTTTGCACGGACAAAACCGGGATTGCCGGCCATAAAATCAAGAATGCCGCCGCGCAGGTCTTTGACGCCTTCTTCTAGCTCTCCGTAGGGCACGTTTTGTGCCACCGTGTCACTCGCCCGGAACATATTTGCGAGGCCAACGTGCGGCAGGTTGCCATATGCGCCAGATGTATAGCGCAACTCCCCAGGGTTATCACGCATGTATTGGATGAAAGTCTCAAAGTCAGGGAAACGCTCATCATCTTTACGAACCAAAACCGCGTTGGGTACGGCACCTAACGCGTGAAGTGGAGTGAAGTTGGTGTGGTCACCTTGGACATTGCCAAGCAACGACTGAACTACCATAGGGGCGACCCACCCGTCAAAAATGGTATAACCGTCGGCGGGCGCTTCCATTGCTGTTTGCATTGCCTTGACTCCCGTTCCACCGGGTGTGGAGATTACGGTGACGTTGACGCCCAGTTCTTTGCTAAGTGCTTCTGCCACGATCTGACTTGATGACATTGTAACGCCCGGCGGCCATGGGAAGATTACCTCAATGTCCCTCTCAGGGAATTCCGCGTAAGCGGCTGTCGCACAAAGCGCAAGAGCCGCGAGCGGGGCTGCTGTTCGTTTGATGAATGACTGTAGTTTCATGTTTCCTCCCAGATGTGTCTGACCGCCTCGCGGTCCTAAATATTCTTGGCGTTCAGGCATCCTCCTGCCTGAACGCATAGAGAAATGCTAAGTTGGCTCTGCCATCAAAACAAATATCTTTTTAGGCTCGACCAATCACATATTGGTATGGCTCCAATTGAACGTTGACCTTGTAGAAGGAAGATAAATTTGCCCCAATATAACCTGTGAAACTGAGTGAACACTATGACAAAGCAACAAGATAGCATCGTTTGGTTCGACCATTGCCAAAGTTGGGCTGGCACTGATCGTGCGGAAATTCCTGAAGATGGCGAAGGCGTTATCCGCAAGGCGCGTCTTCGCAGGTTCGGTATTGATGCAAATGCCGTGACCGTGGAACGGTTTGCACGTTTCGTCGCAGAAACGGACTATATCACTGACGCTGAAACCATCGGATGGTCCTTTGTCTTCAGCGGTTTATTGGAAAGACCCCAGTCAGCGGAAGTGATAGGCGATGTAACTAAAACATCATGGTGGTGGGGCATGACAGGGGCCGACTGGCGCTTTCCATCTGGCCGTAGAGAGGCGGGAAGCTTGCCCAATCACCCAGTTACCCAGATTTCGTGGAACGACGCGCAAGCGTTTGCACGATGGGCAGACGGCAGATTGCCCACTGAGGTTGAATGGGAACACGCGGCTCGCGGCGGATTGGCGGCACGGCGCTATCCGTGGGGCGAGGCTGAACCGGATGATAAGTCTGTCTATTGCAATATCTGGCAAGGCAGCTTTCCGACACGAAACACTTGTCTGGACGGCCACTATGGTACGGCACCTGTAGATGCGTTCGATCCAAACCCTGTAGGGCTGTTCAACATGGCAGGCAATGTTTGGGAGTGGACCGCCGATCGTTATAAAGTGCACTCCCTAAAGTCAGCGGCCAAAACGCGCAACGCGCTAGCCTCAAAAAGTAATGAACGCGTGCTAAAGGGGGGGTCGTTTCTCTGTCACGCGGGCTACTGCTGGCGGTACCGGATTGCGGCGCGATCAGGAAAACCCATAGACACGGGCGCCAGTCATACCGGGATGAGACTGGCCTACGATCCACAATCCTAACGTCTGTACCATCAATGCAGCGACGTTGGACCTATACCCCGATGAGATGGGTATATGTGATTTCGATATTGGATTGTTATCGCGGCATGTTCCAAACTTGTCGTTGGGGTCGTCAGCACTGCCCGCAAGACTGAATTCAACAAAAAGGAGGCTGGAATGCGCACTGTATTCATGCTGTTTGATTCCCTGAACAGATTGTCGTTGGGACCCTACGGATCGAACAAGGTCGCAACCCCGAATTTCGACAGGCTCGCGCAAAGATCGGTCACTTTTGACAAACACTATGTCGGCAGCATGCCGTGTATTCCTGCGCGTCGCGACCTGCAGACCGGGCGGTTGAGCTTTCTGCACCGTAGTTGGGGGCCGATGGAACCTTTTGACAACTCCTTTCCGGAAATCATCGGCGCATCCGGCACCTATTCGCACCTTGTGACAGACCACCTGCAATATTTCCGCGATGGAGGTGCTACCTACCACACACGCTATCACTCCTACGATTTCTTGCGTGGCCAACACGGTGATGCCTGGAAGGGCGATGTCGCTCCTGATTGGGCGAACTTAAAGCAAAAGTACCACCCCGTTCAGTACAGTGAACAGCGCGGGCATGACTTTTATCATCATATTATTAACCGGCAATTTTTGAACGAAGATCAAGACTACCCTCTGGTTCAATGCCTTGATAGCGGCTTGGAATTTATCGACAGGAACCAGGACGCTGATGATTGGTTTCTACAGATCGAAACGTTTGACCCACACGAGCCATTCAATGCGCCGGACCGCTTTCGAGACGGGATAAAAACCAGCTATGACGGGCCCGTTCTGGATTGGCCGCCTTATGGCAGAGTGACTGAATCCGCGGCCGAATGCGCTGAGTTGAACGCCAATTATCGCGCCAATCTGCGATTTGTGGATGAACAGCTTGGCCGTCTGCTTGACTACTTTGATCAGCATGGACTTTGGGATAATACCGCGCTGGTCGTCTCCACCGATCACGGATATCTTTTGGGAGAACATGGCTGGTGGGCCAAAAATCAGATGCCAATCTACGAAGAAATCGCGCATATCCCGCTGTTTATTTACCACCCCGATCATGCGGATCAGGCCGGAACCCGCCGCAATGCATTGACCCAGACAATGGATCTTATGCCGACGTTCCTGGACTTCCATGCAGCACCGATCCCATCGGAGGTGGTCGCGCATTCCTTGATGCCGGTTCTTCAAGATGACACATCTGTGCGTGACACCGCCATATTCGGAACCTTTTCCAGCGCGCTGAACATCACCGACGGGAAATACGTGTTTATGCTATACCCAGAAGATGTGACGACGGACGGCTTGTTCCAATATACTGTGATGCCGACCACGCTTAATTACCTTTTCCAGACTGCAGAACTTGCCAAAGCCGAAATGGTCGAGCCCTTCGACTTTACCAAAGGTGCGCGTGTAATGCGAATTCCAACGATGCAGTTATCACCGTTTAACAAGCATTTTGGTCCAGATGTATTTTTTGACACCGACACCGTGTTGTTTGATCTGCGGGCCGACCCACAGCAAAAAAGTGGATACAGGGAAAGCGGTATTGAAGATATGTTGTGCGGAAAAGCACTTGAACTCATGCGTGAACTGGACACGCCGTCAGAAATTTATGCGCGGTTTGGACTGCCTATTCCAGAAAATTCGAAGCCCAATATACTTCCCTGTGTGGGCTAATAAGTCTAACTGCAGTAGCGCAAGACTTATCCATTATAAACACTTATGCACTCTTAGTGCTATATTATAAGTGTTATGGTTCGGGTGTGATCGATACATTTTGGAAAGGGAAAGCGACCTGTGGACAGAAAACACATTGTCTTTTTGAAAGTTGCGGAGACCGGTAACCTGACCGCAGCGTCGCGGGAATTGCGAATTGCCCAGCCAAGCCTGACCCGAACCATGAACAAGTTAGAAGAAGAATTTGGTACACCTCTGTTCAATCGCTTACCGCGCGGTATGGAACTCACTGAAGCTGGCAAAACGTTATTGCAGCACTTATCAGAAATGAATGTACTATTTGATCGAGCGAAACGTGATGTCGAAGCCGTTCGAAAAGGCTACTTTGAAACAATCAGAATCGGTGCGGGTCTGACCTATCAATTGCTCTTAATGCCGCGCCTGCTCAAACCAATGATGGAACGCTTTCCCAATACGTCTTTCTCAGTATCAACCGGATCGGCCGAAAGCCACATTCGGGATCTTATCGACGGTCGCTTAGACTTTGTTATCACAGCAGCCTTGGACCAGTTTCGCGATCCAAGGCTGGATGTACGTCTCTTGGGACAGATCAAACACGGCGTAGTACATCGCGCCGGAACACTACCTGATCTTCCCGAAGACGAACCGATGCCATTGCACGCGCTGGCTGACTGCAATTGGGTTCTTTTTCAGACGGAAGGCGAAATGAAAGAAAGCCTTAGCCAAAGATTTTTCCGGCTCGGTTTACCGGCTCCACGCGTGGTGCTTTCGACAAATTCACTTCAACTTGGTCTAGACGTGATGCACGAGCAGAACCTCATCATGTTGGCACCGACGCTTCTACGCCACCGGCTCTCGCAACAGGGTTTTCTGCTGAACACGACAACAGAGCCCCTGTGGCAACATGATTCAGGTATCGCCACTCACAGGGCGAATAGAGGCCATCCGGTTCTGAATGTTCTAACTGAACTCGTTGAAAATTTTATCAGTAGGTCGCTGGAATTCAAGGAGTTGAAGTGAAAATATCTAGTCACAGCTTGTCGTGAATTGATTTGATCACGCTCGTAACATCAATGGCGACGAGGTCTCTAATCACACCTCGATAGAAGCCCTTTAGCACTCCATCGCGAACGTCGGCTTCTAGTCAGGGATGAAGAAAACAGTTTGTGCTTTCTTCGAATCACCTCACTCGTGGCGAACGGCGGCAAAGTCCGCTGACCGACGTTTCAGCCTATAAATGCTGCGATCTGCACGAATGGCCGCAATGGCGGGCTGCATCGCAGCATCGTAAAGTGGTGATGAAAGTCAGCTAAGGGCCGGAAGCAGGCCTTGCCCCGATAGCGTTAACGGCAGCTCCGTCCGCATACCTGCCCCTTGGACCTTCATCCGAGGAACCGAGGGTGCATCAAAGGCAGCCCGGGAACCTTTTGTCAGGTGGTTAACACTAGCATGGCGGCGTCAAATTTACGCTATAGCGCAAACTCCTCCAATTTACGCTGTAGCGTACGGCGTCACCTTGAAGCACTGCGCGCGAATTTCGCGGCTGAGGAGCCATAGGGCCGTCGCCGTCACCTCGCGCCGGAAATTGGCGGCAATGAAGATCATTCTCTGGTCGTTTCCTGGGTTGGGCACGGTTTCTTCAAGCTCTGCCACCTGCTTTTGCTGCTCGCTCCTGTTCCAAATATCAGCCATTCCCAGCCAGCAACCTGGCGCGCACCTGATCAATCGTATCGAGTGCGTCTTCGAGGGTTTTTTCACAGCCGAATTTTTCAAGCTTGCTCATGTTGGCGTTAGACCTGATGGCATTGAGACCCGCCTCCAGCGAAAACCGCAGCTCCGCACCCGCGTCATCCGTTGTCATAACGCTCTTACCGAGCAGCATCTGGATCATCATGTTTTGCGCCACCAGCTGGCCAGCCAAAACCTCGATATCGTCATTGCGTTTCATATCTGCCTCTCCGTCAATATGTCATCGGACACTGCGGTCTGCTTCAGTTCGCAAGTACGTCACATAAAACCCCTTCAAGATGCGGTGCTCCTGCAACCGATCCCCCAGGGTAAACCCATCGTTTCTATTGGGGGCTTGGAATATGTCGAGCCCACGATCGAGGACGATCTTCCAGCCGGTGTCTGTGGTGATGTCACGCGCATGGGCGGTGCCAGTACCATCGAAGGCCCAGGTGAACGCAACCCCGGTTCCTACGCAGGCGTCTGCAATGGAATCCAATAGTTCACGCTGCTTTGGCAAATTACCGTCATCTGAACCTGTCACGAGATGAACACTGACCTGATCCTCCGGCGGCGTGCGCTGGATGACCATTTCCACGAACTCCATCATGTTCTTGATCTGGTAGAAGTAGCG
>Ga0307930_1003279_pt1 | contig 11971 bp, 11 predicted proteins | sample OrgLakmetageno46_FD_203161 | JGI IMG/M metagenome (GOLD analysis project Ga0307930, IMG submission 203161) | Saline water microbial communities from Organic Lake, Antarctica - #46 | ecosystem: Environmental > Aquatic > Non-marine Saline and Alkaline > Saline | place: Antarctica: Organic Lake... | reverse complement strand
TGATCTCTGTTTTGCGCACTCGAAGCCAAACAAAATACGTATTTCAAACAACCTAAATACGTAAATATAACATTAAACGTTGGCTCATTTGGGAATCCCTAATCACGCGATTGCGATTACAGAGATATAATGCACTTCTTAGTACAGCTGGCTAAATTCATTAACTCCAGCCTTTCGACAAGCGTGCTGCTCCGGAACCTTCTTGCCTCTTGGTTTTGTGATTTCCCTCTTCTTCCCCCCTAGGCCCACCGGACCCTAAAATCTTAATTTTTCGACCACCTCCGATTCTCATCTTTATTTCTTTAATGGTCTCTTTGGGGGTTGGAAAGAGCTAAACAAACGAGGTTTCATTCAAATCGGCCCGTATAAGCCCCTAAAAAGAGCTCTCAAAGATGACTTTTTTTTAGGAGCTAGGAGACGTCGCGCTTTTTAAATTATGGCTCTAATATAGTAAATACACACTGCGAAATGAAATATTCTGCGCGAATTCAAGCTTAGCTAACCTTTCGCAACCCGCGAGGCGCGTGATAGCTCCCGATGAAGCCGCTGCCTTTAGGACTTAGCATGATAGAAGCTTTCGTGACAATCATGTTAGTATAGGAGAAGTTGAACCGCCGCCGAGAGGTGTAGCTGCAGAGAGCCAGAGGGGCTGAAGTCCACGACGAAGCCTGCACATACAATCCCGCACTGGCATCAATGACTTCGTAGCATTCCATTGAGGGATATTCCGACGTGCGAAGCCGCAGCTGTAAACCTTTTGATATTGAGAGCTGATCCAGGCGTTATACTCAGCGTGTTGAAGTGTAATACAGTCAAGGTAGGGTTTGGGCGCCTGAGGCTGTTGCTGGATCCTAGCTCTTAGCTTTGCTCCTAAGAAGTCCACTACACAACCACGATCGATACCGCGGGCGCGGAATGAAGTTGGTTCCAGGATCTTAAGAGTATACAAATTATCAAGCTCAGTTTTTTTTCTTGTGTATTTGCAGTGTCTAGCAGGAGCACCAAGCTCCAATGGATGCTACTGCCACTCTGTGCACGAGGCGAAGCCCGGGCAAACACTTCCACAATATTACCCACGTTTTTGTAGCTTCCAACGGTTAGCTATTCTTAAAGTTGAAGCTGCAGCTGCGAAATTTAGAATGTAAGTAATTGCCGTGCGTGTGACTGTTAATTGTAGCACTTCCTCCGTATCATACCGTCAATGTGTGGCTTGTGAGGCTAAGGCTGTCGCTGGATTACTGTACCTGAATAGCCACTGCACAAGTACCATCAGTGCTGTGGGTTTGATACCAAAGGCTGAACTATTTGAGCTCATCATTATACAAGTATAGCCATGGCCGTCCTTCGCTTTCTATTCAGATTTACTGGTGTGGCTAGCTGTGGAATTGACGCCTATGTACGACACAGCTGGCACTTCATACATAAGCGGAATGGCGATATGGAGGAAGAAGCGCCAGCTGTGCACTCACTCTCTTTGCAGCTCGCGATATACGGTAATATTTCTAGCTGCTGGCACGTGTGTAGTGGAGAGAACTTTGTTTGTAATTCCTGGATGAGTTCCTTCTTAGGCACAGCGAGAGGATCGAGGCCCTCTCACACCACGATTGTACAACACGGCAGTACAATGCCAGTCAGATGGAGTGCGAGCATGTGAACCTGCACTTTTCTGAAGTCGCCAGAGGCAAGCGGTGTTACGCCTTGCGAACCGCCTTTGTCTAGGGCCCTGCGGCCGTGGAGTTGCCCGTGAGGTGACTTAGTGACTAAGGTGTATTTTGCGACTGCGACATGCGGGGTGTTCGTACTGCTTATTGCAAGTGAAGTATTTGCAGCCAGCCATCTTGCCTGCCCACTAGCCACCTCGAGTTCGTATTGTTACTGCCCCTAATTCATGGGGCCGCTTAACTTACGCTTGCTTACGATTTCTAATTCGCATGAAGTTTAATAATTTAAGTTTTAAGTTTAAGTCGGTAAGTCGCGAGGACTATTGAGAGATACGAAAAAAACAGAAGGCTGTAAGCATGCCCAAAACCCCAAACCGGACTGACCACGCACAGCTCCCTCCTCAACTGGTTGATTCTAAAATAAGATCCCTTTATTGGACATAAAATCTTCGCAGCTCGCTTTACCGCTTTTCGGCTAGTGTCTGCCGCACGCAAAGACTTAACATCCGCCTTCTTCTCCGCTTTAGCCAATCTCTCCGCCGCGGCTGCGACCTTCGCGACAGCTTCCTTTTCCAACCTTCTGCTGGCGTCTGCCGCTCTCAAAAGCTCCTTTTCGGCCTGCTTCTCTGCCTTCGCCACGCTCTTCGCTGCGGTAGCCACCGAGGTCGCCACCGCCTCAGCAGCTCGCTCTTCAGCTTTTCAACTTAAGGCTGCCGCGCGCGCTTGCTCTCGCGCCGCAGAGCCGCCGCATCCTTCATCACCTCGAAACACGGCACCGATGCCATCCAATCTCCGGGGAACCAGCCATTCGTTCGACACCCGGCACCGACTCGCACGACCGTCACTTCCTGAAGCTTTGACGGTGTACTCACCGCTGCATTCGTATTCACGACTGTCGCAAAAAGGAGACCGGTGGCATGCACTGGAGCGATGCCCGTGGCAGCATTCGCGACAACGCGTACACGTGCACCCACATCAAAGAACTGCCCCCGGGAGAAGGAGGGGGCAGAGGGGCCGCCGGGGAGGGGGTGGCGTGGGGAGGCGTGGGCAGCGCAGGGGCCACAGGCGGCGCAGGGAGTTGAACAAGGCAAGCCGGAAGGAGGTTTCTTTGCCTGCGCTACGCTCTCTGTTGCGGCCGCGAACTCCACAGCAGCTCGCTTTACCGCTTTTCGGCTAGTGTCTGCCGCACGCAAAGACTTAACATCCGCCTTCTTTTCCGCCTTGGCCAATGTCTTCGCCGCGGCTGCGACCTTCGCGGCAGCTTCCTTTTCCAACCTTCTGCTGGCGTCTGCCGCTCTCAAAAGCTCCTTTTCGGCCTCCTTCTCTGCCTTCGCCACGCTCTTAGCTGCGGTCGCCACCGCCGCAGCAGCTTCCTCTTTCGCCTTCCGGCCAACGTCTGCCGCGCGCGCAAGATTCCGTGCCGCGGAGCCGCCACAACCTTCATCACCTCGAAACATGGCGCCGACGCCATCCAAGCTCTGGCGAACCAGGAAGTCCCCCGACACACGGCGCCGACTCACACGGCCGTCACTTCCTGAACTCTTGACGAAGTACTCATTTCCTCCTTCGTAACTATCGACTGTCGCGAAAAGGAGGCCGGTAGCGCGCACTGGGACGACGCCAGGGGTAGTATCCGCGAAAAGGCGGACATGTGAACCATCATCAAAGCACTGCCCGGGAGAAGGACGGGGCAAAGGGGCCGCCGGGGCGGGGGCGGCATGGGGCGTCGGAGGCAGCGCAAGCGGAGGCGCCAGTGGCTGAACGAGGCAAGCCGGAAGAAGGTTGCTAGGTGGTGGGACAACGCTGGCTGGGAAGGCGCCCAAGTCGACTGGGGCTGCTGGTGCAGGGGGAGCTTCCTGGGCAGAATTGCCGCGCTCTGCTTTGGGTTTTCGGATGAGCGCTGGCCTTTCCTTGACGAGAATCGGAGAAAGGAGGAAAGCAGACTTACTTTCTTCGGAGAACTGATGGAGGCTTCTCCCTGCATCTCGAGACTTTTTAAGCTCATCCTGCACGCAGCACCTCAGCTCTACGGAAGCCTGCGTTTTCTCGCCGGGGTAGCACCAGGGGTCCACGGCGCTGATGAACTCGAGTGCATGGGTCCGGCCAAGGTGCTGCTCGAGAATAATCGCGTCAGCAACCATGAGAGGGCGGCGCAGGGAAAGCTCAGAGCATGTGCGCATGTTATCAGAGACACCGCGCAGCTGGTGGATTTGCGCTTTGACTGCAGAGTTTGCAACCTCCCACGCCAGAACCTGAATCTTGTTCCCTGCGAAGCAAGTGGTTGGGTGGTACAACGTCAACGGGTCGCAAACGAGATCGCGGTATCGTGCCCCGAAAATTGTATCATAGCAATTATTCCTACCTTGGGATGCCATTCAAGCTTCTCTAGAGCTGAGCATTGAAGAGCGCTAAAGTTTGTGCGCGCGCAGTCCAAAATAGCCGCGACCGTCGTGCTTTGGCCGATGTTCAAATACACATTTCTTAATGGGAACAAAAGGAATTCTCGTTGAGTACCATCAGGCGCCTAATCAATATCCAGCGGTCACGGCATGCTGCTCACATTTAACCCCGCATTTATGGCCGCGTGCGACCCGCTCGATGTTCATTTCGCTATAAAAACTCGCCATTTGGTGTGAGACTCAAAATGTTTTTTGTTTTTTTTTCATTTTCTTGTGGGTAGGCTCGGTTTTTATTTTCACGAGACAATTATTGAAAAAAGTCGGCCCCCAACTTCGCTGATCGTTTTGTTCAATGCGGCAGGCCTATCCCCCCCCAAACTTTTGGATGATAGGTATGATATAAGTATAAGTTATCTGATAACCCAAACTTCCCTCGTTGACATAAAACCATGAACTCGAACTCGGACTAATGCAAATCCAAATGCCACGTAAGCTACTGCGGTGGGAAGATATGGGAATGAGTGCGCGTTGCGCAAACAATGCAAGTGCGGGTGATCAAAAACTGGGTCATAGCTTAGAAGTAAAAAAAACTGCGTCGTCTGGCTTAAGGAACGAAGCAGACTTGATGTCCTCCTCGAGATCTGCCTGCGTTTTACGGCAAATCACAGCCACAGCGCGAGTGGTGGCAGTGGAACTTCCTTCTCCTGCCGCACCAGCATTCGAAGCTGTGCCTTCGATCGGGCTCTCCGGTGGGTTCAGAAATCCCAATTCTATTACCGTTCGCGCTGGTTCCGAATCTTGCGCACTGGCGCTCCCGATGGCAGTAACAGTGTGCTCTAACGCCACATTAACACTGGCTGCTACATTGTCGCACCAAGCGGACGAATCAGAGCCGTCGAGAAACACGCAACAAAACCCACTACTCCGAGCTTCCTCATCTTGAATATTGCCGTTGTTACTATTCCCGCCATCGCTGATATCTTTGCGTCCCGTGGGCACTAATACAGCGAGTGCGAGACGCACACCTTGGCCCGGACTATCGGTCGCGCCTGGCAGAGGTGAAGCTAGGGTGGCTATTGGGAGCGAGCATCCACTGAAACTACGATTGGTCTTACCACCACCACCACTGCTGCTGCTGCTGCTGCTGTCATAAGCAATGTTGCCATAACCACCACCGTGGAGACATTGTGAATCCTCTTGAGGTCCTGAATTAGAAACTTCAGCTGCAGTGGTGGCATCAGCTGCTGCAGCAGCTAGCGACAAGTCAAGTGCATCAGCAAGCTGCACACAGCTGCCAAGTTGCACTATCCCGTGCTGCCTGCAGAAGCGACTTGCGGCCGTATGCGCAACTGATCTACGCAGATGATCACCTCTGTTCGTGAGGCTACTGTCAATCCTATTGCCGCTGCTGGGAGAGGCATTGAGAAGCCACGAAGCGCTTTGTCGCAACCAATGAAATTCCAAAAGCTGTGGCGTCTCATCCACGACCACTTCGAGGGACATCAAAGGACTGTGAGCTGTTACTGAGGGGAGTGGCTTCTCTTTAAAGGGTACAGGGGCTCCTGGTGTTGCTTCTTCTGTTGTAACTTCGACTGCTCCGTCTGATAAACCAGACGTCGAGAGAGCAGCTGCAGTATCGGCCGTGGTACTGCCGGACGGTGAAGAGACGTGTTTAATGGGGACAGGAGGCGAAGACGTGGCCGAAAAAATGCCTGTTTTCTTTTGACGACTTGCTTGAGCTTCTTCTTCTTCTTCTTCTTCTCGAGCGAGGCGCTGTGCCAATGCCCGAGTGCTTTTGAGGTGCGCGCGGCGGCCAAGATCTGCTACTTCCGCCTCGAGCTGTGAAAAGGATAAGGGATCGATCGAAACACGCAAAGACAAAGAAAGGCATACAATCAATGGCATGGTATGGAGATATAACACTGGAAAGAAATCTAGAAGAGATCTTCAGGCATATGCTTATCTTGTTTGATAGTAACATTTACTGTTTCACGCGGGGGCACAGGGTAAATTTCGGGAACGTTCAGAAATGGCCGGCGGCCACGAGATGAAGACAACATGCCAGCGCCGCCACCCGATACTCCACCTACGCCAGGTACTGATCTGCCATTATCTCCACTGGTTTTGCGGCTGCTGCTGACGCCTGCAGGATCTGGAGCCTGTCCACTGCCATCAATGCCGAGGCAACCAAGAGCTGCTTGTGCATGCCTGTGAGCATGGTCCAGGTCGCCTGTAGCCTCAAGCAACACCGCCAATGCGTAATGCAATCGAGATGCACCGATGTCTGCAGGCTCACCACTCACACAGGAGGTGGTTGCTTCGAAAACGTCATGAGACGGGAACTCAGTGTCACCTGGCGACGATGGAGACTTATCATCACACTGGCTCGAACGGTAGTTGTTGTTATCGTACGTGCTTTGGGTGCAAGTTTCAGTAATGTTGTCTTTGGGATTAAAAGTATTGCTCGAGTCTCCAGTAAAATGCCGCCACAAAGTCTCTTTCAAGTGTGAAACGACAGAGGCCAAGGCTTCGAGCGACAGTTCCACTTGGCCGTTACTTGCGCCACTGTCACCGCGCAAGGCAAGGAGAGCGAGGTTGAGTGGTGGGTAAGGGCTCGTCGAATGCAGCACCAAGGCTTCGAGGAAGATGGCTTTGGCATCCGCAATTCGTTCAGCCAACAAAAATAGCCGGCCCGCCTACACACGAGGAAGAAGGAGGAGAAGAAAGTATATTCAGAGAACGAACCAAAGGAAACAACGCTAGGGTAAAAATAAATCTCGTAAAGAAAAAGATAATTTTAAGTCACAACCATAAGGATGCAGACAAAACCGTAGCACAGCCGAAATTCAAACATGTAAGTGCTGAGGCATTACCTCTGTAAGCGAGTCGTAATGTGGTGAGAGCATTGCAGCACTGCGCAAAGCTTCAACAGCTAATTGAAGCACTTCCTGGGCTGCTTCTACTTCCAACGCACCTTGTGCTGGGTTAACATTTTGAGTAGATGCAGCAGCAGCAGCTGACTCAGCAGCAGCCGCCCGGCTTACGACTGTCCCTACTGCTGCTTCTTTGCTTACTCCTAGTGAGGTTAAGGCTGACGGTTCTCTTCCTCCAGCTGCTGTAGCGTTCACATCTCTTGCTGCCGCGCCAATAACGCGAGCAGCTGCTACCACCGGCCACAGCGAAGAAGGAGACGACGACGACGCCAATCGAGACCGGTCACTTGATGAAGGGCTCATAAGAATAGACCTTTCGTAGAGTTGGCCGAGAAGTAAGCCTCGGTTGTGGCGCATGCCAGCACGCGCAGCTTGGCGGCCAGGGTTGCTCGCAGGCGGCACGCCGTCCATTCCTATAAAGGAAGGGGGGGGGGGCATATACTCAGAAGGCAGAATATCCGCTTACGTACGACAGGATAATTCGTACAAATATGATAGAGCACACGCACTACTAGAATAATGCAAATGCTGTACTAGAATAATTGACGGTAAATTCTGCTCGCGCCTCAGACAGTAGAACGCACGGAAACGTTAAAAAAAATCGTATCGCCCCTCCACATAATTTTACATTTTGTACATGCAACTCACCATCCCAGTCAAGCTGATCGCCGTCGAACAGCACAGCAAAAGCTGCTGCCCACTTGCCCTGTCCCTCTAAAAGGGTGGCCAAGTTGGAATGTGCTTCGTAGTAGGTCGGTTCCACCTTTTAACGATAAACGGCGACACCAAGCAAGCCGTCAAAGAAAGCAAAAAAATGGATGTACGCAAGAGAAGTGGGCATACATGATTTCTTATGATTTGAAAGATGAAGCTATCCCATGTGCCAGGTGTGCCAAATCTTTATAAATGATGGCATATATGAAGGAAAGACGCATGCATACGCACACGTGCACATGTAGAAACGTACCTCAAGGGTGCGCCAATAAAGCTCTATAGCTTCAAGTTTTTCGAAATGTTCTTGCTGCCGAAGAGAAGACTGCCGCTGCATGTCTTTGAGTTGATTTCCATACAAATTGGCCATCGAGTATAGCAAGCTTGGAGCGTGTGGCAATGCTTCAAGGGCACTTTCGTACAGGCGCACTTCCTGAGTCCAATCCCAACTCCGAACAAACGAGCGCTGCGCTAAGAGGCTAACAATTGCCAGGGGTGCAGCTGCGGCGAAAGGTAGAAACACAGCATATACGTAATTGCGTTTGTAGAGACGTGCTTTCGATTCAGAGGTTGGTGACTGTTGCTGTTGCTGTTGCTGGGAAGGATCGTCGAGTGACGCAAGAGCAGAAAACGCCAAGCGGCGAATGGCAAGAGACGCTAAAAGAGCAACACCCGCTGAAGGCACCAGTAGCGTGCGCTCGGCCAAGAAAAAGCCAACTTTGAAGATCAAGTGGGACGCTGGTAGCATCGGCACCAGGAGCAAAGCCGCACCCCATGCGGCAGCCCAGCTCTCAGCGTCTTTGCTTCCGTAGAAATTATCTTTTGCTTTGTCTCCCCCGCCACCTTTCGACGCTAGTGTGCCACTAGAGACTTCTTGACTCGAAGGTCCTTTCAACAGCAGCCACCACAGGAGTGCACCAAGGCACATCGCTCCTGTAAATGCATGCACTGCCCACTGCCATGGTGAGCATGCACCACTACTACCAGCACCAAAAAGACCCAAGAAAACAGTTGCAGTAGACGCACTGCTTTTGGCGAGCATTGCTAAACGACCGGGCAGCAGAGAGCCGCTCCAGTCATGGCACAGAGGCTGCCAGGGCCAGGTCAACAAGCTCAGGTGGCGAGCGTTAGCGTAGCCGACCCCAGCCCACCACGACAAACGACGCGGCCCACCCAGCGCTAAGAGCGGATTTTGACGCACCTTGAAGCAGAGAAAAAAAAGACGGATCGATGGGAGTTTTTAAACGTAAAAGTGTTGATGAACTGATCGTACAGAGTATAACAGGGCGGTGCGTGAACACTACCAAACAACTCCTCAGCGCCGAGGAAGCTTGAAGTATACGCCGAAAAACACGAAGGATCAGGAAGAACGCACCGATGAGAAAGCAGGCAGAGCGCGCCCGAAGAGGCAGAGTCTTCCCAGGACTAATGCCAAACTGCCTATCAGAAGCACGCCCAGCGACAGCCATTGTAACTGTGACAACGAGCGGTTCGAGGACGCCGACTTCTGCACCAGTCTTTGAGATGATTTTGCGTTGGAATGCGAGGAAGTAGAAGCCAACGTTTGAAAAGTCTCTGCCGTGTAAACAAGTGCGTGTGTAGCTACCGGTACCAGTGGTGCAAGTGCACCCTGTTCCTTGCACATTAGAGCAACTGTAGCCCATCCTAGGCACTTCACAGCGCGGTGAAGGGTCTCCGACGTACTGTACGACACCACCCTGCTTCGATCACCTTGCAAAGCATCAGCTGCACCTGGAGCGATGCTGCTAGAGTGAGCAATAACTGGTGTCGGTCCAAGCCAGGCAAGCAAGGCTAGAAAATAGCAAATCGCACAGAGAAGCTCAGCGCGCCCTACTAATGCACCCACACTCTCCGCCTACAGAACAGACAAACGAAAAGGCTTACACACAGGCCACATCAAGCATAGGGATACCACGATAATGCTCAAACAATACGCTCCGGGTGTAAAAAGACGTAGTATCTGTAGTACAATTGATTCTGGTACGATCTAAGTACTACAACATTAATACACGAGAGTACTTACATGCACAGGATGCGCCGCAAAAAACAACCCTGCAATAAGTGCACTGGTATCTGCACTGGTGACAGCCACGGCTGCTGAGGTAATGAAGTTTACTGCACTGTTCAGCACAGTGCCAGTACCTCCTTTGCGGTGAAAAATATGCACGGAAGTAAGTCCTGCCGGCTTCAGCCTCGCGAAAATACGCTTCGCGAGTCTTGTGAAAAGCCAAACCACTAGAGCGTGTGCAGCTACTTGATGCACTCTCGCAACAACCGGCTGTGACTGAATCAAACCCCCCAGTTTTTGCGTCGTTGGAAGCCGTGGCAGGTAATGCTCAGTTGGAGCATCGGCGGTTGGGCCAAAAAGGAACCAAGTGACGAGCACGTCCAACCGGAAAGAAGCAATGGTGAGCGGCCGCCACGACTTGTGAGAGTCGGCGTGCGTCATCGGCGTGCCCCAGAAGTCATTGGTAAGCAGCGGCCACAGTCCGCGTCCCCAAATACTCGATGACGCAGAGTCTACTCCGACTACGTCGAGGTTGGACGGCACAGCCATGTCGTCATACCAGCAACACTCGCTTTCCAATGCTGCAAATTTAATAAGGTAAGAAAGTGCACAATCACGTACATTACCACAAATGCGAATTCAAGCAGGGGCCAACAGCAGTAGATGCATATCAATTATTAGCGACTCACCAGCTGGCAAGTATACAGCTACGGCAACCAGGACCGGTAACAGTTCTACAAGAAAGGCTGCTAAGGATAAGCTATTCATGATTCTCAATCGAGCTAGAATATAGTTTTTTTTAGCTTGTCAATATCGCACACTGGAGGCGTACAAAACGCGCGATACTAGTGTCTCTGAGTTCCTAGGGCCGAGCCACAAGTAGCATCTGCAGACGACCGAAACTACTGACAGACGACTATAGCACTTCCAAGAATATGTCTAAGTTTATCTACTAAATGAGCATAACTATCTAAGCACAAGTAGTCAGCGAAAGCAAACAGGTATTATGATGACTGACTGGCTACAGACCAGCGTATGTTCTATATTGTAGCGTCTTTTTGAAGTTCTCCATCATCCAAAGGTGCCCAGTCATGCCGTTCCACCATTCCCTCCCATTTATTCATCTAGCTAGGCCTTACAAAAATACGTCAGATATTTTACCCAAATACGTCAATCAATTTGTCAATACCGTAAATTGCGTTATATTAGGGCATATTCCCACTAAATGCATGGCAACCGCCGTATATAGGCGTATATTTGTTGACGTGTCTATGGTGACGTCACCAGAAAAGTGGATACGTAGCAGCGTATTTGCCCAATATTTTGGAGAAAATACGTCAGACGTTTTATTCTCTAATTTTGGAGGATATACTCATCATATGTAGCAAACCGACTAGAAAAACGGGATTGACTGGAATTTTTACCGGGCTTTTTAAAGGGCTTTTTCCCTGCTTATTTTCCCGTGCTTTTTCCACTTTTCGACTATTCCTACATACTGACTCTTCCACGGTCTCTTCGTTTTACGGTTCAAAAACGTTCCAGGAACGTTTCAAGCCCAAGTACACCACTGCGCTCCTACAACCTCTTTTATCTTCGTTTTGGAAGACACCTGGTCATGCCATGGCTGAACTTCACTCACCCACCACAGGCGAAAAGCCAACCTTGGTCATATTGGGGCAGAAAGGTGCAGGCAAGAGTTCGCTCGCGAACAGACTCTTCAAATTTACAGCACCCATCGAAGCCAACGATTCGCCTTCACACGTTACATTGAAACAGAAATTAAAGGCAACACCCGAAGACAAGCACTTCGCAGGCGCCGTTGACATGAGAGGGCTGGATTCAAACACAAACAATTTTCCCAACATGCATGACTTGTACGGCAAACCACTCGTATTTCTCTTTCTTACTTGTGACCCTCGAGTGCAGGATTCGGTAATTCGGTAAACGATATTGCCAGTCGCCTTGGCATCGAATCCACTTCTATTTGGGTTTTCAACGCGTACTACTGTAAAATCACGCCAAAATATGTTGATGGAATCGATTGGAGGGTTTACGAAGAAATTGAAAACATCAAACCACACCTTTATCGCAAGGCGGTCACCATCCCGAAGTCCGCTGCCAAGGAATCCAAGGAAACACACAGCAAGCGCGCAGTCAAGGCGACTACGAGTACGAAGTCGACGCCAAAGGCTGCCTCAAAAGAAAAGTACAAGGCAAATTATTTTCCTCTATCTCATC
>Ga0307930_1003278_pt1 | contig 11971 bp, 10 predicted proteins | sample OrgLakmetageno46_FD_203161 | JGI IMG/M metagenome (GOLD analysis project Ga0307930, IMG submission 203161) | Saline water microbial communities from Organic Lake, Antarctica - #46 | ecosystem: Environmental > Aquatic > Non-marine Saline and Alkaline > Saline | place: Antarctica: Organic Lake... | reverse complement strand
GAGCGCTAGGCCCACACCTGACAGGGCGCCCGCAGCGAAGAGCCCTGCGCCGCCTACTAAGAAAGCTGCAACTTTTAACTTGGTGCTGCGCGGAGAAGACGCTACCCCTGGAAGATTACAGATTCACACAGACATTGGGAAGGAATTACAGTATATCGAGGGCATTTGGGGAGGGTTGTTCGATTAACATGCATTCGAAAGGGCTTCGATGACTATGACTGACCATCTATTTGTCGCCCCAGGAGCGGGGTCCGGGAGTCCATTTCTCCGCCTTGGAGCATTGAGCACTCTCGCGCACCACGCCCTTAGGTTGTACGCCGCACACCCTTGCCACCGAAAGAGAAAAGAGAGGTTACAGCCGCGTAAGGCTGAGAGCCGTTGCAAATTGTTCCGTTGCTAAAAATCTGTAAAAATCTGATGCCAACAACCGAGCAACCTATAGCATGAAAAGAACCAGATAAAAGCTGCGTTGCCCTTTTTCGATCCGCCCCCGTTGAGATACTATTCAGGCTGCGGGCCTCCGCGGCGGCCAGTCTCCTCATAGAACTTAGAGTAGCCGCAAAGACAGGAGGTAATTTCAGTCGATTGCATTCGCCCGAAAATTGTCAACCTATGAAGGCGCTGCGCGCACAAACTCGTTTTCCCCGTGCTAGTAGTGGTGGTGTGGTCTGACATTCAATGACAGATCTTACCATTGTTGCGTTTGAGAGACGCGAATCTTTCTTACGCTCCACGAACCTCGATCTAACATTACGATGAATGGCAGGAAATTCGCGCTGGTTCTTCGGGTTCATAGACCATGGCGGCGACGCCCTCGGTGCCTGAGCCAGGGAAGCTCCTGCTAAATAGGCGTGAGCGCCAGCTCTATCGCAACGCGGCAGAAAAGTTTAACATCAACGCTAAGGAAGGCATCGCCTTTTTGCTGGCTCAGGGTTTAATTGCAGAGGAATCACCGGAGGAACTGGCGCGAGTCTTTCACTCTGTAGAGGTAAAAATATTCCCTTCCTTCCTAACGTTAACGACCCCGCTCTGTGATTCCTTCTCACGAGACTGATAAACCTCATACAAAAATTCGCAGGGGCTCTCCAAGCGGCGAATCGGTGAATATCTTGCCAAGCCCGATGACTTTGCACAACGAGTGCTCGAGGCTTTTATGGCCCGCTTATCTCTGGAAGAGCTCGGCCTTGATCAAGGCTTGCGTGCCATGGTGCTCAAGGTATCAATAGAAACGCAAGATAAAGCTTCTAGGATCTTCTTTCTAGAACATTCGCCTCTCAGCCTTTTAGCTACATAAGTATCGCAAAGCTCCCAGTAGATTAGATCCATATTTCTGCGTGCAACTCTGCCCGTGGGGTTGCCATCGCGCTTAGCCCAAGGCGCTGTGTTCGCTTTCGGTGCGTGAGTCGCTTCATTTGCCTCTTGAACTGCGTGCGCTTTTCCGTAATATTGTAAGGTTCGGCTTCCTGGCGAAGCACAGCAAATCGACCGAATGGTGGAAAAGTTTGCCACTGAGTATCACCGCCAAAACCCTCTCGCATTCGGGACAGTGGATACGTGCTACATTTTGGCGTTTAGCATCATCATGCTGAACACTGACCTCCATAATCCGTAAGCGCCTCTTGAAGTCGTAACCGCTACTGCTGCAGTGCTTTCGCTGCTTGAGCTGTCCACACACGCTACTGCTCTACCCACTCTTTACTACCGCAATTTCCCTGTATTAGTTTCTTGGCCATAGTTCACCTAATTGTGACTTTTATTTGGATCTCTTGCATGTATTTTGACTTCTCCCGTCAAAGGCGTGTGCCTCGCAAGATGAGCGAAGCCGCCTTTGTGGCCAACAACCGCGGCATTGACGGCGGCGCTGACTTATCCTCAGACCTCCTCGTGAGCGTGTATCGCCGCATTCAAGCGCACCCCATCCGCATGGACGATGACGACATGTTTGAGGCTGAGGTCTCCACCTTCGTGGCCCCCCTTCAAAGTGGGTTCTTGCTCAAACGGGGATCACTCCGAGGAGACTACAAGAAGTACTGGTTCGTGCTCACCGATGGGTGCCTCTACTATTTCCAGACTCGACGTGACCGTACTCCAAAAGCGATCATTCCGCTTGAAAATTGCGAATGCGTAGCCTCTCGCTCCAGAGCCGACACATTATTGCTCCGTGGTGCGTCGTTAGCCGTAGACGGCCAAAAAGCCAAAAGCAGCAGCATTTCGTCTGCGCTTGGACGAAGAAGAGGTGGTGATACAGAAGGATTGAGAAGAGGAGCTCCCCAGGTGAAGTCCATGAAGCCCTCAGCTTCGGGGATGAAGTTCAGCCAGCACAAAGAGCTAGTGTTCCGCACCATAGAAGTCGATGAACGAAGCCTGTGGGTGGCTGCCTTCCTGGAAGCGATTCAATCGCTTGAACCGTATCCCGAGGAGGCCTCAACTACAGAATCTGCCACCATCAAAAGCAAAGTTGCTGAGTCTACTGTGAATGCTGCAGGACTTGCCCCTGATTCACCCGGAAGCCCTGGCTCGAAGTCAACCGACTCAGCTCGATTTAGCGAAAACAACGACGATATTGGTGCCCTGCGAACCGGTCAGACACGCCACGACACTGGCACTTCCCTTGCCTTCGACAACGACGAGGATAATGTCTCCGAAACTGCCTCTATGCGTGGTATTCGAGAGGACAGAAAAGCAGAGGACCGCCTCACGTGGTTTGGTGGGTTTATTGGACCGATTGACTCGAGATCAAGGGCTTTCAATGACGACAGCGACGACGACGACGACAGCCGATCCATTCGCAGCAGTCAGAGCACCATCTCGAGAGGCTCCACCACTCTTACCAACCCACGATCTCCCTTATCACCGAATTCTGGTGGTATAAGCAGCTCGGAACCTTTAACGCCAGGTGCAGCAGCGGGGGTAGCCCTGAGAGGATTAGCCAAAGAGGTCAATGGTCGTGCCTCGTCGTCGAGGGGTGTTTCATCGTTGGCGGGTACCAAGCGGGCCTTAGCAGGAAGTGGGGGCGGCGAAGGGCGCCGGTTGCAGGATCGCGTGTCAGCTTCGAGAGCGCGCGGCTTAGGAGATTCGGAGCTCATCGTTTTGGAGCGAGTTGCATCACTGGTTGCTGCGCAAGACGCACAAGAGCAAGAAGCAGATAACCTTGCGCGCGTGTCTCAAAGTTTACCGCCGAAAGGATCGAGTTTGGACGGTAGTGGCGGCGGTGGTAACAGCAGCACCAGTAGAAGTATGTTTAACTCTGCACCGTCACCTAACTTAACGCCTGGCCAGTTAGCCACCTGTGATCGGTTATTGGCAGTGTGCGACCATGTCACCTCAGCACTAGCTTCGTGTTCGACCGTGCCACCTCTTAAGCCGAGGCGAAGGTTTCAGGCTTCAAAGCAGTTGTCAACGAAGGAAACGACTGCAGGTAGTGCTCCAGGTAATGCAGAAGCTACAGTTTTGACCTCTTCAAGAATGCAGCCACCGTCACCAACAACGCCAGCCACACCACCAGGTGAAGAAAGCCATAACAACGCAAATGCTGCTGCAAAGCCATCCGCACGTGGGTTGAGCCCTCGCCCTGGCCAACGTGACCCTCTCGAAGAATGGGCCAAGGAAGCTGATGCATTGGGGGAGAAATATCAAGCTCAATTGGTATACAACGTTGACGTGCTTGCGAGAGTTGCCACATTTGAGCGCGCCGCGTATCTCTGTGCACGCATCGTGCGACCAAACAACAGTAACAGTAGTGGCGAGTCTGCGCTTGACAACCGCGGCACTGGTAACAATGACAGCGTCATTCAAGCAGGGAACACTACCAATATCAGAAGCGTTCAAGATGGCAACAGAAGTGCCAGCAATCGGTTGCCGACTCCGGAGGAGCCTAGTACGCCGCTCTACGACGGTGAATTAAGCCCTGGTGTTGCAATTGCATACTCACCTCATCAAAGTCCAAGTACGCCTCAGGCAGCACCACCACCAGCGCCAATCAATCCTAGATCTCCTCCATTCTCGCCGCCGCCCCTCGCGCCTGTGTCTTCAAACAGCAATGGCGCTTCAGAGGAGCCCTTAACACCACCGCTTCTAAAGTCTGATTTCAAGACACGCGCACCATTCACACCTGCGGGGTCGATTGGTGGAAGAGGCCATTCTGATGGGCGTCAATCTCCTGGTTCACCTTCAGCGTATTACGAAGAGGAGGGATTCATGGAAGCACGTGGTATCAATGACGAAAGCACTGCAGATGTTGGCAGTAGCAGTAGTGCCAATGATGGTGGTGGCATGAGAGTAAACGCCAGCTCTGTTGCTGTGTGCGAAGCTTACGGAGACACTGAAGTTGGCTTGCACGACGGCAGCGGTCTGAGCGATCTCTTGAGTAGCTCAAGCAGTAACAATTTGTCGTTATCAATTATCAGCGGTGACAAAGGCAGTAGCAGAAATGGAAACACGTTCCGGAGTTACCGTTTTGACAAAGTGTGGGGCGCTGACGCGTCATCGGCTGCTGTGTTCCGAGATATGGAGCCGTTGCTGGTGGGCGTTGTGCACGGGCACTCGGCTTGCCTCGTGGGGATTGGGGATGAGTTTACCAGTAACCGTAGCGGTACCGTGTTGGGCGCTCGAGACCGTGACGTCGCCAATGATGTGGATGAAGAACAGAACAGCAAGCCTATCATGGGTAATGAAAACGGCGATAAGGAGCAGAAGAACCTACACGGAGCATCTCCTTTCTCCTCGTCCTTTGACCCCGAAAGTGCTGTGGACTTTGGTTTGGGATTTCATGCAGCAGCAGCTGTGCTTCACCTTCTCGAAGAAAAAGCACAAAGCGCTGCCGCCACACGTGCCGTCATGCGCGACGGTGGATTGTCGACTGGAGCGACACCTGATGCGATCGCTGGCAGCACGGGTGATGCTAAGACCAATGACAAGGACCACGATGTGAGAGCTATTTTGAGCATGGTCGAAATCGGGCGGCAGGGTCACATGAAGGATTTGCTCAGTGCATGGGCCAAGATCGCGCCCGAGGCAGAAGCTCGCACAGTTGCCGGCGTTACGTATGTAGCACTCGATTCCGCCCAGCAACTCGCCAGGCTTTATGCTTCAGCTATTCTAGCACGCACCAATCCAGCAGCAGGTGCTCATGGGACGGGACCTTGGGCCACAGCAGCAGCCGCTGCAGCAGAGGCGGCAGAGGCACAGAAGACGACTGCAGCAGGAGAGCCACCAGTGCCAGGGAACAATACAGCGCCCGCTTTTTCAACGAACGGTGATGAACAAGTAGGAGGGCAAGAGCAAGCAGGCAACGTCATCATGGGGCTGGAGTTGCGGCGCGGTCGCCAAGAAGTCATTGGTCGCCTGCTAGTGGTTGATCAAGCGGTGTACTTTGATGGGAGTGCAACAGCTCTAGCGGCAGCGGCGCGAGTGCCTCATCTTGTCCGGGACGCTGGTGGCGGCGCTGCACATCCTGGCACATTGCTGGCAGCGCCCTCACTTCGCGCTTTATCAGCAGCCATTACTCACCTAGGAGTCCCCACAGGTAGTACCAGCACCAACGGTGAGAACAACCACAGTGGCAGCAGCGGCAGTAATAGTGACAGCGGCACCACCAACAGCGATATCAGTGCCAGCAAAATCAGTGATAGCGGCAGCAGTAGCAACAGTATTAGCAGCAGCAACGGCGACGGCAGCAGTAGCACCGCGCAATCGTTGCTGAGAGGCGCTCTGGGTCCTGGATGCGTCACCGTAGTATTGGCGTGTTTGAGCGGTGGTTTGCGTGCTTTACCTCACACCAAGGCGACTTTGACTTACGGTCGACAAGTGGCCAATCAGTTGCCAACGGCCAGTGGCGCCACCGTGATCGAAGCTCTGGATGTCCAAAGCCACATGCGGTTGCTGAGAACACGCATTGCGTCCGCCCGGCAGTGCGCCGAGACTCTACAGGCGGACTTCGACCAGCTCAAACTTGACTTGAAGCAAGCAAGTCGCTCGAGTGCGAAAGGAGGTGCGAAGAGTGTGCCGCTGTCCACGGATGCGAAGGCTTTGGTGAAGGCTGCACTCGCGGCAACCGAGGGTGACGACGACAATGGCAGTGCGAGCATGGAAGCCTCGTCCTTGTCGTCGTCGCCATTGTCTTCCTCCTTGACCAACAACGTTGTTCCCATTGGTGCTCAACGCGATAGCCAACAAGGTAGCAAAAGTGACAATGCGCTGTTGGCGCCGCTGGTGCGCGCGGCGCGTTTACAGAGGGGCATGGCTTTGCAAGTCGCGCTCATGGTGGCGTCGCTGGATTCCATGGCGCAGCACCTCAACGAGGACGCATCCCAGCGCGACCGGCACGTCGCCACTTTGAACCAACTGTCGCAGGCCCTGCAGCGCTTGCGCAACGGCCAGGCATGGCCTTCTTCATCTTCTTCCACAGACTCTAGAGGAGGAAGTGGAGGTGGAAATGAAGCCTGGATCGCAGGTAGCAGCAGTGCAGGCGCTGGAGCAGCTGGTGTTGCAGAAGGAGCAGGAGCATCCGCAGCCGTGCTCACTCCACGCGCGGTGCGGAATGCGCTGGTTGAAGCCCAGGAAGCCGTTGAAGGAACACTGCGAGAGATGCACGTGAGCATTTTGGACAAAGTGCTGGCGTTCAACCGGCACGACAAGCTCGGCCACTTGCGGGAACAGCAGCAGGAGCGAGCAGCAGCTGTTGGCCCTCTCGCTCCGTTGCCCTCTTCGGGAGCCGGAGCTGGAGGAGTCGGAGTGGGGCCGGCGCATCGGGTGTCTGGCGGTACTGGAACTTCTCGGCTCACCGGGCGGTTAACAGTAGCCGCCAAGCAGGAAGCAATAATCGCGAGGCCGAGCAGCCCCCGAGCTCCTGGCCTGCGCCGCCGCCCACCTGCGGTCAACACCGCGCCACTGCCTCGCCCCGGGCGGCCTCCTAGCGGCGGGAGCAGCAGCAGCGGCCGGGGTGGAGGTGGGTACCACAATAGCCGCGGTTTGAGCGGCAGCAGCAGCAGCGGCCGCGGCAGCAGCAGTGGTGGCAGTAGTTTCAGTGGCGGAAGTAGCGGCCCAGGATCCAGGTCGCTGCCTCGCGCGCCTGCCTCGGCACGCACTCCTCGGCTGGTGGAACGAGATAGGAGTCCGCGTGCAGGGCGCCCACCTAGGAGCGCAACGGAGTTGTAAATGAATATTCCTGGCGTGTCATATAAAAACTTTTCTCATGGCTGCCTTCCTAGACGCAGGCCCCGAGGTCCACCAGGATTTGGTTAATGGCGTTGAGAGAACGTCTACGCAAGATAAAAGCAGCACATCACATATAGTAATAGTAGATAATAACTAATAGCTCGCTGCTCGTTGGGTTTGTTGGGTGTTGGGTGGACTGGTAATAGTTTTAATGAAGCACACACCCCGGTCCCTACGGCCAATTCCGATAACTCAACCCAAATGTTTCCTTAATCCAGGGAACTATCAAGGATATACCCACCTTCTCTTGTGCTAGCTAATAAAACGTGATCGTGTCGCGTGTCTTCATGTGTGCATGTGCTTAGTGCCCTCACCCCCCTTCCCCCATGATCCCATGAAATTCACTTGTGTCTTGTTGTTGTTTCTGCCTCTACTTACTAACCTAGGGTAGTTCATAACTTGCCTATTCCTCCTCCCTTACCATTACGAGCAAGCCCACCATGGTGAGTAGTGAACAGTGAAATGGAATATACAAAGAAATGGAGCGAGAACAAACAACCAGAGAACTGAAAACAGAGGCTCGAGAACAGAACAGTGTTATGTGCTGTGAGCCGCGATAGGTATCACTCTTATGGACACTCGGGCATTTGAACCTGATTGGCTTCTTAGTTTTAGTTTGCGCTGCTTTCCTTTATATCCCTACCTGTTAGCCTAATTCCGGCCCCTCGGGGCCTGTCTCGGAAGATGTGAAGATGTGAACGTCTAATATCCTTGATGTTTCCTTGCACCAATCAGCAATCAGTGCAAGTCCCAAAAGAGGTCTTCACATATCTCAAGTCTTCACGGTCTTCACTGCACTCTCCCCTGCATATCCAACCATGGCCACCTTTCGCTCCGAACTCCTCATCATCGCGCTCGCCTTGGTGGGTTATCGTGATTTGGTCATGGGTTAGAGCTTTTAAGGATTATAATCGAGTTTGCGTTTCTCCTCGTCCCCGTCGTTTCATTGGAGTGATTCCTTGCGCGTGGTCACAGGGTGCGGCCGTAGCTCGTCTCGGCTCGCAAACGGACGACTGCACCAACGGCGCATACGACCAGTGCGGCGGCACGGGCTTCGATGGGGCTACCTGCTGCCCGGCCGGGTAACCTTTGACCCTGTGATATCCCCTTCAATTCATTATTCATGTCTTGATTTCTTGCCAGTCCCCGTGGAACACGCAAATCACGCGAACACCCTACCCCACGCCTTCTTCGATTTTGAGCACAAGTCACTCACGAAACTCTGAAACTCCTCATTTTCTTTTAAATTGTGATTATTTCTTCGTCTCGCTCACTCTCTGACTTTTGTCGCGCCCACAGGTACAACTGCACTTACAGCAACGATTATTACAGCGGCTGCAGCCTCGAGGACCAGTGCCTCATTGTGCAATACGGCCAGTGCGGCGGCACCACCCCTTCGGGCAACCCATGGCCTGAAGACAAAGCGTGCTGCCCGGCCGGCTTCGAGTGCCAGTACCAGTCGCAGTTCTACTCCCAGTGAGTGTTCGATGCCCCCCTACCCCCCCTATTCCTCTTTTCGCCGCATCTTTATTGCCTAGAGCACACTTAGACTTGTTGTTGAATTCCCACCTTGCTTTTACGGTTGGCTACCGCTCCCTTCATTACGAGCGGTGCATTTGTTGTTGATGTTGTTTCGATCTCACTTTTGCCCTTGTGGTGTACCTTCGACCAGGTGCGTCGACAAAGCGTCGAACTCGACCGACTGCGCGCCTGCTTACGGCCAGTGCGGCGGCGACTCCTCGTACAACGGCACCACCTGCTGCGTGCCCGGCTACGAGTGCACCCCAGACCCCACCAACCCAGAGTACTACAGCGGCTGCACCCTCATTCCCGTGTGCCAGAACGCGGCCTACGGTCAGTGCGGCGGTACCGACTCGCACGGCAACCCGTGGACGGAAGACCACTCGAGCTGCTGCCCTGACGGTGCGTGTTGCAACAGTGCGACCAAAATTCATGACGTCCTTTTTCTTGCATTCATTCTCGCATGCCATTCTTCTTGTGCCTGCACTTTAAGCTTGAGGGTGGATGAGAACAGCACCGTGCTAAAATTCGATCGATGAAGCAACTCGTCTCATTCCTTATCTTGCCTGGTTCCACAGGGTTCACGTGCAGTTACGCGTCGGATTACTACAGCCAGTGCTGCCCAGAAGAAGGCGGCTGCACTTCTGCGTAAAGTATTGAAAGAGAATTTTCTGCACTGAAATGCAAGTCGACTGAACTGCTATCTAAATGGCACTGCTTGTATGCGCGCGTAAGCTTTTCCCGCCAAGCCCTGCCTAGCATGCCATTCACCCACGCGCACATCTGGATCAAATCCTCGACGTGCACCTGCCTTTCACGACATCCCAATGACACTCAATACACTCAGTTAATACACTCAGTTTCATATGTACCATCTATATTTTTACACGGCAAGACTATGTCTGATAGATCTAATTGCCGAATTGCCGAACTTAGCTTCGAGTCTGAGGAACGGACCAACGCAACGCCGAGCTGCCTCTGTCTAGTCTAGTCTAGTTAATATACCCCAAAATACAAAGAAACACCACTGTGGCAAATAGCAACATAAATATGTAACCTTCAGAACAAGTCTGACTGGGCTGAGTGTCCTTTTGCGTAATGCAGTTGTAATCATTTTCTCTCGAGGTGTCCTTCAGCCGCCAGGACCTGTCCTTGGCAATGGCGATCCACTCATCTAAATCCTTCGAAATGCCCTTACTTTTGAGCGCGTTCTCCAACGTCCTGCCCCAAGTCATCTGTGGACAACCAATCGGTCGAGAATGCGATACCAAACCAGTCAGTAACTGCCGTGGCGCCCCGCTCATGGGCATACGTGCGACGTGGCCAGCCCAACGAAGAATCCGATTATGAAAGTAACTGTCGATTTCAAGAATGCCCAAGCGACCGAAAAGACTCGCGGATTTTGGAAGTGATATGCTTATGAACTATGAAATATTATGCTTGTGTTCAAGTCAAATCGAGGAATCCAGGGGCCTACTAGAACACCCCAGCCCAGGCAACCCCAGCCTCATGCTTTCCCCTCGCTTTTTGGGACCCAGTCCTCGAATCCGCAGCTGCAGCAGAGATTCTTGGTCGATATGTAAATTATAAACTATAAAGCAGTTCGCCTCCTATGCTCCTACGTACTGCGCATTGTAAAGTGATAATACTCAATACTGCGCGCTGCTGTCGTCTGGACCATATATTCATATATATCTTCAATTAGGAAGCATCGGAATTCGCGATGTAGAATTGGTGGTTCTAGAAATATCATTGCCGCTATGGTAAGACAAAACTCGAAGTTCAAACCATTCAGGTATTGATTCACGAGTCCTCGTCTACGCGCGTCCGTTTCGAGGCACTGCCTTGGTCTGTGTGCGCAGCCCTACTGCCTCCACTTGCATTCCCCCCCGCTGTAAACCCATCATTTCGCTCCTCTGGCTGTACTTGCCGACGCAAGTTTCGTTTCGCCAGCAAAGCATCGACTACGGCCTGCACTGGTTGCGTCTTGAATTTCCCGCTCGTTGAGTCAAAAAAATCCTGGAGGCTCAGCCCAGTCAACCGCTCATATTCATCAGCCTAAAAAAGGCAAAGAACTGTACATTAACCCCGACTCCATGATGAATCTTCCAGGCGTAGCGATAGATCGTGGCCATAGTAATTAAAAATAATCAGTATGCGTGAAAACTTGTGAGCTGTTGGCTTCTTACCTGAACGATCATTTCAAGTAAATCCAAATCTTTGACCGCTCGTGCTTCTAAAGACTCGCGCACTTCGTACTCGTGCACCAGCGTCTAGACAAAACAAAGAGGCACATATAATTGAGATTTGCAAGTGTTAGCAATCGGAGCGTTTTAAAGTCCTGACTTAGTTTCTGTGGCCACCTCAATAACTTCTCACCTGCACGGCTTCAGCTCCCGCAGCTGAGAATCCACCTAAGGTACTGGTCATCGTTGCTAGAGCTTCAGTTTCGCGCCGCTTCTTCTCGTCAGGAGTCACCTTGTCGGCAGGAGCGATGTCGCCGGTGATTGCTTCTACCATGTCATGAAGCACAGTCATCTGAACCATTTTTCCAACATCGTAGCCGGGTTGCCCCGCAAAGAGAAAGCACGCCGCGGCCATGCGCCAGCTGTGATCTGCCACGCTTTCGACACGCTGGCCCGCTTGATCTACACCTTTGTACACCCAGCCCGTGCGCAGGGTTCTTTTCAACTGCCCTGTTAAGTTCAGGAAATCTAGCGCCTTTTCAGCGTCTGGTGCCCCTTGGCATTCCGAGTTCTCACTAGCACTCATCGAGAGATCCGAGGGTATTCTATGCCGAACTAGCGGAGCAAAGAAGGCGTAAGATGGGTTTGCTAGTAAAAGAAAGGCAAGGCGCATGCAGCGCTTGATCGAGACGTGCTAGCCTAGCTCTACTAGAGAGAAACAACGCTTCTGTAGCTAGTGAACTACTATCTGTAGTACTTCTGCACAGCAGTGTGTGTACTGTAGCTTTAGAGCTTTTAGAGCTAGGGTTCGTAAAAATAAGTAATGGTTTTGACCCAAATATGCATTTCAATAAGTAATATATACGTGCACCTTCAGAAGTACAGTATATACTATACTGTAGGCTTACAAGTACAGTTGTACTGTAAGTACTTATGTATGTTGTATACTTATTACGAAGTACTACAGCTTGATTACTACTACACTGACACCCTTACGAATAACTCTAGCTAAAATTGAAGTCTAACTTGATTTGAGGCAGAAGAGCTTT
>Ga0307930_1003276_pt1 | contig 11973 bp, 13 predicted proteins | sample OrgLakmetageno46_FD_203161 | JGI IMG/M metagenome (GOLD analysis project Ga0307930, IMG submission 203161) | Saline water microbial communities from Organic Lake, Antarctica - #46 | ecosystem: Environmental > Aquatic > Non-marine Saline and Alkaline > Saline | place: Antarctica: Organic Lake... | reverse complement strand
GGTTTTGATCCACATCACTAGAGTCGTCGTCTTGACTTCGAACTCCAAGTGCTGCGTTTGCGTCAGTACCCCAAACTAGGTGCTCCGAAGGTGCACAGGCGTCTAAGCAGCGTTCCATATCCCGCTCGGGGGCACAAGGAAGGGTTCTTAATACTTCAATTCCCAGCTACGGCGCTGTGACCAAATTCTAGCACCATCACTGCTAGCTAACACCAAGCACTATGGCACTTGTAAACTATTCTAAGAGTAAAAGCTAAAAGAAAAAAAGGAGTATGGCAATGGCACATGGCACGTACGAACTTCGCACGGAGATCCATCGGCAGAGAAGGCTTGTAGGCCCAACAGCCCAACGGAGCATAAACACAGCGTGATCCACAATTACAACAGAAAAGTCAAGCTAACTCGATTGTGAAGTCCCCCAAATCCTTTAGGCAGGTGCGCAAGTCAATAGCGGTCCCTTCCGTGAGCACCAAAGGTTCAGTCAAGGCCAAGACCCCCTGCCGCCCGTGCCACACGCCAGGCCCGTGCAACAGCCATCTGTTTGCTCCGTCACTGCTGTTAGTAAAGTCAGCGACATCCATGTTTTGAGGGCCAAGGTCGTAGTCTATCCAAATTGCAAGCACGTGGGCTTCCTCCGGCGCCAATGTAGCCTCTTGCTCGTGTTGGTCTGATGGCTCGTCCTCACCTCCTCTCAACCCAGCAGCAGCGTTCGTTGCGCTTGACCCATCGCAAGATCCGTCCTTTTCGACTTCATCGAAGGCGAGATTCGAAGCTCCTGAATCAGGATTGAAATTGTTATATGTGCTGTACTGCAGCCTCGAGGTGTGCGCAAGCACTTCTTCTTGGCGATTCAGTGCATCGTCCTTCCCCACGGTCTGAAGTCTAAGACGAGCTTGTAGGTCGATATCTAAAAGATCTACGGGCCCCGCCACCACTTCTGCAGTTGGCCACTGTGCGAGATTAAATGGCATTGCATCGATTGCAACATTCCCAGTGGCTGCCTGCCTCAAGAAAGGCCCCTTCTGCTCTATGGGAGCGTCATCAGATTCCTGCACACGTACTTCCAATTTTTCTCCGCAGGATTCGCTGTGATCATTGTTGCTGTACTCGAATGCCGGGCTCAAATTAGTGACGCCTTCCAAATCTCCAGGTTTGAGCGGCCGCATTGAGTCCCATAAATCACGACACTTCACAAGTGCGCCCCGAAGCACCGCTCGTGCTGGTGAAATTATTGAGGGGCAAGACGCTCGTTTTATTTGCGGCGACAAGTCGCTGATGCTGCTACTGGTAGTGGTGCTATTCTGCCTATTCTCTGTTTTCTGCCGTTTAATTTGCGGGATTGAATCATGGGCTATCTCATTGCTGCTACTGTTGCTACTATTGATAATGAAGCGTTGTTCGTCACGTTGAGGAAAAGCTCGAAAGGCTCTGCGGAGAACGAGTAAGCTGTCAAAACCCCAACCATCACCGTGGCTGCCAGGTTCGTCGAGAGCTGGAAAGAAAGGCTCAGAAAAGACTCCTGCTAAGCCGACCACATCATTGCGACAGTTTGAATTACCATCGCTGCTATTATGGTTGCTGCTGCCACGTCCGTCAGTGTCACTTTGATTAGAATGTTTACTGCGGCGCATGTGCATCAATTCTCTCACCACGGCTCGCCGCAGCGCAGTTGCTGCACCTCCAAGAGCGGCGTCACCGCCCCTGTCTTGTTTGGTGCTTCCTTCGTCATCGTCACTGTCCTCATCTCCTTCTTCCCCGGCGTCAGTAAAAGTTACTCGCCCTCCAAGCCCAGCCTCATCTAAGCATCGCTCAGTAAGCCAACGCCGCAGACGGCCAGATGACGCCTCGTCGTTCTCATTACCTTGACCTCTTTGCTGTCTCTGGCCCACACGATCCGCAACGAGCACACGGAAGCCTCTCGCTGCGAGCATGAAAGGCAACAGTGGCCCATCACCCAGCACCACAGCCAAGCCAGTGGGAGAAAAAGGCGGGTCCTTCGCTTTCGATTCACTACTTTCATCTTTGTCTCCTCTACGAATTGCTTCTACTCGCTCAACGCCACCAAATTGCTGCATCTCCAGTGCCCTATCGGACAGCTCACGTTGCAGGAATATATCCTGTTGCTGTTCCCCTTTTTGCTGAGCCCATGCATCTGCTGCGTGGTCGGCTACTGCTGCCAGCACGCGTCGCCTTTGAGGGCTGTTCAGAGCAACAAGCCGCCCGCGACTGTGCGTGGAATGCAGCCCGCAAGAGCACACTGGAGGACCATACTCACTTCTAGCGCTACTGCTGCTGCTGGTGCTAAAGCTACTGCTGCTACTCTTGTCACTGGTACCACCACTAGCAATGTTACGGTTGTCGTTTATTAGTTCGATGCCTTCAGCGTGGCTGTCAACAGCTGGCAGGACTTGTACGCCTTCGAACCATAGCATATCGGCGTCATGGCAAGCTGTCATCACCAGTTTTGAACCAGCTTCCACAGTAATGGGTTGCGGTAGTGGGACAACATTCTGCCGCCAGTGGTCAGGTGCTGCAGTGTCACCTGGTACTGTGCTCATAAACGGCCCAGCACTACCTTGTTTGGCTGCCCCAACTTCATCCTCAACACTGGAACAGATCTTAAAGGCTGCGGAGGTGCCGGAAATTGATTCATTACTGACCGTGGCATCCACAGCACCGCGAAGCATACTTTCGCTCAGCATGTCAACTCGCCACCAGTACACTACACCATGCACTGTGCCAGCTTTTGCGCACGTAAAGACTACTTCGCGGCGACCTTTGAGCGGTGGATCAGAAAAATCCATGTCGAGCACCTCTTGAGGCGGCGCTAAAGGCCATACCTCATCGCACCCGTTCCCATCCCCATCGCCACGATATCTCTCGTGACTTCTGCGATTGCCCCATCGCCGCCGCAAAGTGGGCATCTGAGCTAAGGAACCGAGTGTTCCTGGAAGCGCACCGCATTCGAGCTCTGCTTTGGCGCTCCACCATACATGCATACCTTCAGCGGCGGCCGATCCAGGGCAGCAGCTGCACGCCCGCGGGGCACGAAAAGAAGCAGGGCTACCATAACTTGAACGCTCACCAAGTCGTAAGGAATCTAGTGACCCATGGCCGCTCTCGTTGCTACTATGGCTACCGCCAGCACAGCCAACTTCACTTCGATTTACAAACTCAGTAGATGCTTCATCATCCTCATCACTACGAAGTCCGCCGAGCCGGTGAATTAGGAGTCCTTCGCAAGGAGTTGCAAACACGCGGCCACGCGCGGGCAATGCCTCATAGCCATCTGAAGCAGTGAGCCTTTCCTTGGCGTCACGCATAGATTCTACGAGACCTTCGCCGAGCAGTCCAGTGTCGAGCAGCTCTCCAAGGACTAAGCTAGCACCTCTCGACGGCAACAATTCTGCTGGTAGCGCTAACGAGTGCATTCGTGGCAGCAGTGTGACCTGTGGCGCTGGAGGAGGTGGGAGTTTAGCGAAGGTCTTTTGCGCCATTTCGTGGAGCGTAGGCACCACTTCTACGGCAAACACTTCTGGAGGTGGAAGCGCTGCTGGCCAATGCTGTTCAATCGCTTGCATGAGCAGAGATGATAAAAGACCCGAGCCGGTGCCGATCTCAAGCACCACGGGTGGCGCTTGTTGATCGCCACTTATAACACCCTGTCGAGCTGCTGCAGCCGCGTTTGTCACCCATATCTCGATAGCTTTCGCGTAGGCGTGGTTTCGCTGCGTATCAGCAAGCATGTCGCCGTGCCAGCGATACTCGTCTTCCCATCTTGAGGGAGAAAAGAAGGGATCACCGCTCATTTTGAATTAACCCAAGTAAGAGTATTATTGAATCAAATTAAATGTATAGTATAGCCAGGCGGTAGTTAATTTCAGGATAATTCCCTTATGCAATGAAGCTAATCTTTTGATGATAATAATTACGTAAAACAGGGCGACATGAATAAGTACTGTCAAGTACCATTCAGGCGATCTATACAAGTCATCATGCTAAGCAGCGATAGAGTGCACGCGATTGAGAAGCCAACAATGAACTAGCTAGACGTATTCATTAATCTCGCTATACAGTTCCGTATTATGGACTAGCTGCTAGCTATTCACTAAAGGGCTATACAGCTAACTTGTCTGCAGCGCTATAACTGTAGCTAAATCATTACAACATCAGAACATCAGAATCAGAACCCACGACATCAGATGATCTCACACTTTCACCTTTCACACCTGCTCTCTTGCTGTATCTTGCTATTTCAAGATGGCTACTGCATCATCGCTCTTCCGATTTATTTTGATTCTAGCCGTGGTCGTCGTTCCTACCGATGCATTCGTTATGTATCATCGATGCAGCTTAAATAGCAACCGGGCTATCAACCGCGCCGTGGCGATGCCGAGGCTTCCAGCATCCCCCGAAAAGGTTGTCGACGTTGAAATTGTAAGCGAAGAGAAGAACACAATGGCTGAACCCGCCGCTGATGCTACGGAGGAAGAAAAGCGAGAATATGTAGCTAGCCTCGCGGAAGACGACGAATGGCGCGGCTTGGCCATGGAGCTTTCTGCTGTCATCGTGAAAGCTGTCGACGAAGACATGAAAAAACTCACGAGGGATTTCCTACAGAAAGACGAATACAAGGTAGGCGACGTTTCTAAGGAAGTGGACAAACGTGTCAAAGCTGAAGTAGCGCGACTTCGGTCGAAAGAAGAGTATGAATTGGGAGACTTGTCTCTTGTGTTGGACCAAGTAGCCAAGGATATGGTCTGTGAGCTCACGGGTAAACCGGCTGGAGAATACCAGTTCGGAGACTTGAGCCTCGAAATTGACAAGCGTGTCAAGGACTCCGTGGCCAAGTTTTGCGGCCAAGAAACTTACCAAGTGGGGGACTTGTCTCGTGAAATTGGGAAACGCGCCGCCAAAATCGCCGCCGAATTTGCGGGGAAAGACGAGTACAGTTTTGGGGACGTGAGCAAGGAGCTGAACCGCCGCCGTGCTGCGTGGGTGCAAGACTACTTAGGGACCAGCGAGTACCAGTTTGGCGACGTGACGAAAAAAGCGTTGACGAGTTTCACGGGAAAAGATGAATACGAATTCGGAGATGTGACCAAAAAGGTGCTAGGTGGCTTCCAAAGATTTCTCAATGGCAACCAACCCAAGGGGAACAACATCAAATGATCCCTGATGCATTTTAAGGCTCATTGGCCATCGGGCGCCGATATGCTCACTGGAACTTAGTAGCTATTCTTTCTCCATTGTTATATTAAACTTTTTTGAATTGTGGAGATGAGTTTAGATCTTAACAACATAAGCCAGCAAACCACATGGCATCCGTATTTACTCGCAATTGCCTTCGGATTTCAATGGTACTTCTTCAAAGCAAAGTTATGACACAGCAGAGTAGGTTCTGTAGTCTCCAAAGAAGTTCCTAAGTCAAATAATAAATTTTATGCCTATGGAACAGCTATTCCTAAGGTACCAGGATAAAGGTCATGGGAGGATAGTGATAACTGGTTAAAGGTTTCATTACAACAGACGACCACAGACCACAGATGGCCATATAGCTAGAGCGGGTTTATCTGCAGCTCTGATACATCTCGAATCGCGCTTTTGTGAATGCCGTTCCTTACTATTCCTCTTATAGGAAGAATTTTCACCGGTTCGTCGAAACTCCATAGTAGCCCTCGGCAGTATTCTATAATTCTATGTGCCACTGTAAGCTCATCAAAGTGCTGCATCTGGCTTGTGCTGCACTGTACACCCTGAATCGTCCAATCAGAAACCTTTGACCGGTGTCATGTGTCAAATTTTTGCCCCTGTAGTGGAGCAGCTCCATTTTCGGAGTAAAAAAGGTCAGCAGCGATCCTCCCACAACGTCTGTGAGTTAGGTCGCAGGCAGAGGGCACAATCTCAAGCATGGCCGAGGACAACCGTAGAAAGTCATCAGGAGGAATGATGTCCAGCTTCCTCCGCGCAGTGACCCCAAGCAAGGGTCGGCCTGGCGGCGTGTCCAGGGATAGTGCCTCTGGGGGTAAGAGTATTAAGATAAAATCTTAGCAGAAGGTATTGGTGACGGGGAAGGCGGGTTGCTAAGTGCGAACCCGCCCTTTGCCCTAAGCATACTCACGAAAATTTGATCCTTCTTTATGTTCGAATTTTGCTATCCACATCTCACTCGTTTGATCCGTTTTACGTTGGTGCCAATGTTTTCATTAAGATGCTCCGAAGAGCAGTGGTGGTGGCATGTTGTCTGGGATGATGAAAAAGAAGCGGAACGTGATTACCAACCGCACGGACGAAGATTTCGATGATTTCGAAAAGGTACCCATATCGTTATCTATGAATTTCTAGTTGAGTCTGGCCATGGTCTGTCGTAGCGTATGCATCGCTTCCCTCCTCTTCACTGTTACACGCACCCCTTGTCGTAGAGCAGGTGCAGTTGCGTGGTAGCGTGGTGTGAACATTGCATGCAAAAACTCATAGAACTCCATTAGAAATAATGTTTTTGTTGCGTGCTCTGAAAGATTCTGGCACGTTACAGGCATTGCTTACGCTCCATTGATCGCTTTCCCCCCATTGCCTCGTCTCTTGTCCCCCCTCCCTCGCTTGCGTGCAGGTGGTGGTGAAGAAGTCGGAAGAGCACAAAGGGTTGATTCTCAAGGCCTTGCAGGCGCACTTTTTGTTCGAGAACCTGGCTCCCTCGTCGCTGCGGGATCTGGTGGACGTGATGAAGCCGCGCAGCCACGCGCCGGGCGAAGACGTCATCAAGCAAGGTAGTGCCACTACTGACACACATACTTAAAGAGAAGGGGTACGGGCTGGCAAGAGAGGGACGGATGGGTTTCGAAGTTGGGTGGACGGCAGTTACCCCTTTCTATTTCTACTTCATTGGAGTGAGGAAGCGTGTGCTTTTAAAGCCATGCTTAGACCTCCCATCCGCGCCCTCTTTTGACCCTCGCTCTCTTATCTTCTTTCTTGTGTTCTGTGCGAACATTCCCCACCAAATAAACGGAACTTCTTCTCGTAGGTGCTCTGGGCGAAGAGTTCTTCGTGCTGGTGAAAGGTCTTTGCGAAGTGCTCATCGATGGAGTCGGGAAAGTCCACCAATACGACAACGTCGGTGCCTTTGGGGAGCTGGCCCTCATGTACTCCTCCCCACGCGCCGCTACCATCCGTGCCGCCACTCCTTCGGACCTGTACACCCTGGACCTGCGCACGTTCCGGTATGTTCTAGCATCTGCCCAAGCATTGATGCTTGTAACGTTTAGTATTGATAGTTTAAGTTCTTGCCCTAGTTGAGTGGAGCGCCTGCGTGATTGTCATTCGTGAGTAAAACACAACTACTATAGGATGACGCTCGCTGATCTAACTTTCTTCTATCTTTGCTTGGCATTGCCCACACCGCTACCACTGCAGATACGTCCTCGCCCAAGCCAACGAGTCCGGGCTCATGTCGAGGGTGGCTTTCCTGCGCAAGGTGAAGCTCTTGGAAGGCCTGGGCGACAATCAAGTGACCCGGATCGCAGGCGCCCTCACCGAAGAAGACTTCAAGGACGGCCACTACATCATCACCCAGGTATACCACATGTGAGAGGTTGGCGCTCACATGAGCAGTTGCGCAGTCTGCAGTGTCAAGCTTCTGCTTGAGAGGTTGAAAACACTCATGGCTAGGCGGCTACTGCTGTACTTATAGTCGTTATTGCTGTGTGCTGTACGAGTCTGTTTGATGCTAACTCACGCGTGCAACATTTTATATTCTGGATGCACTGCAGGGCGAACAAGGCGACTGCTTCTACATCATCATGGAAGGCAACGTGAAGTGCACCGCCACCAAAGACGACGGCTCCGAAACCGACCTCATCACCCTGAAAGCGGGTAAGTGCATGCACGATTATTCAAAAAAATGATGTATTGCATGGGAAGGTGTAAAGGCCCTTCATCTTTATCTTTATTCTGCTTACTTCGCTTTTTCGTCCTCTCTCATTTGCTTCACTCCCTCTCACTTTCGAACACGCAGGGGACTACTTCGGCGAAATGGCGCTGATGCTCGACGAGCCGCGGCACGCCAACTGCATTGCGGTGAACGGTGCCGTGAAAGCGCTGAAGCTGAGCAAGAACGACTTCTTGTCGATGTTCGGCCCGCTGCAAGCCCTGCTCGAGAAGCAAATGCGCCTGCGGATCCTCAAGAGCGTGCCCCTGCTCGCAATCTTGAGCGACGATGAACTCAGCAAGGTATGAATGTGTTGATATGTCTGTTTGAGAGAAGGATTGATACTCGTATGAAAAGGTATTGCACGTATTCTCTCTCTATATAATTAAAATGAATAAATCATTGACTACCGTGTGCATGGAATACCTCCTTACTCTTGGTCCTAATATTGATTAAAATGATGAATCAAAATATTGCATTAGGTGGCGCGGGCGATGCGAGTTCAGATGTTCAACCCTGACCAGCAAATCATCAAGGAAGGCGAATCCGGGAGCCGTTTTTACATCATCAATGACGGCGAGGTAAGCGTGGGGATGTGTGCATGAATTGATGGACAATGGTTCGAAGAATAAGGAATAGCTGTGTTTCTCCAATAGATTCTGGTGATTCATGATGAATATCTCCGCACTATTTCTGACGGGACCCTCCCCCCAATAACAGGTGAAAGTCACCAAGGCGAAAGAAGACGGCAGCGAGGTTGAGCTCACGCGGCTGAAGGAGAACCAGTACTTCGGGGAGCGCGCGCTCATCAAAAACGAACCTCGGGGCGCGTCGGTAAGGATATCGTAGAAGTACAACTAGCACTCAGATATGTTCATATGAATACGAACATGATATGAACAATCTGTCACGAATCCTCTACATGTGGTCAGAACTTTTCGTTTTTTTTTTTGTCGCGTGTCTTCGTGCTTGCGTAGATTACGGCAGTTACTGCCGTGGAGCTTCTGGTGCTGGAGCAGAAATGGTTCCAGCAGCTGTTGATGCCGTCGGCCCAGGGCAACATCGAGGGAGAAATGAGCCGCCGGGAAGCGATTCGCGTGGCGGCAGCGGGGGGTCAAAAGGGGGGCGCGGCGCCGCCGCCACCGCCTGCTGCGAGCGCTGAGGATGCCAATGCGGCTGGCGCTGGTGGTGCGGCCGCGGAAGCACCGGCACCGAAGGTCGTGAAAGAGAAGCCCCAGTTTGATGATTTGGTGTTTCACGGCATCATTGGCACGGGCACCTTTGGCCGGGTGAAACTGGTGCAACAAAAGAGCAACGACCGGGTATGTGAGCGCGCGCATTGCTTTGTGGAGCACCGCAGGACTTGTGCACGCCCAGACGAACACATACATGCCACATCGGAAGAACACGGCTGAGACGATTCAGGACTTCGCCACAACAGAGCTCAGCAAAAAGGACTTCGCGTTACTTCTTTTAGGATTTGCACCTTCTTCTCCTTTCTTAACCGCCACTCCATCAACATCTATACACAGGTGATGGCGCTGAAGTGCATGTCCAAGACGCAAATTGTGACCTCTCACCAAGAGAAAAACATCATGAACGAGAAGAACATTTTGGACGAATGTAACCACCCGTTCGTGCTGGATCAGGTACAGTTGATAAAATGATAAATGGAACGAGATGAAGGGAACCATATCGAAGGAGAACAGGTAGAGATATTCTTGCTTTTTTTTTTTCTTGACTTGCGTCCTGTGCACACTTTCAATCGTAACTCACTTGTTTCTCTGTTTGTGTGCTTGTCTATTATTGAACTTACATTAGGTGGCCTGCTACCAAGACACCGACCAGTTGTACATTCTCATGGAAATCATTCAGGTGCGAATGTTATGCCACTCCTCTATTTTGTTGTTTTGCGCTACTTTTTCTCTTATGTTACTGCTTCACTTCAATATCCCTCCACATCAATCCTGTCCTTGATTCGTGGCTTTTGGTCTTACCTCCTCCACAAGTTTCTTCTTCGTCGTCTTCTCTCTTCCTGGGACACCCGCACACCTCGTGATGTCCTCGACTCCTCTTCTTCTGTTTGTCTTTCTTGTTACATTAGGGGGGCGAGCTGTGGTCGTACATTTACGAAAAGACGGACTGCATTCCGCGGTCCCCCCTCGGGGGATTCGTGGAGCCAGTGGCGCAATTCTACGCGGCCTGCGTGATCTCGGCCTTTGGCTACATTCACTCCCTCGGCTGCGCCTAGTAAGTCATACGGCTACACTGTTTCCTTTATTCGTCTTGTTGAAAGGCCTAGTTAATGTCCATTTCCTACTCATTTTAAAGCCTCTTTTAATGATGATATTGTCATCCTCATTGCAGCCTTTGCGCGCGTTTTCTAGTCAAGGACTTACGCTTTTCCAAGAAAATAACTGGCGTACAGCCTGTTCTCTCTTCGGCATTGTTGTACATATATGCTACAGCTTCTCTCTTAAACTCCGTTCCCCTTTATCCTTGAATCAAAACCACAGCCGCGACTTGAAACCTGAAAATTTGCTGATGGACGCTACGGGCTACATCAAAATAATCGACTTTGGGTTTGCCAAGCACATTCCCTTTGAAAAGCGCGGGAAAGTGCAAAACAAGAGGTGTGTAGAAAATTATTCGTATTGTTATTGTCGTTGTTGTTGTGCATCCAATCGAAAGAGCAAGCATCCATAGCCTAAGTGTACTGCCTTCTTTCTTTATTACTTGTTTTCAAATGAAGCCTCTTTTAACTCTCGACCCCCCCCCCCCTCTCGCTGTGTGTGCCATTTCACTACTATTGTAGTTTCACCCTCTGCGGTACTCCGGAGTACCTGAGCCCGGAACTGGTGCTCTCGAAGGGGCACGACAAGTCGGCCGACTACTGGGCGCTGGGGTGCCTCATTTTCGAGCTCCTGGTGGGGCGCACCCCGTTTGCCCACGACAACCACCAAGAAGTCTTCAAGCGCATCTTGCAGTCGGCCAAATTCTTGAGGTGCCCGTCCAAGATGAACCCGTCGGTGACCGACTTGATTTCCAAGCTCCTCACTCCGAACCCGTCCATGCGGCTGGGCGCCCTGGAAAAGGCCACCGACGACGTCAAGGAGCACGCGTGGTTTACAGGGGTGAAATTCGAGTGGGCGCGCTTGGACCGCCGGGGCTACAAAGCGCCGTAAGTACACACACTCCAGTTGAACTCGGCGCTGCTTCTGCATGCACGCATGCATGCAGGCACGTGCATGCAGGCACCCCCCTCTGGCATACATGGCAACTTCTGACTCCATCATTTCTCCGACTTTCAATGGACTTAGGCTGCGCGTTCTCTCGTACTTTTATTTGCCGTTTGGTTCAATCCGCTCACACTCATTTCTCGTATTGACTGCTGCTGTGCAAACCACCGCTTAGATACGTGCCCAAGATTAAGGACCCGCTCGACACCTCCAACTTTGACCCTTACCCCGAAGATGAAGCCATCAAACCTTTCAAGGGCGACCAAGGAATCTTTGCGGAATTTTAAAAGGTTTACGAGGGATTGATATTGGCACCATAAGAGAGGAATCAAAGGGGCGCACAGCTGGCGGCGCTGATGTTCAGCAATGGGCTTTCTTGGCACGGACAAAAAGCTGGAGTGGTTGCATGGGAATGTTTTAAAATACATGAATGATTACTCCCGGAAGGATAAGAAGGGAGTGACCAACAGCCACGTCCTCAAAATTCTTGGTCTTAGTCCAAGTCTGAGCGGTATCATTGGATCTTGATCTTAATCCCAATCCTACTTGGCACTTCTACTCATCTTTAGATTTAAAGCTGAGTGTAGCTTTCAGTCGTTCATTGTCATTGTAGACAAATTGTAGCAACTTATTAGTAAGAGGGGTAGCTACTTAAGTGTTGCTATAGACTAAGTCGACACTAACGATGATGAACCCTTCCGTTATGAATTTGCAGCACCGCTTGGTACTTGAATTATCCGTGGGACTCTCGTTTGATCAAAGGCAGGCACAATGGAGGATTGATTTATTTTGGCAGCAGCTACAAGCATT
>Ga0307930_1003274_pt1 | contig 11976 bp, 16 predicted proteins | sample OrgLakmetageno46_FD_203161 | JGI IMG/M metagenome (GOLD analysis project Ga0307930, IMG submission 203161) | Saline water microbial communities from Organic Lake, Antarctica - #46 | ecosystem: Environmental > Aquatic > Non-marine Saline and Alkaline > Saline | place: Antarctica: Organic Lake... | reverse complement strand
AACGAGAAAGCGCACAGTACTCATGGATACCCTGTTCGTGATTAAGATAAGAAATTTACAAAAGTATACAACATATTATAAAAGTTCTTTTAAAGAGAACGCTAAATCAAACAGAATGAGGGCTCAAAGGCGGATGGGTTATTCTCGAGGTATAAAAAAAACACTCCATTCATCTCTTTGTCGTTGCAAAAGCCAATCACCCCATAGTGCCAAGAAAAAGAAAGTTCGACTGATTTATCATCTTACTCCAGACGGTTGCCGAGCCCGCTGAAGGCAATGAAAGTGAAGATGAGGTTGAGAAGAGAATTGCAAAAGAGGGGCGCCAGCACCAGCCGATACAATTCGAGTTTCAACACCTAACACAATTGCGGGCGGATATTCGGTCAAGAGCGCGAGCAAGAATATGAGCGAGCGAACGAGAGGAAGAACGAGGATGAGAACAAATTGTATTAACAGAGAGAGAAAGAAAAGGTGAAAGGGAGACAAGAGGGTTGTCTGCCCATAGTTATGGACCTAGCACGTAGTTATAGCGATATACTGGAGAATAATTTCTCCTTCTTACCGCAGGCTATCATTTTTTTACCGTGTAAAATGGAATGTTAACGAGAGCCATCGAGACGGACGAAACCCAACTCAAAAGATAAAGACCCGCTAGCACCTGTTAATGCCCAAACAACAATTGAAAGAACATCAAGGACGTACGGCTTGACTAGCTTAAGCTTTAATAGCTCAATGCCCAGTATATAGACTCAAAACGCTATCCACGGATCTGTCCAAGTAGGGTGAGTCGTTCGTTCATTTCACCTGCAGGGTAGTGCGCGTGACCAGAGGTGTTCGTGTTGACCATTCTCGGTACCATTCGACCTATAGCGAGGTAGAGCCAAGGTGTGAAGGAACCGGGTAGACATGAGCGGGAGAGAGTGCTTGAAGTGCAGCGACCTATACACTTTGAGGACAGGGCAATCTAAGCACTCTTGCAATACCGCAGGATTCGGCCTTTCCATGGGCGCGGTGCTATCATTCATGAAAGGAGTCCTACAAACGAGGTCAACAGAACAACGTCCTGGCTACCGTGCTTGTGTGCTCGTCGTCGTCGTCGTCGTCGTCGTCTTCGTCGTCGTAATGTTCTGCATTCACACACTGCTATAATATGCTTCTGCTACTGCTGGCAACAGGCGACACGCTGCGCAGTCCGTGGTTTACGCGCACTACCAATTCTCTGCTCACAGCCCGCTGGAGTGGTATAACTTCCACTTGGGTTTATTCTAATTCGAGTTCGGGTGCCGATTTACGATATAGTAGTCTATACGTCATACGTCTATAGAAATAGCTTAAAAGTGAACTAGAAATATTTGAAAAACAAGACCCCAAAGGAATCAAGAGGCGACCGAGAGCCGGCGGCATCGGAGTTACGCGGCGTTTCACCAGCTTAAATTCGCGTACCAAAGCGGCTTAGCTATACCTTGTCTTCCTTTCATGTTCCCTTCTATTAAGTTCACTCGTTCATCGGCACGCCCCACCCGCCCGCGTTGCCGCCTCCGCCTTCGCCATTTAGAAGAGGCGCTGCGTCGTCTTGCAGCCGCCGGGCCACCGCGCGCTGGTGGGCGCGCAACTGTTTGATAACAATGACAATGCCATAGCACCAGTATTTAAACAAACAGGTTCATTCGGAGCGCAAGGAGGATGTAATTATGTCGAAGGGAAGAGACAAAATAAGCAAACCAATCAGAGTACTATACCAACGGTAGGAAAGTTTTTGCCTACTCAAATACTACAACAAATTGTGCGCGCGTTGTTGGTATCATCGTGTTTCTCGTTCCACACACGAGAGATAGAATGAGAGCTAACAATCAATCGCATTTTGTTGTGGTGAATATAGGCACTACCTGAAGCACGAGCAAGAGCGCTGAAGTAATCGCCAGGACAGCGAACGTGTCGAAAGCCATAAGTTCGTCACGCCACGACCAATCGTTCAAGTAGCCTAAGGGACCAGCAACAACAATGATAAGATGAGCACGCAAGTAAGAAAAGCGAAACAGGAGGATACATCGTCACACGAACATCGCAACGTCAAAAAGACAACAGGAAAGCGCACAGACCGAGCGCAGCATAGCCTAAATAGACCTGTAGCTCCGCAGAAAACCAATGTATGCATTCATGCATTCCGAATAGTATGCCGTGAAAAGGCCAATATTACCTGCGCCACTTCCATCATGATGATCGCCGTCTGTAAATTCATCTCCCCAGTCATACTCTTCTCCTTCTTCTTCACCTCTTCCTGCAGCAGCACTGGCAGCCGCCTCTTTCTCTGCCGCTGCTCGCGCTTTTTTGGCACCAGAGCCACCGTGTTTCGCACCTTTTGGCAGGTCGTTCGAAGATGAGGAAGTGCCTGTGTCGCTTTTTTTGCTTTCTTTTGAGCTGCTACTGCTCCCTTTCCTCTTCTGGCTATTAGGATCAGCAGTGAGCGTGGGGTCTGGCCAAATAAGTTCCGACACTTTCAACATCCAAAGGCCCATCTGATGGAACAAGGAAAAGCAATTATGATGCAGCAACAACATCAGTTACTGAGTGAGAATTCAAAAGTTGGCAAAAAGAGCACAGCCATCAAAGAAAAATACAGATGTGTACGACTTGCTCTCTCGCACTTCATCTCCCTAATTATCCTCCAAGCATCAACAAATCCATTCATCCACTCCATCGTCTTTTTATAGCAGCACACACGTACCGTAGCGGGCCAAGCCGCGTCTGGGTGAGCAGCGGCGGCGTCGTCGTAATGGCGCTTCGCCAGGTGGCGGTCCTAATGTAACAGAATCATAATAGAATAGAATAGAATAATCATAAGCACAGGAAAAAAAACAAAAAAAAAACAGGAGCGCAAAGAAGAACATGCATGTGGGGAAGGGCATTACGCATAAGAATGAATCGAAGCATGACAATAAGGCTTCCAGAGCTTGAAGACTGAGCAAGGAGAAGCCGAAGAAAAGAAAATCAACGAGGAGGAGGAAGAGGAGAAGGATGATGAACTACTAGAAGAACTCACGTGGGGCACGCCCAGGCCTAAATGGTACAATAGGCCGAGGTTGAAGAGCGCCTGAGGATGGCGAAGCTCGGCTGCGGCCTGCGTTTGGGGGTCCAACAAGAGAGAGAAGAAGAGAAGAGGTGAGATGTCGAAGCCAAAATGTAGTAACAGACGAAAATTTTCAAGGAAAGTACAACGGCGCAGTAGACTGAAAAAAAAAACGCCCGAAGAAAACGGCAAAAAAAAAGAATGAATCAAAAGCATGAAAAGTGCGCAGATAAGAGACCGTATCACCCCCTGACAAGGCATCGCAGTCACGGTGGGGATCTCTTTCTGTCTCTGTCTCTACCTCTTATTTCCCTCCTTCACTACTACCCAACAGCATCAGCCGAGCCCTCCTACTACATGTAGCAGGACTGACGCCTACTCCAGTGTTCTGCTTCTTTTTCTTTCCCACCTGGTAATGCCTCGCCGCGGCAGTTGGGTCTCCCTGGCTGCCCACCATGGCACCAAAAGTGTGGGGCCACGAGGCTTTTCCTGCCAGTTTGGACAGACCTGCCAGTTTGGACAGACCCGCCAACGCGCCCAACTCCTTGCCTCCTCTTCCACCCAGTCCTTTTCCCTGGTTGCTCTGGCCAGCCGAGCCAGCAGAAGCAGCCGATGTAGAAGTCGAGGCAGTAGTCGAGGCAGCGCTTCCAGCTGACGTTTTAGCGGCAGCCCCCGCGGGAATGGTAGGAGCAGCGGTGTCGTTGTAATTGCCTCGGCCGTAAAAAGCGTAGTCACCCACCTGCGGGGTGAATGCAGTGCAAGCAGAGGTGAAAGAGAAATATCAAACTCATACGGAAACACTTGGGCAAACGTGTCGTGCGACAACAAGCAAGTGTTCACACCCGACCCTACGCTCCGTATTTTTCTCTGTCCTCATAGCAATCCTGCAAAATCAACGTGTCTCTTTACACGTTCTCTCTCGTTCGCTTCTCTTTTACAGTTGCCCCACTTTCGCCACTTCAAGTTTATACCACCACCACCACCATCATCATCACCTTGAGCGCGGCTTCGGGGTTCTTTTGCCGCGCCGCCATGCGCCAAAAATACAACGCTTCGCTGGCGCACGCTCCATGGTCCAACCCACCGCAGGCCGCTGGCGTCTGTGGTGGTGATCCAGTTGTTGTGGTAGGCTGAGATGGTTCCTCCTGCTCCTCTTGTGAAGACGACGACGATGACGACGACGACGACGAGGGCGCGTCTGAAAGCCCTAATAGAGTCATGAAGCCACGCCAAGCCGTTTGAGTGGCAATAAACAAGTCTTCCAGGGCGCGCTGAGCTACATGTAGCGGGCCGTTGAGAGTGGGGGCCTCGAGCAGCCACGCCGCGTTGGCTTGGGCCACCTGATATAATATTCATAAGAACAATACAGCGGGAGGGTGAGGAAATATACAGGGAAGGAAAGGAAAAAAACTTGCACCCAAATAAAAGACAGCGCGGATGAATACAAAGCAAACTTTGCGAGCCAATAAAGAAAAAAATCCAGCTATCGTAGATATACACAAACCTCGTAACCCATTTCAGCGGCGGCGACGTACAACGCTCGGCTGCTTGCGACGTTGCCCTCTTTCCACAGCGCCCAAGCACTGGTCATGACTGAGGAAGGCAGAGGGGCGCGCTCTGCCACCTATAGTATAATACATAGACGAGAATGAGAGAGAAGAGAGGTGCGAAAAAGAGGTAAGAGAAGATTGAGGCGCATGCAGTCCACGCGATGTAGAAATGAGGTCGCTCGAAAACCATCACGAATACATGAATCGAAACGAAGGAGCAGAATCAAAGTCGAAAAAAAAAAAAATGAAAATGAAAAACAAGCTCCATGTCTTGAGAAGCAGAGTCTTTCGAAAGGTTGTGCTAGGGCTCCCGAGTGAGGTACGTCACTTCTCTCGCCTCTCCCTCTCTCTAATATAACATGCCTGCTTGAACGCGTGCACCGCGGTGGTGCAGGATTGGCCGACGCCTTTCCCCGTGGCGTAAAGCACCCCCACCTAGCAGGCAGAAGAGCATAAGATAGGAAACATGATTCAAGAACAGACTTTCCTCCGTTTCGTTCTCTCTACCTCTCTCTCTTGTTTTTCTTATCACCGCGTACAAGTTCAGGAGGTGGCTGCGCAGCCCTACAGTATGCCCTAATATAACATACACTATTTTCTCCACATGTGCTCCTCCTCCTCTCCTTCCCTCTCTCCCTCTCTCTCCCTCTCTTCACCTGGTGCAAGCTGAGCAAATGCCCGTGCTGGGCCGCAGTGGACAAGCACTGCAGCGCTTTCACCAAATGGCTCGCCACGCCCTTGGCCGCTTCCTAATGTAGTAGTGTTAAAATACGAGGTGTTGAAGGATAACAGCGAGAATCGAGTAGCATTGAGTAAAATAGGGAGTAAAATAGAACAGAAGTATGTCGAAACAAAAAAAAAGGAAGAGAGATTGGAGAGCAAGACAGCGTAGAAGAAGAAAAGGGGGAGGGCAGAGCAAGGATGAACACTGAACAAAAACGTAAATGCAGTTGATCTTGCTCTGATATAGTGTTGCAAACACTCCTTCTCTCTCTGACCTTGGCTTCTTTTTCCAGCACTTCTGCTTCTGCTTTCAGTGTTGCCGCAGACGCCACGCCACGACTGCCATCATCATCTTCGTCGTCGTCGTCGTCATCGTCGTCATCGTTCTTGGCATGCCCGCCTCCGTTGTCTTCTTCGTTACTTTCGCTGTTGATTTTGGCGATTTCTTCCCTGGCTGCTGCCTCCAGCACCTGTAGCATCGTGAATGAGTTGTGATGATGAGCGTTTGCAATTTCTGAAGTTATCTGGTAGCTAAAATGCACCTTGAAACCTAGTCTTCTTTCTTCGCCCCTTCTATGCATGTATAATGAACTCACCCACACCCTCTGACAAAACATCCACGTGTTTAAACCCACATCTGTTACTTGCGCGCACACACATATGGTCAACAACTCCAAAACGCCCACACATCCAATCACGCCATAATCTTTCACACCACCAAACCATACCTCTTCTTGTGCAGTTGCCTCTAAGCGCACTTGTGCTTCCGCTTCCGTGGCGAGGGCCGCTTCTCGCCTCAAAATCGCGGCTTCGTCTTCGTCGTTTAATACTCCGACTACATTAGGGTGGCGGGTCGGAGGCGGCTCGCCGTTCAACGCCGCCACGCGCAGCGCCTGTAGATGTAGGAGGTGAGGGTGTGTGTGCGTGGGTGTGAGGGTGAGTCACAGTAGCGGAGACGAGCATGCATGGAGGGAGCGAGAGAGCAGACAAGAAAAAAAAATCAACAAGAATGGGCAGAAATTCTAAGAGAGAGGCAAAAAGGGCAAGAACAATTCGGGGCGATGGAGTTAAAACAAAGCCATCAACAATCAATAAACAACACTGTGGCAACAAAGCAAGCTACGAACATACACCCTCGCCAAACCCTCCATCTACCGCCACAGCAGCAGGCCACTCGCTTTACCTCTGCCGCGGTGGCTGCCGCCGCGGCTCGCTGCCTCGCAGCTTTGGCTCGACTGCTGGCTGCAGACCTGTTCGACACAAACATGCATGTATGGCAGCAGGCATGTATACATGAGGCAATGTTGATGAGACCAAATGAATTACGAGTGTAACATAAACAACACTGCTCACTGGAGTATCTGAATATAGGCTTTTACAAGAAGGAATGAGGCTTTCAAGGAACTTGTGGTGGTGTTCTTACTCCTACTTTTCACTGCGACTTCTAGCCATAGTCCTACAGGAGTACCTCTGAGCGCTCCGCCGGCGAGCTTCTTTCTCGCGCTGGTGGCTCCGGGCGGACTTGCCGCGCTCGAATTCAGCCCACACCTTTTCCAGGAAAGGTACAGAGAGGGGCAGAGATCCAAAGAGAACAAAGCATGACGAGAAGAGCAGGAAGGAAGAACGATGCAGAGAAGGAGACAGGGAGATGCGAATCGCATATTTTGCATTCTTCATGTGTAGCACAAGGTTATAGAGCAAACAAAATGAGAGTTGAAAACACTGAAAAAACGGTTGAAAGGCATACTAATACTGAGGGCTTCAGAAAAGAGCACATCGGTCTTTCAGATTATGATACTCAGCGGTTTTTAAAATTGGATTCTATCGCGCTTTTCGTCATGAGCCCCTTTTGCTCGTGCCTATAACCCCTGGCATATATCATACACAAGTCTTTTCTTCGTTCTGGCTCTCTGATAAAGATATTTTTGTAGATCGCATCATTTCGTCTACTCGATAGTCCAACTATATGCTCTGGTGTATTCACGCAATATACCTTGGTTGCACTTGGTTTGCTTGGTGACTTCGTTGCCGAAGCAGCACCACCACTGTTGCGCTTGCTCTTGCTAGCGGTAGAAGCAGCCTTCTGTTTTTGCTTCTTTTTGGCATCCGCGCTGGCTTTGGCCGCTGCGTGCTTGGCTTCCGCCGCTTTGGCGCCCGAGGCCGCGGCAATGGCACCTAATATAATACGATCCGACACGATCAGGGTACATTGGAAGTGGCACTTGTGAGACGGCCATGTGCTATGCTTAAGTGGGCTACCATCGAGACTTGCGGGGTATTGGTAGAACTCTTGAGAGATAAAACGTGCCTGCTGTGACACATCATCACTGTTGCCGCACACCCTATCCCCGAATACAATAGAATACCCCTCTTCTGAAGACACGTTACATGTGCAACCACGCAACCACTGACCGGCTTCTTCCCCGAGCTCCAAGTGGAGCATGCCCATTTGGTAGAATGCTTCCATGTAGCCTTTCTTGGCCGCTTTTTCGAAGTAAGCCAGGGCTTTGTCTACATCGCGGTCCGAAGAAGAAGAAGACGAGGAAGAAGAAAATGGAAAAGACGAAGCGCGCCGGCTCAAGAGAATGCCGAGGCCAGTCAAACTGGCTGGATCGCCTAAGAATAGAAGGAAGTGGGGAGAAAGTGAGATAAATTGAGGGAAGAATCAAGATTGAGAGGTGGTTCGAATAATTGTAGTCGATTGCGACATCATACTCGACGACAGCCATAACACGCAAGCACACACACTCGCCAAGCACTCAATAATACCCGCGCGCACACAATTATACTTTTCTATGTATGATTCATCCTTGGCGTTGTCCTATACCTGCGTTTTCTGATCGCTCCCACAGGGCTTTCGCTTTGGTCTCGTCTTGCTCTAGGCCCCCCACCCCTCCCATGGTTAAGATCCCCAGCATTCCATTGGCTTCGATGGCGCCGCCCGTGCCCTTGCCAAGCACCGAAGCACGGCCTGATAGAATAGAAAGGAAGAACAAAAACAGAAAAGGCTCAATAAGCTTGCGAAGGAGGCGACAGTTATTCGAACTCAACAAAATTACAAATCCTTGGTAGAGAATAATGCATTCAAAAGATCCATTTTCTTTATGTCTTTCGTTGCACGATAAAACAATTCTGCAGTGGCAGTACCAGCGGCAGTTTTCTGCTTCTTCTTTTTCTTGTAAGGAGGGTACTCGAGTGGGTCTGCAGCGCGGGCGTACATGCGGGCGGCTTTGGCCACGTCCTAATGTAGTACAAGGAGAAGCACAGAAGATAAGACGGCCACAACGCACGGAAATAGAGGCGAAAGGGGGGAAAAGGGAGAGTGTTCAAGGGTGAATAAACACCAACAAAAAGCGCATGATTGTTTCTTTGACCAATGCGACTCTCGACGCACACTCTCACCTGTGGCACTCCCCTGCTCCCCGACAAGTACAAGTTGCCCAACTGCATGGCCGCCGCCGCGTCGCCGGCCAAGGCCGCGGCTTCGAAAAACTGCACCACCTTTTTTTTCGCAGAAGATAGAAGAAGGGGGCAGAGGGTAAGAGAAGAATGAGGAGACCAGGGAACACAAGCGACAAGGGCGCTACACCAAAAAAACATATAAATCTCGAAGGAAATGAGTCGGAAAAATACTCCTCTAGCTTCTATCCTCCAATGTATGCAAATTATTATTCGCCTGATATCGGCAACAGGAGCAGGAGCAACCACGAAAAGCACCGTAGATACCTCTTTGTCCGACTCTTTCCCCTGCCGTTTGTTGTGGCGAGGCGCGGTCAGTTCGGACAAGCGTTTCTGGAGTGCGTCGGACGGTGGCAGCACCGCCTAATATGATACAAAAGAGGTTGGAAGGACGCGCACATCAAGCAGCCAACTCACGAAGGGAAATGCCATTACAGTGACAGCATAATAAGATGAATCATCCTTGTTATCATTATAAGCGTCATCATCATCGAAGACATCATCACCAAACTCATCACTAAATACTTCACATTTGCCTCGCATTGTACCTGCCCGGGATAATGCCCGCTCGCAGCTTGAATCGACGCCACCGCCTAAAGAATGCGAGACAAAGATACGGCGCGAACACGATTAGTCGTACGCAACAATTTAGTACAATAGAGCGCAAAAAAAAACATAATTGACTCGTTTCTTTCATAAAGCACCACGTGCTGCATAACAAATTCAAACCATTTCACCCTTATTTCTCCTCTCTTCACCTGGTTGGCTGCCAGCTCATAGTAAGGCAGAGAAGCTTCACAGCTGGCTCGAACGCCATCTCCAAACAAATACTTGTGCCCTAGCGCCATCTGGGCTTGGATGGAGCCGCTCATCGAGGCAACGTACTCGTAAAGCACCGCTTCGGCCTGTCGGTGACAGGTGTTGAAGGTATGAATCAGAGGTGGGAAGAAAGGGAAGAACGACGCGCCAAAGAACGTACTCCAACGTCAGATCAAGGTGGGAAGAAAGGGAAGAACGACGCGCCAAAGAACGTACTCCAACGTCAGATCGCAGCAAAGATAAACGGTTGGTCTCGGCAGAGTCACAAATAGAGCTAGCGACTTGACACCAGAGCGCGTGCCCGTCAAAGCAAATTTGACCATTGAAAAATATGAGTCGTACCTCTCCTTGGTTTACATCTTTGTACAATCCTTTTCCAGCAACAGCAGCAGCAGCAGACGCCGCAGTTTCTTCCTCAAGGAAAGTAGCAGTTGCGAGTCTCGACAAAGACGAAGCATTGCTTCCTAAAGCATGCCCCAGAAAAGCAGGCGAACTCAACTGCGTCGCCACCGCTAGCTGAGCACCGGGGTGGCCCCTCTTGGCAGCTTCCCTCCATAGCTGCAGCGCCGCCGATGCAGCTGCCGCCTCCGCTTGCGACCGGCTCGAGGAGGATGTCGAAGACGCCATCATGCCACTACTGCCCACGTTTTGCCTGCTGCTGCCCGAGCCCTGAGAAGCGGAAAATGCAGCGCTGCTGCCTTGTGACCACTGAGACGCCATGCCACTGCTGCTGCTGCCACTGCTGCTGCTGCCGCTGCCGCTGCCAAACGCGTCGAAATCGCTGCGGTCACTCGGAGAGTCGCCAGGGCGAGTCACGTGCCCATGGTTGCCGCTACCTCCTCCCGCACCTCCGAAACCCCGGAACCAGCCGAACTGCTTGCCGATCCACATGTGCTCCAGTTCGATGCCCAGCAATTCGCGCGCAGCTTCAACCTGCGTGTGTGCGTGTATGCGCACGAAGCAAGAGGGAAACGGGGGATACGAGTTGACAAGCAACGAGAGGGCCACAGCAACAAAAAGGATAGCAAGGAGGGAAAGCAAGCAGAATGTCAGTAAGGTCCAGGACTAGGTAGATACATCAGTCAATTCACGCACCAGCCAGGAGTCCATGACGATGCCGTTGCCCTGTACTCCTGCACCACCATCGCTTCCATCGGCATTCTCATCTTCGTCGTCGTCACTACCCTCGTCGTCGTTGTTGTTGCCGCTCCCATCACTGTCACCGCTAATTTCGCTCTCATCTGTCTCAGAAGGCACCTTCTTGACGCTGAGTATCTGCGGGAGGTCCCTAGAAGTGGAGTCTAGAGGCGGTACGAACGCGGGAGGAACTACGTGCAGCCAGGCAAGCTGGTTGAGGGCCTGTTTTGATTTTGCACACGAACGAAAACACACAGACACACAATTTTTTAAGGACATAGAACAAAACGCGTAAGCGATCGAGATTTGCTACATGGCTCGATTAGGCTTTCGGTGGAGATGTGGTGAAGCTTAGGAGGGTGCCAACACAAAGGAAGCCCATCTGTCTATGCACCCACCGAGGCGGCCGCGTGTCCTCTTCCTGTAGCTGCTGCAGCCCAGTACAAGCTTTCTGCTCGGCCCACGTCAGCGCTGTAGTTGACCCCACCTCGGAGCCAACGCTCGGCTTCAGCTAGGAGCTGTTTACATGCATGCATGGATGTGCGTGACGAGCGTACGTATATGTAAAGTACCGCATCCCATTTTTCAACGCGAAGGAGATCCGAAGTGTATGCGTAATACGAAAAAGTATCGCACAAAGTAGCAGACACGCAAGGGGGCTTAATTATGTTGCAGTAATAGATGAATAAAGGGTGTATTTTTTTAATCACGAGTAGGTCAGACTAAGGCTGCGCAAAAATCAATTCCGATAGAAAGGGTGCACGAGAATTCTGACTCGACACGACACGCGTCCGATGAAAATGCCGCACCTCGGCCGTGTCCGCCTCGTTCAACGACTCAACGTGCCCGGCGCCTCGTGCCGCAGCTTTTAACTTTAAGGAAAGCCAATCTGCATTGAGTTTGCCGTGCTCGAAAGCTTGTAGCGGTTGTTGCGACGAGGGTTCCGCCCCTAGTGCAGGTGTCCGACTTAACAAGGCGAGACCGAAAAGGCAGATCCAGCGCATCCTTCCACGCTGATGAATTTTTTCGATGCGATACCTACAATTCAGTGCAAGTATAAGTATAATCGTAGCGCTGCTTCCAGTTGGCACACCGGTCCTCCCTAATGACCGTGCTGAAGTTCCTGTTCCTGCTGAGTAATCAGTCCTCTCACCACGCAACGAAGCTAACTTAATATTCCGCGGAGAGATATCTTGAAAAATTGACCTAATGTAGTCTTTT
>Ga0307930_1003271_pt1 | contig 11987 bp, 4 predicted proteins | sample OrgLakmetageno46_FD_203161 | JGI IMG/M metagenome (GOLD analysis project Ga0307930, IMG submission 203161) | Saline water microbial communities from Organic Lake, Antarctica - #46 | ecosystem: Environmental > Aquatic > Non-marine Saline and Alkaline > Saline | place: Antarctica: Organic Lake... | reverse complement strand
TGGCCAGTTAAGTCTCATACTCTTGCTGATTACTTAAAGAGGTTGAAGCATTCCAAGAACTAGCCCATGCGCGGCGATGACGAACAGGCAACCGAAGGCCTCTTATGATACGTCTGGTTGGCGGCAATCAAGATGCATGCTGAGCGAATTCCACAGAGCGTAGACTACGCAGAGCTGACGCTCAATTAAGTATGAATCATTGCGAGTGAAAAGGAGTGAGGCTTGGGCGGTCAGCTGACGGCAGGAGGTCAGCTTTATGAGGTGCTAACAGAAAAGTAATCATTTCTGAAGGCACTGCAGTTCGAGAGTTCGAGTGTTCGAGTTAATTCCTCGACAAAGGGTATCTTTAGAAGAAGATGGTTATGATGACTCATCCAAAGGCCCTAGTTTTCTTAGCAGAGGAGCACACATGAACGAGCACTAAAGTAATCGAATTCCATTGGAGTCTAGTATGCCTCGCTATTGGGGCGCATTGGAGTTAGCTAATTAACCCACATGCTGGCCATCCTCGTTAAAAATAAAGGCGGATTTGGCTTTCCTTTAATCGCGATTAGTTCACTGCAGTCTCCGCGCTTTCAATACACCCCGATTTGGGCCATTTTTCGTACAATTTCGGATATCAGACCTTATCGTTTGGCTTTTTCGGTTTTCCGCTCCCCTGCCTTTCTTTGCACAGGGAAAGCATAGTCTTATCCAATCTATTTGATCGTTTTTTTATTGTTGATTCGCTGAGAGCGAAGAGGCGGCTGGTGGAGGCCCGTCTAAATTTCGAAGTGCCAATATTTAGGGATTTCGCTATTGCAATGCAATGCGCTGCTGAAGTGCTATGTACTCCTCACTGCTGGTGCCTGCTCGAGTCCGAATGTCCAATTCGGGCTCAGTAAAAATGGCTTTCATGAAGTCGCAAGTCGCATCTACCTCAGGAATCTTATGGACTTATGTCTGAAGAACGGTACAACTGCATGTGTGTGCCGTACGGGCGCATGAACGCATAGGGCCGTGTCGTAGTCGTAGTTATTATCCCGCGCTAGTTATTGTCCAGCGAGCCTGGACTACGACACGGGGAGCGATTTAATACCAAAGCAACTATAACCAAGCGTGATTTAATACCAATAGAAGCCATAACCAGCCATAAGAATTATATGATATACATAAATATATATATATGCGCCACTCAAAAAGCGCCGGCGCCGTCTCTATAAAAAAAGTAAATCGCATGAATTTATTTAATTCATTTAGTCGCGCGTCCTAATTTTCGCCTCCGTAATCAAATCTTAGTGTCTCTTTCTTCGTTGTTCTATTCTTATTAACATAAACTATAATCTCGTTCTTCTTCTCGAATTGGTTGACCATCTTCGCCACATCTTTCAATAAATCTTGTAGAGTCCTCCTACGGGACCAAAGCCCTTTAGAGGAGATAAATTATCTCTTGGTTCGGTATCCTTTCCATTGAACCTCAAAATTTGCTTTATTATTTTGAATGACCGGTTTTGTAAGTACACTCACAACGAATCTTATTCTGCGGGTTGCCTGCCATTTTCAACAACTCTTCTTTATATCTATCTTTGAAAGCGCCAAATTTACATTCATATACAATATACGCTTTTTTTCAGCTTATAAACATTCTCTATTTTATCAACTTCATTGCTCCACTCCTGCGGTGTTTTGTCTGATATTGTGTGTATCCTTACCAAGTCTCCAACCTCAAAGACTTCTTTCGATGTATTAGGTTTCTTTATTTTCATCTTTATCAATATTATTAAATGCCGTGTGTATTTCCTTTGGCGTAAAGCCTGTTATTCTGTGTTATGAATTATTGATATTACTTGTAAGTTTATCTAATTTTTAAATCCAATCAAATTTTCATCCATTTCAATTGACTTCTCATTGAGTACTTCAATCGTTGCGTTTGCTCGTTCTATCTTGTCATTAGACTGCGGTTTAGATACTTCGCTTAAGGTTTGTTTTATGCCATTCTTTTCTGTATAGTCTTTAAATTTCTTGTTGATAAATTCGCTTCCGTTGTCGCTTCGAACTGCTTTATTTTGACTTATTATATATCTTCTTGAAACAGTTCAAAACCTCAATTTCTGTTTTGTTTTTGAGTGATATGCTGTATTTAAATTTTGATGACATATCAATACGATTCAACAAATACTTAAAGCCTCTTACCCAGAACTTTTAAACGTTCACAAAATCAACACTAGGATTTTATTTGGTCTTGTCGTACTACTACTTTTTATATCTTTAGGCTTCCCCTTGGATGGTGTATAAATTTGATTCATTTCTTGCTGTTTAAACCAATCCACCACCTGCCTTCAAGAAGGGCTTTCGTCCACTCCGTTATCATCTCTCAATAAATTGAAAAGTTATCCCTTCCAAAGGAATTAAGGCTCTCATAAAATTCCTTGTTTAACTTCTCTAATGCCTTTTAGTTATTGGGTGCGCCAAATAGGATATACTTATATTAAAAATGTGGATGGATAAATTATGATATATATATTTAAATTTTTCATGAAATACTTAAGAAAATCATGTGTGTAATATTCATTATAGGAATATGATACTAATTAGTAATAACAACTTTTAAAAACAGACTACTGAAAGCATCCAAATCGACAACGGCGATGTCAAAGTAGGCCCACCGGACCTAAAATCTTAAATCTTCGACCACCTCCGATTCACATTTTTTTCTTAAATGGTCTCTTTGAGGGTTGGAAAGAGCCAAAATAGGCAAGGTTTCATTCAAATCGGCCCGTATAAGCCCCTAAAAAGAGCTCCTAAAGATGATTTTTAAAAGGAGCTACAGTGTACGCCAAAGTCGCGCTTTTAAAATAGTAGCTCTAATATAGTAAATTCACACTGCGAAATGAAATATTCGGAGTGAATTCAAGATTCAAGCTTAGCTAACCATTCGCAACCCGCGAGGCGCGTGATAACTCCCGATAAAGCCACTGCCTTAAGGATTTAGCATGATAGAAGTTTGCGTGACGACCAAGTTAGCAGTGGAGAAGTTGAACCGTCGCCGAGAGGTGTAGGTGCAGAGAGCCAGAGGGGCTGAAGTCTACGATGACGCCTGCACAAACACTCCCGCACTGGCATCGATGTCTTCGTAGCATTCCATTGAGGAGACATTCCAACGTGCGAAGCCGCAGCTGCAAATCTTTGATGTTGAGAGCTTATCCAGGCGTTATACTCAGCGTGTTGAAGTTTAATACAGTCAAGGTGGGTTTGGGCGCCTGAGGCTGTTGCTAGCTCGTAGCTTAGCACCTAATAAGTCCACTACATAACCATCATCGATACCGCGGGCGCGGAATGGAGTTGGTGCCAGGATTTTAAGAGTATATGAATAATCAAGCTTAGATATTTTATTTCTGTATATTTGTAGTGTCTAGCAGGAGCACCAAGCTCCAATGGATGCCGCAGCTGCCACTCTGTGCACGAGTCGAAGCCCGGGCAAACACTTCCACAATAGTACCTGCGTTTTTGTAGCTGCCAGCGTGTAGCTATTCTTAAAGTTGAAGCTACAGCTGCGAAATTTGAAATGTAAGTAACTGCCGTGTGTGTGTTAATTGTAGCACATCCTCCGTATCATACCGTCAATGTGTGACCTGCGTGGCTAAGGCTGTCGCTCGATTACTGTACCTGAATAGCCACTGCACAACTACCATCAGTGCTGTGGGTTTGGTCCTGAAGGCTGCACTATTTGAGTTCATAATCTTCTACCTGTAGTATGGCCACCCTTCGCTCTCTTTGCAGATTTACTCGTGTGGCTAGCAGTAGCACTGGCGCCAATGCATGGCACAGCTGGCACTTCATGTACAAGCGGAATGACGAAATGGAGGAAGAAGTACCAGCCGTGCGCTCAGTCTCTTTGCAGCTAGCGAAACACAATTTATTTCGAGCTGTTGGCGCGCGTGTAGTGGAAAGAACTTTATTTGTTAAATTTGGGAACGGCAGTCTCGAATAATTTCAATTTGGGAACGACTGGATCGAAATTTTGCAATTTAGGAACGATAGAATCAAATTCTACCCCTAAATTAAATGAAAATACAAAAATAAAGGTTAAACAGCAGGAAAAAGGCTTACCGAAAAGACCAAATCGGATTGGCAGTACTCTAATTCTCCTGTTATTTTCGAAATAAGTATCCAGGGTTAAACAAAAAGTCGGCAACGGCATGCGGCCGTGTTATGCTCCATCCTCTATCCGGGTTGTTTCTTTATATTAAGCTCCATTGCGCTGCAAAGGTCATTGGTGACAAAAAAGATGAAGGCTCTATTTTTTGAAGTCAACTCACGAGAAGCATACCGCACTTTGAGAAAACACGAAAAAATGGCGCCCTCTTTTTGCCCGTGGGTCTGTGGCCAGTGCCTTCGCTGCGGTCGCCACCGAAGTCAACAGTTGACCATCCAAATGCATACACACATCACAGTGGAGGCGGCCCGCCTTCTCTGGCGAGGTCTCTCTTGGAAGCGGCGCGGAACTCACTTCGGTATGTGCGCGACGAGGAGTTACCTGTTTTGTGTTGTAGAGGCTGATATCAGTAATTAAACAGTCTGTAGAAGCCAGGTTGTCAAAGAATTGACTGGTTATACATCTGGGTGTACTTGGGGGGGAAGGAGGTGCATCTTTATTGCTTCTCTGTTAGAATATCTCCTGCGAATACGTGCTGCCTACATGCTTTTCATCCTCACATCCCATCCGTCCCTCTTGAATAAGTTCTGGTGGAGTTTGCGCCTGCGATGCAGCGCTTCGGCACTTAGATTGTCGGCCGCCTCACAGAAAAGATTAGTGCTCGGCTGGTGCGCTATACGGCCCGCGAGGTCAAGAAGAAGAAGAAGAAGTAGAAAGGAAAGAAGATCTAGTCGCTTCGCAACAGCGCACCTTAATAACTCCTTTTATGAATTATTTAACTACAATCTGCTTGATTCCAATCCTTTCCATATGTCCTTTGGGTATCAGTGTTTGGCGTGAAGGGCTCCGGTGCAGGCGAAATTCAAAAATTGCCTGACGGACGAGCAGCCGCTGCTTTCTGAAGAGACAGTTAGTTGTATCAAACCCAGAAGGACACCCAAAACTGATGATAACTTGCCATAAACCAACTATTGCTTCTTATTTGACACAGGCATTTCCTTGGAGAAGATCCCTAGCTTTCCTAGGTATGAATAATTATTACGGCGGGGTATTTCGAACTCAACTCGGATTTAAGTAATTGCCAAATCCTGATAAGGAATAAGGATCAGGCGGGTATATCAATGCAAGCATTCCGCAATCCGGTGAATTGTATTTTTTAGCTATGCGCAGAGGGATATACATCTAAACATAACCATGAGATTTAGAAGCCACAGCCACATGGATTGGGAATTGGGAGATAAATAATATAAAATACATAACGGAAACGGAGGTGACCACGGACGTGGGCATACTCGAAGCATGCGCGTCCACCTCCACCTGAGAATCCATCTCCTAAAGAGCCAACAAAGGCAATTGATTACAATTGAACTATGTATGAGGACACTTAGCCTAGTCAAATTTGCTCTGGAAGTTTCATCAACACGCAGCTCCGTGCTGTTTGTTGATTTTCATTGGTATTGGGGAGTATGTAATCTAAATCTAGTATCATCAGAGCAGCTGAGTCTGGTCTCAAATTTGACGCCAACTTGCCCTCGTGAGCACGAGTTTTATCATAGAAAATATTAAATGCTCGAACTTTTCATCAATTTTGCGCAACTCAATAAAATGCAAGGCCGTTCTTTTCAAAAGGTAATATTAAGAGCGTGCGTAGTTTGAATGCTTTAATCGTGGCTTTAAACAGAATTTCGCATTCATTTTTTTTACATCTCTTTCTTGATGTCACTGCAAAAAAAAATGACCCCTTCGTTGACATATTCTTGACACGATTCGACTGACAACAACATCTGCATCGTGCTTGACAGACCATTACGCAATGTTCTCTCGTCGCCTCTTCTCTCAACTCTCCAGAAATTCACTGAGGAGACTCTCTTCAACACCATCGTCTTCCAAAAAGGAATCGATTCTGAACCCAGAAAAGGTTGAACAGAAAATTGAAGAGATCAAGCCCGGTGAGAAGTCGGTTGTTCAGTCCCAACGATACTTGGATGAGAGGCTTGGGTCTTGGGTCTGGCTGTCCGATCCAGGGGTGTATCCATTGATCGGCCTTCTGGTAACAGCGTCATGCGGCTGGGTTTTCGTCCTTTTCTACAACCTCAGGCACAACCCGGAGATACGCTTCAAAGAGGATAAGCGGAAGTCGACGATTCGGTGGTGGCTTCCGACATAGAATGCAATAGGAAGCTTGGCCATATGTACTATTTTGAGTGAAAGGAAGCAATATTGAGCCCAGTAGTGCGAGAGGAGCTTGGTTAATTTAAAGTTGTTGATAATTTATGCGCCACAAATTCAATAAATATGCACAAAATGGGTTTGTGCGCGCGACAAGATTACAATACACCCCATGAATGATTGTTCTTTTCAGTATTGGTAATCGCATGTTAATTTGTGTGACTCACTGCTTTATGTGTGTGTGTGGAGCTCCTGGCAATTAAAAACTTATTTTAAAGTGCAAAGTGCAACGAATCGGGGAGCTAAGGGACATAAACAAGATAATAATACTACGCAACTTTGGTGCATGGCACATCAATGGCTTGTGTTTACTTCCAAAGGTGTTAGGTCTCACTAGCTCAGGTATTCTCATTGCAGGCTCCTTGAATTTGATGTCTCAAGGAGCAATTTATGCATTTTAAGTAAAACCTAAAATGAACAGCAGATTGGCCGTTCGTACTGAGTACTGAAAAGTATCTAAGATCTAAGAGCCCCTTTTACAGTCAACTCCACTTCCTTTTCTCCTGCTCCTGGCCGTAACCATGGAACAAGGAGAATATTTTTGCCAGTTGAAGGACCGACCCCCTTGCTATCGAACTGAGCTTACTCCTGCCTGCGCCTCCCAGCACCCATACATTTTGTTGGTGATTGCGCCAAAGAGTACTTTACACTATAGCAGCATGTAGTGAGGTGTGGAGCGACAACTCCAGCCGCACAGCTGACGAAGCGGCGCGGGCCGCGTAGGAAGCCGTGCCAGCGAGGCGCTGGGATCCGAGTTAGCCGCTGAGCCAAGACGAGGCAAAGCGAGAGAGATGGAAAGTGAGAGAGCCCATCTCAAGTGCAGCACTGGTTCGACTAGCTTCGTATAGGCTACTGCTGCTGCTGGTGTGCTTAGCTGGTGTTTGGCTTCTAAATCGCTTAGTACTAGAGCAAGCTACCGGAATCAAATTAAAAAAAAACACCCATAAAAGTAACTTAAAACACCTTTCTCGTGCTAAAGGTTTGCACCCTCTAAAGTTGTCAGCTCCATCTCATTGATGGCTTGCAAAGGGTTGGGCGGCATCACCACAACTTCATTGGCTGCAGATTTGGTCGTCTTTTCTTCTCCCATTCCCGGAAATAACCGCACAAGGTCAAGGACTGGATCCATCTCCTTAGTAGTCCAGTTCTTGATGTATTGCACCGGATTAAAAGTCCTGGCCATCTCAAAAGTCGACAAGGCGATGCCAAACATGTAGATAAAATTAAGACTGATTTCCAAGAAGCGTTCGTCCTTGCTGATGTAGTCGCCGTTTTCGTCATAGAAGTCTTCATCATATGGTTTATCATCTGTAAGCTCTTTGCTCACGTGCGGAAGTTTTTCCGATGCAGCTTGATAAAGATATGAGACGATTACAAGGACAGCCTCGGTTGAATGCAGTGCAGTTTCGACATTGTTTGGCGTGAAACCGTCTCGAAACACATGTTCGTAGCAGCACTTTATACTGCATGACAGAAAGCCAAATATAGGAAGGAACAACAAGAGGGCAATCATGTTTAAAAATTCAATTTGGCCTGACAAGCCCAGAATCAAAACAACTGCCGGGAAGACGCAGCAAATCATACATTGAATTCCAGTCCATTGGCGCTTTGTACGCATATTCCACTCTGACCAAATACTGTAAAAACCCTGACTGCACTTGCCGTTCCAGTACTTCGTTTTGAGATTATTCTCGTCCGAAACGATGTGGGGCTTGAAGATAGGACTCATCGACGCCATGGAAGATGACAGCACTACCATACATATGAGTTGCACAATTGCGTCTGGTACAATCGCCGCCACGAACAAAGTGGCCAGTTTGTAACCAACAGCAACGTGAAACCACCACTTTTTGCCCTCAACGAAGTCTTGTTCGTAAACACGCTTCACCTTGCTGTAGCCTTCCTTCTGCGAGAGTTGTGGAATCGTAAAATGAACATACAGTAGGTAAGCGGAAGCGATCATAATTGAGGTAATCATCACGTTAGAATAGTTGTCTTCAGAATTGTTACAGGTGATACTCGGAGCTGCAGCTATCACAGAGTTGCCGTAATCAGTTTTCTCGCAGCGCCACACACTCATCGCAGAGCCAACGACAGGCACGTATGTCGTTGTGCCGAGGAGCACAACGGTGGCAATTGCTTGACTTTTGTCTTTGCGGCACTCGGCCAAAATCACAAAGGGGATCATTAGAGCGAGCGGCGCAAATGTATTGACAGACCAGCGCTGTGAAAATCCCAGTGGTATTCCCAAGCTGCATTCAGGGCGACCCAGCTCGACAAAATTGAAGCTAAGAGGAAACGCGATCCAGCTCAACCAGCTTAAAAGATTGACGGGAAAATCAATTTTAAATGAAAAGAAGAAGATAGTCGTAACTTGGAAGAAGCTTAAAGTTACGTTGAACTTAGCAATAGCCGCAGCGGCCAAATTATCAACTTCTTTTATGGTGCCTTGAAAGTCGCAGCCTTCTTTCTCATCCTCAGCACCTGCGAGCTTGTAGAGTACGAAGAGCAAGAGGGCAGTGACTATTAAAACCAGAGCAAAACCTGTTTTAGCCGAGTTAGGGCACTGCGAGCACGTATTACCTTTCATGTACCAGTTTAGTTCACATTCTACACATCCAACGCCAGTGTGGCCCTCGGAGCAAAGACCATCAGTCGGGCACCACTCAGGATACAGGCACTTCGTGCACTCAGTGAGACCCGCCGTGTTTGTAGCGTACCCGTTTTCGCAGATTTCGCAAGCTGAGGAATCTAAAGTTCCAAAAGAGCCCACGGGACATTCCTTGAGAGTGCACGAAGTATTTGCCCCGCTGAAGGATCGATTCCCTCCACCACATTCCATACAAGAAGCACTCAACGAAGCGTTTCTGGACGAAAATTGCCCTGCGCCACACGAGCTGCACATCGTCACAAATCCCTTCCGCAAGGCGTCACATGGGCTACACGACACACATTTACCACCAGTTGCCGTGACAATTTCAGTGCCTTCAGCGCAGGCGTTGGCCACACACTCAAGACCATTTTCATCGGAAGAAAAAGTGTCCACGGGGGTGTTGTCATAAAACACCAGATTAGATGCTGCAACTGCACCACCAGAGACATACAGAGCTGCGCCGTCAAAGGATGCTGTCTCGTCGTTATAGTCAGACACTCCAGCCTGGTTCTCAGTAAAAGTGGTTGAAGTCATCGTAAGGGTGGAAGAGAAGTCGGATTCTAATATAATTGCGCCGTATCGATTCCCCGTATTTCTTGCGAACGAGACTACGTCCAGTATTACTGAAGAAGGAAGCGCACCCGAGTCCGATACTTGCAATGCGTCATGATTGTCTTCAAACTGAACATATCGTAGCGCTACAGTCGACCCGGCAATAGAAAGCGCCCTCGAATTTTGTGCGAATGCAACACTTGTCAGCAAGACAGGCGTATCCTTAACTCCAGTGGAATCTACCGAGAGGGCTCTTGTATTGGACGTAAATTGAACTCGCTTCATGACAACTTTGGATGCCTTGTAAACTGCCATCGTATCATTGAAGCCGGTGTTATCCTGAAATAAAATATCACTCATCACAATAGAGGACATATGAAGGTACAGTGCTCTACCTTGCGAACAACTGTAGAATGAAAGTTGACTCAGTAGTACAGTTGAATCGTAATTGTATAATCCGCCAAAGGTGCCGCCTTTAATGATTAAAGTGTTTATCTCAACACTCGAGCGTATAATCTTTAAGGAGTATCCATTAAAATCATCGGAGGATGAACTTGTGCTCGTATCACCATCGTCCGCGATGCTTGTCAACATTTTACCAGTGCCATATATGGCGACATTCGTCACATCCGATATGAGTAACCCAACAGAAGATAGCTTAATATCGTTTTCAAATCTCAAGACGGAGTCGCTGAAGGATGCCATAATATTGAACTCGCCTGGATTAGTGATGCCTGATATAATTGTTGGTGCATAAGTTGGCGTGAGCGTGGGCATGAGCATGGGAAATCCGGTTGGGTTCAAGGTTACTGTTGGGGCTTCGGTCGTCGTGGGAGCTGCCGAAGAAGGGGCCGTCGAAGGATGTTGTGAAGGAGCCCCAGATGCGGAAAAACTCTCGTTACCACCCGTACAAATGTTGCTTGCTCCGCCATTTACGCCTCCAACACTCCAAGATACTTCCGATGCAGACTCGCCGCCGCATGCATACGGAGTGTACGTTGTTTCGGGATCAAGGCATGCTGTAGCTGTACCGTTGGAGCCACTAGAAAGCGTAAACGTGAGCGTCCCCACGTAAAGAGTGCTCCCATTCCATCCATCTCCAAGTGACTGTACGACACATTCAAGTTAGTCTTAGACACAATGACACGTGATACATAGCACGTAGTGTTGCACTTACATCAGACATGGTAACGGGATAGTCGGTGCATGCTGCTGATGCAGAAGGGATAGAAAGAAAGACGGCCACGCCGAGTGAACACAGCGAAAAATACTGAGGAGATTTCCTGCACTTGGCTGCAGTCACCTTCTCATCGAAGGCACAGGTAAACATGTGGCAGTCATTGGTCATTGGCATTTCTCATGTGGATTATTAGAAGTGATTAAAATGACATCTTATGGCGGTGTAAGAGCCAACGCTAAAAGCTCAATACGCACGCTCTATTACTTCCAAGTGTGCTATTGACACCATGGGTGCAACTGGTGAGGCGCGTATCCCTTACTGATATCTATAGATTCTGCTGCTACTGCTCCGTCTTTAAGTTAGAAGCTAAGCAAGTACCTTTTGAAGCTACTTTAAAAGTCAAGAGAAGATCAGTCGACCTTAGCTCGGAGAAACACCAACGGACGACGAAAAAAGAGAATCATCCAAACATCAACAAATCGACGATGAAGAGAGGGAGAGCTCGAGAGCTAAGCTCCCGGAGCAGGCAGGCACGAAGGTGCTTACGTGCTTACTGTTCTCGTAGTAGCTCCGCTCCGTAAGCTTAGCTTTGTAGTAGTTTTAGTTCATCAAAACTCTATAAAGCCTAGCCGAAGCCCTCTCTCAAACCTCCGAAGCACGCTAGCTACGCATTTGCCTTCACCGTAACACCGCTGTACTGCACTGCCAAAAGGAAACTCAGTTTTCAACACCGCCCATAGTCATGGCAGACGTTCCCGTTGATCAAGCTCTCGTGCTTGTTCTCTCGAAGCTAGCCCCGCTGCCGCTCGGCCCGCTTAAGCAGCAGCTCAAACGTACTCTCATCACAGAGGCTGTAAGTAGGCTAATTATTCTTTCATAAGAACACTTACCAACTGGCGTTGCTTTACTCACCGTCCCTGCGTTTGTACGTGTGTGCTTCCGGATGATGCTGCTCATCATTATAGTTAGCGGCCGGTGCACCACCACCAAAGACCAGCAGCGAACCGTTTTTGCAACAGAGAAATCTCCCAAGCAAGGCTACGATTTCCGTTGGGCCGCGCTTGAAGCCTGCAAATGCTGCATGTAAAGAAGAAGCTAGCATGGTGGCACCGTCTTCTTCTTCTTCTTCTCTCAACGAACCGACGAAATCAATAGAGCGAATTTCTCATCGCTCGTCGAAATGCTGGCCAGGAGGTGCCCCTCGTTCGCCTCGGCCGCCTAAGCCACTGCCACCATCA
>Ga0307930_1003270_pt1 | contig 11994 bp, 14 predicted proteins | sample OrgLakmetageno46_FD_203161 | JGI IMG/M metagenome (GOLD analysis project Ga0307930, IMG submission 203161) | Saline water microbial communities from Organic Lake, Antarctica - #46 | ecosystem: Environmental > Aquatic > Non-marine Saline and Alkaline > Saline | place: Antarctica: Organic Lake... | reverse complement strand
AACTGTGGACACAACCCTTGAGCCTGTAACTTCTTACGCTCTGCGCTTAACTTATCATACATGGTTACTAAACTCCTGTTGGTGTTCTATTCTGGCAGCTGTGGCGGCTTTAACAGCTTCTTCAAAGTCCTTATAAGAACCTATATATTTTCTGGGATTATCTTTTGTTGCGATACGGACTTGCCAGTGATTCCTTTCGGGCCTCCAAAAAACATTCTTATGCCCGCTGGTGTTTGTAACCCTTTTCTTGGTGTTCCACTGGTTTGTTTGATTTGTGCTGGGTCTCAGGTTATCCCAAGAATTGTTAGTCTTATCCATATCCTTGTGATCTACTTGGACTGGTAGCTCAACACCCATGCAAAGAAAGGCCAGCCTATGTGCGCGGTATAGCTTACCACAAACACCTATACGGACGTAACCCTTGCTATCAACAGAGCCCTTAAGTTCCTCACCTACCTTCACATTAGAGTTAGAGGTCAAAGAGTAAAACTTACCTGATTGGCTGTCGTACTTGACTAACTTATCATACATTGAATTTAAACCCCACTTTATCCCAATTGCGAACGTATTGATTTCCCTGAGAGCTGAAGAAATCCTGTTGTTGATAACCGTTAATGCCTTTGTAAAACCACTCGCCAACTGGATTATACTCAACCTTGTATAGCGGCTTCATACCTAGGTTTTGGAGACAGAAGTTAATCCTGCTCTGGGCAAAGTATTCTAATTGAATCTCAGTGATGCCTTCTATCTTACCTTTAGAAAATATGCTCTTTATAATAGCCTGCTCATGTCCTAAGACTGTCTCTGCGGCTATGTATAAATCCCTTTCTAGTTCTTCGATATAGGCTTCGTCAATCTCGCCAGCATCCAGTGACTCTTGCTTTAATGTTCTAAATAACCAACCGGCAGCTTCAGCGTGGAGGTTTTCATCACGAGCTGAGAAGTTAATTCCGCTGACAAGGTTCAGTAACTTATTCTTTCCCGAGCTCTGGAAATGCTTTAGGAAAGCGAAGGAAGTGTAAAGAATAGCACCTTCTCCAAATGTAAAAGCACCCAATGCTCGTAGGTCATCTTTTCCATAAAGCGTACTTTCAAGAAACTCAATACGTTCAAGCAATTCTGCATCATCTTGGTAGCTCCTATAAAATTCATCGTCGGCCAGTCCAAGCTCTTCGTTGATCTTGGAGTAGAACTTAGCGTGTACTTGTAGTTCAACAGCACCGAATAGAGCAGCCATTGGTTGGATATCGGCAGGCCTTGGGAACTTCTTAAACACAAAGTTCAGCCAAAATTCGTCTCCAATAATTTGCTCGTACTTAGTGAAAAGTCTAAGCAAACGGATAGTTCCGAAACGCTCTGCTTCTGTCATATTGACAAGAATATCTTGCTTGTCTTTATGTACCTTGATTTCATCATGAGGCCAGAAGTGGTGTGCTTGCTTATCTGCAAAGTCTACAGCTTCTGGATAGTCCACTGTGAATTCGTTCTTTTTTTGTCTCATTCTAATGGGCATTATTCAATATTCCTGACTTGTGTTATCTGTGTTGTGTATTGTTGTGTTGAATCTGCCCGTCTACTCATCTTCCTCATATCTTCTTTTAAGAAAATATCATCAGTTGAATATAAGTGAGCACCTAAGGAAGCAGCCCCAGAAGCTCTCCACTGAGGGTCTGTTCTTTCGCTACCCTCTACTCGGGGGCAGTCTTCAACAGCATTCCTGAGGTTCCTGTGTAGGCACATAACAATCTCATAAGGTTTGGTTATATCCAAACCATTATTGTAGAGAATGGTAGCGAATTCTCGGGGCTCGGGGTATGGATCAACCCAACTGTCTAAAAGTTGCAAATCTGAAAAGCTAAGGTAAAAGAAATTCATAAGGTTGTTTTCTCCAGTCTTTTGTTAAAGTAACGTCTCCACATGTAACCACGAACAATGGAAGTAAAAGTAAATATCATGGTGATTCCTAGATTTTCTGCTAGAGAAGTTTCCATGCCATACAAGGGAGAGATTAAAAAAGACCAGATGAATAATGAAATTATCCATCCAGTCCCTACGTTTAATATTTGCTCAACTATTGACTCGCGCTTAGATTGCATAATCCCAGCAAGCATTTTCAGGAATCAATTGTCTATTCTGAATCCAACCAAAGAAGTTTCCAGAAGAGTAGCCAAGACTATTATTATACCCTGTTACGCCATCTGAGTCAAGGCCGATAGCTTCTGAATCCATCGGGGTACACTGATGTTCGAACGGTGAAGCGTGTACTGGCTTAGACTCAACAAGCATATCATAAATCATTTCAGCTTTCTCCAAGCTATTATCAGTAAGTCGATAACTAACTTGAGCGCAGCATGACGAAGAAACTTTAAGAGCATCCTCAAGGGACACACCGATGTTACCAACGATATATTCTAGACTTGAATCCCCACCACTAGCCCGAAAGGTATCTACATACGGTAGGTGCCACTCACCTATCTTCAGTTGGTTAGGTGTAGATTTAGCCATAGCCTCCCACATACACTCAGCCAGCTCTTTAATCTCTGGTTGAGCATCCGTATGATTACGTAGCCAGAAGAAGTTATCATATTCAGTTGCTGTGCAAACTACCTTAATAAACTGGAAAGGTTCTAGCAAGCGATTAACAATTTGTTTGTGATAGCCTGCATTATGGTAATCCTTCGCCATTCTAATAGCCTCTTCTCTAGCTGTTAGCCAAGCTTCCTCTCTAGTATTTTCTACTTCTGTCCTAATGTACAAAGGAGTATCCTCTGGATTATCAAAGTCTTCGTAACATTCCAGCTCTACTTTATTATCACATTCACTATCCGCTTGCATTCCTTTCTGGTGGGCTCCCCAATGAATAGGCATAGCGGTATTCTTACGTATGTTCTCAATCATCTTAGGGACGGGAATAGCACGACTAGAGGCTGCATTACGACTGAATAATCTGTGCGTCATAAACTCCGAGTGGATAAACCGAGGATAGTTTAGCTCGTAAGTTATTACCCGTTTTCCTTTTGGGCAAACACTGTCTGCAATGATTTTAGCGGAGATTCCACCCTTGCCTTTAACTTCTATCATTCTTTTTTATCTCCTTTAGGATTAGCTCTGCAAATTCTTTCGGCGTCATATTCTCGTTCTTCTCTTTCATTTTTATCGTCATCACCCCATTTACAGAGATAAAATCTCGACTGTCTCCTGAGAAGTCTTCTGAACCTTGACCTACGAATTGTACCACACATAAGTTACCTTCTCCAAACTCTTTTACCAACGGATGAACTTCCTCTTCAAATCCAGAGTCTGTGAAGACAACGCCAGATTCAAAAGCAGTGTTTGTTATAGACTTTGCAGACTTCTCCCCGAAGAACCCATGTCCGAAGAAGGGCTTGGCTATATTTTCACTGATGTGTATGAGAAAAGCCCTCGGCGACATATCATGAAAATAGCTAGAGTTTCTCTCCTTTGACTCTCTTCCTGTACACAAGGCGATGAAGAGATCGTAACTTGGGCAGTCTGTAAACGGGTATGCACAGTCATATAGGGATGATTTAAAAGACCTTAGGCTGCATCCTGTCAGCTGAGCTAGGGCAGCTCCTATAGTGTCCTTACCAGCCCCTTTCGGGGCGTTCAGTAAGACTATGCGATTACGCAGGAGGTTATTCACCTTCTATCTCCGACATCTTTGCTGCCATACTTACTACTTCAGAGAGATCAACCCCAACAAAGTCGTGTGGTTTCAACATCTTGCCATCAGACTTTCGAATAACTGCGTAGTATTCAGTGCCATCTTCCATAGTGGACAAACGTACAAATGTCTCAACTCCTTTCTCTCTAAAGCTTTCTAGAGTTTCATTGGCATGTTCAGCAGTGCTATGGAACTTCTCTAGGTTGTTATCACAAACCAATTGAAGGGCTTCGTCGATATCGATGCCGCAAAGTTGTAACTTCTGGAACAAACCAATAGCAACAACCATAATATCTGCAACGCCATCAATGAGCTCGGTCATATCTTCTTCGATGCAAGCATCTAGAGTTTCACCTGCCTCTTCCACAACAAGTTCGGTTTGATTTCTTACTTCAGACCAAAACTCTGGGGATAGGGGTCGAACACCTTTGTTGCCAATCAATGTATTTAGCAGAAATATCTTTTCATATGCTGTCATTTATTTTACCTCAGTGTATTAGCTGTGTTTTTTTACCAAATAGTCTAAGCTGACCATCATAGGATTACCAAAACCTTCCTTAACATCGTGTAGCATTGTCACACCTCGGAAGTGGTTGTTCCCTTGATGCCCTTTGTAGTCCTCGTCGTGAGGATAGAAGGCACCATTAACGATACCAATCTGCATCCGACCATCGATACTTGGTTTAATTGCAATATCGAGGCATTGCTTGTGTCCAACAACAAAAGATCGGCCAACGTTCTTCAGGATATTCATAGCACTTCCACCATATGGCTTACCAGTCATTGGGTTAGCAAGATAGTGAACATAAAAGATGCCATTCTGTTCTACAGGCTTTAGAAAATCAAAGACTTCCCAACCATACTGTTCAAGGCCTAGGAGCTTTGTTCCGATAAAACCATCAAACTCTGAATGCTCGTTGGTAAACCTATCTATTCTTGCCTCGTGGTTGCCCATGCAGAATATCATTCGAGGCGTGTAGACCTTTTTCTTACCCTTCTTCTGCTTAGCCTGAAGACGCTTGAGTGGGCCTGTAAGTAATTCCATCCCAACGTATCCAGCGTCCAAGTCTTGCTTTATGCGGCGTCCCTCAAAGGCCTTTGTGCCTCTGTCGTAAGACGAGAGTGACTCCATGTCAAAGTGATCACCAATGTGGATGATAACGTCAGGCTTCTTAGCTACAATATATTTGCCGAGGGCGGCTAGGTGGGTCAGGTCATTCCCCGGTTTGCACTGTGTGTCTGCAATAATTAAATGTTTCATAGGTTGTTTTAATCCCTCTCTGTAAATGTGTAAGAAACTCTTGGGTTATCCTTATCCACTTCAGTTTCTTGTAGGACTTCAACCTTGATGTACTCGTCGTTATCATCTACGATAATTCCAAGTTCTGTCAAGGCATCATATAAGAACTTCGTGTTTGCTGCTATGAAGTTATGCTTGTCTGATCTTCGCCTAGACTGTTTGTATAACTTAGCTGTAACATCAACAGGGTTTGTGAAGTGAAGCTTATCTTGGCCCGTCTCTATTAAGATATTTTCAACAATTGTCTTGAAAAGTTTCTTTGCTTTATTATACTCAAGGTAGTGTGCATTATTGGTGTAGTTAAGGTTTAACCTAAACTTCTTATCCTCCCTAGTTTTTCTTGGGAGCAGAACGACTAAAGGGCAGTCGATCTTAAGAACCTTACCCAACGGGTATTTCCCATCGGTCACCTTTAATCTTCTGCATATGCAAGAGATTGGCTTGTTCTAAAATAAGCTCTTCAATTGTTTTCTCCATATCCTTATCGTCCCACGATTTATATTGGTAAGTACTTGTTTCAGCGTCCCAACCTTTCTGCTCACTATACCAAGCCAAGTAGACTTCCCTACAACGCTGGTATAGCTCTAAGTTTGTATTGCAATCTGACAAAAGAGCCTCAGCACCTTTCTCTCCGATTGTTGCAATCTTTCGGACACCATATTTCTCTGCGATCTTCTTAGAAAGTCCTTGACATCCGGGGATGTTATCAACCGATCTGTCTCCCTTCAAGAGTTGCTGGTAAAAGTTCTTATTACCTGCCTCTTCTGTAATAAGTACAGGTTCCTCATCCTTATCTGGGTTGAAGTGAAACCCCGGAGTGTTTCGTAAGTCCTTGTCTACTGACACACAAACGGTTGTTGGATTCTTTTTGTTAGCGAGAAAGCCCCTGTAAGCTACTACAGAGCAAGCATCGTCGGCCTCGGCACCATTAACTACGATTGCTCCTAAGGACTCTGCGTGGGCTCTCACAGTGTAGAACCAGTAAGGCTTCTCTTGGTCTCTCCCACCTTTATACTTCAAAATAGTTGCGAGTTCTTCTCTGTAGTTGCCTTTGCCGGTTAAGTAGGTCTTGTAGTTCTTAGACTCTACTCTTCTGGCTATTGACTTGAGCTGAGTGTCGTAAGCTTCTATTGCGTCTTGTTCGGAGAAATAAACCATCCTAGGTCGTATTTCGTAAAGCGTTGTATCCTTCATAAAGAACTCCGACTGGTCTGCTAGGTAGCCTTTGGCTTCCTTTGCATAGTCAACTGTGTCGATAAATTCTCCGTCTTCATAGATATCGTAGTAGGTATGCTGAGCTGCACAAGCTGCTCTATAGACTAAGATATCACCATCTATCGCTACTGTATCAAACATACATTTTGTTACCTCCCAAAGAAAAGGGTAGCCCGAAAGCTACCCAAGTCTAGTCTAAAGATTAATAGTCTGTGTCTGGCTCAAAAGGTGCTTCTTCTTCACCCATGTCACTACCAAAATCTTCATCAGTTTCAGGCATTGTTACGTCACCATCAACAACCTCGCCAAGCTCATCAACACTAGAACCTGCGTTGTATTCGATAAGGTCGTCAACACGAACAGCCTTAAGCTTTGCAAAAGTACCATACTTGTTGGTGACAATGTCGTACATTACAACACCCTTGGAGCCGTTGCTAACCAGTTTAGTTTTGGTGATGTCGGACAACAATGGCTTCCCGTCACGCTCACCAATCTTCTCAAACAACTTAGGACGGTGCTTTGCCTCGAAAGGCGTAAGCTTCTGTGTCTCTCTGTCTTTGAAGTGAGTATCTTTCTTGACTTTAACCACATACTGATCTTCTTGGTCAGGAAATGGAGGATCAATTCGGAAGATTTTCTTGAACTCTTCGTTTGTATGCTCGCGTGGTGGCTGCTTTTTAAACTGAGTCTTCCATCGCTTTGCGTCTTCTTTGCTGATAACACAATCAACTGACCATTCAGTGTTTTGATGACCCTCTGTCTCAAATTTCTGTACTGGAGATTGAAGCTTTACATAAGCCAAAGTAACATTCTTTAATACTGCCATTCTATATTTCCTCTTTGCTATTAATTTAGTTTTGCTGTCTTATTTTGCGCTTTTAGGTTTGCCGTAAGAGGCATCGTGTTGATGCAGCTTTCGAACCCTTGCGTACATTTCTGCGAACTTCTTACGGTCTGCTTTGTTCATATCCTTTAGGTGACAAGCACAGTCTGGGATACGAGTCTCTTTGTTACCACTAGGCGTCTTAGTGGTAATTGGAGTTACTTGGCGAGGCGTCAGTTGTGAATCCATGCCTGCCGTTAACCACCCAGAAACTTCCTGAGGTTTGGCCTTGTTATATTCCGAGCTGTTCGGAATTTCTTTGAGGCATTTAACATCATTTGGATGATTCTTTAGGTGTTTTTCTCGGCGCTTAGCTTTGTTAGCTGCCGCTTTGCTAGGGTAGGACGCGTAGTAGTTCTTTTGAGAAACACCGTTACGTCCTGCTTGGTTAGCCATATTAACTTCTCCCTTGTTTGTTTAACTCGTTTAATCTGTGTCTTCTCTCTAACTGAAACGCTATAGTAGTCTAGGTGCCACTTGAAGTCAACACCTATTTTCATTTATCAATGAGTTTCTGACCAGTTAGTTCCGATATCGTAATCCGCTGCCAGTGGAACCCTGAAGTTGTAATACTCTCCAGCCTCTACCATTGTCTCTGCGAATATCTGCCCAACTTCAGACCAACCGCGAACGAATTTATCACCTCGCTTATGGACGTTGCTGAGTATCTTACCTTCGATTGCAAAGTCTTTGGCCTCTTCCTCTGTGTCAAACTCATAGATATCGATAAATTCTGGGCTTACCTGCCATTGGCATTCGTCCAAAAAGTTCAACAAGGTTCGTTACTCCTTGCCCGTAAACACCGCTTACAGTTTCCTGCAAGATCGGACTATATCACCATCCATTTAGGATGCCCCCCGTTTCGACAGCACTTGCTGCCTACTTCCTCTCGGAATAGTCTCTGAACACAACGGTCACCAATGGTACTGGTGTGAGATATGCGTCCAAGTAGCTCTTTGTTTTATTCTACGATCAGATAGCCTTTTTGATTTTCGTAGAACTTTATAGTCTTTCCGTGTTTGTTTGTTAGTTCCCCACGATCACTTATAAAATATCCAAAGATTTCCTTGTTCATATATCCCTCCGTCTTCGCTGCTGATTGGCATAGTTCTAGTGACTTTATCACAAGTAACCTTAGCTTTCCAGCAATTAGAGGGGTTTTTCGATGTATGTTGCCATACAAAGCCACAACTATTTATGGTAGTGCATCATCTGGGTTGCTTTAATGGAAGAGTCTCTGAAAGGGTTGCTATAAAGCCCACGATCTTTCAGTTTCCGCATATACATAACCATCTGACGCTTCATTACGACAGCACCTGTGCTTTGGAACAATACATTCAACAAGGAATGCTCTGATCGAGTCATAAGTTTACGACCGTCGATCCCTAAGATGAACACCGACCTACCTTTTGTTTTCCAGTAACCTACTACGCGCTCTTTAAGTATCTTAAGAGGCAGGGAGGCTTCCCAGAAGGCTTCGAATATTGCTTCCGCTTCTGCCTGAGAAATTCCCAGCATCTTAGCAATCTTCTTAACCTGAGCCCCGTACGTGGTGGCATACTTTACAGCTTTGCTTGTGTCCCTCGGGACTCCCATTTTGACTGCGTTGACTGTATGAAGATCGTTAGGCTTCTCGGCTGTCAAAGCTGCGGCATATTCCACGCCACCCTCAAACTGCTGTGTGAAGTGTCCCTCAACACGAGCTTCGAGACCTGCCGAGTCAGAGCCGATCTGGTAATTCCCACCTGAGACTCCAAACAAGGCTCGCATGAACTCACCATACAGGCTAGTAGACCTTGGCACGTTCGCTACACCTTTGTGTGTATAACGGAATGTGTTAGTGCCTAGTGTATCTGCTGGTGTTCCTATACGGCCATCTACGAGCGTTCTCTGATCGTTCAACCAGCCAGTACCTTTTGGAGACTCAATTGAGTTCCTGCGGTGCCGGTAAGTCAGCCACAAAACTAGGTTGCCTACCCAATCAAATTTCTTACCGAGCGCAACAAGGTCTAGACATAGCTTCTTTTCAGTCCCTATAGTCAAAGATGGTGATGACAACACACGCAGGGGTTTCTTCCTGTCGTGTAACATCAGCTTTTTCTTTAGCTGTTCAGGACGAACTTTCAAGTGCTTAAGACGAAAATCTGTGTACTCACTGTTCATAGTCTGGTCGAGATAACGTTCGACAGCCTTGACGTACTTCTCGTCAGTCAATTTCTGTTTCTTAGTGTTAACTGTAAGGTCTTTCTCTTTCCACTCTGTAGGCTCCCAGCCTTGCTTTAACAGATACTGCTTAATTGAGTCTTGGTCGGCCAGTCTTGTAGGCTCAGCCTGTTTAATAGGCTCTGCTGCCATAGGCAGTACCCACGTATTACCTTGGTAAGACACAGAAAGGTCACCATAGTCATCTTTGTCTAGCGCCATGCCATGCTTCTCTATGAAGTTTCCCATGTGAGAGGATAGCTCACCAGACTTCTTGATTTGTATCTTTGGTGGTGTAAACTCCTTCATCTTAGTCTTATTCAGAAGCTTTGGTGGTAACAGGGGTTCTATCTGTGCCTCGATTGTAGCCATCTTTTCGTTAAGATCAGTAACACACGACCTTGCAAGATCACGATCAAACACAAAACCAAAGTGGCTTTGTATCGTAATGTAATGCCTACAAATCTGCTCAAGCTCGAAGGCAGCCTCCCAATCCCAATTGCGCCACTCTTGAATGATAAGGTGGTCGTAAACTTTATGGTTTAGGTTAACGTCTTGCTCACAGTAATCCAGCATAGCTTGAGAGAACGTAGACCAATCATTCAGTTTGCCAAAGTCGCCTTTGTAGAATGATAGCCGGTTACCCCAAGCTTCTAGACCATGCCCTCCAAGTCTATCAGGGTTGAGCAGTTTGCTGAGAACTAACGTATCGCATATCTGAATTGAGCGACCATCCAATGTGAATGGGTCTACATCGAATTTTATGCCGAAGTGAAGCTCTAGAACTAGCAGATCATAGTCAATAATGTTATGTCCAATAATCTTTGTGAATTTCTTGCACAAAGAAGGAAAGTCCCCTAGGTTAGCTGGGGTGAACTTATATATCATACCTTTGAGTTCTTTAACTACAATACAGTGAACCTTAAACGTATTTTTTAACTTATAAGGTAACACATTGTAGTTCAAAGACTCGTGTGTAAGAAGGCCTGTAGCCTCCGCATCAAGTATTACTTCCATACTAACTCCATGTTTAGTCAAGGGGTCTTCGGAGAATTAACCCTAGATTTTTAATAGGGCGCTTTTTTATCGTCTAAGTTTTCTTGAGTGTAAGCTCCCAAGCTACCAAAGTCTTCTTCGTCTGAACTATAATCACCCGCCTCTGGGTCAACACCAACAGACAACCTCGCAGTCAAACCATCGTAGTACCAGAAGCCAGCAGGGCCTGTGTTGCCTGTGCGGCGAGCCTTGCTTACGACAACCTTAGTGGTATTTCTTACACGAGGGTCTGGGTGTTCTTTGTCTCGCATCAACAGGATGTTAATCATGCCAACCTGAAAGATAGAGCCAGAGCCTTTTATATCTTCTTCGTGGATGTCAGCACCAGTTGAGTTAGCACGAGCACCTGCGCCACTCTTTCGAACGTGGGCAACATTAATGTGGATCAATTTCTCACGCTTTACAAAGCGAAGCAACCAAGACATAAACTCATCCATGCCGGAGTTCTCTTTGCCGCTTAGAGCTAGTGTTAGTGGGTCTAGTATGATACCACGACAGCCGCAAGCTTTCACCATGTATTCAATCTTATTTTTAAGCTCTTCGTCACAAACATCACCTTGGTGGTCAAGGATAATAAACCGATCCTCACCATTAGGCAGTGTTGTCAACTCGCTATAGGCCTCCCTGAACTTCTCTGTCTGGTAGAGAGCACGTTTCTCTTCGTCGTCCATGTTCGCAAGCTTGATGCCTAGATGTACGCTGACAAGGTTCTCGATAAGCTCACCCATATCGCTCTCTAGTGGGATAACACCAATCTTATGCTCTGAGTTAAATACAAAGTGATAAAGAAACTCATTTACAACAGTTGTCTTACCTACCGAAGAGGCTGCAACAAGGTTAATAATCTCACCAAAAGCAAACCCACCATTCATCATGCGCTGTAGTTCAGAGGCGAAATCTGGTAGTGGTAGCTTAACCCAATTTGCACGTTCCATCAAAGACTCGTAAGTTTGGCTGCTACCAACAACACCGGCTGGTGTATACTTACCTTTGTTTATTGCTGTCCAAAAGGCTTGGTAGAGTTCATCCTCTAGGCCTGCCTTGACGTAGTCACAGGGGTCGTTAAGACGAAGCTCAGCAATGTGTGCCTGTCCCGGCTTTAGTACCTTAGCGGCCTTCTCAGCAGCCTTCTTGCCTGCTTCATCATTGTCGAGCATTATGATAACTTTCTCGAATGATGTAACCCAATCGTAATTCTCTCGAATCTGCTTGTCGAGGGAAGGTTCACCCGTCAGAGGAGACACCACAGCAGTGTCATACCTTGGGTTCTTTTCCATCATAGTCTGTTTCATGGCAAGTGTGTCTTCCTCACCACCAACGATGATAAGAAACTTACCGCCTTTCTGGAAAAGAGACTGCCCAAATAATTCGTTCTTATTTTTAATGCTACCAATAGCAGCAAAATGCCCTTTGTCTTTCTTAGGAACAGTTAGGTTACGGGTTTTATAGCCTGTAATCTCACCTGCCTCAGTTCCGGGGTAGTACCGTTTAACAGGCTTTCCGGCAGAATCGAATTCTGTTCGAACACCGTATAGCTCATTGACTGGAATCTTAAGCTTACGCTTACGCTCGCCACGGCATTCGAGCTTTAAAATATCTTCTAGTTTTTCTAACACAAGTTCATCAACCTCCGCTGGTTCATTGTTAAATTCT
>Ga0307930_1003266_pt1 | contig 11999 bp, 11 predicted proteins | sample OrgLakmetageno46_FD_203161 | JGI IMG/M metagenome (GOLD analysis project Ga0307930, IMG submission 203161) | Saline water microbial communities from Organic Lake, Antarctica - #46 | ecosystem: Environmental > Aquatic > Non-marine Saline and Alkaline > Saline | place: Antarctica: Organic Lake... | reverse complement strand
CTCCCTCCTGAATCATTCCGCACTTGCTTTGTTTGCGCAACGCACGCGCATTCCCACTTCTGCCCGCAGCATTGGCTTCTGTGCCATTTGGGTTTGTATTAGTTCGAGTTCGAATTTACTTAATTATTTACTTATTTGGGTCAAAACTGTTACTTATTTTTACGAACCCTAGCTCGTTCCAAGAAATCAAGAAAATGCCACTGCCTTCATAGTAATAAGTTCCAGCGGCCGCCATGCTTCTCAACCGTTGATAATCGGGTACTCTCCCTTCAACAAGAATGGATAATCAAGATCGGGATGTGGAAGCGGGTGAGGCTGATCCATCGAACCCATCTGCGGCTATGAGCTTGGAAGATACTTCAGAGAGTGCCCTTTTCTCATCCTTCAAAGCCCACACCGCCGAATTAGTTGGCATGGGGTTTCCAGTGGCGCGTACTCAGAGGGCTTTGTTTTGGGCCATAGAGCAGGGTGTTGAGCTAGAAGAACAGTTCGATGTGGCACTCGACCTTCTCCTCGAGCGAGGTGACGAACTTGACACGGAGGAATTCGACACCAACGCATCCACGCTGGCTGCCCAGTCATTCGCGGTCACGGGTCCTGCCCCAGAGGACGAAGAAGCTGAGAGGCGTGCTGCAGCTCGAGCGCACTTTGCCGCTCGGCCAGCACGGCCTGCGCCTCGATCAAGGGACAGAATCTCTCCCGGGAGTCCGGCAATTCGTAGTAGGCAACCAAGAGCTAGTGCGAACGGAGCGGCTGCTGCGGACGACGTTACGAAAACGGATGCTGAAAGCCGCTTGTGTGGGATATGCTGGGATGTGCTGCTGCCAGAGGATTCAGATACTACTGGTCGCAACCTCGAAGAAGGAAACGAGGTCTCCAAAAGTGAAACCTCGCCTGTGGCCACAAACAACGACGATGACGACGAGAGTGGGCGCGTAGCGGTGCAATTAGGCGCTTGTGGGCATATGGTGTGCCGTGAGTGTGCCGCGGGGTGGCTTCATGCAAATATAATTGACGGCAAACTCGAGCTTCGGTGAGATATGTCTAGAGTATATTTACCGGCCGATTTGGAGACGACTCGAACTATTTTCACATTTCTTGATTTGTACATTCCTTGAAGTGCACTCTGCTTTGAGTTTTACTCTGAGAGAGGTGCTTGCCCTCTAGTCCACTCGCTCTATCTCTTAACCTGTCAATGAATTGGCTTTCTTTTCTAGATGTCCCCTTGCGTCCCAATGCCTTCCCGGAACTTCACCTTGCCAAACCCCCGCGCCGCCGCTGGCTCCACCCGCCGTCGAGACATTGATATGGGCGAGTTGCCGTTTCTTAACCCCACCGTTCAAGGGGAAGGTTCCAAGCGTGAGCCTGCAAATTGCGCAAGCTCAGCAGGCCATGCAGCAAGCCGAGGGCTCGCCGGAGGTGGCGGCAGCTGCCGGAGCTGCTTTGCTCGCGCTGAGCCGTTTCGATGGGTCCGGAACCAGTGGAAGCGAAGGCCGCAGTCGAAGGCCCGAGCTCCTGAACAAGTAAGAATGTACTTCTTCATAACCTTGCAGTACTTGTACAACCTACTCTAGTATTTGCCTTGTAAATATTTTTAAGCAGTTTGACGGAACGGAAAGTGAGATTTCTCTATTCATTTGATTCACTTTTCATTTCTATTTCAATTTAATAAACATGTGCACATCGATGTTCTTTTTTGTCAATTCCAGGTACCGTCGCTTTCGCTTACAGCAGGCTCTAGAGGGTCACTCGGACATTATGTGGTGCTCGGCGCTTGGGTGTGGGGCGCCTCTGGTAAAGAGGAAGTATAACACTAGTGGCAAAGGCTTTGGGCTGAGCTGGTGGAGCCAAAGTAGTCACAATGATAGTAATAACAACGACAGTAGCAGTAGCAACGGCAACAGTAACAGTGGAGGGCGGCGCTTAACGTGCGGCGCTTGCGGGCATGTGGCGTGTGGAGATTGCGGACGCGCTTACCACGGCGCGGCGCCCCTCTTTGGAGTGTTTACGTGGGGAAGCGACGCTCACGGCACGAGCTGCGATCAGGTGAGAAATAAAGAAGGAAAGAGTATCGTGACAGGAAAAGAGCGAGAATACTGAGGAGATGAAACGTTCTTTCCTCTTTCTCGTTTCACTCACCTCTTTAAGTTGCAGCATTGACGTGTGTGTTGATGATGATCATGACGTTACCTCCTTTTTGGATGTTGCTGTTGGCGCATGTGCCCTTAGGCTACCGACGAAGTCCTCGCCGAATTCGCTGCAAGGAAACACTTGCAGCCTTGCCCTTCTTGCCGTCGGCCCGTGGAAAAAGTCGACGCGTGCCCTCACATGACTTGCCCCTGTGGGCACCAGTGGTGCTGGGTGTGCCGCGGCGCGCACCCCTGTGGGGGGCTGCATTTTGGGGTCGACGGCTCCGGCAGCGGGGAAGAAATTGGCTCGGTGTGGTGAGACATTGAGGGGGGGGGGGAGGGGGAAGGGTAGAGGTAGGATAGGAATGGGTATACCTGTAGGAGGGGTACAAATTGGGCTGCCGAATGGCTTTGATAATTTTCTTTGATCGCTGCCTTGCCAAAACTGACGGTCTGCTGTTTTATTGGTGCTTGCAACATCTACCCACCACACACACACACATTAGGGGCGTGCAACGGGCAGCAGTGGTCGCTCGCTCCCTCTCTGCCGCCTCTTTCCCTTGCTTCGCCCTCCTCGTGCTTGGCATTGGGGCCGCTGTTTGGAGCCTGTCTGCAGCTCTCTTTCTTCTCTTCATCGTGAGCAATCTGGTGGCGGCCGTCGTATCAGGGTGAGCGATTGTGGTCGCTTGAGTGAAGGGGCGCAGGAAAGGAAATATGAGAAAAGGAGGCACTTGTGGTGGATTCTGATACTTGCTTGTTTTTGGAGTGTATCATTTTCAGCTTCACTTGAGGAGTTGATGATGGTACATGTACACGTGTGCACTCGTGCCTTACCTCAGCACATGCCCTAATATATATTGAAGGTGCCGCATCAAGCCCACTTGCCCGGTGGACTGCGACCCGGACTGCTCGTCGGAAGCCAACCAAGCGTGCTGTTACTTCGTGTGGGCGCCGTGCATCACTGCTAGCGCCTTCCTGGCCCCTTTTGTTGCCCTTGCCATATTATACGCGGTAATTGTGTGCTTGTTTGCTCCTCGCTTAGAGAGCTGCCGTTGCCGCGCGCTTATTTTGGAGGGTCGTTCGATGAGGCGCGAGCGCTCTCTTTGTTTGTATGCGCGCATGCTCAAGCACGAACTCACTCGTTAGCCTTGTTCTACCGTGAACTGACTTCTCTTCGCTCCTACCGTACTTGTGTATATGATGAGGACAGACGTCAGGCCCATTTACACTATTGGCCGTAGTTTTTCTCTTGGTGGAAGCCTTTCTCGTATTATGGCGCTGGATGGCGGCTTTGTGTTATCGCTGCGGTGGCCGCCAAACTAGCCGTTGCCTTCGAGGTTTGCCACAACGCCGCTATCTCCGCCATCGTCGCCCCAGCTGTTGGTTTTCGAAATCGAAACCTGTATCCTTCGCCAAAGGCTCTGCGTTAGCATCTACCGTGGAGGCAGGGGCGACCACATCGCAACCGTCACCGCTGCAGCAGTCGCCTCAAACCTTTGATTTTCTCGAAACACCTTTATTGGAGAATAACGATGATGAGACCATGCAACACCATCGCGTGAATCCAGAGGAGAAATCATTCGGGTTGGCCACCGACACGGAAGGCAGAAGCATTCGAGATCTATACTTGCTGCCGAGTCAATTACACGGGAAGAGCAACGTTAGCACTGAGCTGAAGAGCTCTTGCTGCTGTTGCCGAGGGAGCAGCCATCGCTACTTCACCAGTTACTCGTCAGAAGATACTGGTAACGATGCCGGACAAGAAGATGATGCTGATGATGATGCTATCGCACCCTTGTGGTGCCCTCTCGAATTGTCCGCCCTCAATCTAAACTTCAACCCTATGAGTGGTCCACCAGATGCAGAAGAAGATCCTTTCATGAGCGATTCAGAGAAGTACCGTGGTGTTTTGCCGAGTATGTTCTGGCGAACTGGGCGAGTTGCGCTAGCAGGCTGTGTAGCGGCTTGGCTCTTTCTTCCTAGTGTAGCGATTGGGTGCGTTTGCTTGCCTTTCGGCCCAATGTTGCCGCTGCCGTTGATCCTCAACCCGCGAGGCCGCCCTCCACCAAGGCTCACCGCTATGCTGTCCTGCCTGGGTGCAATTGTTGCCACACTGATTGTGTGGGCCTGTGCGTCGTGGTATTCCAGTCGTGCTCAGTACTCGAGTAGCTCCGAAAGCGGCGCTCTTGGCTTGTTAGATACCTTTATTGCGATGCTTAATATCAGCAGCAACAGCAGCAGCAGCAGTAGTGGTAGCAGCGACGGTAGCAGCAGTGTTGATCTCAAGGAGCAAGTGGCCGCTTTTGCTGTAGTGTTTGTGCTCAGCTTGCTTGCGTGCAGTGCGTGGTGCTTTCGAGCTCCTTCGTCAACCTGCACCTGCTGCGCGCCCCTCTGGCACGGCGCCCTATCGCTGCCGCTCACGTTTCTGCTCGGCCGTCGAGAGGCCAAGATGCAAGCCAATGCCTTTGGGCCAACCCCTGACCTGCCCTTGCAACTGCCCCTCATGGTCTGCTATGAGCTCGCTTCAGGGGACTGCCTTTCATTTTCGGATTGAGAAGGGGGCTTTTCATTTTAGACTGCCCTGCTTAATTATTCATACTAGCAGCAGTGCCTTCGATATTTTCCTTTTTCGGCTTTCTTACACACATACTCTTAAACTGGGTGCCTGTTCATGTGACTTGGTCACTTCCCAGTCTCTCCAGATCAACAGATCAACAGAGCAACAGAGCCATATTCTAATCAGGAATATACTTTTTTGTTTTATAACATAAAACTAGTGCAATTGGAGCACAGGACACCTATTTCGGTCTCCTTCCGAGGGGTTCTGTGGTAGGCTTTGGGGGGCTGGAATGCGACTAAAACCAACAGAGAACAGAGCAGGGCGCATGGCGCCAACAGCCAACAACATGAATTTTATCTCGGAACGCATTGAACGTATTTAGGTCATTCAAGTGGCGTATCTATATTCGGGTAACTGCCTGACTGCTAGGGTTGATAAAAATAAGTATTACTTATATATGCAAATTTTTGTGGCCAAATAAGTAATTTTATAGGTAAATAAGTAACAGCTTTTTCCACTTTTTCCGATAAATGGGACTTTAAAAAACCGGGATTCTAAAAATGGTACTTTCTCGCCCTAATATACGGTATAAATCACCGTATATACCGTATTTACTTAATTATTTACTTATTTGGGTCAAAATTGTTACTTATTTTTACGAACCCTACTGACTGCCTGATTTTGGAATCTGCGCTAAGTATTAGCTTCTGTAGAGCGCTAGCTAGCCGGCTGCTTCTGTGTATTTGCTTCGCACTTACGCCATTGTTAACAGTGAGTACTTTAAGTAATAGACTTCCCTTAGTGTCATTTTATGATTATCTTAATTTTTAAGTTTAGTGCTCTGCAAGTCTGTTGATGCATGCGCCACTGAACGAACCGTAGATCACGCTCAATTTCGAATTCGCAACATGAATACATAACTGCCATCATACATCGTAAAGTTTCGAAAGCTATAAATGATGTTTATAATATGATTCTAGCCTCGTTCACCATTCTAATTTCGTCCCTTTTGGTTGCCTTCATGTTTGGTGATGAAACTCTGTGTGCTGGACTGTCACACACCCCACCTCCGCCCTCTTCGTAGTGTCGGTGGTATTGACTCCTCAATACCTCAAAGACTTATGTAAGACGGAGCGAATGCGCAACAATGATTGCTATTCCACCCCTAGCCTCAACGACAAGCTCTACCTACACTACAAGGGCTTTCGCAAAATTGAGGCTCTCGAGGAGTACACGGGCTTGAAATGCCTGTGGCTCGAGGGGAACGGTCTCGACAGCATCAGCGGCCTGAGCAAGCAGGTGCTCTTGCGGACGTTGTACCTGCACGAAAATTGCATCCACGACATCACTGGCCTCGAGGCCCTCACTGAACTCGACACTTTGAACTTGAGCAAAAACTTCATCAGATGCATTGCTGGGCTAGACACCTGCACGAAACTGCAGACGTTGATTATGAGCTTCAATCACTTGCAATCCGCGGACGACGTCCGGGAGTTGCTGAAAGTGCCCAGCTTGGTGTCCATTGATTTGCAGTCAAACCGGCTTGATGAAGTCGAGGTCTTAGACGTGCTGAAACAGCTTCCTTGCCTCAAGGTAAATTATAATGAAAATTGATTGGCGAAGTATCCCCTACTCAACATTCCACTTCATTGCATGCCCTTTTCTGCCCATCACAAAATGAGACGCATTGCCAAGCGTTCGTTTATCCTCTTACTCGGTTATTTATCCCATTCAGGTTGTGTATTTGATGGGCAACCCTGTAGTGAAGCAGATCAAGTACTACCGCAAGACGGTGATTGCGTCGATTCCCAACTTGAAATACCTGGACGACCGGCCAGTGTTTGACGACGAACGACGACGCGTGAACAAGTGGAAAGAAGTCTACGACGCCACAAGCGACTACGAGCAGGCCAACGAAGCGGAGCGCAACGAAATCAAGGTGATGCGCGAAGAAAAGAAGGCCCAAGAAGAGGCCAACTTCCGTGCCTTTGACGCGATGGTGCAAGCGGGCATTCGCACCAAGGCCGAGCGCGCGGCGGCTGAAGCAGCGTCCCGCAAAGCTTACGCGCTCGCCAACGGCGAAGAATACGACGAGTTTAAAGACGCCGAAGCAGCAGCAGTGGTGCTGAGCAACGAGGGCCTCCCCGTGACGGTGGTGCCCGAGCACCCGACCCTGAAGGCCAAAAGGGAAGTGCGCAAGGCGGCAGCTCTCAACGGCGAAAGCGGCGATTTGGCAGCAGCTGTCCAAAGTGGTTCGTCGTCGTCGTCCTCTGCGGGTGTAATATCATCTGAAAGCAACAATACTAGCAGCAACAGTGGCAGCAGCAGTGGCGGCTTTTTCGCGGTGGGCGCCACTCCCGACGGGCCGGACCCTCTGCAGGACGAACGCGCGGCCCGGGACGCGAAAAATGCCGAAGCCCAGGCCAAGCTGCGCTCCTTGCTTGCAGGCGACATTTGGCCGGAGCTCTCGTCTTCTTCAGGAGCCAGTGCGTTGCCTGACATGCAAGCGATGCCTCCACCTCCGCCGACTAGTGCATCCACACCTGCCCTGCCTCCCCCACCGCCCGCAGCTCCTGCACCAGCACCTGCTGCTACGATGCCGCCAATGCCACCGCCACCACGGCCAACTGCGACCTCGGAGATGGCGCTTCCACCTCCGCCGCCCCCGACAGATGGTGCGAATACAGATTTCGACGAGCTGGATTAGGATTTTGACATTACTACCGCTTTGGCTCGTTCCCCATTGCCAATTAGTGATTAGTAGGGCCATTAAGCCATTGCCATTAAGCCCGTCGCTTAGGACTCGTAGCTCGCCGATTCCGCTTATTCAACTATGCACTAAGAGCCGCCCTATCTAGCTCAATGTTTTAGGGACTAGGGAAGGCACTACGAAAACAGTACGAAAGCCGGAATTCGTTAATGTCCATGCCTGTATGCCGCATATATGCTGCGTCTTAAAAGAATTCAGAAAGCGGAAATGGCAAGTGGCTATCTACTTCCGTTTCCAGTGTTATCACCGCCGATCTCGGTAGCTATATCAGGAATCTGCTATTGGTTTTTCGCGATCGAGAACCTCCCGCTATGGGCCCGTCAGAATTCCCCCTGGTCACAGGGACGTGTGGTAAAGAAGCTCTTGTGAGTTCCCATTGTGCTGCCGTAAACTTCACCACCACAGATGCCCCTGCCTCTTCAAGCCGCAAGCCGCCGCCTGCGAGTGAAGACACGTGCACCTGCCTCCCGTCCGGTAAAGCAATCGGCGAAAACAGGTCGGAGGACGGCGAAACAGGCTCTCCTACTAGGGCTCCGCTAGCCTGCGGCTCGCTAGCACTGCTGCTACTGCCATTGGTGCTATTTCTGCCACTATTGCTGTTGCTACTATTTCCTTCACTCACAGTACCGCCACCGCCGGTTTCGGAAGTTTTCTCAGGCCTGTTCAGTTGGCTTTTCGCGATTGCGGCCACGAGGCGCTCCGCCAGCTCTTGCTTTCGGCCTATTGTTGACTCGCCTCGCATCGCCAGCTCACATTTGAGGTCCGTGACTCGCATCGAAGCAATGTCAAGCTCAGCGTCCGCTTCATTGTGCGGTTCTGTTGCTCCATTGATTGCTGCAGCCGCTGAATCTCTTTCATGGTGCACACCACTTGTCATATTTTGGCTGCCCCCATCTGTGTTGCTCTGATCGGCATTAGTGTCTGGCGCTACGATATTTTCGTCTTCTTTCTCTTCCAATGATGCAAATAGCCTAGCTTTCTTCACACCTACGTCGCTGTGCGCACTGGTGCCAACCTCTTCGGTCACCACAGCTTCAGCGGTCGCCTCCACAGCAACTAATTCAGGATCCATTACGGTTTCCACTGCTTCAATACTTGCATCCTCGATAACTTCCGCCGCTGCCACCGTTTCGAAGTTGGTAGCAGGTGCCGGTGCTCCTTCAGCAGTTTCTGCTGCTCCTTCTTCATGAACGATTGGCTCCTCGACGGCAAGAAATGGAACGTTGAGCACTCTCAAGTGGAACTGTGGACCTTTTGCTACTGTAATTTCTTTTTCCTTGTCTTCTTTTTCAGATGCGATTGCACGTTTGCGTTTGCTGCTCCCTGAAGCAGGTGTTGCGGCTACACCGCTTGCGCTCAAAGCGTCACTGTCACTGCCACCGTTGCTGTCACTATCGCTACTGTCACTGCTGCTACTGCTGTCATCATGGCTGCCACTGGGAGGCACAATGTGCCGCGTGCCAGTGGCTAAAGCCAAAAGAGGCAAGCCTCGAGGATGAAACGCGCACCCGTTGACGGCGTCGCCTTGACTGCCAAGCGATGCGGCTAGTGCGCCTGTGGAAAGATCATAAACAAGCGCTTCCGGTGCGTCGGTGCCAGTGGCCAGGTAACGCCCAGTTGGGTCGATGTCAAACCCAATCCTCTGGTGCGTGGTGCACTGGCGCGGGTAAGCCGCGCACACGTCGCCTCCATTCACCCGCACGTCCCAACACACCACGTGGCTGGCCTCGGCATTACGCCCACGGCGGCTGCCCGAAAACAGCAAGGGCCGTCCGTCAGGGGCAAACTTCAACTGGGTGACGCCCCCAACGGGGGCATTTGCGAGCGAGACGTTGCCAGTGAGGTCCATGGCCGGGCGGCCGCTGCGCGCGTCGTAGAGGACAATAGAGCCATGGTAGCTGCCTGCCGCAATCAAGTTTGAGCCGTCAACACTGGGCGCGAGGGCGCTAATCAGCCCACGCTGGCCGTCTCTGGCTTTGCGCGATGCGGAGGTAGCCCAAGTCTGCAAGGATTTGCCAGGCACGCTTAAGTCGAAGATTCGGAGGCAACGGTTGTAGCCGGCCACCAGCTGGGACCCGTCTGCACTGAAAGACACGGCGTACGCAGCTACAATTTCGTCCAAATGGTCGTAGGCGCGGTAGCTTGCGCGCAGGGTGCCTGTGAAAGCGTCCCATAGGTGGAGGGGGTGGTCCCGGCTCGATGCGACGAAACAGCACGTGACTGGGTTCGAGGAGTCCATGTACGGGTACCAGCTGTAGTCGTACACCGTTTCTCCCTCGACGCACTGCAACGAAGGCTTCCAGCCCTGTGCCACGGCTGCATCGCTAGCTGGCGCAGGGGGTAAATCAAAGAGCTTGAGCGTGTTGTCGTCATCAGCAGCGAGGAGGCAGGTGCCATCAGGAGACCATTTTACACCTTTTGTAAACGTTGTAAACGTTTCAACGCCGGTGCTGCAATAAACCGATGTCGCCATGATATCCTAGTGTTATTTTAAGATGTTCTTCAATAATTATTTAGCTTTGATGCTGCTTTACGACGTGTGAAGGCTATCGAGTGCGTAGCACGATTATTATGTGTGCAATAACAGTAAATACATGTAAGCACAACACGAGCTTGGTAGACCAGGATCTATCAAAGGCTATACTAACGTGTTCTAGTGTTTACGCTTCACGAAGTCTTAGTGTTGGGTTTGCGATGAGAACCTTGCTAGCTTGGGAGAAAGGGCCCTCTTTGCACGACAGGTTCAGGCGTTCAGGCTACTCGTGCTCTCCTGCTTCTCGTGCTCGCGACTCGCGACACCTTCACCTCGCTTCCTTCACATGTTTCACGTCTTACGCCCCCTGTATACCTGTGGGAGTGGTCTGCAACTCGAACCTTCTTGTTATCATTTTTCACGTAACGCGGGCATCGAGTATCGAGCACCAAAAAAGTCAATCAATCTGTCTATCTGCGCGAGTTCGTTCATTGGTACGCGCCTTTCGCTGGGAGCCTCGCTATGCGCGTGTTTCATAGTATTTTTTTGTGTATGCTACATATTTGTTAGCCCTACCATCTTAATCGGTGTGGTAATTTGTGTGCGTTTCTATTTTATGCAGAGTAAACATATCACAACATGCCGCCACCTGCTGTCCTTGGCATCACTCGTAAAGGTAAGACAGGCAGCGCAATGTCTAGTTCTTACTAAGCGAAATGATGAAGATGTGCTTCTGAATACTACATGCGTAGGCCTCGTATTGATTCTTGTTGGTATTTCTTGTTTGTGCACCTTCAGTTCGAAAATCGGCGCCGTACGCAGTCGGAGAAGGCCCCGACACTTATTCGCGGCCCAGCGACCGCGACATCAGCGACGAAGCATACGCGTCGTTAGCAAAGAAAAATTATGCTGACTCGCAGGAAGAGTACATGAAGCTCAAGAGCCGAGCACGCGCTGCGTCGAGCCATGGTGTCGGAGTTAAGGACAGCGGGGTAAGTTCATTTCGTTTTAAAAGTTTTTTAAGGGCTCTTTCACAGTATGGCTCTGCCACACGAATCTTTCTCGCTGCGATGGTATCCAGTCTGCAATGTCAATAGTTGTGTTGATCTTTTCGTTATAACTGCATTAGTGCGAAGATTTGATTTGGTTTCGATGGGGGGAGAGGATGGCATGTGGATATTCTGTTTGTATCGTGTTGGTTATCTTTCAACGTCATTCCTTACAATAAATATGCCCATTCGTTAAACTTGATATTTGTGTGCTGTGTGCTTACACTTTGAGTGGGTATGTGTTGTTGCTGCATATATCACCAGGTCTCTGTGTCGGATGAGAAGGTCATCAGCGCTTCTGACTTCGCCGCGCAGGCCACCTCCAATTACTTGGCTTCCAAAGTGGCGTACAACTCGCAAGTCACCAAGACCCGGCAGGCGACCGAGTTCGCGAAGCCGCCTACCCCTAGAAGCCGCCCCACCACGGCGCAAGCCAATTCGGATACCGCCGCGGCGAAAGCGGCCGAAGAGTACGCGCGGCTGGCCAAGGAGCAGTACCTCGAGTCGAAGCGCGCGTACAAGGACCAGATGGCCAAGGTGCGGAAAGCGTCGCAGTTCGGCTCGGAAACCACGGTGACTGCCACACCCAGAATGTCCTCGGAAGAATACGCCCAAATATCCAAAGACAACTACATACAAACGAAAACGGCGTACTACGAAATGCTCAACAAGCAATGAGCGGCGTGTGCAGATACAGCAGGCAAGGTGGTGGCAGGTGAAAGACGAGAACCAGGCAGATCGAGATCGGCAGCAGCAGCAGGCATGAGAGCGGATTTCCCAGCAGAAGTAAGAAACGGACGAATGTCCGCATGCGAAGGACTATAGAAGTCGTGGGTCCTATATACACTGAACTTTGAGTATATTATTCATACGTACACGTAGTTATATATTTATGAACCCTGTAGTTTTGGCGAAGGATCCCCACCATGGCCCTCCGACCGGAGGGTCATGGTGACTCGCAGGGTGGCCTCCCTGATGAATGGAGCATATAATTTCATCATATTTATGTACCAAATGG
>Ga0307930_1003264_pt1 | contig 12001 bp, 13 predicted proteins | sample OrgLakmetageno46_FD_203161 | JGI IMG/M metagenome (GOLD analysis project Ga0307930, IMG submission 203161) | Saline water microbial communities from Organic Lake, Antarctica - #46 | ecosystem: Environmental > Aquatic > Non-marine Saline and Alkaline > Saline | place: Antarctica: Organic Lake... | reverse complement strand
GCACATCGATATGACAAAAAGTAAAAACGCGCTAGATGGGTTTGATCAAGAGCAGTATAGTGCTGAACAATCGGAACAATCGGAAATAAATCTTGCTCGAGCACATACAAACACATGTTGGCCGTCAGCTCAACTCATCGATGTGCCCGAAAAGAGACGTCAAACATTGCTCAGAACTTAACATTTCATATCTCAGGACACATCAAGCATGGGAGCGCGACGAAGCCAATGCTGCGAACGCTAAGCAAAACAACTTTGAGAAGTGCTACTACATAGACATTTTCTACTTCTTAGAGGCTGCCTTGCTAGGAAACTTCCGAGTCACATTTATACGGTTGCCTTACTATATGCGACGGCTTGGCGGCTTGCGTGCCCATGCAGCTAATTTTCCTATCCACGGAAGCATTAGAAGAAGATTAGGCTCTATATTTCGCTCTTCATACAACAGATCCAAGCAGCATTTTTTTGTTATTTTCGCCGGGCGACTGACCTTTTGGGCACCAAGCAAAACCCTAGTATGGCATAGCAGCATGACTAACAAAGGTAGGAGAGCACGAACGAGATCGCAAAGAGCATTTCTCGTTAGCTGCTGCTACAATTTAATGTTTGTTTCCGACTATCGATAGGAATTAAAGAAATTGAGTTCGCGCATTCAAGCAGTGTTCGCGCGCCCGATTGTGAAAAGTGTCGGGTATGTGGATGGGGGCGGGGCGCAGCCTACAAGAGAGAAACACATTTTTTAGATGGTGTGTTCGATCGACCACTGCCAGCAGCCTACGAAGGGGGTCTCAGAGTGATTTTTCAGATCCCAAAATTTCTTCGTGTCCCAGAAAGTAGGGTAGTAGGGGAGCATTTTGGGCTACTTTTTGGCTCTGGGACACGCGACCCGGGTGAGTTACGGGTAACCAAAGTTTATATCTCCGGATTTCCTCTTTTATTTCCCTTTATGGAATTTTCCCTCTAACGTGTTCTTTTTGGGGACTAGGGGCAAAAATGTACTACCTACGAGGAAATCACTTTTTGACACAGGTCCCAAGGGGCCTTGCTTGCAGTTGCTTCGGACTCTGCACGTGTGGACTGCGCTTCTACCAGCTGCCATTTACTTGGCGCAGGATCACCAGGGACCTGCCCAAATTACACATTTCAGACGTTATATCCGAAATGCATTTCTGATTGTAAGCCCTTTGATTCTGCTGGTCCATCGTCCATCGGGGCCTGTGTCAAAAAAGTAGGAAATGGGTATCGCATACAGTATTCCATACGGCGAGGCAATAGCTAGTTGCAATGAACCCACGAAACATGTCTATGCATTATATATATACAGAAGCCTGCTGATCTGTCATGGAATTGACTACGGCGGTTCAATAATTTCGATACAGGATACAGGCCCCAAGGGGCCGGACTACTGTACAGCCCCGGGGAGGTTGGACGAGCTGGATAATCTTTTTGATAATTTCAAGCCAAAGGATCTTAAAAAAAAAAGGCCAACAACGCAAAATAACGGAGCTTGGATATCGAAGCTTAGAACTATCATCAATTAGCCATACAACAAGGAGATTCAAATAATTTTCGTGGGCCTCCACTATGTAACTATACGGATGGAGTTGTTTTTATAAAAAGAGAAGCGAGTTCAAAATATAATCCCAATTAACATTAGAGTCAAATATATCTTAATACAGGCCCTGAAAGGCCGGAATTAGAGGGCCAACAGAATCATATTATACTGAGAGCATTGAACTCTTCTCCGATCGTCTTGTCTAAGCTTTGCACCTCGCTGGCTGAAACGTTAATCTCACCTACAACGTTGAAGTAAGAAGTTGCATGAAGAGCTTGCTGCAGTCTATGTTTGAGCCCTGCCGACAAAGAACTTCTCCTGATAGCCATATGAATATACATATCAAAAGCAGATCCAGGAGAAATTCTTTCGAGCAAAAGCATCAAAAGCTTCCAGCCTTTTTTAATTGACTCCGCCGACGGGTTTTCTGTTAGCTGCTTCAACACTTGAGCGTACACTGAGCAGCACACAGAGAAGGAGAATTCGTTAAGAATTATGATGATGGAATGTGGACGATGGCTCTAGCATGATATGGTTCACTTACACTCAGGCCTGAGCTCGGAATTTTCAGACGCGACATTTATCAACCGCATCAAAATATCAGTTTCAGAGTGTCCTTTGCGAATCTTATGGTCACCCATAAGAGCTTGGATGTCTCGAAATATGACTTTTGCCTTCGGGACATCAGCAGCTCTTAGTTTGGTAAGGGATTGAATGAGTGACCCATCTTGCCATTTGTGCATCGTAGCACGTGCCTCTTCTGCACGGGAGTTTAGCCAAACCCCTTCAGCATAACTTGCTGGGGTCCTGAGCAGCGAGCAATTACTCAAACTTAGCGTTTCTGGCGAAAGACGGTCGAGCGCTATATCCTTAAGCTCTATTTCCTTCGCACGTGAACGAAAGACATCTCCACTTCTTAGAGCACATTGTAGTTGTCGTTTGATAAGGTCTTCTGGCTGAAGCGCAATGGCATCGTCTATTGCTGCGATATTAGCAGTATTCTTATATCTGAGCCGACTTGCTTCAGCTTTGAGTTCAAGCCTAAACAACAATATTGATGCTATCAGGAAAATAATAATCTAAAGCAGAGCTGAACGAATATTAGGTGGTAGTCTTACATCTCATCTTTCTCGAGTGTCTTGAGAACATGATCAAATCGAGGTTCCAGGCGCCATGCTGTCCAAGCGTCAAGCTGTTGCGCAGCAATCTCCGTCACCTCTACCAACTCCTCGATGCACCTAAAAAGCAATTTTACTAATGATACGCGTGCTTAAGTCAGTAAATCATAAACTATGGCTTCTCAGGCTTACTTTTCAGCGATGCAAACTTGAAATTGAGGCTCGTGCAGGGTCACCAAGAGCTTTTCAAAGTTCTCTTCTGTTGACAGATCTGCCCAAGCTTCACGACGAAGTCTTTTAAGATAATCTGGTGATGCCCTCAGAGCTACAAGAAGATCTTTAGCACGCTTCAAGTCGCGCAATGGAATCACGATAGAGAAATTTCCCATGATATGATGTGCTTTGTCAAGTGCGCTTGTAATCACATCAACGTTGCGAGAGTAAACAGCTAGGGCAAGTTCGGGGGCAATCAAGCGCGCCTTCTGTACCAAGTTGCGGGTGAGACATCCACGAACGAATGCTTGCACACAAACTGTGAGAGACTCCAAAGCAAGCGCTCGGCAAAGCTCGAGAGTACGAAATTCTTCACTGCGAAACAAAACCATCGTCTTTCCCTAATCAAACAACAGTTCGATAAGACAGGGAATGAGACCAATAGATAAGAAAGCTGAGCAAATTGAAAAGCCACAAATCAAACCATTCGGAGTGCATCGAAGTCTTGTCCAGTAGCGGCGAGCACTTCTCGGCAGCAGTCGATTGGACTCATCGAATCAAAGTGGGGACGGGTGGAAGATTCACGACAATGCAAACTTTGCTCAATTTTGAATACACATTTATACCGCCTCATAAACTCGCAAAAATTGAATCGAAACGGTAGGCCACTCCGTCGAATGGCGAGAGCTTCGAAGATGCCAGAGTAACGGAGCTGCTCTAATACTAAGCCACCCGAAAACATGCTACTAAGTTTCAATGAGTTTGGTTTGATACAGCGGATATAATGGGCCGACGAGCTGTCAAGCTTTGACATGAGCTCTCTCATTGAATTGACGAATCGTAGTCCGAGTGTGAGCTTTTTCCCAGACCGTACATTGTTGTTTGAGCTATCAGTGATTGTGCAAGCAGAGGTCAGGCTCGAAACAACTGGAACTAGACTTTGAGCAAGAAGTTTTTCGAGATCTGGAGACGGAGAGTCCATGGACCTATACTACGTCATGAGGTGGGGTCGCGAGTCGCCAATGAAAGAAATTACTTTTCTGAAAAGAACTAAATCTCAGGAATGAAATTAAAAAAAATATATTACCTCTCGCAGAATCCAGCGACACAGTAAGATACTTTGCCAGCATAATGTTTAATTGAGAATACTGCCGACTTTGCAATAGTAGAAATGCATTCTGAAGACCGGAAGCGTGCATCAAAAGCTCCAGTTAACATTGAATCCTTGTGCTTATTTTCGCGGCCCGGCGTCCGAACAACCTCGTCAATGAGAGCAAATACGCCACTCCGACGACACTCCAAGAGATCCACAAGAAAGGAATTGTCTGGACACGAAAGCTCACCAGGAACCGATACTCCTTCAAAGTGGAGTGCATCTATTTCGGTTTTGAATGTGTCTCTGTTGAAGCGACTTTGGAGCTAGAGAAAGTATATAGCAATAAAAGAGAGAGGTACATGCAGGGCGCAAAATTTCAAGATTAAGTCGGGCAAGCAGTGAGATACAACTGTTGTGCATCTAAAGATATGAAATAACTTGCAAAACAAGCGTCACTTACTTTTTCGTTGGCAAAATTTATGCAAAGCTGCTCAAATCCGTTTACTTCGAAAACTTCAAAACCGAATATGTCCAATATGCCGATACTGCGAGCAGTCACTACATTACGAGCAGCTAGGTGAAGATTGATTTTTGAAATAAGCCAATCAAAAAGTCGACCGTACACCAGCCGCTCCAACGCGTCTCTTGATTCACACGCTTGATCTGGTCTAAGCGGCACGGCTACCGCCTCCATTGCGCCCATTTGTGACGTTTTGGATAGCAACGCCCGAGTTAGGTGAACACAGCCGACTCCATCGTCGTCATTTACACCGAGGAGGCGAGCTGCCCATTGGGCGTGGACCTCACTTGAGGGATCGAGAGTCGCTCCATCATGATCTGAATTAGCATCCACTTTGAATTTGAGTTCACCAAGATGCAGAATTGCTGCAACTATGCCCAACACCATATCAAAATCATTGTGGGTCAATCCCAAAACTTTAAAAGCCTCTTCAACTGTTGCTCCATCAGATACGTCATCAATACCATTTGCTTTTGTGCACGAACCAAGCAAAATGAAGTTGTCATCAACTCCAAGTTGAGATGCCTTGGAACCACTGATTACTTGGTAGAAAGAGTGGAAATTACGCTCACCAGGTGTTGGTTGTGATGCCCTTGACTTTTCGAGAAGATATTTGGTAATAGTAGCACCTGATATGCGAAAGTCAGGAGTAAACCATAACTCTGTGAGGCGGCCAAATCTGCTCGAGTTGTCATTGCGCACCGTCTTTGCATTTCCGAAAGCTTCTAATATCGGATTTACTGACGATAGCTTTAACTCAACGCCCAGTCCTGAAGAATCGGCCGAAGAGTGGCCAGCCACGGCAGCTAAATATGAAAGACAGTGCTTGGTGGTCTCTGTTTTTCCAGCACCTGATTCACCACTGACAAGAATTGATTGCGGAGTGCCGCTTTCAAAAAGCTGTCGGTACGCACTTCCAGCTGTCCGATATGGATGGGACGGAAGATTTTGATTCCCACAGGTGCGATATTTATTGATGACTTCAACACCATAACGGGCAGGGAAATACTGGAAAGGATTGATTGCAACAAGTACAGGACCCACCGACGTATAGATAAGTTTCTTATGAAAACGTCGCCGTAGGGACTCGAGTACCAAACCGTCGTGAACCTCAGGCAGTAGAACCAAATCGTTCACGTGGACCACCCACTTGTCAGCCAGCCAAGAAAGGCGGAGTGGCAAAGCACATGCGCAGTCGGCGGCAGACGCCCTCCAGTCGCCTCCATCAATTTTTTGAAACTTGTCGCCATTGGATCGTACAGGTACCCAACCTTCATCTCTGTCAGGCAGAAATTTATAGTCACCACTTTCAACAATGCAAGAGTTCTCAAACTCTTCAGGCAGATCCCACTGTAGCTTCCCGGTGCGTCCATTGAAGTAGTAGGTCGCTTGATCTTGCGTCCTTCGTTCAAACCAGCCATTCCCGATGTCTTTTCCAGGTGGTATATGCCTTTGAGCCCGCGAAGGTGCCTGAGACGCAGTCTTGAACTCTGTGGAAGGCGCTTTAGGGGGGTCCCTCGAAGGAGGTAGAGGTGGTGGTGGCGGTGACTTTATATATTCTAGGAGTGCTGGGATGTTATGTATCGCTGTCCAGCTTGTAAGATCTTCCCCGTATACAAGAGATGTGGGTTCAATAGTTCCATTGAGTAGCAATGCTCGGAGCTCATCAATGTCATTTGTTGGACCGTATTGGTTACCATCGTAAGCAATGTAGTAATAACTCATCACTGTTGATAATGTGGGCGATTTAATATTGGAGACCTGACAAAATATGACCTGCTCTTTGACAACAACATTCAGTGGCAGGTCTGCTGCTTTGTTACACTAAATGGGTGTCCAGATTAATCTTCTTTCGCACATGTACTTAATAAAATACCTTTTTGTTGAAGGCATTACTCTACTTGCCAGATACTGTACTACCAAGGGTGTATCATCAAAGTCATCTATTTAGATTTCTGAATTAACATAAACAAACAGCGAAAAGTGGCTCTTCATTCGAAACGTTAAGTGTAACAAACTGGCAAGATTGCCTGATTGTATTTGAAACATCAATAAACAAAACTGATGTTCTTCAACCTTATTTACATTTATACATCAAACAACTTGCAACAAAAAGCCATGTGGTTGGTTGGTGTCACTTGAAAATGATTTTATCCGAAAGCTTAATCATGATGAAATGTTCATCACATTATTTCCGCCACTCTTTTTCAAAGGTTCAATGTCATGGATCTCGATAGCTACCATCTCAGTCGGAATCTTCGTTGGGCTGGCCACGTTGCTCGGATGCCTATGACTCGGGCGCCGCGGCAGTTGCTCACTGGTTGGGTAGCACACTTAAGGCCGAATGGATGCCCTGAGATGACATGGGGTCGGACATTAAAGAAGGCTCTAAAGTGCAAAGGGCTACCGGTCAACTTCTAGGAATGGCGTGCCATAGCAGAGGATAGGTCGGAGTGGAGATTCTGACGTACTCGAAACCTATGCCTCCTTCCGAGAATTGATCCTACAGAGTTCATGAGAGAAAAGATGGACATTGTATTACGCAAAAGGACACTCAGCCCAGTCGGACTTGTTCTGGAGGATTCATCAAAACGCAGCTTCATGCTACTTGTTATTGCTGTTTCTTTGCGATTGGTGAGTATAATCTAATCTAATCTAAAATGTTGGTGCAGAAGAGGTGTACAGCTGCAGAGCATATACTTCTTCCGGCCTTAACGTACCTACTACGTACGATTATAGCAAACTATGCGCTTCTCACTTCTGCGTCTTTTTTGTCTCTATAAGCGCTTGATTTCTGGAATTGAAATACTTTTCGACACAGGCCCCCTGTTTCTGTTGATTGAATTGTTGAATTTTTTGGGAGTTCAGTGTTCAGGTCACCGTTGCTTCTTTATGTTGTTGTTGTTGTTGTCGTCGTTGACTTCATTCGGCGAAGTCGTGACGCTGTGACGCTACTCAGAAAGCGAAAGAGAACGTCATTCTAGAACATCCGTTGGCCATTCACAACCTAGCAAGTGTAGGAAGCGACAAAGTGGCACGTGACACTACCCTGCCATCTTCTCTGCCTTTGCTAGATCTGAAGTTCCGAAGTTATTTTCGTTAAATATTGGCTTCCTATACTTCCGAATAGTATTATTGAAGAGAAGTAATTAAAACCACCTCACTCGACATCGATGCTTAAGGCGCTTGCAGCATCAGCTTATATACACGATGCTCCAACGTGGATGTGGACACTCTTCCTGCTTTCATTGACGTGGGGATATCTAGGAATACAGTCCAGACGTAAGGCTGCTGCCCGCAGTGGTGCCTCCTCTAGAGGAAGTTCGGAAGGCTTGCGAGCAACTGATTCGAACAATGTTGACGTTTGTGGAGTAAAGTCTACTAGTCCAGCTTATAATTGTAAGCAAATTGATGTCGTTAGAAAATCCACCGCGGTTGCTGGTGATGCTCCTAGTGCAACGGCAGTGGCTGCAGCAGTAGAAGTTGACGCTGCCTTGCCATTCGAGCCAGAGCCTCCGTCGGACCCTCTCATGAAAGCGCGCATGAAGCAGCTGATTGCTGGGCTAGACGAAGAATGGGCTGCCTCAGGCCCGCCCTTGCTTGACAATGGGGCCATGCGAGTGTGGCATCGACCTGACGGCGGTAGCGTGCATAGCTTCAAGTATGAAGTCGTCATGCCGCTAGGTCCAGGTAAACAGTCCAGACGCATTGCGGCCCTCTACCACTATTTCACGCATGGCTTAGAGTCGATGTCTACTTGGCTATTAGTATTGCATTATCTATTTGGTTCCTCGTAGTCTTAGCCTCTCTCCTTCTGCTTGCCTACTTCAAGAACCTAGACCTGACATTATATTTGGTCTTTTTGTATCCGTGTTTCCGTAGAGCCATGCGTCGCCCTCGCGAAGGAGCTTGACCTGATGCCGACCTGGCACAAGTTCGTTCCCACTGGCACTGTGCTCGCCCCGCGGCCCGGCATCTTTGGCGGCATTTACGCTTACGCCACCATGTGGATGCCTTGGCCCATGAAGCACCGCGGCATTTTGTGCCAATCCGCTTTCTTCGACTGCCTCGACGACCCAGCGCTCAATGCTTACATTGTCCACGTGAGCAGCCTGAAGCGCCCTAGTCCACCGCTACCACACCAGAGCACTTGTCAACCAGATGACACCACCGACGAAGACGACGAAACCAAGGCATGCAGCCCAAGCCCTAGCGGCAGCAGCGTCACTAGCGGCAGCAGCAGTAGCAGTAGCTGCGAAGGAGCTCACAGCGCCGCAACGCATGCCAATGCTCAACAGCAGGAGCTCCAAGAGCATCAAGAGCGAGCCGCGGAAATAGACCGGGTGATTGCGATGGTGCCAACCTCCGAGGACGAGTGCCCGCGCATGCACTTCGAGTCGTACACCACCTTCAGGCCGTTGCCGAAGGACCCTGTAACCGGCAACGCCCGCACGGTGCGTGCAGCTTAGCGTGCGCTTTTGAACTGCTTTGAGTGCTGGCGTAGTCACTTAAGGCAGTATTATGTTTCCTGCTGATGACTGAGTGCAGAGTCCACATTGTTTTTATTTTCTGTTTGATTCCATTATTAATCATCTTTTCGCTTGTTTTTATCTTGTGTGCTGGCCGTCAAACAGGTTTGGTGCCTTTATTTCGACCGCACCGACTACCAGTTCGAGTTGCCCGCGTTTGTGCTGGGTTTCTTGATGAAAGTGTGCGCGCCCTTCGTGCTCACCGTTGCCGTCGGCCTTGCCAAAGCAGTGCCTCAGCACTACTTGGACCGGATAGCCCGCGACGAGCACTTCTACGGCCCGCTCGGACGCCGTTGCCGCCAGAAAGCGCACGCGCTCGAAACAGCAGCAGCAGCAGCGGCGACTAATGCCGCAGCAGCAGCAGCAGCACCAGGGAGTGGCGCTAGCGGCCAGGGTCCTCGGCGGCAAGGCGCGACGTCACTGAAGCGCGCCTCTCTGGCGAAGCCGCCCCCGAAGCCACCTCCGAAAGTGGCGGGTGCGCGAAAAGCGGCTCAGCGGAGCAACAGCCTCCTCGACCTGTGCGACATGGAACGCGAGCAAGAAGCACTCTACAGCCCGCGGCCGAAGGCACCGCTCAACAACACTTTTTCAACTGCTAGTCCTGGCCGAAAGCAATATAATGGCAGCAGCCAAAGTCACCAGCATAATGGATTGAAATCGCCTAAAACTTCCTCAAGCGCATACGCCGGTAGCAAAGATGAACCAGGCTTTCACGACAGCGCTGAAAGCGATGTCGAAAATCATGTCACTCCTCTTTCTCAGAACCAAATCACTACTCGTGAATCTTGCCTCTTTTAATTTTGGATCCTGCAGCTGGGTTTGGGTTTGGTAACGTCTGGGAATTGGCACTTGGCACTTGGGATTTGAGCAATAATCACAGATATAGCACCGAAATGATTTGCCTATTTCTCATCTCCGATCTCCAGTATTTCTCCCCAAGTCTACGAGGTGCTCGTTGCTCGTTGTTGGTGATCTTCTAGCTGGTATTTGGAACTAAGGAAACTGGCACACTGGCACTGGCACTGTCTGCTGTCTGAGTGTAGATGTGCGCCTGATTTGTAACTTCTCTAGTACTAGTAACGCATGTCGGGTCTCCGGGACCTTTATCGAGAAATACCCCGCTGAAGGCTGAAGGCCGCCCTCGCTTTCTCGCTTTGCCGCTTTGCTCTCTGCCCTTGATGCCCGATGCCCAATCGCCCGTCTGGATTTCGGATTTCGGTGACGGAACACGAACACGCCGTAGTGGATCCATGGCATATAGAAGTAACCCACGTGACACGGCTGGTTGTTATGGGCATAGCGAGCGGCCATTGGGACATGGGACATCGGAATAGTAATCGTCTGTTGGAGTAACTTTCCACTTGACTCCTTACATAGGCGATCTTCGCTGCAAGAATGGCGCTAGACTAATTCAAGGATTGCGTTATGGCGTAAGAGTTTCGTAGAGGAATAAAAAACCACGGCCACTCGGGCCTGTGCGCCTGATTAGCTTCTTAGGTTTAGTTTGCGCTGCTTTGCTTTTCTTCTCTACCTGTTCTTCTAATTCCGGCCCCTCGGGGCCTGTCTTAAAAACCAAAAACCCAACTGCGCTTCATAACTAGGACTCCTCCGTGCCGATTACGCACGACATATAGTATACCCTGTTACTTTCTTGCGTAATGAGTAATGTTTTGCTGGTATAAACTGTAAAGCTACAGAGCTACACAGCCGTAAGTAGGCAGGCTGTATTGTAGAATTGTAGATGAGAACGCAATCCCTACGGGTTGAAGTTGCAATTTCGTTAAGTCACGTCACATCTTTGCCGAAAAATCCGTTGTTTATCTTTTGCATAGCTCAGCGTAAAGTTATCTTCAACTCCTTTGAAAGCTTTGTGTGCTGCACTTTGCGCGGTAGCCATGGCTGCGAAAGTGTTCAAGATGGTCTTGGCCGCTTCTTTGGCAGCAGCAGCTCATTCGCTTGCCACCCCTCAGCCACCGCGTACGCCGCCTGCAGCCGAAGCTCCTGCAAAATCACCTTCGGTATTGCAAATTAAACATGAGGCACTCGTAATGTTTGGCCTTACCTTGCCGCTTGAATCCATCTCGTGATTTGGCGAGCTAAGTATTCACAATGAAGAAATTATTTCCTACATATCACACCATCTTGATGCGCTTGTGTGATATGATACCGTGCAGGCTCCGAAATCTATGAACCTTTTCGAGGTTGAGACGAGCAGCGCGTCTGTTTCGTTTGGTCCTCGCAGGACAATGCCCGAATCTACATGGATCCGCAAAAAAGCGTCCGATGGTGGTGCTGGTGCTTCAGTAACAATGGGAAAGTACTACCGCACTGGTAAAGGTGTGAAGCAAAACATGTACGCAGCGCGAGGCTGGTATAAGAAGGCGGCCAAGAAAAAGGCCAAGACGTGCAACCCAGGTGGTACCTTTGCGTACGGTATGTCACTGGTTCGAGGCGAAGGTGGCAAGCGCGACATTGCTGTGGGCGCAACTTATTTGGCGGACGCTGTAGCTTATGGCAACCCGGCGGCGCTCAAATCACTCGGCAAAATTGAGTTCGATTAAGTGTTTTGCTGGCCAAATCTGTGCCGTGATGGTCTTGAGTACTAGATGCCCATGCCCATACTCCACAGAAGGAGCGCGGACCCCCGTGATATTTTATAAAAAGGGACGTCCTTTGAAGAGAACCTGACTGCGATGTGTGTCCTTTTCGCTCGTTTGATTAGTTGAGATATATGAACGCAAACACGTCCCTATCTAGTTCCCGTGTGTACTGTGTACTGATACTAAGATACGCAAGCAACCTATTACCTATAATGCACGGAATGCGAGAATGCGAAGTGAAATGTGCACCGGGCGCGCCTCTCAGATTTACCTAGCCACTCCAGTTTGGCTTTAAGTATTCTCTTATCGGATATCCAAATTTTTGGACTGCGATTAAGCAGACGCACTTGGCTCAGTTGGTTTGGCGTCT
>Ga0307930_1003263_pt1 | contig 12009 bp, 15 predicted proteins | sample OrgLakmetageno46_FD_203161 | JGI IMG/M metagenome (GOLD analysis project Ga0307930, IMG submission 203161) | Saline water microbial communities from Organic Lake, Antarctica - #46 | ecosystem: Environmental > Aquatic > Non-marine Saline and Alkaline > Saline | place: Antarctica: Organic Lake... | reverse complement strand
AAATAAATTTTATAACTTCACATTGCTCTCCTACATTGAATTCATTGTCGTCTTTTATTCATTCTTGCTCTTTACATTATATACGTAGGTACGAGCTGTGCGAGCGGTGTTGGGCGGAAGATGTGCGCGATCGGCCCTCTTTTCCGGAAATTGTACGCCTCGCTGAGAAAAGCGAAGTGTCGCTGCTCGAGCAGTGGGATGAGGTAAGTCAGTGAGAGAAGCACCATGATAATTCACTTCTACAGAGAATGGAATAAAATTAGTTGTGAGGTGTTATGACAGCTCCGGAATTCAATTCTTCCCACATTACTCTATTTTATATCTCTTTTGACCTTCTCGCTTGTTTGTCCCTGCTGAATATTTTATTAGGCCAAAGACGCGTTCCTCGGTCGGAGTGGCGAAGCAGCGGCTGCTTTAGCTGGCGGCGGAGTTGCCAAAGGAAGTGGCAAACAAGACGGCCACAGCAAACCAACCAAGAAGAGCGCTCCAGGTGCAGTGGACTATTCGATTGATTTGATTGATTTATACCTTTGTAGCACATACAAAAAGTGTTCGCCCTTTTTTCCTTTTTTTTTTGTCAATGCGTCCATTTCGAGTGAAGATGGTTCTACTTTCTCTTCGCTGTCTTACTTTTACAAATCCATACTGGTACCCAAACATCAATTTTGGTAGGCTTTTGGCCTCCTCTGATGGAGCAACTCGCCGAAGACCGAGGCCCCGAGGGCTACCTAGACTTGCTCCGCATGTTTGGAGTGTCTTCTTCGCCAACTCTGCCACAACCGCCTCGACACGCGCCGGCCTCCGAGGTATGTAGTACTTAGAACAGACAGATTTAACACTGCACTGCATCCATTTGGAAATAATTTAAAAATCATGTGACAAAGAGAAACTTGGCATTGAAGCTCTTTGCTCCTTTCTTTTTGTCGAGAGCTTCGTTGTCGCTGACGTTTCTTTCCTTTTTTTATTCGAATCCTTCGACTCCTCTCTCGATTATGCCTTCAGGTGGCTCGTCGCTTGAGCCACCTCCGCGATTTGCTTTCAGCCGACCCCTCTCTGCGAGCGCCCCGAATCGCGCTCGGGTGCTTGGACGGCATCGGCTATTTGACCGTTCTGGGCCGACGGTACCTTCGGCATTTGGAAATTGCCGAGCCGCTGACCGAAATTCTGCGCTTGCTCGTGGCCTATTCGGGCAGCGATGCGCTGAAAACTGCACTGGTGGCAGATGGTCGGGTGGTGAGTGGGAAATCAGAAAGGAGTGGAACTGGTGTGATTGACAGTATACGCCTTTTGATCCTTTTATTTTTTACGTTAAGAGCGTCCCCTCGGAAGCCTTTTATGTTTTGTACTGCACTCTGCACCCGTCATCGTTTCTTTTCCCTGTGCACATCAAACACACACCACATGTGCTTTCTCACACTATCAGGTTCGCCTAGTGATGGAAATGGCCACACGTCACAAAGGCTTGAGCGAATTAGTGCTTCGGATTCACTTCCAAACGTACTTGTTGTTGCAAGATTTGCTGTTGCCACATGCAAACACTTCGGCTTCGAACAGCCGTAACGGGAGTAAAGGAGGAGGTGAAGACAACAGTCTCTCAATGGAGCGAGCCAGTGAACGCCGCGCCATCCTAGAACAAGCCAACAAAATCAGCAAATTTGTGACGGTAGACTTGCGAGCGCTGCTGTCGTACCAGAGGTCCAAAGGGTTCGAAGGAGCTTTTGCGCTGGCCGCCGCCGTGCCCAAATTTACGTTCCAAACCACGGATTATGCACACCGGGCCTCAGACGCGCGCGCCCGCGACGAAGCAATTCTAGGAGACGCTGCGGTGCAACATTACCGAAACGAAGACGACGCTGCGCAGAGGCACGAGGGCGCGCGCGAGGCTGCGCACAAAGCCGCAGAACAGTACACCTTAGAGCTGAAAAGAGCGAGGCTGCGTTTCTTTGCGACTTTGACGCGTGGTGCAGGTGTCCTCAAGCTCTTGTGCGCCGCGCCGCCTCGTGCGGCGAAAGCAAGTGTGGAGTCGGCAGAGAGGGGCTTGAGCGGAGCATCATCGTCAGCAGCAGCTGCTGATTACACGCGCGTGCCAGGGTCCGCAGCACAGCTAGGGCGGTGGCGACTGAACTGCTGCCCTGCACTCACCACCAGCAGCAGCGGTGGTGGCGAGAACGCTGAACCCTCATCTGCAACCAAAGGTGGAGCATCAGGAACTGGCACCAAGGAAAAGGCAGGATTCTGGGGTTCTTCCACGCTAGAGCCCGGGCAGTGGACGTCCGATGACGTCAGCAAAGATCGCTTGATCTTCAAACTCGGCGCGGTGGACCTGTGCACCCGGCTGGTGAATTTGGGGTCCCAGGGGCGGTGCCCCACGCTCGTGGTGCAGGCCCTGCAGAGCCTCCGTAACCTGGCGCTCGTGACCCCACCGCCTTTACATGTGCTCCAAGCACGCGCCAAACTTCAACAAGGGTCAACTTCGTCGTCTCCTCAGAAAGCCTTAAAACGCTTGCCAGACAACGGAAATCTCCGAAAAGCCGCCCTGTTAGGCGGCAGTGGCAGCGCTGGCAACTCGTCCTATCACGAGGGAGAAGCTGCAACAGCTTCAGTGACGTGCGTGCAATCGAGCGTGCACGTCGGCAAGAAACGCCAGGACCAGCAACAGGAAGTCGTGGTGTCCGTGCTGCCGTTGCAAGTGCGAGTGGCCGTAGCCGCCCAGGGAGACCTGATGCACAACCTGAGTTTCTTGCTCGAGGCGCACAAGAAACGCGCGCCTAAAGTGGTCGAAGCAGGTCTATCCCTTCTGGTAGCTCTCAGCACCACTACCTCGAATGGTAGTCATTTCAGTAGCGCTTCGCGCAATCGAGCGATCAATAACCCTGCAGCCATGATCTTTGGCGGTGGGTCAGCGAGTGAAGTCGCAGCGAAACATTGCGCCCAATTGATGAACGAGGCTTACATCGCGGCTCCTCGCTTAGCGCTCGCTGCGATTGACTTGTACACTGGCGGCGCGATTGCTGTAGAACAGCGGGCCGCCTTTGAGCCCCAGAGGAGGGATTTGGTCGAATTTCCAGACAAACGCTCCTCGTTATCCACCCAACACAAGCTTCAAGCTGAGACTTCCGGCGAATCTGCCATTTGGCTCTTTCAGGCATTGGGTGGCACCACAATAACGCCGGGCAGTAGCAGTGGTGCTAGCTCTGGGAAAGGCAACAACATCCCAACGAACACTACTGCGGACGCGAGCAATGCGAGTGCCCCTGACCCACAAAAGCAGCGCGAGGTGTCGGTGGGCCCGCCGGAACCAGGATCCTCTCGCATGTGGGCGGAAAACGGCGAAAGCGACTCCGAGTCCGACAAGAAAGCCGCGGCCCTCGGGGCAGTGGCGCAAGCGCTAGCTTTGCTGCGCAACCTGGCCGCGCCGGTAGGGCCGAGCTGGGCGGTGGAAGCGCGGCGTGCTACATTAGTGGACCTCAAGGTGCACGAACGAACGACGGCGGCGCTGCTGGCGTTTCCGCACGAGGCTCAGGTGTGTGTTTATGAGAGAAAGGCGAACTTTCTAAACCGTGAATGCAACTATGATGAAATTGTTATTTGGTTGTTGGTGGCACAAAGCGTAGTGTTTTCATCAAATTATTGTTTCTTGATATTCTTGGCCAGGTCCAAGCCAACGGGTGTGCGGTTCTGAAGTTCTTAACCGACGGCTCCGGCTCGGCAGTGGAGCACCGGCGCGATCTCGTGGCGAGGTGATTGATGATGAAGAATATCTCCCGATTGGCTTAGCTTGCCAAGTTGTTGTCGTGTTTTTCAATCAAAATCCTAAGCTTTTCTTTTTTTTTTGCTTCGAATGAGTTTTCTCATTAAAAAGTTGCGTTCCTACCTTGTGGCGCTCATTCCCGTATCCTCGTCTTCTTTTCCTCCCTGTAACAGTTGCGGCGGGGTCGCCGCTGTCGCCAAGGCCCTCGAACAAGATTTCGTGCCGCCAGGCGCGGCACTCGCTGCTGCTGCTAGCACTGCACAAGGCCGCAGCGCAGGGACTGGCGAGGGTGCTTCTGAGGGTGAAAAGCTGATTCGTGGGGTTCTGGCGGCTGCCGCCGACGCGTCTTCTTCATCTTCTTCTTCGTCCTCTTCGGGTGCTCCTCGTAAAACAGGGTTTGAAGACATGATTCCAATGGCAAAAGCGTCAGCGACGAGGGTCTCAGCACAGGCGGTGAGTAGTTGTTGATGAGTGGATGTCATCACATGTTTTCAGCGAGCAGTGTGGACGACGTTTTAGGAACTTCGCAACTCTTTGTCAAAGAATTACTGTAGTATTTTAATCCCGTTTTTCGATTAATCTATTCAAATATTCGATAAATGTGAAATGTTTCGTAGATGGCGGCCCTCAAAAACATTCACCGCAACGCGAACCGTGAGCGAGCGGCGAAAGAGCTCGCCGAATCGCCGAATTCCATCGCCAACGGCAACGGCCGGGACCATGAGCTCTTGCGCGCCCTTAAACCTGCGGATTATGACGCACTTTTCTTCGACGGCGAAAGCGAAGCTCGCCGGGTGGCGCGCACTTCGGTAATTATACGCTTATATTTACATGTGCCTGGCCCTGTGCTGTGTCTCAACATGTCCGCTTACTTGACACTCTGTACTTCAATTGTTAGTTTGTGCGAAGTCTCTGTTCTCTTGTTCACTCTTTGAACCTTTTTTTTTTCTCCGCTTGGTTTTTTTTTTTGCTGTTGAATACGAATACCAGGTGTCCAAAGTTGTCAAACACGCGATGCACCCGCCGCCACCCAAACCCTTACCCCCTAAGGGTGCTCCACCGCCTCCTCCAGGCATTCCCCAATTGCCGCCTGCTTTCCAGCCCGCAGCGCATGCCTTGAGCTCAGCTATGAACACGGCGAGTGCCACTGCGGCGACTGCAGCCCGCAAGTCGTCTTCACTCTTGTTGCCCGCGGATAGCACGCAAAGAAGAGGCCCTACAACTGCTGCCGAAATGGCAAGCTCTGTGCACCCAGAAAGGGTGAATGGTCGCTTTCGGGTGCCAATTTCTCCAGTGCAAGAATCTACCCCTACCTTAGATGCCGCTTACGCGGCTCAAAATGCGGCAATCGCGGCTCACGATACCACTCTAGCAGCAGCGTCTGCTGGTGTGACAGGAGGCGCAGCAGTGACTCAGGGCATCAACGAGGTGGTGTTCGTAGCAGGTGCCAACGCCGCCCTGAGGGAAGCAGAATTAGCTGCAGAGGCGACCAATCGCACTCTCAACAGCAGCCTCGGTTTACTCAAGCAAATATTTGATTGAACCATACAGCGCTGCAGAGGCCGATGATTCCCTTCGCTCTTTTTCTCTTTAAACCACTGCTTCGAGAGAGCTCAAGACGAGCGTGCAGATATAAGATGGCTAGCTCCCTCACTTCCAAGTAGTCGCAAGCCCGCTTAAAAAATTTTTTTTTGCTTTTACTTCGGAAAACGAAAACCGGATGTCGCAGGCGGCAGGCGTCACCGCAGGTTTTTGGGAGGAGCACGAGTGCGTAGATGCGCAGAGCAAACAGAACACGTGGCCCATTAAGCGGGAAAACCTACGAGGCTGCTGGGTTTTCCTCTAGGAAATTCGCAATTGCCAGATTGCCAGGACGTCCAAGTGTTCTATTGCCACTTGGAGTGTAAGTGGTGAGGCACAAACCCCGCGAAGGAAGGAAGTGGGAACTCAAGAGCCGGAGATTCCCACGATCGCTACATTAGAGCAAGCTAGCAAGCTATCTGAGTTAGACGCTTGGAATTGAATCAAATCCAAGAAACCTGTACAACGTTCCAAAGACAGAGATATACTGTACCTCAGCGGAGTGCGTGAGTTCAGATCTCAGGGCGGCTCTGATTTTTTTGACACCCAAGTCTGGGGTTATCTGTCTCTGCTTACGCTTCCCCTAACACCCATCATCCTTAACTGCTACTAATTCCTGAGTGAATTGCTGACAACTGTGAAATATGCTGACAACTGTGAAAAAACTGCTGATTACACCTACAGCCTCTTGTCACTTGATCTTCTGTAACGTCGAAGTGGGCAAAACCCCGGAAAACTCGGTTCGGTTTCCCGCGGGAAATTCCGCGGAATTCGGAATTCCCGCGGAAAGGGAAATTTTTACCAATCAGACGTGATTTCCGCGACGGGAATTTAGCAGCGCCTTTATGACCACGGCACGGAAATACCGCGGAAAACCCACGGAAATCCCGCGGAATTCCCACGTGAAGTGAAATTTTTAGCCACCGCCACCGCGCGGGAATTCCGCGGAAACGGGAATCTCAGCCCTGCTGGAAACCCGCGGTTATCTTGCAGTCATTAGATTAGAATCGATTAGATAAGATAAAATAAGATTAGATTGGATTGGATTATACTCCCCAATTGCAAAGAAACAACAACAACAAGCATCGCGTTTTGATTTATCTTCCAGAACAAGTCTGACTGGGCTGAGTGTCATTTTGCGTAATGCAATGTCCATCTTTACTTACATGGACCCTGCAGGATCAATTCTCGGGAGGAGGCATAGGTTTCTTCGTTACTGACAAGTGCGGGATAATCCTAATTCCAGGTGTATTCAAGAGGGCAGAGTTCAAACAACGCGAGTGCGGAATAATTTCTGAGGGTGGGGGTGGGCCCATCAGCCATCAACCAACAAACAACCATAATTCCCCCCGGTATGCCGGTTTCTGTTTCTGTATTTAAATTTAGGAGGGGCCCATGAACACACTTTTTTGGTGCTAACGCATTATCGTTCAATCCAGCCGGCCTCGAGAGGGGGGGAGTTAGGCTCGGTGCTTCTTGGCCTTGGCCTCGCTGCTTTTGGATGTAAAGCACTGTGATACCCTTGGTACAGTAGCTCATTATAAGTAAAGAAGTGGTTGTTGTTACTGTAAGTAGTTTCTTCTTATTACAGTAGCACAGAAATTATTTTGCTTTGACCAATGAGAACTTGTCACTGATAAATGAGTACCGCGCCCTATGCACGAATGCACGAATGACATCAAACCGTTACTGTATGGTTGCGGTAAAATGCGAATGCACCACGGGGATTAATTCCACTACGATGGGCCGGTCAGGCCTGCATGTTCGATCTGCACATGCCTTAATTCTACTTAGGTCTTTTCAATCGTATCAGTGCTAGCCGTGTTGGCACCGAGCACATGCTTCACACTTCGACGATCGTTGACCCCAAGGCACTAGCTGTATCACAGCGGCATAAGGTCAGCAGTACCTCGAGCGAAGTCTTGCACAGCTCTACCATCAGATCCAACTCAGGCTTATCGTCTTATTGTGGCAGCATCCGTAGCAATCATGTTCATGTGAGCGATGCTGCGGGTGTTCTTACTCCGGAATCACGGCGTAAGCTTTTGAGTATACCGACCGCGGCACCAACCGCGGCTGTTGTTTGTCAGAGAGGCGACGAGGATAAGGATGCAGACCTCAGCTGTAATTTCGATGACTTTGCTGATAACGACGGGTAAAATCAATGACATTTTAACTTCGCGTTGCAATCCTCAACATTGCTGCTCACCCTTAAAATGTGACATCACACACGGGGGCTTCATTTTTTCTTCCAGGTATTGCCGTTTCCAAAATCCCAATCAAGCAGAGGGGGCGCTAACCTTTGCACGCGGGAGTGGCGAAACCTCAACGCCTCTGACTGGTCCTAGTGGCGATTCAAGCGCACCGGGCGATGGTTACTATATGTACTCGGAGGCAACTGGGGTCGGAACCGAAGTCAAACTGGAGTTACGAGTAAACCACACCTTTTGCAGTCAGGGTGTCACCTTCTGGTGAGGCTGAGATATACTTAGTATACCACAAATTTACGCGGTGTTTTGCTACTCATTATTAGCTTAGCCTTTACAACTCGTTTAGCTTAAAGCCTCACTTCGCCAATTTCGGCAAATTTTGGCAGTGTATTCATCTTCTAACAGACCAGGTATTGTCATCTGCTTGTTTCTTCTTTATTGACATGATCGTGGCCTCTGGATTGGACCCAGGTACCACATGTACGGGTCCGGCATCGGCACTTTGGCTCTTTCTGTCTCGCGCGTTGGCACTGATTACACAAGCGTTTGGTCGAAGGTAACACCTAAAACTTAGCCTCTGTTCCATTGAGTAGCTTCTGTTCCTCGTGATGCGCTCCACCCAATAATTATAAGATTCATTGCATAGCACCTCATGCAGCTTCAATGGCTTGCTTTCTCGTACAAATGTGCTCTTTTCAGACGGGACTTCAAAGCCTCGGATCGAATGCACCTTGGCAATTTGCATCGGTTCAAACAAGGAGCATGACCCTTGCACCTATTTACTATTTTAAATTCACCCACACGCCAGACTCCGATGCAGGTTCAAAGTTAGAAAGTGAATTCATGTGCACCTTCCTACAATTCTAGTTCATTCCCCTGCCTACTTTGAGGAGTCCTTTCCGATCAATTCACTTTCTTCTGAACCCAACTTCTAGTTCTCTCTTTGCTTCGATTTTACAGTACCTTCACTTGATAACGCACACAACGAATCCAGGTGATGTCGCGATCGACGACTTTGCAATTATTGCTTTGCCCTCAGCTCTCCCAACTCCAGTGCCTTCAAGCCCCACCTCAATCCCCACGCCTGCGCCGTATGGGCAACCAACTCATTTGCCAACGCCCATACCCACACTAACCTTGATTCCGACGCCTGCTCCGAGTCTAATATCGACTCCGGTACCCACGCCTTCGCCAACCGTATTCATCTCAATTTTTACAATATTGAGCACTCGCGATGCAGTGATTGGAGCCGCCACCTTCGTCGCTATTATACTGGTTAGCAACCACGATCATTTCATGACCACCGTTCCTTTCTTATGTCATGCTGTTTCCATTACAATAATATAATTTTACGAGAAAGAAAATGACAGGGGTTGCGTTTTATAACCACGTGCCAATGTCACTTGTTGATATCTCTTGTGGAATGCAGTTTGCGTTAACTCTGGCCGCGGTGCGTCGAGGTGCATGTGCGAGCAAACGCGACTTCGATGACTTAGAGGCCGAAAAATCACGCCGCGAAAAGGAACGCGCGTAAGTGAACCGAACTTAAAATAATTAAAAACCAAACTGATGACACCTATTTGAATATGATGGCACATCCCTATTTGATCACCGCCATCGCACTGCCTTCAATGGCTTTCTTTATCTGCAGGATTGAGAAGAAGAAATCAGGCAAAATTGTGGACAAACAAAGAGCTAAAGAAAAAATCGAGCAAGTCGAAGACCTGGCATTCTACCGTGCACAGGTTTGTATCAATTGTTTGTTTCAAGTGGTAGAGTACACGCAGTCAATGACGTCAACACTTTCACACTGCTTACGTCATATTTCTTGTTCTTGACTTCTTGTCTCAGGCCCTCGAGGCGCGTCACAATAAACACGCAGCGCGCAAAGCTGCACGAAAAGCTGGGAACTCGCAGTTCAACAGCCCTGCTGCCCAGACTCGTCGCACGATTACTGGTCGCATTAATAGTGGAGATGATGATGGCGATCATGACGATGATGATGGTGGCGATGATGATGATGATGGTGATGATGTCGATGATAATCGCAACACGTCGAGAGGTCGTGCTATAGTGCAGCGCGCCAGTAAAGGCCTAAGCAAAGGTTTGAATGAAGCTGGTAAAGCCGCAAGATCAATGGCCGAACGTAGCTTCAGTCTCGGGCGATCAACTTCTCGCGGCCGCACTGAGAATACTTTAGATGATGTAGGCATCCCCGCGAATGAAACATCTAATCAACAAAGCAAGAGCAAGCCACTGACAGAGCACTTGCATCAGAAGCCGATTCACAAGCGGAGCGACTTGATAGAATTGAAGAAATTTTTGGCATCCGGAGCTTTAGAAAAATTGGCACCTCAGTTTGCTTCAGCTGGGCTCTTAAAGAAGAAACAATTATTAGCACTTAACCATGTGGTAAGTGGTGTAAGTTTGGTTTTGGTCACATTTTGTCGAGCAGCAGTTCTTTACCCATCACCTCTCATTTGGTTTCGTTTCTTTTTTTCGTTGAATGGTTGTTCTCTACTGCTGTAGTGCCATATTTGCTTGAGCATGCTAGCTTTTCTTATGGGTGTGTAATTTTGTTTCAATCTATCCTAATCGTTGATTTCCGTATCCACAAGAGTCAAGCATTGAACTCGGTTGGTCTCAAGGACTCTGATCGTCGCCGGTTCTTAGAGTTTGTTGCTGCCGCGCGGCTTGAAGAAAATCGCCAAGTAGAAGACACATTCACAATCGACGCACTTGGCTTTACGCTATCTCTAGCCCCGACGCCACCTCCGAAATCGAAGATTAGACCAATCAGTTCAGTTAGCAGCCGGGGCCGTGTAAGCAGTAGAGATTCTTTTGATGAGTCACTAACAGACCATAACTTGCCAAGTGTGCACACTCCGATTCAGCTTCGCAAAATAGCAGAGCAAGAACGCAGGGTACAACGGCAACGACTCGGAACGGTGGCTTCCGAAGCTCGCACACAGGACAGGCGCAATATTCCGGCTCTGCCACCACCATCATCTGCTTCAGCACCTCGATTCGATCCCCTAAGCTTCCACCAGAATCTTCTTGCGCAGCAGCAGCTCAACTCACCCCAAAAGCAGCAGCAGCAGCAGCAATCCAACTATGGCGACCGCAGTCGTGGCAATGAAACCTTGTCCAAGGGCATTGAATATCTTACTTTCAATTACAACGATATTCAGCAGCGACGAACCAATTACGGTGACGATAGTCGTGGCAATGAGACTTTGTCGAAAGGTGGTACTCCTCTCGAATTCAGCAGGAACAAGCACCAGCAACGAACCAAAAGTGGCGACCAGAGTCGTGGCAACGAGACTTTGCCCAAGGGCAATGGATCTCTTGGCTTTAGTGGGAAGCTTCGACAGGGAGGAGCGCACACAATGAACTCTGTCTCAAGATCTAAGGGCAATGCTTCTCTCGGATTCAGTGGGCAACTCGGTCAGGGAGGTGCTCATACACCCAATTCCTTATCAAGATCCATGAGGTTGTCCGTGAAGCTAGATGACTTTTCTGCAGAGGAAGTTCAAGATTGTTTTGCTGAGGAAGGACTTGAGACACTCCTAGGACCATCCGAGTCTGTGGCTCCAGATTCTCTTCGAAAGGATGATTCATCCATTGGCGACACAAGTACGTCGGCTTTGAAAGGATTTGGAGTGCCGTTGCGAGGAGCCCCTCCTCCACCTGCGCCTTTGCCGAGTCGTTTGGCTGATCGCATGAAGGAGCAAGTGAAACGAACGGGAGAGCAGGCAAACAAGCTTGAGCAAGCACGCCATTCGATGGATCGCTGGAAACCGATTCAAGCTCAGGCCACTACTAGTACTGCTAGAGGAGCATCACTGTCTTCGCCTCGAGTTTATGCGCTTCACGAACACAGTGCAAGGTTGAAGCCAGGCACGGTGCCAACATTGAAGATGCAAGTGATGCGAGGCCAGGAAAGTAGCACGTCAAAGGCTTCCGAGACTTCTCGAAGCATGATGGACGACTTTTCGGATTTCGTGGGTTTTCGATTATAGAATTTAGTGCATCTCACAATTGCTTCTCAATGTTCTTAGGTATTTGTTCTATATTGCAGTGCGATTTATACACAGAGCGCTTAGTTCCGTTCTTCCTTTCCGTGCTGTTCGTTGTTGTTTGTTTGCCGTAAGGGTGTAAAAATTAATTTAATTTTACATCGCACTGCCAATCCCAATGTCCGTGAATGGAAATGGAGCCAGCAACAGGAATCTACGGGCCCCAAAGGGACGTAATTAAAACCCTCCTGATAGAGATAACCGAGAAGCGTGCTACTTTGGACCGCAACTATCACTTCCACGGCCACTCGGGTATGTGCGCCTGATTAGCTCCTTAGGTTCAGTTCATGCGCTGCTTTGCTTTTTATCTCTACCTGTTAGCCTTCTAAGTCCGGCCCCTCGGAGCCTGTCTCATAAGTAAAAGAAAAGCAGCTCGAACTAAGGCGCT
>Ga0307930_1003262_pt1 | contig 12011 bp, 10 predicted proteins | sample OrgLakmetageno46_FD_203161 | JGI IMG/M metagenome (GOLD analysis project Ga0307930, IMG submission 203161) | Saline water microbial communities from Organic Lake, Antarctica - #46 | ecosystem: Environmental > Aquatic > Non-marine Saline and Alkaline > Saline | place: Antarctica: Organic Lake... | reverse complement strand
GGGGCCCAAGCAAATTAGGGTTCTCACTAATAATTCATGCGCCCGTCTTCGCAAGTTGATGCCTTAACTGGCCTTCTGGAGCGAATTTGCTAGCGCACATGCAGCTCAAGAGTATTATTTATGCGCCTCTGTGGCTGCTGTGTACTTATCTTTCGGGAGAGTATTAACTAGACTGGACCCTCCTTGGCTCCTTGGGGCTTTGGGCTGAAAGCTACGCTGCCCTTCCATCAAACCACACGTGGCGCCGCCTCTCCCGAATCCGAAGGAGAAGCAGTATTCAGGCGGTGCTGTCGGTTTCCTGTTAATTGACCTAGTTCGTTGAACTTCCCCGGTGGCCTGCATTTCTTGTACTTAGTTCGGTTGGGTTCCAAAGGGTGGGGTTGTTGTACTGACGTGCAGTACCACCTAGCTAGCTAGCTAGCTCCGGAGTACTTGCGTACTTGAAACGGGACTGTACCGGGACCCCGGACTACAGATACAGATAGTAGTACCCGATCCAGGATGGTATACGTAAGTATGCACAGGTTTCACCAAGCAAGGGTATCTTCACGGTCGATTCCCTCCTGAGAAGGTGTGAAATCCGTGGAATGTTCGAGAACCTTTTGATACCCTCTGTGGGGCTCTGTACCAAACAAAGGTTCGCGAAGGTTCGACGGGGTTTGTGCAGTGGTGCAGTGGTGACGAATGCTATGCTGCCCTTCAACCAATCGAGTGTGACGCCGCCACTCCCAAGGAGTGGCACCGCTGCGGGTAATGCTGCTGGTGACTTGCTACATGTCCTAGTTCGTGGCACTATTTCGGCGACCCCTGTTGGCTCCATGCGCATGATGTCAGCTGGCCTCATGGTAGAGGTCCTCGTAGAACAGGGGCTCGCTCTGCATCAAGCCAAACGGTGAGTTGAATGCAGCGCTGCATAATGCACCCCATATATATGCGCATATATATGCATCGTTTAGCCTCTACGCTTCCTGTGTCCTGGCGATGTATCTGTCGCTTTCCAATTATTTGCGGCTTTGTCTGATGCCACGGGCGGAAAACTGCCATTTCGTTTGACGACATCAACGAGAGTAATCGAAACAAACAAAGCCGAAGTCACGCAGAGTTAGGGGGCATACTAGTTTCTTTTCATTTCAATAGTATAAGTATGAGATGTAAATACGCGCCTGATGCTTACTTGGTGAGTCGCTGTGCGACTAAAGATCCATATTGTTTTTTGTGTGTGTTGCACCACTTGTCCTCCCAGGCTCTTTTCGCAGATCCGCAAGGGCGCGCCCCTGCATGAAGAGTGGCACGAAGCCTTTGCTTGCGGCCGTTTTCATCAGCGACAGGGGCGCGCTACACTAACAACGCCACTTACTGGCCAGCACGCATACATGTTCGCTCAGCACCGTTTGAATGCGGACGTGGTCCGTGGGGAGCCAGGTTATCCAGCACCCAAGAGCAGCCCGAACGATAACGCCGATCCAGATCTGAAATCTGCCAGTCATGGCCTTGCACAAATTTCTTCGAAACCGCACAAACGGTATCGTGACGATGACGAAGGTGACGATGAAGACTCAAACGAAGATAGCAAAAGTGATCCTGCCTTTGCGCTTTTGATGCTGGGGGCGGCCTCTAGCGAAGCAGCGCTTTTGATGCTGGGGGCGGCCTCTAGCGAAGCAGCGCTTCCGGTGCCGGCCAAAAATAGTAAGCGTCGCCGTGAAGGCCAAGGAGCTGGATCAAAGCGCGGCAGTAGCCATGCGAGCCTTTCGGTCACGCAAGCAGAGCTTCAGGCGCAAATTCAAAGGCAGTTGCAGCAGCAACAAATCCATCTTCAAGCGCACATGCAGCAGGAGCTTCAACGAGTGCAAGAGCACATGCAGATCGAATTCCAGCAACACATCCAGCGCATCACAGGCTTGACAAGCGGACAAGGTTTTCCTGGCGCTGGTGGAGGTCTCTCGCCCTTTCTGCCGCTCTATGGGCAAGCTATGGTTCAGGCAACATCGCCAGGCACGGTTTCCAACTTCCACAATCCTACTTCAAGTGTTGCACCTTTTACGTCTGTAAATGAGCAGTCTATCAGCGACACAGGTCACAGCGGCTTGGATTTTATCAGTAGATCTGCGAACAGAGATACTCAAAGCCTATCTAGTGCTGAATTGCACAGAGTGAAGAGCAGTGCTGTAGCCACGGCAGCGGCAGCAGCGGCAATGGCTGGAGCAACAGATATGACGCAACCAGCAGCTTTGGCGACGTTGCTTACAGGTAAACTCATGAGTGCAGATGGGGACAACAGTTCAAGCAACTTATCCTTACCACTAGTGCAGGCATTAGCCGGTGAGGCGCCCCCTGACTGGACTGCCACTCTTGCCCTGGCTGCACTCGCTAAACAAAACACGGCAACAGAGCTCCATCTTGGGCCTCTTGCGTCGAATCCGCCGGAATCACCTTAGGTGGTATAATTCATTACGACAAAAACAAGCAAGCAAGCTATCCAAGCACAAGGGCATTGAAGCTGCCGCGTCCTTTTCTACTCACAACTGCAAACACAAAGAGAATAACTTCGAGTAGTTACAAAGAAAGGGTAAGGGTTTCTGCTGTAAAGTCCAACCGGATCTGCGTTTTCTCAATTTGAGACAAACAACTACTTTCCCTTCGGACTTCGGGATGTACATATCGACCACCGTTTTTTTAATTTTAATTTCAATCGAAATAAATACGAAATATACTTCATATAAATTGAAAACTGAAAGATAAAAAGGGAGTTCTGAATCACATGGTTCGCGCTTCAAATATTTCCGGGTTGCGGGTTGGATATATAAACAGAAAAGGGAAGTATATCTATTTCTGATTTCTTTAAAGTCGCACGGCACTCAATCCCGGCGACTTGTTCGTTGTTCAAAGGAAAAAGGAAAGGCGCCAGTTGGAGCCTTAATTGGCCTTCTGGTAGTTCTGGAGCGGATTTGCTAGCGTATATCCAGCTCAAGTGCATTCTCGATGTGCCTCTGTGGCTGCTGTGTATTCGCCTCTCTATGAGTTATGGGGAGTATTAACTAGACAAGACTAGTGCAGCGATCACCCGAAATCGCGGAGGTCATTTAACCTGCGTTCTCTGGAATGCAGTGCTTAGTGCTGACCTAATATGAAGTCGAACTCCGATGGTTTAAATTTCCCTGCTTGATAATCCCTGTACTTAGGGGCCAGGGAAGGTTAGCAATAGCACTGGCAAATCGCGATTGGGGATGCTGCCATTAGCCCCAGCCGATAAGTGATCTATTCCATGCAAGAGCGTCTTCGAATTGTGCGTCAGTCACCGCCACCATCGCAATCCCAATGGGACGCATCACAGCAGTGATCTTCTTCTACCGTAACGGATTTTTGTGCTCTTGATCGCAGAACTTTTCGGGTGTGAACGACCCAGAACACAAATAATTTCCGACACAGCTGCTCCTCTGTGCAGAGGTACTTCAACAGGGCTGAGCTTCTACACGAAGAGAAGATGCTGGCATGTGCGTCGACACGTCTATCACCGCCGAAGCCTGCGCGCGATGGAGTTAAAGCGCCCGGTGATTTGTTGCACTTTCTTGTACGCGCAGCTATTCAAGCGACGCCTCCTGGTTCCATGCGTATGATGTCGGCCGGCCTCATGGTCGAGCTGCTCGTGGAGCAGGGCCTAGCACAGCATCAGGCAAAAAGGTGGGCCAATCATGGGTATTTACATAAGTTTATATGTTGCCTGTGTTATTGGTGTGATATCTCTTTAAACGCTGTCGCCGTTGATTTGCTCAAATCGCCCTCTATTCTTCATTAGTTTCTTCGCATGATCCTGCATCTGCTGAGAAACGAACACAACTCTCTTGTCATTATCTGCAGAACATTGAACACACCATTTGATATTTGCGTGTATCATATCCTTGGAGTGCATTTATATTGTGATGTTCCTTACAAGTTGCTACGCTCTTATAGAAATCATTCATCAGTACGCTTATTTGTCTTTTCGCCCCCTCCCAAGTCTTATAGAAGGAGAAAGAACATTGCTCTGCACAAACCTCTGCAATTACTTTGCTCTTTAAGCCTACCCTTCTTCGTCTTTTTGATATATATATACGTATTCTTAAATCTCGATTGCTTTGTCTTTAATGAATGCATTCGGTTCAGGCTATTTTCGCAGATTCGGAAGAGGGCGCCCTTGCATGACGAGTGGCATGAGGCCTTTGCCACAGGCCGTTTTCATCAGAGGCAGGGGCGCGCTACACTGGAGGCGGCGGCGCCGCTACCATCAGGCCTTCGCAAGATTGCTACGTTACCGCTTGGAGCTGAGCAGCAAAGCCTGCCGTCAAATCTGAGTGGCAGCAAGCGGTACCGCAACAGCAGTGGCGGGGAGAAAAGGAGGGCAGCTGACTCGTCTTCGAGCGAGGACGGTAGCGCCGACGTTCCACCTGAAGAACGAAGCACGAGCGACACCGCGTTTGCGCTGCTGGAGCTATGCGGAACTTCTGGTGGCTTACCTCCAGCTAAACCTCCGAAAACTAGTAGCCATTCTCGCCGGCGCGTCGAGAAAGATAGCGGTGGTGGAGAGCCTGCTCCTAGGGCTGAGTCGGCAGCAGCGCTGCCGCCGCCGTCGGCCGACAGGCCGTTGAGAAGCGAGGTGGAGCAGCAGCTGTGGCAGGAGCAACTTCAGCTGCAAGCGAACGTGCAGGAGCACTTGCTGCAAATGCAGCACCAAATGCAAATGCTGCAATCGGTGGGCTTGAACTCCGGAAATTCGCCTGCTTGGCCTACTGCAGCAGCTCACCAACACCCAGAGGAGTTTGGCTACCACGCAGGCTACTTGCCGCAAAACAATAACTTTGCTCCATACACAGACTCAGCAGCTAACGAGATGTAACCAAGAAAATGAAATAAACAACGAATGGCGAATGCAAAATTCATCAACTAGATATAAAGCTGCGCATGGGCATCGGCATCGACATCAACATTGTGCCAACCCTTTGGTTCTGTATTGTTCCTGCATATACTATATCGCACCAGCCCTCCCAATTTCTTATTTATCGGCAGCAGGCAAAACACGGATGCCTAAATAGCAAATCCGCCATGTCTTTCATATTTTGATAGTTGGCAATTCACTAATCCCTTGCCGATTGGACAAGGCCATTTCTAAAAATTACTAGTACTAGACAGCACACTACAGTGGGGATATGGGACGTGCGTAAGATCACATAGACACCCGGGGGATCGAACAAGGCAATAAATTATTGATGCTGTAAGCTGTAAGAGGACACTGAAGAAATCATAACCATCTCCTGAATTGCGATTTGAATTAAAAAATACTAGTACTTAGTATCGAAAATGCTGCTGTTGCTGTAATTAATTGTCTACCTCTCCTACTTCATTTGCTTTCATGTTTACTTCAGCGCAGAGACAGAGGGCATTCAAAAGCACATGTTTTTAATCCAATGGCCTGCCTAGCTGCTGCATTAGACCAAAAATCAAAGGAAATTGCGCAATCCTGGTGCTAAATATATCGCATATAACTCAAACCTCGAAAGTGCTCTAGTCAGCGCTAGTTCCACGGAATCACATGGAGTACGCCTGACAGAGCGAATGCACACATCACGGTGGTATTGAGGACGCAATGCACGAAAAATAAAGGGAAAAATAGCTAAAGGTACGGAACATACAGCAAGAAACATCCTCGCAAATATGACACGCCCTTCCATAGTATCAGGCTCGAGCGAACCTCAATGCGCTTGCACTGCCAGCAGAGCGTGCCAGGCCTCGGGTCGCCGCCACTGGCAAGGTCTTGCACCAGGGCAGCGGGGCGGCCGCAGACTTCTCCCGAGGTGGCTGAGTACAGGGTGCCTGTGCAGCGGGCACTTTCGCTGACCTGGAAGTATGTCGGAAGAGACGAGAATTGGTTTTTAAGGCACACGCATAATGACATGTGTGAATGAGTCAACGTGGGAATTCGTAGCAGCTTCAAACGAACAGAGTCGGTAAAGGAAAGCCCAGTGACATATTGGGCTCAACCAGTCTTTTTTTTTTGCTCAGCACACGCCTTACCAAGGCGGCTTTCAAGATCATGTGCAGGCGTTTCGCAGAAGGCTTTTGCCTCGAGGCCTCTTGCCCCACGGCTGCCATTGCAGCAGCGGCTTCATCTCCCGGCGCAACAGCAGCACGGTCGCTTCTGCTGCTGCTGCCGCTGATATTGCTTCCAGCCTCGCTGTCGTCAGCATCACTGCGTGCGTCGTCGCCTGTTCGGAAGGAATAAATAAATAGAAGCAAAGCAAACCAAAAAACATTTAGTCGGTGAAAATGCCAGCGAGGCAATTAGTGACCATATGATTTGCGTTTACACAAGATTGAATAATGCGTGCATTCTGTGCATGCGAGCTACACGTAAGACTGCAAACTCTATTCATGCTCGTGGGATTTGCGAAGTAAGAGAGGAGGTTAAACAGCTAAAAGTATTGCTTTTACCTAGACCAGGCAGGAGATGTGCACGCAAAGCACGCCGGCGCAGGCGCTGTTCCTTGGTCAGCTGCTTCTTGTCTTTCACGCCATCCAAGAAACGCAACTCCGCCTCCAGTTCCGGCCTTGGCTTGGAATAATCCATCTCTGTCATTGCCCCCGCCGCGCCTACAGCTGCAGTCGACGAAGACGGTGCTGGAGACCCACCGCCGCCCGCGCCCAGTAATCCACCCAGCCAACCGCGGAGCCCACCACCACCACTGCCGCCGCCGCCACTGCCACTGCCGTCGTCATTGCTACTCGAGTCGGCACGGCGCAGTGGGGTTGGCTGAGCATGCTCCTGAGGAGGAGCCTGCCGTGGAGGCAAAGGGGGCGGAGACGCCGGACTCGTAGGAGCGATGGAGCTACCTACGTGGCTTGACTGCCCCACGTCAATCGCCAAGGACATGGCACCCCCAACCCCACCACCACCACTAGTAGTAGTAGCAGCAGCCGTGTCCACATCTGCTGCCTCGGAAGCTTCGAGCCCCGTGACCGCTTCCATGTACTTGCAACTCCAGCACAGCGGTAGCGGAGGGCCCGCTTTGCCTGACGCTGACGCCACCGCCTGAATTCACGAGGAAAAAAAGAAAAGAAAAGGCATGAGCATTCAAATCTACGCACGCGCAAGCAGACCATGATTAGACAGCACAAGTAAGCGATAATATTTGTTTTCGTCCCCAAAATTGGTATACGAGGAAAAAGTTGAAGAGAGCGATAGAAAAATCGCAGAGAAAATCAAACAAGCGCAATTGCTCCATTCATGAAAAGACTTCTAAACCTGAGCCGCCACGGCCGCAGCGAGCTCTTCGTCTCCACCGGGCCCAACAGCCGCGGGTCGCCCGCAAGGCTCGCCTCGATTAGCGCCAAACAGCACGCAGCGGCAAGGCACAAACGCGCTAACCTGAAGAAGGCAGGACATATTAGGTATTACATTACCCCAAAAGAAGGAGTTGAAGAGCGCGCAACACGTTGGGCATCCATCTTTAAAGGAAAACTACGTCGTTGGTCAAAGACAGATAGTACCTCCCACTTTGTCAATTTTCTCGATTACGTTTCTCTCCATTCACCGCCCCATCAGTACCTGCGCTGCCTCACGCACAGCAGCTAGCGCAATTCGCTGGGCTTCTTCGGACGATTCTGACGCGTGCGCAGATGCAGCAGCTGCTGCCCTCTCCGCTGCGGCTGAGACTGCCTGCGCACCCTTTCGGATTGCATCAGTGGCTGCCTGCCGGTTCCGCTCGAGAGACGACGCAGGCTGCTGCTGCTGCTGCTGCTGCTGCTGTTGTTGTTGGTGGTGCTGCTGTTGGTGGTGCTGCTGCTGCGGTGGGTGTGGATTCGCAGGCGCTAGTGGTGGTGGTGGTGCAGCAGTTCTCGCTGGTTGCGATGACGCTGGCGGGATGGAGGTGGAGAGTGGTACAGGGGTGGGCGTAGAAGCATAAGATGGAGGAGGCGGAGGCCGAGCAGCTGCAGCAGTGGCAGTGGCAGGAGTGGCACTAGGCGGGCGGTTCAGCTGGTATGCCGCTTGAGGCTCAGCAAGTAGTGAGCTTTGAACAGTGCTAGCTATTGGCAGCGAACCCGCTGTGGCTGCGCGGTAATCCCTCTCAGGACTAGGAGGCACCATCGGTGAAAAAGGGTTGGTCGAGCCAGCTGGCGTGGCGGTGGCGGACGAGGACGTTTGTGTTGGAGGTGTTGGAGAGGGTGGCGGCGGGTCCGAGAATAGGTAGTCTGTGGCTCGTTCCACGTTGTTGTCAAAGCGCCTATGCAGGGAAACGTGGTCGACAAAGTTATGAAATTAAGACGAAGTAATGAGCAAAGAGGTAAACGGAAGCGTTTTCTAATGGCAGGATCGCTCATGGCATAGTGGGTTGCGCAAATCGTACCGAAGTGCATCGTACGCTTTCTCCGACGTAAATCCCATATCCATCATTTGCGACAGAGCAGCCGTGTCTACCTCAAATGCGCCCAACTCTGCTGGTGGCTCAGCTGCTGCCGCAGCCGTCGAAGCAGCCACTGATGGAACTGAATGCGCTCGTAGGGTGCGCTGAATTTCAGCTGCACGGTTGGTGTATTCTGTAATATGCGACAAAACCTGCCGCCGCATGTCATCACCGCCAAGCCTGCTTGCTGCGATCAATCCTTCAGCGGCGCTCTAAGGAAGCATTACATAGTGGCAGCAAACAAGAATCAGCAATACAGCAAAACAAGTTGCTGACCGAGAATCTTGGGTACGTGCGTAATTATCGGCTACCTCGGACAGCATTCAGGCTCCATGACACAACACTCTGTTCTAAGCTAGTAGACAATTCGCACATTTGACGTAAGAGAAGGAAATTCAAGGGTAGAGGAGCAAAGAAATACCTCGTAGCATCGCGCGGCTTCCACTAAGTTTCCAGCCCTATCAAACTCTACGGCTTTGTGTGCAAGCTGCGTAGCCTCTGCAATGCCTCGACTCATTTGTAATTGCTTCGCCGCGCCTTCTAACAAACAAAAAGTTGAGGAAGGCAATTAGTACGCCACCCAGCTCCTTAGATAGGAACGAGCAGTTGGGAGTTGTGAGCAGTGTGAAACAAAAAGCAAGAAATAATACACAAAGAACAAACTACAGGGTAGTTCAGACCAAAAGTGGAACTTTCGGAGAAGCGTGATTGTAAAATCAAGGGTACAAGTTCAGGTGCCCGCGCGATGCGCGGCTTCGGAGCAATGTGTTTGCTGCGGAGAAGTAGGCGCGTGTTCTTAGCACCTCAGTGCGCGGCCTTGAGATGCCCGTGGGTGATTGCCCTTCTTGTGCCCGTGGTGCGTGTCCCTCCTTGTGCCCGTCGTCCGCCTTGTGTCTTTGTTTACCGCACATGTACAGCAAATCTGTACTACAGTACAGTACTGTAGGTACATAAAAAACGACGACCACGAACCACCAAATTCCATTTAATATAAAGGATGTACGTACCCATGTAATTAAAATTGTTCTGCGTCCTGTTTACTGTAAATAATATGCATGGGTTCAAAGAGGCGGAGTGAACGCACAAGCATCCGTTAGTGAGATAAGAGGGCCGTGGGTCGGGCCTCAATCAGAGATATATGACAAAGCCAATAATAGCGAGCTGGATATCGATAAGCGCACACGCCGCACACGTGGCACACGCGCAAATTTTGGTCTTTGGTCTTTATAATTTTCAAGAACGGGCTATTGGCTCTTTCGCGGCCATGCGGGTGCCTTACCTTCGAGTATTTGTGGAGCTGAATCTTGTGCATCGGCTAATTCTACCCCGTAAGCCCTTCAGCCCTAAGGCCTAGTCTAGTCTAGTTAATACCCCTCCAAAAACAAAGAAAGGCAAGTACAAGTACACAGCAGCCACAGAACCACATAAAGAACACACTTGAGCTGCATATGCGCAAGCAAAGCCCTAAAGCCCTAATGCTAGAGCCCTAAAATACCATATCTATAATTGTCTACCTATGTGCAGGCCACGTGTAGGCGTGTAGGTGTTGGTCTCAATGAGCCCTACTAGTTCAAGAGCATTTTTTGATGTGCCTTTATAGCTGCTGCGTACTTGCCTTTCTTTGTCTAGGGCGGGCATTAACCAAACTAGACTGCATAAGCAGCAAGAAGCAAACATCACAAAGTAAATCACGAAGCCGAGCCGCGTACTAAGCGGGCTAATTGTCACCCCGCGTAAATTTATTTCACTACATATCCATCATTCGAGCTTCAAACACCGTGCCACATGCGTGTTGTCGAGATTCTAGAATGTTTTGCGCCTCGGTATTTGAATGGCAGGCACCGGCGCTGGCAGTACCAAGGGCGGCAAATCCTTTGGAAGTTGCTCAGCAACTAAAGCTGTGACGTCATATCGAGAACCACTCGTTTTGACTGACGAACCACAGTTTCCAGATGAGAGCGAGATATGGCCTTTCACCGGAGTAGGCGGGCCCTGGCTGAAAATGTCCAACACAGAGCGATGTGTAGAAGCAGCTCGAGAACTGTTGGCGCTGCAGTTGGCCATTTCGGCAGAATTTCTGTGCGCATTCTCCGCAACGCGCCGATCAAGATTTGGTAATGGTAAGTCGAGAGGCGCCAGTGATGTTTCTTCCTCGTGGAGAGGTCCGAAGATGTCTGAGATCAAAGGTCTGCGAAATTGTGATCGAGGAGTGTCCGCTGCTGCTGCTGCATTTCCGGAAGAGTTGTCCTTGGTCCTATTCAAGCCCTTTGTGCTATCGTCATCACTACTGCCTACATAACGCTTTAGGCCGCTGCTAAAGCCCTTACTGTCTCCTCCATTACTTTGGTGGCTATAGGAAGAATGTGGTGATGATTCGTTGACAGGCGCTTCCATGGGCGTTCCTACCAAAGGCATTGTCTCAAACAAGCTTTGCCGGCGCTTCAAAGGCGATTGCGTAGGACTTAAAACAGCACCCGGGCACGGCACAGGGGTTTCATTGAGAGGGCCTGTGTTGGCAGCATGTGCACGGCGCCGGTTCATAGCAATTTCTCGAGCAGCAGCAGCTAAGTCTTGCCCTTGAGTGCTCTGATTTATGCTGTTCCACGTCTTAAAAGTGTGATCGTAGCCGCTAACGTAAGAACTACGCCCAATGGACTTGTAATCGATTACGACCCCGCTATTTCTGTTGATGCTACTTCCGCCAGCACTACTACGTACGGCCCGAACACTTTTTTGGTTGGCAGAAGCAGCGGCAGCGGCAGCAGCTACTGCGGTGGGTTGTGCAGCAAGATCTGCCCAGCGCCCGAGAGCAGACTGATCAGCGCGTCGCACCATCCGCTCGGCCCTAACTGTTAAACCTTGCCGCTGGTGCATCACTTGCGGCACTTTCAGTTGTTCCGCTGATTTTGTCGGTGTTTTTGCTCTCGCTCCTGGGACTTGAGGAACAGGCGAGTGAATAGGTGTTGGAGAAGAATGCCCTATCAAGGGAGAAGAGGAACCTGCTGTGGCGTAGTCATGCGCAGATTTGTCGGCGGCACCTCCAGCTGTTGCCGATACAACACCTGGTCGAGGGCTCGTAGTGTTTGAAGCCGGCGTAGGTGACTTGCCTAAAGTCTGATATAGCGGTCGTTGCCCCTTCTCTGGATGTTGTGGTTGCTGCTGCTGCTGCTGCTGCTGCTGCTGCTGCTGTTGCTGTTGCTGCTGCAGTTGTCGCTGTTGCTGCTGCTTATTTTGAAGCTCTTTTAGTGCATGCTGAGGTCGCTGTGGGTCTGTATTGTTGGCCCGCCCATTTGCACGTTTCATCACATTTGCGGAATCAACTCGATCCAAAGAAGGCGAGGGCATTGCTAACTTTGTGCCTAAATCATCTGAGCTATCCCCGTGATCGGAGGTAAGAAGCGCTTGCTTCGCACTTCCAGTCCCAACTCCTGCGCTTATTCCGTGCGAAATGGTGCAAGGAGGTGCCGATCATACCTGATGGAGTTAAGGTGATAACTACTCCGGCCACTTCTCAAACTCTTTCAGAAATGGCCATTTCTATAGCTCAAAAGGGAGCTGGCTTCGAAAGCACTTTTAGAA
>Ga0307930_1003261_pt1 | contig 12012 bp, 10 predicted proteins | sample OrgLakmetageno46_FD_203161 | JGI IMG/M metagenome (GOLD analysis project Ga0307930, IMG submission 203161) | Saline water microbial communities from Organic Lake, Antarctica - #46 | ecosystem: Environmental > Aquatic > Non-marine Saline and Alkaline > Saline | place: Antarctica: Organic Lake... | reverse complement strand
GCTTGGTAGCAGCAGCTCAAGTAGTGATGAGAAATCTAAGGGGAGTGGTGATGTTAGCAGTAGTGCAAGCGGAACAGGAAAGATGGAGGAAGGTATTAGAGTAGGAGGGCCTCTTCGAATGCTACAGAGGAGGTTGAAGCAGAAACTCTCAGACGCGGGCGCCTCTGCTGCCGATACTTTAGGCCAGGTAGAACCATTGTTGCCTCTGGAAGAGCTCGTACTCTATGTGGGGGGTGTAGATGGGCTCGTCTTGAAACAACCTTGCTCGCTTTCTTCGTCTTCTTCTCACTCAATCTTTCTCAAAGGTCCCTTCATTTACTTGAATGTTCAGCAATGCCTTCGTCGGTCCTTCTAACCTCAGCTTCCTTCCATGTCAGGCGGCTTCGGGCGACGACGTCCTCGCTCGCGTGGGCGTAGAGTCCCTCGCCCCAGAGGGGGGGTCCTACAGCTGGGAGTTGCCGATGCAACGGCTGGGAAAACTCTTTGTGGCAGAAATGGCGGTAAGATTTTTCGCAGAAACGAGATAGGGGAAAGACAATGCGTCCTTCTTGTTTTGTGTGTGAGCACAGACATGTGAAGGAAAATACCCTGTCAAAAATGGACATGACGTGTTTTTTTTTTCAACTCTTCAGTTGCCCGTATGTCACCACTTTCCATGGCCTTAGTTCTCATTCTTAAGGATAACATGAATGCGCACCGGTTTGTTTTATGCTTCGTGCCATGAAAAAAAACAGGTAGCCTTGGTAGGGTTAAGTATTGCTCAGACGCCACGGTTTGCTCAGCCTCAGAAAGGGCGCGAACCTGGTCCCACCGATGCACCAGAAAGTACACATGGTGAGCCGAATGTGGCTCTTCCTGCCCTTCATAATAGTGATGGTGGAAGCTCAACTATAGCAACCACATCGGAAAGGACAGCAGGAGGAGTCGACGAAGAGGCGGTGGAATTGGGTGATGCTGAATCTGAGCTCAATATTTCCTCTCTTGATTGGGCATCAGCGGGCATTGCGCTCGCTACTGGCCTTGCGGCTGCTAGTCAGGGCATGTGATGGCACACTTTCGGCCATTTCAGCCAGTCAGATGGGTTCTCTTTGGTGGAGGTGCCCCTATTGGCTGTTGGACTTCACGTGCATGTATATCGCATAGATCGAGCTCGATTTAACGGAACTACTCGGGCGCAACAACTTTGATGCAGCAACGTCCACAAGTAGTATTCTTCAGCATACGCATAGCAAATTGCGAACTCGAACTAATACTGTACAAACCCAAATGGCGCAGAAGCCGGTGCGTGCTTTGCGCGCGAACCAAAATCGATCTAGAAGTCGGCAGAGGGAAGGCAGGAAGTTAGTTCTTTCGCCCCCCCCCTCGAAAGTGGAAAGTGACCATGAAATATGAAATATATTTTGAACTTTGAACCAGAATTCGATCTCCTCGATGTCTATTTCTGTATTATATCTGTATTGATGAAGATACGCTGTTGCTCCTGCTCTTGGGCGCGCCGAGCAGCCCCATACGCCCTACGGCACCAAAGACAACACCCCCATCATGCACGAGATGGTTAAGACGAAGCGCACGTTTACGATAATAATATATTACTATATTATATAAAGCCCAAGCCTGGTTTTTAGTCCGGCTCGAAAGATTCTGCAGACGCCGACTAGATGGCACCCTGCTGCCTGTAAGTTACTTAATCCAGTCCCCCCAACGAGGGAATCAGATGAATCTCCGCTACTCCTCTGGCGTAACGCGTGGCTTTTTTGTCGCACAGGAGTGGTCGCAGCCGTGGCTTGCCAATGTCAAAAGGCGCTTTCTTGGCAGGTATAGGGGGATATTGATAGGACCATGTTTCGGCGTCCTGTACGGTATGTCAGCTTTGAGAACCTGGCTGAACTATATACAATTACATCCGGCCACTTGATAAAACCGCGCTGCTGAAAAAAGGCATGTGCGCCTGATTAGCTTCTTATGTTTGGTTTGCGCTGCGTTGCTTTTCATCTCTACCTGTTAGCCTACTTTAATTCCGGCCCTTCGGAGCCTGCCTCAAAAGGAGAGTGCGTCACTCAACCAGTATTTAACTGCCGCTGCATCCGGGTCATAGGCACCTGGGAAAATTGACCAGTCCAAAGATCCACGGCTTTATTTCTTTAATAAAGAATTCAGCTAGTCCCGCAACTGCATTGCCAGATTTACAGAACACTGTCCAGTTCGCAAGTCATCCTCGGTCCTTAAAGGGGGGCCTCCAAATGACGTCACCCCACCAACAAATCCCAGAGATGGGATACCCAAGCCGCTATTGTACTCTTGCTGCTAGCCACTTCAAGGCGCAAAATTGAATCAGCTAGGCGAGGTAACCTTTTTTAATATACCTGGCTACATGGCTACATCTGAGCATCCGAGTGCATTTTTGTTTACAAGGAAGAATTATAAGTACATGGAATGTATAATTCTAAAATTCAATACAGGTAGGGAGTAAAATTCCCCCCTGTGGTGCGCTGTTTCACCACTCTATCGCGCGGGATAAAGACGATTTCGGTAACAAGTCTAGTCTAGTCTTGCCTTGTTGATTAATACTCTCCCTAAAATAAAGAAAGGCGAATACACAGCAGCCACAGAAGCACATATAGAATGCACTTGAGCTGCATATGCGCTTACAAATTCGCTCCACGACGCTTAGGGCTCCAACTGGAACCTTTCCTCCAAACAAGTCTGTGGGATTGAGTTCTTCTCGTTTTTTGTCACGTCCCAGGTCCACGAGGCATTTCTCCGGGCTATTTTTTGCCCCAGCAGGGGGTCGTCTCAACTTTTTAATCAGGAGTCGGGCGCCAGCCGATCTAAGCTCTAAGCACCGCTAGTCCTCTTTCTTTCAAACGAAGTATGGCTCACGTAGTAGCTGCAATGTTGAAGGCTATGCAAACACGAATGTGCATAGTCTTAAGAACAACATGAATTGCTTCTCCGCTCCAGAAGCCGCACTTAGCGAGGCCGAACAAAGATTCGATTGTGTTCAGGCTCGGACTCACTTGCTATCCGAGTTCGGTGGAAGGTTCTCACCGCTCTCCAAGCGGTAGATTGCTGAGGGACTTCGATGGCACAGGAAGCGCACTGAGTCAGACCCACATGCAGGGGCAAACTAATTCACCTACTTACCTATCTAAGTGTCTAATGTGTTTTGGTATTTGGGTGGAGGGAAAGCGGTAGCTGAAGCCGAAGTCGCTCATTTGAGCCTTACCCCATCCCAAGCCGGAGCGAGGAAGCCCTGTCTTAAAATCCTCCTTCAATGTTGTGATAGCTGGACGTGCTTCGGCAGCGGCTGCGTCAACAGCCGTTAACGAACACGGCGGTAAAGTATCAACGAACTTTCTGGCCGTTTAGGCCGGGTTCGATATTTTCCCGAAAGCCGAACGCCCTGTTCGTTTGGGTTCCTTAATTCTGGCGAAAGCGAACTCCCGTTCCGTTCGGGTTCGATAACTCCTGGGTAAATGAACCCGCCTACCAGCGCAAGGATCTCTGCGCTAAAGCACCAATTATGGCTGTGTAGCGGCCGTTTCTGTACCGAAATTCGATGGTTTTGCGCTACGAACCCAATTTCGTGAAAGGACCCCCCTGTACTGACCGTTTATTTTCTAGAAATGGGAGAATGCCGGAAGGTTCTGGGCGGCGGACCAGCAATTTATTCGAGGCCATGGACGCTTCGAGTGCAACCGGGATATCAAACGTAGTGAGTTGAGGTGCTTAGAGTATCGCCGATCGTTTACGATCCGCCGTGCAATATCCACCTCCTCATAATGTTCGAGGCGCCAAATCTCGGCACAGCATCCACCGCACGGGCTTCTTGTCGCGTTGTAGCAGAAAAGAATTAAAATCACTACCCGCACACTACCAACAAATCTCCATATATTTCCAATAGAGATACCACTAAAAATTTTTGGGTTTTTCTGCAACACACGTCGCCTTGTATTGTAACGCGACATGCATTTCTGTTAATACGTTTAACCTTTGCTCGCGCGCCTTCCTCTTTGTTTTTCTGCGGAGTGCGCAAGACCCCCAAATACCTCGCTTTTTGCAAGATTTTCCGAAGGGTTTTTGGCCAATGCCCCTCCCCCTCCTGAATCACCCCGCACTTGCTTGGTTTGCGCAACGTGCACGCATTCCCACTTCTTCCCATAGCATTGGCTTCTGGGTCATTTGGGTTTGTATTGGCTAGAGTTCCGTGAAAGGAGACAAGATCCGCCTCCTCGAACCATAAGAGGTCGATGCCGGATTCCGTTTTTTATTGGTGTGCGCGTTCGCCAAACGCCAACGAACACGGCGATACCAACGAACTTTTTTTCGTCAAGGTCGGGCTCGTTAGTTCATCGAAAGCCAGAGGCTCTGTTCGTTTGGGTTCGTTAATTCTGGCGAAAGCGAACTGCTGTTCCATTTGAGTTCGCAAATACTTTCTTCTTTTTTTTTCGCTGCTTTTGAAGAGGCGACAAGGGAAGTGAACTTTTTTTCCGGCTTGGTTCGTTTCCCATGCACCAGCATATTCCGGGCGCTGCGAGACCAGTTTGAGACAGGCCCCGAAGGGCCGGAATTAGACAAGTTTTACCAGTTTTACCAGCAGGGGCAGGAGAGAACGGGGACAGGCCATGTCCTAAATACCAACGGACAAATTTTACTGCCGACACTGGCACTTTCGGCACAATTTCCACAAAATGGCTCAGCTCTGCGGCGGCATAAAAGCCTAAGAACTCAACCATTTAATGAGCGGACTAGAAGGCGGTCTGCCTTATATGTTGCATTGAATTAGAGATAGATAATGATAGGAGGCCCTGGGCAACCTTCCCAGCTCCATGTGAGCATGGTTGACCACACAAATAGGCAGTACTAGAGGTTGTACACAAATCCGACTGATTTGCGTTGATATCCCCTATCACTACATTAGGGTGCTCTGCCTCTAGCGGAAGCGTCGGTCCGTATACCGGACCTCACTCTACTCCCCCACGCAACGCGGTGAGAGGCAGGGGGCGCGCAGAACAGGATATTCGCCTCGGTCGCAGTAAGATCGCGTTGTTCATCAATTCTTCGTCAAACTTCAGGTCGTATGGCTCGGATAATATAGAGTCATCTAGTCGGTCACAACTGTCACCATCTCTTGTGTGGTAAGGGCAGGTCGCACGTTACGTACACGGCTAAACGTGACACCTACCAGATATGGGCGCTCCATAGTAGATTCTGACAACGATTCCTCCAACCTTTATGGTTAAAGAGTTGGTGCCATTACATTTGGCGGTTAAAAATAAGTGCCAGTGTAATCAGCGGCAGGGGGGCAGGCGCGGCGCCACCTAGAGCGCCATAAGCCCAGCAAAGATCTTGTGTTGAAAGTGAATCAATCTGTGAAGTTCTCTCCCCCACGAAAGGCAAAAAGAAGAGAAGGCTTAGAGATTACAAAAAGTAATGAGTAGCTTGAGTTTCGTAAAATGCAGTTCACAGAGCGAGTGGCCCGCGAACATCTTGAGGTCCTGTTATAGGGGCGCAATGTTGGAGTAAATGGAGAAGATTCGGTCAGCGAATCTTACCGAATCTCCACCAAAGCTTTAGCGACTGCAGCCTTCCCCACAATGATAATACTGGAGAAGGAGGCTCAATGAAAATGTGAGTGATTGTAAAATATTCAACCGCTCCCGAGTTAGTCCACCAGTTGCCCAGTGGACGTCTGGAGGATCCATCGTCGAACCTTTGTTGGAAAAATGACGGGCATAACGCGGCTCCCCAAACCAAGGCATCTCTCCCCCGCGATGGACGTGCGAAAGAGTTGCTCGTAGAAAATGTAACACAATAATGCCTTATCATAATCGTGAATGTGTAGCCCACCGAGTATTCGGCGAGCCTCTTAACGGCTGTGCTCGGGGACCGTAGCAATCATATAAACCACGCGCCGAGGAAGTTACTATCGCTCAAGTCTTCAGTCTTCAGAGACCCATCTAGGTCCCATTCTACTCTGACTTCAGGCCGTAAACTGGGCCCATAACCTAGAAGGCGGTTTGGCTTATATGTTACATTTTATTAGAGAGAGATAATGATAGGAGGCCCTGGGCAATCTTCCCAGCTCCGCAGGAGCATGGTTGACCGCAAAAACAGGCAGTACTAAGGGCTGTGGTGCTCTCATCGAAACACCGGGGTATTTGTGTTGATATCCCCTATCATTACATTAGGGTGCTCTGCCTCTAGCGGAAGCGTCGGTCCGTATACCGGACCTCACTCTACAGACCACTCAAATACATGCCGAGCATTATCTTATGACGTGATAGAGCTTAATCTGTGCCTGTTTCTATTTTCCATTTCCTCTACGACCCATGCTGACTGTCGTAGATCTCGACCACGCAGCCGGGCTGTACTTACCTCTTGGAGCTCAAGATTTCCAGAAAAGCTAACTATTAGCCTCTTTGGCGTAACATTTGATTGGCTATGACTACTTACTTGCCGCGAGCCAATGCATCCGCATAGTAAGGCCGTCAGACCTCTGTAAGCGCTAGTGTTTACGACTTACTTCCCGTTTAGTAAGCGCTGTCATTTTGCTTTTCGGTATTCGAATGCGATAGCCCTGGTGTGAATCATGAGCTTATAAAACTTGCAAATTTAGTGAGCTGAGCCATTTTGTGGAAATTTAGCCGAGAGTGCCAGTGTCGGCAGTAAAGTGGGAAAAGTTCGGTAAAATGATAATTGTTTGTCTTGTGCTACCTGTTCCTCGTGCTGTCGAGCACACCACCACCTTAACTCGAACGCACACCGTACTAGGAGTGTGCTTACCACGCTGTAGTAAACTCTAATAAGTATATCGGCCTTACGCTTCGGCCCCCGCCTCGGCGGCGGGGGCCACTCCGCGTGGTGCGCGCGGATAAGGGATCAGTGCATACAAGCAAGATGCACAGTCGACGGGCCAACCCCCTCTGTATACTACAGGGGTGCCCCATACTCCAACAAGTAGAATATGGCCTATCTGTACCACTTCTCCCCTGACACAGCTAGTCTAGTCTAGTTAATACTCTCCCAAAAACAAAGAAAGGCAGTACACAGCAGTCACAGAGGCACATAAAGAATGCACTTGAGCTGCAAATGCGCTAGCGAATTCGCTCCAGAAAGCCAATCAAGGCTCCAACTGGCGCCTTTCCTCCGAACAAGTCGGCGGGACTGAGTGCTCGTTCGTGTGTCACGTCCCAGGTCCACGAGGCAATTCTTTGGGCTATTTTTGCCCCAGCAGGGCACCGTCTCAATGTTTTTCTCAGGCGCCGAGCGCCAGCCGATCTCAGCATCGCCTGTCCTCTTTCTTGCTAACGAAAGATGGATCACGTGGCTGCTATGCTGCAGGCTGTGCGAACACGAATGAACAGGCCTACGAACACCAGGAGTAGCTTCTCCGCTCCAGAAGCGGTACTTAGCGAGGTCGTACAAAGATTCGATTGTGTTCAGGCTCAGACTTACATGTATCCGAGTTTGGTGGGGGGTTTCACCCTCATCCTGAACCGAATTACTCTCCTCAAAGTCCAAAGTCATACCCACTCCACCGATAGGATGTTAGGCGAAGCACCTAGCTAGATGTTGCTGCCGACCGGCCTCAGCTCTTTGCCCTGATTTGGCACGTGGAGAAAACCAAATGACCACTTCAACGGACAACAACGCTCCTCATCGCAAACTTACGTCTCATGCTGATGAATGGTGAATGATGAGGATGAGGAGTGACGGCACTACGGTACTGTACGGAGAGACACAGGACACAGGACACCCCAGGCACCAGGCACACTCCTTATCGTTCGTAAACCTACTCTAACTTACGTCGGGATCTCCTTCGGGATGAAGGAGATCGTAGGTTTACGAACGATAGGGAGTGCCCCAGCGGGCAGGGACATAATAAGCGGGTATAATATTTACTCAGTGCAACTTTTCATACGTCCTCAGTGCAATTTTCTGATTGGCTGAGAGTGCTCCGTTTGATCCACTACTGCAGTACAAAATTAAAATGCGCTTACAGTTACAGCACCACCAGGTACTTCCGCTTGGCCGTTCTTTCGTTGCCTCCGAGGGCGCATGGGCGCATTTTATGTACATTGTTGTGCGCATGTTACTTTTTGTGTTTTAAATATCGCATTGCTTCCAAAATTGAGGTCCGGACACTATTTTCAGGCGGGCTAACAAAACGATTCGATTCCCATCCCGCCTCCTGCCGCTTAGGTACTCAATTTGGACTTAAAATCGGGTGCAGAGCGGCGATTCCACATACTTAAACTCATGGATTTGGCTCCTTCCATAGCACCGCTGAAGCAAGGCCAGAAGCGTTGATTCGGTTTCGCTTCGGAAGGGTAATTTCCCCCATTTTGATTAATTCTGGAGCGGCGGGGCCGCTTTCACGGCAAATTTAAGTGCCCTTGCAACCATCCTTTCGACCAAAATGTGCGGATTTTGCAGCGGAAAATTCAATCCAATAGTGCAGCTTTTGAGTTGACTTCTGGGAGGGTCCTCTGTCCTCTTTGTATCCCTCAAAACCATCGGCAACGTGCGGAACGCGTACTACTCAGGTTGGGTGCTCTCCACGTGTTCAGGTGACTCTCGTTACCACCAATTGTGCACTTTTCCAAGCGCTCGGAGGTCAGCACTAATGGAACGCAGATCCTGGACTTGATTTATTATCCTATGAAAACTACAAGGTTAGGCGGTTAGGACCATCGACGAAAGCTGCTTTGGCCCACTTCATTTTACTACCGCACTCCCATCGTCGACCTCGTCTGCTTTCAGGACCTCCAGAACCGCCTCATACGACCTGGTTATGAGTTCTGAGGTAAATCTTCCCTCTGAATGTACGAAGACGAGGGCGGTCTCATGTGCTGTGGGTGCCCAACGAAATAAAAAAAAAGAGAAGAGGGCCCAGGGTAAGCAGGCAAACCTGAAATCCGGATCCAAAAGGCGCAAAGCAACAAGGCGCCTGGGTTAGTCCCGGTTGTCTTACGCGCCAGCTCGCTCGCTTAGACTTTTTTTCGTTTGATGAATCATATCTATAATTATCCGCATGCCCATACTTCTATTCATCATTACGCCGAGTAACCATTTGCTTTATTCTTCTATATGCAATATGTCATATGTCATTTGTTGCTTCGTGGGTTCTTGAGTTGGTATTGGTTTGTATTTGCAGTTGGAGCCCGAGATAGATATTTAAATACAACGCACCACTTTTATATCGAAGTAGTAAAGCACGGAGGGTTTCTATTGTTCTTTCTTCTTTCTATTTCTTTCGTCTTTCCTGCTGTGCTGTGTAGCTGTATTGGGTGTGGAGCTTAGCACCGCCACTTAGGTTCCAGGTTCCTTAAAATAGGCGCGTAATTACTTGCATATGCATATACACAACTGTAGGAACAGGCATTCGGCAAAACCTAAGCGGAATAGATTAGGTCTATGCAATTTATGCTCACAGCAGCGCAGCATATCCATCAAACCACGCGTTTTAAAACAGGCCAACTAAGCACAATTCAACAAGCAACAAGAGAGAGGAAGAGAGACTGAGAGGGCAAGACAAGGATATTAGAACGAGAGGGGAGCTACAACTACAACTAGAGACAACGCACTCAACGCCTGATTGAGCAAAGCTAGGTGTCGACATAAGCATGATGCCTCCACCTAAAGAGATGGCTAGAATCAAAGCTAGAATCAAAGCTAGAGTTAAAGCTAGAGTCAAACCTAAGACATCACACTCACAGCAAGCATGAGCACAGCTAGCAGTCGACATGAGCATGATGCCTCCACCTGAAGAGATAACTAGAGTCAAAGCTAAAGTCGAGGCTAGAGTTAAAGCTAGAGTCAAAGCTAAAGACATCACACTCACTGCCGGCATGAGCACAGCTAGCAGCCGACATAAGCATAATGCCTCCACCTGAAGAGATAACTCGAAGCAGAAATAGAGTGGGAGCAAAAGACATCGCACTCACTGCCGGCTTGAACACAGCTAGCAGCCAACATGAGCACGATGCCTCCACCTAAAGAGATAACTAGAGTCAAAGCTAAAGTCAGAGCTAGAGTCAAAGCTAAAGACATCACACTCACTGCCTCCTTGAACACAGCTAGCAGTCAACATGAGCATGATGCCACCACCTAAAGAGATAACTAGAGTCAAAGCTAAAGTCGGGGCTAGAGATAAAGCTAGAGTCAATGCTATATAAATCACACTCACAGCAAGCATGAGCACAGCTAGCAGTCGACATGAGCATGATGCATCCACCTAAGATAAAGCTAGAGTCAAAGCTAGAGTTAAAGCTAGAGTCAGAGCTAAAGACATCACACTCACAGCCGGCTTGAACACAGCTAGCAGTCGACATGAGCATGATGCCTCCACCTAAAGAGATAACTAGAGTCAAAACTAGAGTTAAAGCTAGAGTCAAAGCTAAAGACATCACACTCACAGCAAGCTTGAGCACAGCTAGCAGTCGACGTGAGCATGATGCCTCCCGTAAAAAGATAACTAGAGTCAAAGCTAGAGTTAAAGCTAGAGTCAAAGCTAAAGACATCACACTCACTGCCGGCATGAACACAGCTAGCAGTCAACATGAGCACGATGCCTCCACCTAAAGAGATAACAAAATCAAAGCTAGAGTTAAAGCTAGAGTCAAAGCTAAAGACATCATACTCACTGCCTCCTTGAACACAGCTAGCAGTCAACATGAGCATGATGCCACCACCTAAAGAGATAACTAGAGTCAAAGCTAAAGTCGGGGCTTGAGATAAAGCTAGAGTCAAAGCTATATAAATCACACTCATGGCAAGCATGAGCACAGCTAGCAGTCGACGTGAGCATGATGCATCCACCTAAGATAAAGCTAGAGTCAAAGCTAGAGTTTAAGCTAGAGTCAGAGCTAAAGACATCGCACTCACAGCCGGCTTGAACACAGCTGGTAGTCGACGTGAGCATGATGCCTCCACCTGAAGAGATAACTAAAGTCAAAGCTAGAGTAAAAGCTAAGGGCATCACACTCGCAGCCGGCTTGAACACAGCTAGCAGTCGACGTGAGCATGATGCCTCCACCTAATGAGATAACTAGAGTCAAAGCTAGAGTTAAAGCTAGAGTCAAAGCTAAAGACATCACAGTCACCGCATGCTTGAACACAGCTAGCAGTCGACGTGAGCACGATGCCTCAACCTAAAGAGGTAACTAGAGTCAAAGCCAGAATCAAAGCTAGACTCAAGGCTTGAGTTAGTGGCAGGGGTACAAGCAGACACTCTCTACCTGCTTTAACAAGCGAGGCTAGCAGTTGAGGCGTTTTAGATGCCAGAGCCATAGCATTGGCTCGCGAGAGAGTCAAATTATGAGAGAATACCAAGAGCTTGTGTGAAAATTGAAAGCAATTGCTAGCATTTAGACTCTCCCCACATCGTTGGGCAGCAGATACGCCACCATGTTGCCACCGCCTTGGTATGGGCGCGCGCGCGAGAGAGAGAGAGAGCGAGTGAGTCATTAGAGAAGAACAGTAGATTGCTACAGATAGTAAGTACAAAAGCTAATTGTATTTTTAGTCTAGACACTCGTTGCCTTCATGGACAGTACTCACATCCAACAAGTGGAGGAAGTGCGCACACCACATCACGCATTGTTGCGATTAAAATCCAACGCATCTTGATTGGATTCTTGATTAAATTCTGAGAATTCAGAATGTATTACCCAGGAAGTTATCACCTTTATTGTCGAATTGTGAAATTGTTTCACGGTCAGCAATAGAAGAATTTACGAATTATTGCATGTTGTAGGATGCACATGTATTCAAGTTATGAACTCGTAGTAGGTTGCAATTGTAACGCGATCAAAACGCCATCAAGATATTTTTCATCGGTAAAACAGGCGCAACGATTTACGCGGTCAACAATTCATAACGAGGGCTTTGAAAAGAACAAGTTGTTTGTCGTTGCCATCAATTCAAAGAATGTGCTCATCCTTAAAAGTTGCGCTGAAAGTGATTTGCATTCACGAGTAACCAAGCGCAGCAATTACTGAGATGACT
>Ga0307930_1003260_pt1:7500-12015 | contig 12015 bp, 7 predicted proteins | sample OrgLakmetageno46_FD_203161 | JGI IMG/M metagenome (GOLD analysis project Ga0307930, IMG submission 203161) | Saline water microbial communities from Organic Lake, Antarctica - #46 | ecosystem: Environmental > Aquatic > Non-marine Saline and Alkaline > Saline | place: Antarctica... | reverse complement strand
GGTGACAGTCTTTGTTTTGGAGCAATCAATTTGGCGTTGCTTCCAATCTCAACACTGATAGCTCCTAGCACTGCTTCAAAGGTGCATGAAATGGATTCATTGGACGAGGGATATCTTCAGCCGAAGTCAGCTTCAAGTAATAATTCGAGCTTTGTTAACCATATGCCTGACCCAGAGCTACCAAAAATTGACAAAATGATTCGGCACTCTTCAGGAATTACGTCTTTTCCTTTGTGCTCCCATTTTGCGTTCCCACCGGATAGCGTTGTGCTTGAATATATACTGGCGGACATTCACCCGCGATTTGAGAGCAACGTTCTTGCATATGAATCGTTTGGTACGACGAGGTCTGTGAAGTGGCGATTCCCTTTAGGAAGCATGCAGGATGTCATGGAACCCTCAACTTTTGCATGGGCTAAGCCACTCGTAGACGCTTTTGCTGACCCTGAAGCCGACCTCTTCATTCTGAATGGGTTGACAGTTCCATGTGGTGCGGACGTTGCAGGGCACTACGATGACACTATTTTTAGTCGAAGGACAGGCATCAAGGTGTCTGTGCTTTACCTAGACCTCCCGCCTGGAAATTGGAGCGGTGGTGTTCTGAAAGCATGGGCTTCGATGGCCGATGCTTTACGCGACGAGGCTCCGTCGTGCAGTGCTTCTCCAGTGATCGGTACATCTGTGCACTTTCGAGGGGATATGTTTCATGGGATTTCGCCTTTGCACTGTGACGAGCAAGGTGGCGAACGTATTAGCGTAGTTCTTGAGCAGTACAGTATGATGCGATTTCCCCTTGCCATTATCCTGGAAATCAATGAAAGGCCTATCGAATTAAAATTCAGCGAGGATGATTCAACGAGTGAATTGCGCAGAAAAGCAAGTGAGTTTGTCGTTGCCAATAAGCTTACAGGCGGAGCTGGTTGCAACCACACCGAATGCATGGTTGAGATGATTTACGGTCACATGAGTGAACAGCTGGAAGCGCGTGCGTTGGCAAAAGTTCGCCTCAATGTATCAAGCAGTGCCAGTAATCATACAGGTACTGGAATTATTGAAGCCATGGGACGGCAATGAGCAATTGCTAGGAAGTCCGTAGGATCAGCTGGACAACACTCTCGCTACTCAAGGCTAGCCTCAGCGTTTGCCCTCTTTGACGAGAAAATAGTTTGTGAGAATTTTGCTAACAAGCAGCTCGATATTTCTAGGTGGAGCTTTTCGGAAATCAACGAAGCCTTACGATTTTTCACTCGAAAATGAATCTCGAACGAAAGCAATTTGAATTGCTACTAAGCCGAAAGTATTAAAGAAAAGGTCAGTGCTTTTAGGACGATATGGAAAGGCGCTATCAAGAAGTAACTACCCGTAGGAAACTTGAGTTCTGCTTTGGGTTTGATCAGATTTTTCATCAAAAGTCAAAAGGCAGTGGCCGAGTGGCTGGCTTATTCGTCTAGCTTCGCATTGTTTGGCCTTGTCGCTTGTAGACTTGAGGATAAAATAGCTCAAGGAAGCTCTTATTGCGGTATACCTCGCCTTGTGATGTGGAAAATGCCATGCGTCCATGAAGCTTCGAATAATAGGACGCTGTGTCTCCCGTCTTCTCGTTCATCTACTTGTACGTACTGCGACTACCAACTATAAATCATCGACCATCGCATTGCGCATTGAGTATTGCGTTTTTGGAATTTAAGAAAGTGTTAAAAGAGTTCCACGTCAGTGCGGTACATATCAGGCAATTTATTTCCAATGGCCTTCGTTTTTTAATTCCCTTTTTATACTTATGTGATGACGAGCCACGAGCCGAGAATCACTTCATGGCTCTTCACTCTTCACGAATTAACTTAATTCATTCGGTATAAACCAGGTGAATTGGGCCGAAGCAAGAAGAAGAGCTCGGTAAGAGATAGCTTACAGCTAAATCAAGCGGCACCGCCTCCGGCTGATCCATGAAGAAGTAATCCCCCGTCGGGTGTGCCGCATCCGCACCACTAAATTATACTGCCGTCTGGCGGGCCCGCGTGCGGTGCTCCATTCAAGAGCCGCCTGGATCCACCGGGTCCAACGGCTGATCGACCACGGCCAGCGGTGCCAAGGTGGCCTGTAGACTCTTGATCAACGGATCTTGCAGCGCGGAGCTGAGCGAATGCGTCAGCGTAATGGTGGGGGCGCACGGGGCCGTCCTGCTCGCCGCGAGAGAGCATTATGCTACGAGCTGTCTCCACTAAAGACCCTGTGAAAAGCTTGGCGAGGCCTTGCAGCATGATGACCATCTCTTGGTTCATATCTACTTTCAAACCTTCGGCATTACCGCCTGACGTGTCATTGAAAAAGTCAGCAATCACTTGTTTGATAGCCTCTGGGTGTATCCTACTGCGACGGTAGTACTCGTAGCGTTCCCGCTGCTCCGGGTTCAGCAACTCTAGTTGCTGCATTTCAAGCGCCGCCTCCATGGTGGTCTCCTCATCGTCGTAGTCGATATCTTGCCGATCGGAGTCGGGTTGTTTCCCCTCGGTCAATGAGCGCAAGCGCTTCGACGGACGTTCTTCGGCCATGCCCCAATACGCGGCTGTGCGCACTCCGAGCAAAGAAAAGGTCACTACCAATATGTCCGCCGTGCGTTAGCAGCTTATAGAGTCCTCCTAGCTACGAGATTATGCCACACGTTGGCCGTAAGCAGTTCAACGCGTCGTCACTTCAGCAGTGTAGCAGGCTAGCTAGCTGGGCACTCTAGCTAGTAGCCAGAAAGCCAGAAGCTAAGTTGTTACGGAACCATAGATACTACAGACGAGCTAAGTAGTAGATCCGTGCAGTAACCTCTCCCTGTCTCCTGTCACCTGTCACACTTCACAGACGACTTCACAGAGCTTCAAACAACAACACAACAACACGCATGTTGAGTTCGAGGTTCGAGGTCCAAGAGCTGATAACCATCGCTTTCGCCGTTGCCTCCTCTGTCTTGAAAGCTTCACTTTCAACTCAAAGTCTTTAGGGTTTATCATTTGACCTAATCGCCGAAAGTCAAGCTAGTGAATAGTCTGGTTGTAATAGTATGGCGTCTTCTCAGTCTGCATCGTCTAGTGCCTCCAAGGCTTCGCAGTATCAAGCTGTCTCCTCCGCCCCAGTGTTGGATTATAGTGCTCCACCGCCGCCGAATGCGAAGCTTGTACTCTTGGCAAGCCATGCCATCACCAAGGTTTGTTGGTGTATTGCTATCGAGGCAGCTAGAATGCAACACTCATTGGTTGCTATTCCATCATGTATGCACTTTCATGACTTGCCCTGACTCACCTTTCTACCTTTGTGTCACCTTTATCTTCAACTCTCTATCTCTCCCTCCCTCTCCTTTGGGCACGCTCTCTTCTTTAGCTCGGATCGAAAGCGTGGGAGTTCGCCACGCCGCTGCTCTTGCTGCACTTCAACCCTAAGTCCCTCTTTGCCCCCGTCCTGTTTGGCCTCGTTACGACGGCCCTCGGTCCCGTCCTCGGCCCTGTAAGCTTTCTTTTGTCAAACGCGTCTTCGAATCTTAGGGACTAGCTGTTCGACGAGATTGTACCTTAATTGTCTTCAAACGTGCCTCATAGAAGACTGTTTCTCGTCAGTGCCGTTCTAAAATAAGGCAGCGTGGGCCTTTTCGAAGAGCTTCACGACACTTTTTTCTTCTTGGCCCCCCCCCCTTTGACTCTCTCAGGTGATCGGCGTGTGGGCTGACAAAGCGCAGAGTCGCCTCACTATTGTGTTTCAAGGCTGCTTCGTGCAAGGGTGCACCTCATTGCTCACAGTCTTCTTCCTCGCAGCGCTGTTGTCTTTGGGGCCGGACGCCTCCACTTCTGGCCCTGCCGCGCTAGGCCACCTTTCGGGGGGAGCGCTCCTTTTGTTTGCCTGCATCTCGGCCTGCGGCGTTGCGGAGTCTCTCGCCGCGGGTGCCGTGTCCGTGGCAGTGGAGAAAGACTGGGTACCTGCGGTGTTTGAGGTGACAACCACTGCTTCAGCGACAGAGAAGAAGAAGGCTGCCGCAGCCGGTGATGCTGAAACAGGTGCCGTCACCGACGCCACAGCGCAAGATGACGACAACAACGAGCTTACTTCTGTGAACGCAGCCATGAGCCGCATTGATTTGTGCGCCGAGTTCTTGGGCCCCGTGTTAGCGGGCTTGTGCCTGTCCTTCTTCGGGCCCCTTCAGCCTTTGCGGGGCTTTGCGTGCATTGGCTTCTTCAACGCGTTCAGCTTCGCGCCGCAGTACATCCTGCTGCGGGGTCTGCATTCGGCCTGTCCGAGGCTGAGGCTGCCGAAAGGTGCTTCCTCCACTTCCTCGTCGTCGACTGATGGCGCGCCTGCGGCTCCAAACTTGAACGAAACGAGTGCGCTGGTCCCACCTGAGCAAGCCGCTCTACCCGCTGGCTTTTTGGGCTGGTGTCGCGCCACTTTGTGTGATTGGAGGTCGTCATCGAGTGCTCTGAAAGCATGGCCGGTGTGGTTGAAACACCCTGGCGGCGTTCCCCTCGTCTCCCTCGCCTACGC
>Ga0307930_1003260_pt1:0-2500 | contig 12015 bp, 7 predicted proteins | sample OrgLakmetageno46_FD_203161 | JGI IMG/M metagenome (GOLD analysis project Ga0307930, IMG submission 203161) | Saline water microbial communities from Organic Lake, Antarctica - #46 | ecosystem: Environmental > Aquatic > Non-marine Saline and Alkaline > Saline | place: Antarctica: Organic... | reverse complement strand
GCTGCGACAACAGAGCGCCGTGAAGCTAAACAAAGGGCGCGAGACGCAGCTCGAGCTGAGCAGGACAAGCAGCGGCAGCTCTTGATAGACCAGCGGAACGAAGCGAAAGCTCGCAAGAAGGCTTTAACTGAAGAGCGCGTTACAATGCGTGCCGAGGCTAAGCGTGCTCGCGCTGCTTACGCGACATCTGAGCGCGATGCACGAGTTCAGAAAAAGCAAGAAGCAGCAGCACGAGCAGCCAAGGTTCGAGAAGACGCTCAGGTGGCGGAAATAGCACGAAAGAAGGCGGCGAAAGAGGAGCGTGAGGTAAAGTTAAGTCTTAAAGTTCAACTTTTGGAATTGTCTAGCTAGGCTAATTGTAGGCAAAGGTGTAGGGTTGGAGTGATCGCAAGAAATCCGGGCACTTTAGTTTCCCTCAACAAGGCTCGTGACGTCATGATTTGTGTGCGCATGCACTTTTTCTTGATGGATTTCAGATGCTTCGAGCAACAAATCAGAACCTCAAGAAGGCTCAGGAACAAGCGAAAGAATCAGGCAGTTTGGAAGAAACGAGAACGAAGGAACGTCAGCAATCGCAGCAGCAGCAAGATGCAGAGGATGCGAGGCTGGCACGAGAGCGTGAAGAAGCCACCGAAGCAGAGCGACGGCGCAAACAAAAGGAGCAGGTTGCTTTGGCAGCCAATCAGGAGAGAAAGCGGTACTCATTTCATCGAGGGGCAGATGCCAGAGCTGAAGACAAAGGAAAGGATTTTTCGAGCCGTCGGTTGGATGCGCTCTGGAAGTGGCCAGGCATCAAGCAAGTAAAAGCACTTGTGAATGCCAACTCTGATGCTTTAAGAATGGCCAACAACAAAAGCAGCACTCAAGAAACAGGAGTTGAGTTGTGGTTCAGTCAGTTGTCTGCAGTTGCACTGGGAGTCTTGGCATGTTTCGTGGTTGCGATAAGCTTTGCTGTGATGCGACGAAGAAAAGTGCGCCACGAAGACTTGGTGCCTTCCGACACAGAGCTTGCAGATGCCATGGTCGAGTCGACAATGCCTGCAGCCAATGTCACATCAGTTTCAACACACAGTGCAGCCACTGCCACTACTCCAGTCTCACCAGTGCCGCCACCTCGCGAACCTCGGAGTTTGCACGCTGGCACTCCCACCACCATGCGGCGGTTTCGGGTAAGCCCATGCTGCCCTGCTCTTCCGCACCATAATACATGTTCATGCTAGCTTTAACCCCTCGAAATATGAATGAATAGCATGCACGCACTCTCTGGCCTAAACACTTAGGCTTACTTTTCATTTACCGGTGCTACATTAGGTGCGGTCCTTGGAACGTCTCAAGGCGCGTCTTCCACCTGGCTGGACGGCTGCCCTCGACCCCACGACCAATCGACCGTATTTTTACCGTGAAAACGCGGATTTGCACACCGCCCAATGGTCTCCACCCGCGGGCACAAGCCCTGTTCGTGGCGCAAACGGACTTGCGGTTTCTTATACGGATGAGGCCAGCGCATTCGCTCATGACGTTAACGACCAAGGCAACGCTTTGAGAGCAGCTGAGGCGATCGAAGATGCCGCAGAAGATCACGGAGAGTCAGTGTATAGCGTTTATGATACTCCTAAGAGCACTGTAAGCGCAGCAAGCGCCCAAAACAATCACCATAGGAAGCGAGAGTGGTCATCGGAGGATATCGAAAAAAGAGTCAAAGTAGGCACGGTAATCAATGATGAGCAAGAAATCACAGAACAAGAAAACGAGTTATGGGCATCGCAAGTCTCGCTCACAGGATTCAATCCTGACGAGGGTGCTGAGGTGGCATGGCGGCGGCTGCGGGGTATGGCACAGCACAGTGCGCGTCTGCATGATCGTGCGCTCATGCTGTTTCGGGACCACGACTACGACAACAGCGGGTTTCTCGAGCCCTCAGAGGTGCTGGTATTGCTAAGTGATGCAGGGTTGCCCGGTGCTGACATCGAGACAGTCAAGACGGTGATTCGCATGGCATCACGCAACGAAGTGTACACTGGGCGTCTGGACTATGCGGATTTCGTGACGACCTTAGATGCGTCTGAACTAAAGCATCGTCATCACCAGCAACAGCAGCAAGCGCCTGTCACACCTTTACGAGAGAAATCTCGTCGGACTTCTCATCCTCGCACTCCTGCTACACCAGCATCATCACCTCATGCATCACCTCCAGTCAATTTACACGAAGCTGTAATGAATGACGATTTAGCAGTCGATGCGTCCACAGAAAAGACTGAAGATGCGGCGTCTGACGATGAATTATGGGCATCGCAAGTCTCGCTCACAGGATTCAATCCTGACGAGGGTGCTGAGGTGGCATGGCGGCGGCTGCGGGGTATGGCACAGCAGAGCGCGCGTCTGCATGATCGTGCGCTCATGCTGTTTCGGGACCACGACTACGACAACAGCGGGTTTCTCGAGCCCTCAGAGGTGCTGGTATTGCTAAGTGATGCAGGGTTGCCCGGTGCTGACATCGAGA
>Ga0307930_1003257_pt1 | contig 12023 bp, 11 predicted proteins | sample OrgLakmetageno46_FD_203161 | JGI IMG/M metagenome (GOLD analysis project Ga0307930, IMG submission 203161) | Saline water microbial communities from Organic Lake, Antarctica - #46 | ecosystem: Environmental > Aquatic > Non-marine Saline and Alkaline > Saline | place: Antarctica: Organic Lake... | reverse complement strand
GGTAACGAGGCTCGAACCAGTGCATACCGATCACCTCACCAATTCGTACTCGCGACGTCATGAAGAACATGCCGTGTCGCGCCTTCAGCTTAGCTTCGTTCTGCTTGAATTGGCGCTTCCACAGCCCTGTGCTCGCGCTGCCCTCGACTCGGGCAGCCTCTTCTTGATGCGCTTGCTTAAGCCACGCCTCATTGCGATAGAACTTGCTCCATCGAGCTTTGCAGAGTGTACGCCTGTAGCAATTGGAGGCAGATTTAGACAGAGCTATTAGAGGGCTGATTAGCGTCTTCATTTTGTAAAGCTTCCTTGATGAAAAAATGACATAATTCACATCTTTTGAATAAGGTGACACGTAAGGCGACCTGTGAATACAATTCCCACCATATCTCGTCGTTTACAGAGAGAGCGTTGAGGCGCTTTTGTGCAAATGTAGGACTTGCAATTTCGGACAGATCCAAGTAGGTAAGAATCTACATGTGAGAGGAGCCAGAACAAAAAGTCGAAATCAAAGATGTTGCTCGTCCGGGATCACCAGAAGAGGCTACATGAGAACCGAGTGATAAGAGGCCAACCTCAGTTATGGAGCTGTCAGCGAGATCATCAAAGGTGGGCGGGGCGTCGTTAAAGAAGACGGCCATTTCCCTTTCTTCATGCAGAACCCGAAGAGGCCTACCACCTAATTTACTAGCTAAGTTTAGTAGCACGTTGATGACGATAATGTCGACAAGCCGATACGCTGAAGATGAGCTGATGAACTGACGAGGACTACAGGGAAGGGGGCAGTTTTATCATCAAAAGAAATCAAGGCATCAAGGCCGGCCATCAGCAGAACTGATCAACTGATTCTCTTTCGTGATACTCTACTACATGCACATGGACCTAATCTAGAATCAGGCATGGAGTAAGAGAACTACATCCCATTGCTGGTAATTAGACCCACTCCTCTGGTATCGGGGAGTTGAGATTAGTATTCTAGCATTACAGAGAAACATTGATAAATAGCATTAAGCTGCGTATTGATAAAACCTCTAGCTAGAACCCACAGATGACTTGGGGCAGGGCGTTGGAGAACGCGCTCGAAAGTAAGGGCATTTCGAAGGATTTCGATGAGTGGATCGCCATTGCCAAGGACAGGTCGAAGTGGAGACAGCTGACTCACTCCATTCCCAAACCTCCTGATGCCTGACGGCTGAAGGTCACCTCGAGAGAAAATGATTACAATTGCATTACGCAAAAGGACACTCAGCCCAGTCAGACTTGTACTGCAAGTAGGTCGGTCACTTAGGAGGCAAGAATAAATCACTTTATCAATTACTAGACACATGCATAATCAACTGCCAATAACCGCATCTACCTAACTGCCTACTACCTAAGTTTGGGTGTTTGGGGGCAAAGCATCGCTGTAGAGACTCTTTCAGAGGCTCGCCCCACCCGAAGGGCGAAAAAAGAAAAGAAAATTTTTTCGAAGCTGCACACCGCGCCGCGCAGAAGATGCCGTAGAAGATGGTCTTCTACTCACGAGTTTGCTTTTATGAGAGAGAGAGATGGCCGAGAGGGAAAGACGGGGTATTCCTGGCCACCCTAATGTAGTACGGAGAACCCCAGCCGCCACCTCGTTCTCGACCGTTGGTCGTCTCCTCGGGGCTCGCGCACCACGTTAACAGGGGCCAGCCGCCACCTCGTTCTCGACCGTTGGTCGTCTTCTCGGGGCTCGCGCACCACGTTGACAAGGGCCATCAGAGGGTCATCAGCTGCCTCCTGTCGTTGACTACTTGCCCGCATAGTACGCTCTGGCGCACTCAGGAACAGAGGTTACATTTTTCTGTTGCTATTTGCCACAGTGGTGTTTCTTTGTATTTTTGGGAGTATTAACTAGACTAGACTAGACTAGAACATTTCTGACTGGGCAGAGTGTCCTTTTGCCCAATGCAATGTTCATCATTTACTCTCATTGGCCAGCTAGGATCAGTTTTCAGGAAGAGACATAGGAGTCGAGTACGTCCGCAATCTTCACTTCGGCCTATCCTCTGCATCGGCACGCCATTCCTTGAAGTTAACCGTAAGCCCTTTGCACTCGAGAGCCCTGTTAAGTGTCCGACCTCACGTCATCTCTGGGCATCCATTTGGTCTAGAGTGAGCTACCCAGCCATTAAGCAACTACCGCCACGCCCGAGTCATAGGCATCCGAGAAACGTGGCCAGCCCAACGAAGATTCCGATTGTGGTAGTAGCTATCAAGGTCCATGACATTGAGCCTTTTTGAAAAGGAGTGGCTAAAGTGATATGAATATGATGGCGGAAGGTATGGAGGCGGATACGTACCCGCAAGCAACTGACTAAGCAAAGTATGGGTGTTACCGCAGATATCAGTATTCCCCCAATTTCCTACCCATAAGCCATAAGCCCGTTAGTCCCACACCCACCCTACTTCTACTTCAATTTTATAATTCTACCAGGTACTTGCTTTGTTGATGTATGTGGGAGGTGTTGTATTATTGAGGAATTTCCCCTTTGTGGGGGAGGTTCGACTTACCGTATCAACGAGATTTAGAGAGCGGGCGATACGTTCTTTCCGGGCAATCGGCGGGGTGGGCCCTAGTAAACAAGACTTTACGTCGCAGTCTGAGATTATTGTGTGGTGAATATGGGTAAATCAAGCGTAACAATTTGTGTGCCATTTGGTACAGAAACCATGGAGAACGATCCATGTGCCGTCGGGACAGCGAGAAATTACACTGCCGGGACGGGGGGCAGGCAGAACACTTCAGCGCAAGCCAAGGAGCGGAACAGGCAGGCTTTTCAGCGACATGCTTGGGGACTTGAAGACGATAGGCTAGACTAGATCGAGAGATCAAGACCAGTTGGGGTTAATGACAAGGCCCCTCCTTTGGGAACTGCGGGCCGTGGCGCTGTACACGCCAGAACTATATATGATTCTAAGGTTCTTTGACCTCGGCCGTGTTCGTGAATTTCTCAGAAAAGAAAAGAGATCACCATCACCATCACCTGATCATCTGATGTCGTATATCCATGCTATTGCTATTGCTCAGTGTTCTGTTCATTTGAGTATAAATTAATGTATATTATTTTACTTTGAAAGGATATCGCACTGCCCTGCAATTTTTTTCATATGTGCACGGGGCTTATCAAGTCATGACCTCATGTTCCATTACTGCCTAGCGAGTCAGCACTGGCTTGAGAAGAAGCCGGGGCTGCCTCGCCTTGGTTGCCTCCAGCTCGCCCCCTCGGGCCAGCGGCGCGGTCTTCAGCTGCCCGGATCTCGGTGCCCCACGAAGGCCAAAATTTGGCTGGTAACTTCGAGGCCGCAGCGCTCACTGGTTGGGCCATAGCGGCCTTGGACTCACCCACAACGCCCTGTAAAGGGGGTGCGCTTGGGTCAAGAAGGGCGCTAGAGTTGGCCGGCGGGGTCACCACCGGCGCTGTGGGCGCGTTAAACGAGTAGTGGCCGGAGCTGGCAATCACCTGAGACGCGTACCAGCCCGACAAGTCCGTAAAACCAGAGGGTGCTGACGTGTTGGCAGCTTCCATCGCCTCGGTCACGAGCTTCTTCTCTCCGTCGGCTGCCACGCCCGTGTTCACCAAACCCGAGGTCGCGCCTGCAGCGGCACCGGAAGCGGCCGCCACCGCAGCGGCCGCAGGAGGAAGAGGTTCAGCAGTGGACGTTGGTGGCGCTGCACTGGAAAGCACGACGGTAGGCTCCACTGCTGCTGCTGCTGTGGGGACAGCTGCTGGGGTAGGAGCAGCTTGAGCGATGGGCGAGGCGCTCGACGACGAATTGGAAGAAGACGAAGACGCCGTTGGCGCGTCCGTCATCCGCGCTGAGTCAGCGGCATCGATCTCAGCGTAAGCAGCTGCGTAGGCGGCGCCGCGGCCTTTCGGGTTTCGGCCTGCGCGGTCACTTCGGTCCCGGGGGCTCGATCGACTGCGCGTTGGCTCTAAGCTTGACGCGTTGCGCCCTTTCACTCCTGGGCGCTCGACAAGGCGCAGCGACCGCGGCGGCAGCACCGACTGCTCGTCCCGCGGGGAATCGCTCCCACCACTATCGCTGTTGTTGCTGCCGTCGCCGCAATCCCCACCCGCGCTGCCTCCGATTTCAGGCGGCGTGCTGTCGCCACTCACATCCGCGCCAGCGGTTGCTTCTTCAACTTTGCTGCTACTCCGAGTTCGCCCTCGCTTCACGCCTACGCCGCCGCTGCTATCGTAGCCGCCACCACCGCTATCGTAGCCGCCACCGCCGCCACCTACGCCTTCATTATCCATAACGCTGCCGTCAACGCTCCCTAAACGGCTGTACTCAGAGCCAGCTTTCATCATGTCCATGATTTCTGACCAACCCTCGTTGGAGCCTGCGTTCGAACCTCCTCCACTGCTACCTCCAGACGGAGTTCGCCCTGTCCGTCGGACCCCTCCAATGGCCACACCTGTCACGGCACTTAAACTTATCGGTGCCTGGCTACTGCTACTGCTGCTGCTGCTGCTGCTGCCATTACTACTTGTTGGCTCACCCTCCCTTGACTCAATAATGGGCGCGGCGTGAGAGGTAGTAGCTGCAGGTGCGGTCGGATGCTCTCGCAGTCCTTCCGGGTATAGGTTGGCCCCCATTTCGGCGTCAGCAGAAGCAGTGCCATCTGGGCACACGAGGTCGCCGCTGCTGCTGCCCCTCGACGTCAACATGGGCGCCGCAGCCGCTCCGTTGAGAGCAGCCGCAGAGCGCAGTGCAGCTGGCACCGAGGACGGTGACGACGTCAGGGAAGAAGAGCGCTGCGATGAAGGAAGAGGAGCGCCCGCCAGAGGCATAATTCCCAGCTGTCGCATTTCGTCGTTGCTTGGAGCGGTCATTTGCTGTAAGTCCTGAGCCTCGCGCGATTGTTGCGCGCCGTTGGATGTGCGGTCGCGCTCTAGACTGCAGCCGCCACCGCCACTGCTCGGTAAGCTTTCTTTGCCACCGCTGCTGTTGTCGGTCGATTGCTGAGCTGGAGTCGGCATCGGCACTTGAGGCCCTAACCAGCTCGGCTGCGCCTGCCAGCCTTGGTGGCTTTGTTGCGACTGCTGCTGCTGCTGGTACTGCTGTTGCTGTTGGTATTGTTGCTGTTGCTGGAGGAATTGCTGCTGCTGGAAGTACCAGTTGCTGCCTGGTCTCATGCCAAGGTTCGGCGGAGGCTAACGGACCTAGAGGGCCCTGTTGCTGCTGAGAAGCCTGCTGCTGCTGCTGCTGCTGTGACTGCTGGTGTAAGTGCTGCTGTTGTTGCATTTGCTGCGCTCGCATCATGTGTTGCTGCTGCTGTAAGTGCAGCTGCTGGCCCAGTGCCATAGTGTCCGGCTGCTGCTGCTGCAGTGGGGGCTGGCGTGTGCGGGGGTCACCGGAGTCGAAACTCCTGTTGTGGCCGGGCACTGCGCTGTCGAACGAGTTGCTACTGCTGTTGGTAGTGGTGCTGGTGACCATTCCCGGCACTCCCCCGCTTCCTAGGAGCGGCATGCTAGGGTGCCCCCGGTAAAGGGCGCGGTCAAAGGCTGCCTGCTGCTCCGAGTACCGGTACGACAGCAGGAGGCTTGACGGGTGGCTCATGGAATTGGACGGAGGAAGCGAGCGCTGTGGAGTGGGCAGAGGCATGGGTACACTGCCCAGAGCTAAAGACGAGGATCGGTTTGAGGCCTCACCGGCCGCGTAAGGCGGCTGCGCAGATGAGGGAGCGGCTGCGCAGACGAGGACCGGTAAGAGGCTACTACTGCTGCTCCTGGCCCCGCCACCGCTGGTGCTGCTGTCGCTGCCCATCCCGCTGCTGCCAGAGCCAGTCGTCGTTTGACCGTCGTCTGTGGCTTCGTCTCGCCGCTCGCCCTCGTAATCCATGCGAGCATTGAACCTTGTTTGCAAAGCCTGGGTAGACACGCAAGAAAAATACATGAAAGAAAAAGCTGAGGTTTAAAAAAAAGGGAGGCGCGAAAAAAAAAAGCGACGGAAGAAAATCCAGTCGAGTAGCAAACGGATAGCCAAAAATCTTGTCAAGACTTCAAAAAAACTTTTCATCTTCATCCATATTATAAAAAGAAGAAAGGAAATTGAGTGCAGTCCGTGAGCTAGAGAATATTGGGACTTAGAAGCTCGTTAAAACGAGTGCTCTAAAAACGAGGATCAAGAAAGGGCACACGAAAAAGGCGTGTCCTCACCTGTAAGTGCGATGCCGCGTTTTCACGTAAGCGCGGAGTGTCATACAATGTGTCCGAGCCTTTGTACAGTTTCTTTCCAAGTCTAGCTTTGCCTGTGAACTTTTTGGTGATTCGCATCGGGTCGCATCTAATTTTGGAACAAACGAACGAGGGCGGTGACAGTTGATTAGAGAAGTTGCAGTTTGCTGAGACATTCGGGGGAAGTGCAGAATGGACGTAGTACCTCAAAGAGTTGGCGATGTGCGACCGCAGAGTCGTTCCTTCTGGTAGCTCAAGTAGCCCTCGTTGGAAGTAATGGATGATGCAGTTTGCGAACTCTTCCTCCTCCACCTAGGGAAATCATACAGCTAGTGTTATGAAAGGCAAGATATATTATTTGCATATGCATTCAATTTTCAAGCTTTACGCGAGATACAAACATAGAAATACAATAGTGCAGCATATGATCAATTATAACTCATAGCGGCTATTTTCGGACCGTCCATTTGCCCTTGCGTTCGGCTTTGGGCCGCTTCCCCAACCGGTCGCCGTCTGCTGTATCTGGGTCAAGATTTCCCTCAAACTCATCGGCCGCCTCGAGACGTGGATCCTCTTCTTCGCGTTCAGAATCTTGATTACCTTCCATATATATTCGCTCGTCAATACTACTACTTTGGTAGCAGCGTGGGCCAAGACCGGAATCGAAGCGGGCAGCTTGATCGTTTATGCCATCAGTTCATTGTCTTATATGAAAAATGGGGCTGACGCGACAACCAGAACAAACTAAAAAAATCTTCACATAATCGCCAAATGGAGATTGGACTGTTTCTGTCGTTTCCGTACCGTGGTTCTTGGACCGTCGTGGTTCTTTCCCCACTCCCCACTCCCCACCCCGCCACCCGCTATCCTATTTTTGTCTCTTCTTGTCTGTCTCCCGAGCTTTTGGTAACTTCTGGTGCCATTATAGAGACTGCTGTGGGGTCTTCATCCACTCTTGACGCGCGACTCCAGAGCTCTAGATAGCACAGTTATCCTTCTTGCGATTACGCTGGGAAAGCGCCATGGATTCGGAGTCTTGTAAGCGACATAAGCTACACCAGTAATCAAATACTCGTCGTGTATCTCGCATTGACTCACTTGCGCCTTTTGCCTAACTTGGGTTTTGCCATTACAATGGTTTTAATCAGGCGCGCAGTGCTGCTGCCTCTTTTCGGCGAGCGGAATTATATTTCTGGTGCGAGCTTTTACATTATTTCAATCTAGCATTCCCGCCATCTAATACAGCTGGTGTTTGTTTGTCTTTCTTTCTTTCTTCGTCTCCACGTGGGGGTGACAGATTCTCATCGGCATCCTGCTCAAGACTGAGCCCCTCTACATCCAGGGTACATGTTCGCCTTTAGTTGTTCGTGTCGTTAGTATTAAAATTCACTTTAGTCCATCGCCTACTGTTCTAGGCAGCGTTGTGTCTTGTTCTCGTTGAACCGAATTCAGTACAACCATAGGTAGCTTCTTCATTTCCTCTTCCCTTCACCCCCCCCGTGCACTGACTCGTCTCTTAGATGTAACCGAGCCTGCGAAAGCAGCTGACAGCTGTTTTGCGGCTGCAGGGATATACGCAGCCTTCGTAGTAGGGACTTCCATATGCATATTGCGAAACAACCGGAAGAACCGGGAGTTGACCCACCGTACCGAGGGCATGGGCGCTGAGATGTCGGGCATCTCCAAAGAGTCGATGCTGCAGGGCGCTAGGGGCGGCGGCTACGGCAGGTACAACTTTTGGGCCTAGGGCATGATTGAAAGGCTGCATTCTGTAGAATATTCTTTGTCTAATTCGTGAACTTCTGTTTATCTTCATCTTGTTGTTGTCCTCTTGTGTGCGTTTGACAGTGCGCTGCCGACTCGCGCAGCAACTCTTCAAACGGGCCGCGACCGGTGATTCACCTCGCCAGTTAGGCGGTAGTTTGAGGTATAGACATTTCTGCGCCCCAATGAAAATCCGTATGTGGCGTATATAGCTCTATTCATTTGAAGAATCCCGTGAATTTCCGAGGGCCCTTCTCTTTATCTTTATAGAAAGCTCATGGCTGAGAAGCTGAGACTGGGACACTGGGCACTCTTGGTTCTAGGACTATAAGTTTTCACAAGGTTAAAAATTGCTACTGGCAGTAAGTAGAGACTCCTAGGACTTCATAATTAATAAGGACCTCGATCTAGGGCTAGGGCGACGAAGAACACAAAAAAGGTGCTCCTGAATCCGCCCTTGTGGCCCTTGGCCGCTAAGCCTAGCCGCCCAGCCGAGGCACGCGATGGCTCACTGGCTCATGTGTATGTGTAGGTTTCAATTAATTTTAATTCATTGAAAGCACCATTTAACACTAGCCGCCAAAACAGGGGCAGGTCCGATGTTTTGTGTTGATTAACTACTAGATTTAGGCCGAAGGAGGTAGATCCCGCAGCCCGCAGCGCAGAAAACTTGACACCGAACCAGAAAAAATGAAGCCTCAGCTCGTGGAGGCGCAAAAGGAGGCTTCGTGCTGCTCCAGCTCGCCATCAGTGAGCAAGCAAGCATTCAAGATGTATTCCAATCGCCCGCGCTCTGCTGCGGCACCTCGCTCTGAGCTGCAAAATGCCACCACCAAATGCTGCTCCCTCGGAGTCTCACTTGCTCCCCTGCCTTCACCCCCATTCGATGCGCTACTGCTGCTGTCGTAGACGCCAGCGTCCGTAAGTTTCGTGACGCAGCCCGCGTGTGAGAGTTGGAAAGCTAAGCTCGGGGCTGACGCCAGCCACAATTGTTCCCCACGTACACGCAGCACAGCCGCCCAGGGGTTGTGTTCGTCGCCTGCAGCGGCCGCCGCCTGAGCCGCAGCAGTAGCAGCCGCTTTGGCACTTTCCTGAGGAGATGGCGCATGAGCACCCGCCACGTGTTTCGCTTCTGCGGCAGCGCGCGAAGCCACGGTTGAAGTGGTGGCGTCGCTATCGTCAGCGGTGGCGGCAGCAGCAGCGGTAGTCGCGGCTTCTAGGTCAGTCTGAGCTTGCTTTGCGCATTCCGCCACCATAGTAGCATGCGTCAACGGATCGATCATGCGCAAGAGGGCGGACGCGCCGTCAATTGTAGGCAACCTCTGCACGATTCCCACTAAGAACCGCCCCGGATGGAAAGGCCGCGTGGCGACAAAGTGAAGGCGTCCTACAAGTGGCTCACGGCTGAGGTCGTCGTTGTTGTCTTTGCTGTCTTCATCGATACCCCTTTGATTATCAGCTTCAATGCCATTATTTTTTACTGAAGAAGACTCTGCTACAGCTGGCTTGACTACATCAGTCTTGTCATCAAGCACCAGCTGAGGCGCAGCGCCAGTCGCCTGGAGCAGGCCAGCAGTACCCAGCACGGTTCCCGATGGCGAGCTAACTGGGTCAAATCGCACTACTCGCACGCCAGGATTGAGAGCCTTGCACACATCGCGACAGAGGGCTAGCGGGCTAACGTTTTGCTGGCCACTGCTATCACCATCGTGACCGCCACTACTGTCAGTGCTACCACTACCAGGCTTGCCGCTATCGCCACCTCGATCACCACTGGAGCCATTCTTGCTCTCACCAGTCAAGACCACACAGTTGGCATGTTCGAGTGCTTGGGCAACCACAGCAGCCGTGGGCTCGTTGCCTCCGCGCGGCCTCGCTCGAGTGCTCCACAGATCCACGATTCGGTTGACGTCAAGGGCACACACTAACACCACGCGAGTAGCGAGAGATCGGAAGCTTGCCGGTAAAGTAGCCACAGAATCGCCCCCACTTAACTCTACGACGGCCACTGGGAGTGAGCTACAACTAAATTCATGGCTGCTGCTGCTCCTGCTGTGACCTGCGTTGCAGCTACTCTCTAGCTTGGCACTACTAGTAGTAGCACTCGAAGCAGCTGCAGCAGAAGCAGCAGCTGCAGCAGCGCTGTGAAGCACAGCGCGCAACTTTTCTCCGCTGCTTTCATCGCAGCACAGGCACCCGCCGCCGCTGAGCACCTTGGGCGCGGGGCAGCCTGCACGCTTCAGCTCACCCTTCAAGCTTGAGAGCTGCGGGTCTAGGAGACCACTCATGGGCCCATCGCACACGGCTACGCACGCCAAACTCGGTTGTGGTGTAGGAAAAGTCAGAGAAGAAGTACCAGGAGTAGGTGTAGTCTTCGTGGTCGCGTCAGATGTAAGCTCTGCGACGAGGTGACGCACCACGGCGGTTTTGCCTGACCCCGTTGGGCCACACACCAAGAACAAAGTGGAGTAGAAAGGATCTGGGGTGCTGGGCGACGCTGTGCGCTCTTCAACTTTCGTATTGGCTGCAGCGTTGGCTCCGGAAGTGTCTGTTCGTTCGCCGAGCAACGAATTACTTTCGAAGCCATCCACCATAAAAACCAGTTTTTCTTGCCGCGCAGCCACGTTGCGACCGCTGTCCAAATGCACTTGGAACCGGTCATGGTAGTCACTCGAGGTTTTGCTTGCTCGGCAACGGCGCCCCAGGATTCCTTCTTGTCCGTTCAGGGAGGCGTCCGACAGCCCTTGCAACTGCACGCGAGGCGCCACCACACTCACAGCGTCTCGTACCATCGCTGAGGCACCGCTACCCGCACCGCTCCCACTCATTTCGGCCAGTCGAGCTCGCACGAAGCGCTGAAATGCTTGGGGCGACAGCGCTGCTTTCGGAGGAGCAGTCTGAGCTTCCGAGGCTGCGCCGAAGACTAAATTCATGTAGTCCAGCAGCAACTGATGGTCGGCTGACGTGTACTTACGCAGGACTAACTCAGAGGGCTGTGCAATTTTACTGCTGTCGGCGTCTTGATTCCCGCCACTTGCACTATTGTGGTCATCAGAAGATCCCGCATAATTCAGCTCCGCGCAGCGCGCCACGGTACATGTGCCCTGAAACGCTGCAGGAGCGCGACCAGTGGCAGGGTCAAGCATCAAATAAGTGGCAGATGGGTTGTCGGTAGAGAGATCGCCTCCGCTAGCACTTCCGTCGCGCCGTAACAAAAGATCAAGCCCTAGGAGAGCAGGCACAGGTGGGCGATACACGTCCCGTGCACCGGGAGTCATCATGGCAGAGTATTCAGCAGCGGGAATGGCCACATCCTTCCACGTGCTCGCCAAAGTCACGCCCGCTACGGGCGTAGCACCTCGGAGTACTGGGGCACCTCTGCTCTTAGAATCTCCGCTTGACGCCATGAGGTGGGCGAGTGACACGAAAAGGCGCTGGCGGTATCAAGAAAAGGCGATACAGGAGTTGCGGATGTCGAGTTCTAATAGATCAACGTAGAGTTGATGTTTTATGCCACCACGACCAAGAATTGCCTACCAAGGATTTTTGTCTGTCTGTGTGTGTGTCACATCACATTTTTATCTGGGTACATATGTTCTGACACCTTATTCGTATGTTCTGACACGTTGTCACGTCACTGACATCAACCATGTTCTGACACCTTGTCACGTCACGGAAATCAACTACGTTGATCGTGGCGTGGCGGCGCGCACGCCGCTGCAGTTGGGTGTAGTTGAATACGTCGCCGTCTCAATTTACATGCCAATGGCTACGGATTTTTATGCCTTTTACTTGATTGCTACTTTCAAAAGCTACCTCGCTTCCGTCAACAGCTTGGCTGCATCACGCCGTCATGACACCATTAGACCATTAGATGAAGTCGGCATGATTCATGGTGCTGTGCTGTTGTGCTGTCATTTCGTCAAATATCTGGGGTATACGAATATAATAAAAATCTAAAATATCGTGCAGTTTCAAAGCACGATCGGTGTGCAAAATTTCCTCCACGAGTAGAGACTGTTTGCCGAGGGAACGTCCGCCAACTAGGCTGCTCTG
>Ga0307930_1003256_pt1 | contig 12023 bp, 11 predicted proteins | sample OrgLakmetageno46_FD_203161 | JGI IMG/M metagenome (GOLD analysis project Ga0307930, IMG submission 203161) | Saline water microbial communities from Organic Lake, Antarctica - #46 | ecosystem: Environmental > Aquatic > Non-marine Saline and Alkaline > Saline | place: Antarctica: Organic Lake... | reverse complement strand
CGCGGATTCAACTCGCCAGTGCAACTTTACCTACGATATGAAGCGTGAGGCAGCGATGCCCAAGTGCTTCTCACCGTCTAAAGTAAAGGAACACGAATGCGAGCCTACCACCGCCTCACTGAGGGTGAGCGTAACCAAGTTTATGCATTGAAGAAAGCGGGTTTGCCGCAACGCGCGATTGCGGATCAGATTGGCGTCAACAAATCGACGATTTCTCGGGAGTTTAAGCGCAATACAGGTCTGCGCGGGTATCGACCCAAGCAAGCGCATCGCCTGGCTTGTTCACGCCAGTCACAAATTCGGCGGCCCCGTATCTCGGATACGACGTGGGCTGGGATTGAAGGGATGATCCGGGAAGAATTGAGCCCCGAGCAGATCACAGGTCACCTGAAAGACATTGGCGAGCCAAGCGTCAGCCCAGAATGGATCTACCAGCGTATCTATGCAGACAAGCGTAACGGTGGCGACCTTCACACCCACTTGAGATGTCAAAAGCAACGGCGCAAGCGCTATGGCAGTATCGAGCGGCGCGGCCAGATCAAGAATAGAGTATCCATCGAGAAACGCCCTGCAGTCGTTGACCTGCGCAGCCGTGTTGGGGATTGGGAAGCCGATACCGTGATCGGCAAACAGGGACACTCAGTCCTTGTGACGCTGGTCGAGCGTAAGACGCGATTTACCGTTGCGATAAAGGCCGCCAACAAAACAGCGCGCGCTGTCACGGATGCGATCTGTGATTACCTGAAGCCTTATCAGGAAAAGGTTCTCACCTTAACCTACGACAATGGCAGAGAGTTCGCTTACCATGAAGAGATCGCCCGTGAGCTGACTGCCGAGGGCTTCTTCGCGCACCCCTATCATTCCTGGGAACGGGGGCTCAACGAAAACACTAATGGTCTGATCCGGCAATACATCCCAAAGGGAAAAGACATCGATGATCTCAGCGATGATGACGTGGCTAAGATCATCGACAAAATAAATAAGCGGCCAAGAAAATGCCTTGGCTTCAAGACCCCACATCAGCTATTCATAGGAGATAACCAGCATGTTGCACTGGCGAGTTGAATCCGCGTGTTACTCTTGCCGCAGAATAGGAACTAAATCGTCTCCGATAAACCCGGTCTGGTTCAGTTGCACCGTACTATGGGATTTTCTGATGCGCGTGCTTAGGAATTAGCACGAAGTCGTTATACACATGGCGTGCGCAGTTTTTGCAGCTGCGCAAAGAGTTCATCGAGACCACAGAGCAAACCGCAGAGATCAGGTGTTTGAAGAAGGAATTGGCCCACGTTCCGCTTCAGCTTGGCAACTTCTCGTCTCAGGCTGCGATATAATGCTGCCTTGCTGCGATTTCGTTTTGCTGACAAGAAAGCTGGACTAACTGGCAGCGATCCCACAGTTTGAAATGGAGTAGCTGGAAATAAACGATATGTTTTTAAGGAGTAAAAATGACCCATCCCCGTATTGTTTCGATTGGTGAATGTATGGTTGAGATGGCTCCGCGCGATACGGCTGGCGTATATTCGCAGGGCTTTGCGGGTGATACGTTTAACACTGCGTGGTATCTTGCTCGATTGTGTCCTGATTGGGCAGTTGATTACGTAACAGATACCGGTGTTGATCCATTATCGCAGCAGTTGGCCGCGTTTTTGGTGGCGTCAGGGGTTGGTGTTGATCATTTGCGCACGCACCCTGATGCGACTTTAGGATTATATTTGATCTCGCTTCACAATGGTGAACGGAGTTTTGCCTATTGGCGCGGGCAGTCTGCAGCACGGCGTTTGGCAGATGATACTGCGCGTCTGGACCGTGCATTTGCGGGGGCGGATCTGGTTTATTTCTCGGGGATTACGCTAGGAATTTTGTCGCAGGCCGGGCGTCACACGTTGTTGGCGGCGGTTGCTCGTGCCCGCGAGGCGGGGGCTAAGATTACGTTTGATTCCAATTTGCGGCCGCGTCTTTGGGCAGATGTGCCGACAATGTGCGCGGCTGTTATGCAGGCTGCGGGTCATGCGGATATTGTGTTGCCGTCGCACGATGACGAAGCTGCGTTTTTCGGCGATGCGGATCCGCAGGCCACGTTAGACCGTTACCGTGGTGCGGGAGTGGAGGATGTTGTGGTGAAGAACGGTGGTGGGCGTATTGTGTTCGCCACCGCGCAGAATGCGGGTCATTTTGATCCAAGCCCTGTCACCACAATTGTCGATAGCACGGCGGCTGGAGATAGTTTTAACGCAGCCTACCTTGCGGCGCGTCTGTCGGGTGAGACGCAGCACGCGGCAGTTGCGCGTGCCTGCGCGGTGTCAGCGCGGGTGATTGGTGGGCGCGGCGCCTTGATTGATCCCGCACTGACATAGGAGTTACCGTTCTTGTGCAATCGCCGTTTGCATGTCGGTTTTCAGCATTGTGCCCAGCTTGCCTGCAACGGCCTGACGCCAGCGCGTATCCATGCTTAATGCTGTGGGGATCAGGTTTGACAAGGCGTGCAGCACATCCGAAATTGCGGCGGCGTCGCGGCCAAGGAGTGCAATTGCGGCTTTGATCTCGTCTTCTCGGGGATCGCGCAGGGCGTATGTTTCGCCCACTTTATCCACACCTAAACAGTAGTGCATCCATGCGGCGGTGGCAAAAGCAAAGGCACCGATATCGCGGCCGGCGGTCAGAGCGTCTTGTGCAGGTTCCCAAATCCGTTGTGGCATTTTTTGTGTGCCGTCCATTGCGATCTGCCATGTCTGGTGGGCAATTTCGGGATTGCGAAACCTGTCTTGTAGCTCTTGTGCGTAAGTGTTGAAATTGACGCCATTCAGGGGCGCGAGACTTGCTGCAGCCGCGGTAAGGTGGCGCGAAACCAAAGCGGCTAAGGCAGGATCGGCCATCACGTCACGCACATATTCATGACCAGACAGGAATCCCGCATAGGCCAGCATCGAATGGGCGCCGTTCAACATTCTGAGCTTCATGCGCTCATAGGGGGCGACGTCATCTACGAAAACAGCGCCGCCTGCTTCCCAAGTCGGGCGGCCTTGCGGGAAATGGTCTTCGATCACCCATTGCAGGAACGGCTCTGTCTCGATGGCGGCATGGTCTACACAACCTGTCAGGGTTTCTGCGTCGCGCAGGGTTCTGTCGGTTGATGCAGGGGTGATGCGGTCAACCATACTTGACGGGAACGCCACATGATCGGTGATCCATCGTGCGAGATCAAGGTCGACAGCCTGCGCAAATCCGATCACGCCGCCGCGTACAAACGCGCCATTAGACGGCAGGTTATCACAGCATAGGATGGTAAAAGGTTGATCGCCATTGTCGCGGCGCGCGCGCAATGCGACCACCAGAAGCCCCAGCACGCCATTGGGAGTTTGGGGCGTATCCAGATCTGCGCGCACAACGGGATTTGCCCTATCGGGACCGCCGCTGGCCCTGTCGATGCCGTAGCCTTTTTCGGTCACCGTCAGGGTGACGACACGGATTGCTGGATCGCAAAGTGCGGCAAGCGTGGCGTCGGGGTCGGCGGCGATAACATTGCTGATGGCCGCGATAACGCGACCGCGCGCGCCATCTGCGTCGCGTGTGATCATGCAATAAAGACCGTTTTGCGGGGTTATAGCCTGTGCCACATCGCGGCTGCGCAAGCTGACCGCGGTGATGCGCCAGTCCCCACCGTGTTGCGCAAGGGCGTCATCGGTCATGACGGCCTGATGGGCACGGTGGAATGCGCCAAGACCCAGATGCACAATCCCTGTGCCATGCGCTGCGGGATCGTAGGACGGTACGGTGGCGGGGCCTGTGACATCTGCCAGACGGGTCAGGCGCACAGTCATGTCCGTAATCCGTGGTCGGGATGTGTCAGGGCGGTGACGATGCCGCGCAGTTCTGCCAGACCTTTCAAGCGCCCGATGGCAGGGTATCCAGGTTGCGCCTGCCGCGTGAGGTCATCAAGAATATCTTGACCGTGATCGGGGCGGAACGGGATTGATGCATCTGTGCGTCCCGCAGCGCGACGCGCAGCTTCTTCGCGAACGACTGCGGCGATTAAGGCGACCATATCGGTATCACCTTCCAGATGTGCGGCTTCGTGAAAGCTTCCTTGAATGTCAGGCGTTTCGCGGCGCACGTTACGCAGGTGCAGGAAATGCACGCGATCACCGAGCCGTTGCATCATGCCGGGCAAATCATTGTCGGGCCGCGCCCCGAGCGAGCCAGAGCATAGGGTGATGCCGTTCGCGGGCAGATCGACGGCTTGCATGATATAAGCGTAATCACTTTCCGTGGACATAATGCGCGGCAGGCCCAGCAATGGCACAGGTGGATCATCAGGGTGACAACATAGCCGCATGTCCAATTCCGTCGCCAGCGGTGTCACTTCGGACAGAAAATCGACCAGATGCCCACGTAGGCCATCGGCGCCGAGCCCCTCGTAGGCGGCAAGGTGGTGGCGCAGATCGTCCAGCGTGAAATTTTCCGCAGCGCCCGGAAGGCCGAACACAACGTTGCGGATAAGTTGATGGCGGGCCGTGTCGTCCATTTTAGCGAAAGCTGCGTTTGCGGCATCGTTTGTCGCGCTGGAATAGTCTTGTGCGGCGCCAGCCCGTTTGAGGATATGCAGGTCGAACGCGGCGAAGGTAGGTAGGTCAAACCGCATGCAGGTTGCCCCATTGGACAGGCGGTGGGCAAGATCGGTGCGCGTCCAGTCAAGGATCGGCATGAAGTTGTAACAAACCACGCGAATACCTGCCGTGTGCAGATTGCGAAGCGACTGTTTCCAAGCGTCGAGATGCGCACGCCAGTCACCGGTTTGACGTTTGATATCTTCGGAGACAGAAATGCTTTCAACCACGTCCCATGATAGACCTGACGGCGTGCCATCAGCCATCTGGCCAATCTGTGCTTGCCGTTCCTTGATCGCGTCAAGCGTCCACACGGCCCCTGTTGGCACATGGTGCAGGGCGGATACGACACCTTGCACCCCGGCTTGCAGCATATCGTTTATTGAAACTTGATCTTGCGGGCCGAACCATCGCCAGGTCTGTTGCATTGCCGCTCTCCTTCAAATGCAATTGGTGTTGCTGAAACCTTAGCGTGAAATCTTATTGTTGACTAGTATGGTAATTTGGCTTACCAACAAAATAGGGAGGAAATTTGTGCATGGCTGATACGGGCGGTGACATCACGGCTGCGCTGGAAGGCACCAAGGTTGTTGGGCCACAGCTTGTCCGCTTGCTGCGCAATCGCATTGTGCGTGGTGAGTTGGCTCCTGGTATGCGCTTATCCGAAGCGGAGGTGGCGACCGCATATGGCGTAAGCCGCCAGCCCGTCCGCGAGGCGTTTATCCGTCTTGCTGATGAGTCGTTGATTGAGGTTAGGCCCCAGCGCGGCAGTTATGTTAGTGGCATTGATATTCCCACTGTCATTTCTGCGCAGTTTGTCCGTGAGTCCGTTGAGGCTGATATCGTGCGGCAAGCCGTTGTGCGGGCGACCTCTGCTGATGTGGCAGCTCTAGAAGATATGCTAGGCGCGCAGGTAGAAGCTGCCAAGGTGACAGACCCGCAGCCTTTTATGGCGACTGACGAAGCGTTTCACCGCCGCTTGGCTCTGATTGCGGGACAGGGTGAGGTCTGGGATTTTTTGCAACCGCTCAAGACGCAAATGGACCGTGTCCGATATTTAAGCGCACGCAGTTTTCCGCGTCTTATACTGGTGGGTCAGCATAGCAATATTGTTGATGCGATCAGGCAAGGTGATGCGGTGGCTGGGGAGCGTGTGATGCGTCACCATCTGGGGCTTATCCTCGAAGATTTGCCTGCGGTCGTAGCCGCAATGCCCGATTTTTTTAAGCGGGGCGGCTGATTATGAGAAATGCCCAGTGGTTTGTTGCAGACTATCTGCCCCGTTGGTTGACGCGTGCGATGATCAATCAGAAATTTGTGATCGAGGCCTTAAATATTGATGGACAGCCAGACGCATTAGCCCCGACAACATTGACGCAAGCGCGGGTTGTTTTTGCATTGGCGCATTTGCATTTGGTGACAAGAGATCAGCGTTTTTTAGATGTGGCACGCGATATACACGCCTTTATGGACGGGGCCTTGCGTGATCCTGACGGTGGATATTGGCAGTCTACAGAGTGTTTTGAAAAGCGTAGTTATGACCAGTCGTTTGCCTTGATGGCATTGGTAACATTACGCCGTGCTGATCGCAGCGCGGTGCCTGCGGCGCGGATTTCCAACCTTTGGCATTTCATTGTGGAAAGCCTGACAGAGTCTGCCACAGGCGCGTTATGGGAAAATATGGAGATGGCGCGTCACGGCGCAGCGAACGGTGATTTGCGTGCGCAAAACCCGCATATGCATATGTTCGAGGCTGCATTACAGGCGTTCGAAATGACAGGTGAGGTCATCTGGATGGACCGTGCGCAGCATCTGTTTACGCTCTTGCAACGGTATTTTGTTGATCCAGATACGGGGGCCATTTGTGAATTCGTAGCGGCAGATTTAACGCGTCTGACCACACAGGACGGATCGCGCCGCGAGCCTGGGCACCAGTATGAATGGGCGTGGCTTTTACACCGCTTTGCAGATTTAGGCGGTGATGCAACCGCCCGCACTGTGGCTGATCGCATGATTTCCTTTGTGGAAGCCCATGGTTTGCGTGGCGATGGTCCGTTAAGGGATGCGCCATTTGACGCGCTGGACCGTGCGGGCGATGTGACCGAGGCCACGCATCTTTTGTGGCCGTTGACCGAGGCAGGAAAATACTATGCGGCGACAGGCGCACTCGCGCGAGCCCATGCCATCGAGAATTTGATTTTCAAACGATATTTCACGGGTGGGCCAAATTTTGCATGGTCAAACCAGCTGGACGGCAATGGCCGCGTTTTATGGCCAACAGCACTTAGTCGCTTGATTTACCACGTAGCGCTTTTCGTCACCGAAGGTGCGCGCGCTGGCCTATGGCCACTGAACGACATCGACCAAACCCAAACCTTCTCAAAGGAGATCACAATATGACTATTACGAAATTTGCCGCGGTTGCGGGGTTGCTTTTGACAACTGCGGGCACGGCATCGGCAGAATATAATTTGAACCTGTCAACATCGCAAGTTCTGCAAGATCCACTTGTCATTGCCATGCAGGGCGCGAAGGAACGCATCGAAGCGCGGACGGATGGCGAGGTCACAATCACGATCTATCCAAGTTCTCAGTTAGGCGAAGATAACGACGTGCTGGAGCAAATTCGTGGCGGTGCGCCAATTGCCGTTCTTGTTGACGCAGGCCGTCTTGCACCGTTCAAAAACGAGCTGGGTATTTTATCTGCGCCATATCTTGTTGATGACTATACCCAATATGCCGCTGTGACGTCGTCGCCGGTTTATGACCAGTGGGTTGGCGAACTGGCGGAAAGCTCGGGCATTCGTTTGCTGAACTACAACTGGTTCCAAGGTACACGCCAGATGTTCAGCAAAAAGCTGATCGAGACGCCTGAGGATCTGAAAGGGGTACGCGTCCGCACGATTGATGCACCAAGCTGGATTGCCACTGTTGATGCAATGGGGGCGACACCTGCGCCGATGGCGTGGGCAGAAGTTTATTCTGCATTGCAACTGGGGGCGATTGACGGGGCCGAGGCGCAGTTGACAGGGGCTTACGGTATCAAGCTGCATGAAGTGTCGACAAATGTAGCACTGACAAACCACATTCAGCTGTTCACGGGCCTTGCAACGTCGGATGCATGGTGGAACGCCCTGCCAGAAAACCTGCGTACTGTGGTTGCAGAAGAATTGTTTGCTGCGGGCGACGAGGCCACACAAGCAACCGTGTCCAAGCTTGCAGAAGTGCAGACTGACATGGAAGCGGCAGGCGTTGTGTTCAACTCTGTTGATCTTGCACCGTTCAAAGCAGCAACTGCCGGTGTTTACGACGAAATCGGTTTGACAGCTGCGCGTGAAGCATTGGCGCCTTACCTGCCATAAGCACTATAAAACGGCCCTGTAGTTTCTATTACGGGGCCGTCATAACCTTCATTTATATGGGTTGGCTGATGATATTCTGGAAGTATTACGACAAGATCGAGTTGATACTTGGCTTGACGGCTTTGACAGCCACAGTGCTGGCTGTTTTGATTGCAGCCATCGGCCGCAGTTTGGGGATGCCTGTCACGTCCGCTCCGCAATTTGCCCAATTATTTCTGATATGGACTGTGATGTTTGGTGCTGATCTGACCATGAAACTGGGAATGCATATTCGTGTGTCGGCCTTAACAGACCTTGCGCCGGTACGGGTGCAAAAGGCTTTGGCCGTTGTTCATTCCGGACTAATTCTGGTTTTTCTGGGGTTTGTCGCGATTGTCGGCTGGGATTTGTCGATGGGGAACTGGCAGCGTGAGCTTGGGGCTTCGGGCCTGTCTTACGGGCTTGTAACACTGGCATTGTCTGTTGGCGCCGGACTTTTGATCATTTCGTTCTTACGGCGACTTGTGAGCAAGGGCTTTGTTGGCGCCTTTCAACCAGCGGATGATGCCGTGGAGACTTTGATATGATTTCCACCTTGATCCTTGTGGCGGCGTTGCTGTTGATTGCAGGCGGTATGCCTGTGGCTTTTGCCATTGGCATTGCAGGCTCGTCTTACTTTTTATTGCCATCTACCTTTTTGCCGGACTCTACCGCAGTGCAGCGGATCGTGGCCGCGAGCCAGTCGTTTCCCTTACTTGCGGTGCCTTTGTTCATTATATTGGGTAACCTGATGAATTCGGCTGGCATCACCTCGCGCTTGGTGGGGCTTGCCACCACGTTGACCGGATGGATGCGTGGCGGGTTGGCACAATCAACTATTGTTTTGTCCACGTTGATGGGTGGTGTGTCCGGCTCCGCTGTGGCTGACGCAGCAATGCAGGCCCGCATCTTGGGCGAGCCAATGGTCGAAAAAGGCTATAACCGTGGATTTACGGGGGCTGTTTTGGCGATTGGCGGTTTGATTACTGCGACCCTGCCGCCCAGTCTGGGGCTTATTCTTTACGGGTATTTAGGCGAAGTCTCTATTGGGCGACTGTTCATTGCAGGTATTTTACCCGGATTTTTGTTGATGTTTATGCTAATGGTTGCGACGTCTTATGTGGCCCGCAGAGACAATTACAAACCCGCAAATGACCGTCTGCCGACGCTTGGGGAAGTCGGGCGCGATGTGAAAAGCGGATTTTGGGCGATCCTGTTTCCAATACTATTGCTAGTGGGGATCAGATTCGGGTTTTTCACCCCGTCCGAGGCGGGCGCCTTTGCAGTCCTTTACGCGTTAATCATCGGGTTCTTTGTGTACCGCGAACTGACGTTGGCCAAAGTTGTGGACGCATTGGTGCAAAGCCTGCGTGACATCGGGATGATCATGCTGATTATCCTGTTTTCAGGCACCTTCGGGTTTGTCATCACCTTCGAGCGCGTGCCGCAATCTATCGCCGAATTTGCCCTGACCGCGATTACCGATCCAACGGTGCTGTTGTTTGTGGTTGCTGGGTTTCTGCTTGTGCTTGGCATGCTGATCGAGGCCACAGTTTTGGTTTTGTTGTTGACGCCAATTCTGGTGCCGGTTGTAACCGCCGCAGGCATTGATCCGGTGCATTTCGGCATTGTGATGATGACGCTGGTGACGTTTGGCGGCATGACCCCACCGGTTGGGGTTTCGATGTTCACGGTTTGCGGTATCTTGCGCTGCTCTTATCGCGACTACACGATCCAGATGATTCCGCTGGCGATCGGTGTGCTTGTGATGGTTGTGCTGATAATCCTGTTCCCGCAGATCACCCTTTTCCTTCCTGATAAATTGATGTGATTCAAATGCTACACCCAGACCGCCTGTTCCCTGTCGATCCTGCCACACGCACCCTTGCCCGGGCTTTGTATGACGCTGTGGCGGACATGCCTATTGTGTCCCCGCATGGCCATACCGATCCGCGTTGGTGGGGTGAAAACAAGGCCTTCACTGATCCCGCAGCCTTGTTTGTGACGCCAGATCATTACGTGACGCGGATGCTGGTCAGTCAGGGGGTGTCGTTTCAGGCGCTTGGTATCGGGGTCGGGGCGCAGACTGATCCGCGCAAGATTTGGCGGACGTTTGCGGCGCATTATCATCTATTTCGTGGCACGCCGTCGCGCATCTGGACGGATGATGCGCTGTCGCGGTTGTTTGATGTTCAGGTCCGCCTTTCGCCTCAGACTGCCGATGATATTTATGACGCAATTGCCGACAGGTTGGCGCAACCGGATTACCGCCCACGGGCGCTATATTCGCGGTGCGGGATCGAGGTTATTGCGACAACAGATTCCCCACTGGATGATTTGGCGTGGCATCAAATGGCGCGTGATGATGGCTGGTCGGGTCGGGTTGTGCCGACCTACCGTCCTGATGCGGTGATTGATCCTGACGGGGTGGATTTTGCAAAAAACCTTGACCAGTTAGGTCAGATCACAGGCTGTGATACGGAGAGCTGGACTGGCTATCTTGAGGCGCACCGCAATCGTAGGGCGTATTTTGTAGCGCATGGCGCGACGGCGACGGACCACGGCCACCCGACACCGATGACGGCTGATTTGGGGAATGCTGCGGCACGTGCGTTGTTTGACCGGCTTCGTGCGGGTAAGCCGCAGGCGGGGGATGCCGAATTATTCAGAGCACAAATGCTGACAGAAATGGCACGCATGTCATGCGAAGACGGACTGGTGATGCAGTTGCACCCTGGGTCATTGCGCGGTCATTCACATGTGGTGCGCGACAGCTTTGGCTCTGATCGTGGCTTTGACATTCCTGTACCCGTCAGCTTTCCGCAAGCTTTGGCGCCGCTGCTGAACGCGGTCGGATTGGACCCGTGTTTGCGGCTTATTTTGTTCACGTTGGACGAGACTACATATGCGCGTGAACTGGCGCCGCTTGCAGGGGTTTGGCCTTGCCTTCGGCTTGGTCCTGCGTGGTGGTTTCATGACAGTTACGAGGGGATGCGCCGGTTTCGCGAGATGACGACAGAGACGGCGGGCATTATGAATACTGTCGGGTTTAACGACGATACCCGCGCGCTTTGCTCTATTCCTGCGCGACATGATGTGGCCCGCCGCGTTGATAGCGGTTGGCTTGCCGAGATGGTTTTGACCCACCGGATTGACGAGAACGAGGCTTTCGACATGGCCCCGTTGCTAGCGCATGGTTTGGCGAAAGATGCCTACAATCTGTGATGGATTCTGATGGGTTGGGTAGTGGACGGAGTTTTTGGAACGCTTCAGAATTGCCAATACGCGGAACAAGCCAACTTTCAGGATGCGCCTTCAGCAGGTTCCCACAACTCGATTGGATTGCCATCAGGATCATGAATACGTGCAAACCGCCCGATCGGTGAATCCCATTCTGCCTTGGTGATAACTTCGATGTTCAGCGACTTGGGGTGCTCAATCAATGCATTCAGATCACGGAGTCGAAAGTTGATCATCCACTGGCGATCTGCGTCTAAGTGGTCACTATCATCATGAAACGGCATGAAAATCGTTGGCCCGTTGTCATCGATTGGCGCAATCTTGTACGGTGGGTGGAGCAGGAACGCGACGTCAACAAGTAGCGCGTGACCGAGCATTTTGCATTCATCCATATCCATATCGTTATTCGATCGCTGACAATTGGCTCAAATTTCCAAAAGCAGCCTTCGGGGCGATCGCAGCGAATTCACACTTTGTCCGCACTTTGATCCTTGGCTATCATTCCTTCGCTGCAAATTGTTCGAATGACTGGTTTTCACGCCGCGTTGCGACAACAGAATTTTAGCAGTTGCAGCAAAACCAACGCTGCGAGCGCACGCAGCAGAAAAACCAAATTCACACAATGGGCTCTTTGCTGCCGTTCGCTGCGCTGTGTACGAAGGTCCGCTAAGGGCCGGTTGCGTTACCAATATGCTCCAAGCGAACACCGACCGGTTCCTAACAGCGGTGGTCCCGCCAATACCGATCCCAACGCAGTGCCCAGCCGCCATTAACCATAGCGCAATTAATGTCGCCA
>Ga0307930_1003253_pt1 | contig 12026 bp, 11 predicted proteins | sample OrgLakmetageno46_FD_203161 | JGI IMG/M metagenome (GOLD analysis project Ga0307930, IMG submission 203161) | Saline water microbial communities from Organic Lake, Antarctica - #46 | ecosystem: Environmental > Aquatic > Non-marine Saline and Alkaline > Saline | place: Antarctica: Organic Lake... | reverse complement strand
ACAGCATCTGACACATCCACCGGTTCGCCAACCGGTTCCCAGGCGCTGCCATTCCAGACCAGAAACATCTGTTCGGCCGCGATCCAGGCCAGCCAGCCGGGGCGCGGCACCAGCCGCATCCAGACGCCATCGACCCAGAAGGCCACGTTCAGATCCCAGCCAGCCCACAGACCTGTCGCCCCAGACGCCACAATATGCCGGTCGCCGTCGGTCGGGCTGGCAGATGGGGCGGTGCGCGTCTGGTCCAGCACTGACAGCTGGACCATGGCATCCAGCAGACGCAGCGCCTCGTTATGGGTGACGTGCTTTTGGGCCTGCGATGCCAGGATGTAAGGCAGCAGGAGGTGGGTGGTGATGTCGGACATGATTGCTTTCAGAAAATAAGGGTAACGGACCGCCCAGCGCCCCGGCCGATCAGGGCGGAGAGCTGATAGATGCGGATGGCGAGGAATTGGCCCGGCCCGAGGGGCGCGCCCCAATCGGTGGTCTGCTGTTCGGCGGTGTAGAGCGCGGTGCTGGTGGCAACTTGTAAGGTTCTCTTACGAGTTGCCCCGTCGAGGATTTCCACCTCATAGGCTTCAACATCCTCAGCCAGCGGCACATCGCCCATCCCCCAGGTGTCGGCGGCCAGCGATCGAGACCGGCGCGTCCAGCGGATGGTCAGATCGCCGGGGCTGCGGGCGGTACGCCACGGCTGTTCGACATGCGCGACCGAAAACGGCCGCAGCCCAGCGCCCTCGGGGGTGAAGGTGGTGGCGACAAAGGTTTCGTCGCTGACTGGTCGAGAGGCTGGGCCAATGCGCCAGTTCCACGGCAGGCCGAGGTCGGCCTCGCTGATTGGCAGCGATGCAAGCGCCGTGTCGAGCACAACGACCCGCGCGCCGGTCGGCACCATGCTGACCATGGCACCTTCGGTTCCGCGCTGGCCCCGCAGCAACCGTGTCAGCCGGTATCGCCCCGGCGCGATCAGCTCAGCTGCGCCCGCCTGGACGATTTCCCATTGCCCAGCGCCCGTTTCGACGGCCAGCGCGTTGGCCCCGCCCAGCAGGGTAATATCGGTGACACTTTCCAGCGTGCCCGAGAACAGATCGACCTCCATCGCGTTGCCAAGATCGAAGCGCGATACTGGACCGGAAAAAAAGTCCGCAGCCAGCACACCCAAGCGCGCGCGGGTGCCAAATGTGTTCAGCAGCTCAAATCCATCCGTCGCGGCGCTCCGATAGACCGCGACTGCGCCGGGCCACGGCTTGGCATGGGCGGCGACAAAGGGGCGATGGGCAGGCTGATCTTCGCGCAGTTGCGGCAGATCCAGCAGAACCACATCGGGCGTACCAAAGACCGTAGGCGTCGACAGCGAAGCCGGGCGGGCCTCTCCGGGCGGCAGGTCGTAGACAGCGCGGTCCTGGCGCACAGCATCAATACTGCGTAGGTCCGAGTCTGCGATGGACACCAGCCGCAGTTCCGTCAGGCGGCCATCATGATCGAGCACGATCACGTCGCAGGGGTCCAGCGCCAGACGCGAGGGTGGTAGGCGGAACACGGCAGTTTCGCGCCCGACCCAAGCCTCCATCAGCGCGCGACGACAACGACGTTCGGCTTCCTCGGGCGGCACGGCCATCGGGAATGCCTCGGAGGCGATTCTCGTGGTATCGACGGTGATGCGCAGGGCCTCGACCTGTGCTGCATCGTAGTCCTCATCCGCCCGCGCGACCTGCCATTTCAGGGCCTGAGGCAGTTCGGTTTCCTGCGCGCGGGTGAGTTCCATCACATCGCCTTGCGATGATGACGCGGCCACCATGCTGTCGGGCGTGATGTTCAGACTGGCAATCCGACCGCGCATGAGGAAGCGGATCCGACCTTCGCTTTCCACAGCATCGAAACCGAAGTGGCGAGCCAGCGTGGAAATCGACGTACGCGGTGCTTCCAGTGCCGAAATCACATAGCCTTCGACCGCACCCCAGAGCCCGGAAACGTCGATGCGCTCCTCCGGCATGCCTGCGCGCAGGCACAGGTGTCGCACTAGCGCCGCCAGCGATACCGCACCCAGCCGTCCGGTCAGCCAATGCCCGCGCCGCCAGTTCGGACCATCGGTCCAGACATCCGTCAGTTCTGGGAAGAACGGATAGGGCCGCGCGTCCCAGGTCCATGCGGCGCATTCCGGCAGATGAACCATCCGTGCGCCGGTCACGCCTGACAGTGGATTGTTCGCGGATGCTGACCAGAACAGATAGGTCGCCTCGAGATAGGCGCGCTGGATTGCGTCGTCCCGCCACCCACGAGAGAAATGCGGTGTGAAGCTTTCCGAGGACTTCGGATCGAAGAAGACGTTTGGCTGATTGGTGCCGCGATCAATCGCCGGGCAGCCGAGTTCGGTGAACCAGATCGGTTTGGACTGCGGCACCCATGCCGTAGGCGTTGCGCTTTCCACCCCACCCGGGCGGTTGAAATGCGGGTTTTGCCACCATGCGTGCAGATCCTTGAAGCGGAACACCCATGGTTTTGCCGCCGCCCCATCGGTGATCGTTGTCCGGTTTTGCGCTGTCCGATCAAGGGCGCTGGCATAGAACCAGTCAAACCCCTCGCCGCCGGTGATGTTGGATTGCAGGTAATCCCGGTCGTAGATTGCAGGCGCGAGGCTGGCGTCCGCATGATCAAACCCGTCGCGCCAATCCGAGAGCGGCATGTAGTTGTCGATGCCGATGAAATCGATGTTGGCGTCCGACCAGAGCGGATCGAGGTGGAAGAACACGTCGCCGGACCCGTCGGCAGGATGGTGCCCGAAGTATTCCGACCAGTCGGACGCATAGCCAATCTTGGTGCCCGCGCCGAGGATCGTGCGCACATCAGCGGCGAGCGATTTGAAGGTGGCGACCGCGGGATAGCTGCTGGCGCCCGAGCGGATCGTGGTCAGGCCCGGCATTTCCGATCCGATCAGAAAGGCATCGACGCCCCCGGCGGCTTTGCACAGATGCGCATAGTGCAGGATCATCCGGCGCAGGGACCATTCCCCGGCCGGGCCGGTCCAGCTAACGGTTTCGCCGGAAATACTGAAGCTGGCGGGCGTAGCGGTGCCGAACAGCGCCGACACTTGCGTGGCCGCCGCGGCGGTTTCGTCGACGGTTCCTGCATAGCCCGCCGCTGGGGAACAGGTGATCCGGCCGCGCCAGGGGAAAGTCGGCTGACCGACACTGGCGGCATTGGCGCTGTAAGGATTGGGTTTGGTATTGCCGGAGGGCACATCCATCAGGATGAACGGATAGAAGGTGACGCGCAGGCCGCGTGCCTTCATTTCCCGGATCGCCTGCACCACCGCGAAATCCGCCGGGGTGCCGCCATAAACCGGACGGTCTTCGACGTCGCGGCTGACCAGAAAGGCATTGGCGCGGCTGATACCATTCACCGACCAGGACGAGGGCGTGGTCGTCTTAGTCGAAACCTCGACACCAGGCCGCACCTTGCAGCTGCCTGCGCGCAGATCATCGCCGAACCATGCTACCACGAGGCTGACGCTTTCGACCGCGGGGGCCATGGATTGCAAACGATCCAGCGCCACGACGATATCGGCGGTATCGGAAATGGCATTCAGGTTTTCGGCGACGGTTGCTCCTCCAAGGCCGCTCGTCTTCTTCACCGGCGCCGTCGCGTAGCTAAACTCGCCCGAAGCCGGAATTAGCGTGACGGCTTTGACCAGACCCTCGGCGGTGTCAGCATCCGCCAGCGGCCGGAACACCTCGAAGCTGATCTGTGGCAGGCGGTTGCCGAAAGCGCTGAGGTCCAGCTCTTCGAACACTACATAGGCCGTGCCGCGATAAGCAGGCGTTCTATCCGCGCCCATCTTGGCGGTAATGAACGGATCGGGAATCTGCGCCTCATCGCCCGGATACCAGCGCCAGGTGACGCTGCTCATATCCATCGGTTTGCCATCGGCCCAGACGCGACCGATGCCGGTGATCTCGCCCTCGCAAAGCGCCACGGCGAAGGAGGCGTAGTAAAGATACTCGGTCGTCTGGACCTTGCCGCCCCCGCCGCCCTTGCCGCCACCTTGCGTCGTGGTCTTTGTCTCCTCGCGGAAATCGGTGGCCCAGATGATATTGCCGCCGATCCGCATCCGGCCAAAGAGCCGTGGGATCACGGCGCCTTCGGTCGCAGAGGTGATGCGCAACCCGTCGAGGCGTGCGCCTTCGATGCGTTGGGCGGGTGCGAGGGACGACACGATCCAATTGTCGACCATGGATCCCACGGTGGACCCGATGAAACCGCCAATGCTGAACGCGCTGACGCCCAGCAAGGTGCCGCCGATGGAGCCACCGATCGTGGCGCCAACCGCGCCGAGTACAAGCGATGCCATAGGAGAACTTTCAGATGCTGTTGGATGGTGGAAACAGGAAGGCGAAGGCAATGCGCCGTCGCCACGCAGGAGTCAGGACTTCTTCGATGACGCCCAGTCGCTCATAAGAATGGATGAAGCGGTCGGGCTCGGTCAGGATCCCGACATGCTTGGCGATGGCCCGCGGCGTCATGCGAAACAGGATCAGCGCGCCGGGACCGACGTCAGTCGGTGCAATCGGGATCAGCATCGATGCGGCCCCTTCCGCCAGCACCTCGTGGGGTCCAGTCTCGCCCCAATCCCGGCTGTAGGGTGGGATTGGGAACGGTTCGTTCCCGACCACCTCGCGCCAGACGCCGCGTGCCAGGCCGAGGCAATCACAACCCACGCCGCGCAGGCTGGCTTGGTCATGGTAGGGCGTGCCCAGCCAGCTTCGTGCGGTGGCGACAACCAAGGCAGGATCTGCTCCGGACAAAGACTGCCTCACAGCACCCCGCCTTCGTGCCCGCCGTCCTGGCTGGCATAGCGCAGGACTGAATCTTGACCCGGGATGTTCGAGAACCCACGAAAGTTGGCAGTGTTGGCGAATTTCGCGCCACACGTCACGATCCGCTTGTCGCAACCAGCCCGTGCGACAAAGGCGTCGCCCTCGGCGATGGCGCGCACCGGCGCTTCCAGCAGGGTCAAAGTGGCGATGGCATCGGCCAATCCATAGGCCAGCACTTCGGTGGTGCGCCCTGTATTGGCGCCGCTGGTCCATGTCAGAGTGCCCGAGGTAAACCAGCCCGCGTCAAAACCAGACAGCCCTGAGGCCAGGAACGCCCGGTCGCGCAACAGGTCGGTGATCACCCCCGTGCCCCTATAGAGAGCGTTTTCCAGATCAATCCGGCAGCGCGCGTCGCCCAGTGCCGCATCGCACCCCGCCTGAAACGTCCGCCCGACAGTCTGGCCCAACACATGCGCCAGCGACCTCACTTCTGCGACAAAGGCCATGCGCCCGCGCCGGATTTGACCCACAGCCCCGCGCCGCATCAGCACCCGTTGGCTCGTGTCCGCCCAGTTCACCCGCCACAACTCCACCGCCGCATTGTCCCAGCGCCCGTCGAGGATGTCGGTTTCGGTGATCCTGTCCGAGGTCAGCACACCGCTCGCGTCTTGTGCATCAACAGCTAGGTCGGAGCCGGAGCGGATTTCTGAGGCGGCAAACCCGCTTTCAGGTTCAAACTCGGTGCTGTCAAAGCTGAGGGCGCGATCATGGTCGGTGAAGCCCAGCGCCACGCCATCCGTCCGTGAAATCCTCCAGCACCAGGACAGGGTTGTGGTGCCATCGTCCAGATGAGCCTGCAGGGTTGGGGAAAGGGATTTCATCTGCGGATCTCTAGCAGCGGAATGGACGTGATTGACCCCAACCGTTCAATATCGAGCGTGACGTCGAGCGCGTCGGTATCGAACCGGACTGGGACATCAAATTCAAACCCGGCGGTGATTGCGGTGCCCGCGCCCGGGGCGGCGTTGAACGTGATACTTCCGGTCGTGATGTCTGCGCTCCAGCCGGTCATTTGCTCGACCCCATTTAAAGCCAGGCGGATTGTGCCCGCGACGGGTTTGGCAATGGCGCGGGTCCAGCTTTGTGCGCCGGAGGTATAGCGTTTAAGCAGGGCGAAGGTGGTGACGGCACCATTGCCGGTGCCAATGGGCTGATCTGTGGGGGCGACCGCCTGCGATGGCAGGCAAGATTTGTAGTCTGCCCAGTCCTTGTAACGGAAGCCATGCAGGCGAGCGTTGCGGGCCTCGAAGAAGGCGACGACCGCTGCCAGATCATCTGCGCGGCGAATACCATATGCGACATCATAGCGGCGGCGCGAGTTGGCCCAGCTGGCGTTGCGTTCCTCGTCGCCACTCGCCAGTTCCACAATCTGGGTGCGCCGTTCCGGCCCGCCCCGCGCGCCCCGGCTGATGTTGTCGGGGGAGCGCACCTCGTGGAACGTCATCACATGCCCCTCCGGCCGAGGGAGACGGCACGCGCGATGTCGGCAGCAACCTGCGTGCGGGATTGCCGGAAGCTGTCGGCATCGCGGGACATGATCGTGACGTTGACATTGGGCACCGCACCTTGGCCCTGACCGTACCCAGCAGCCTCACGGCGCGACAGAACCCGCTCGCCGCGTTGCAGAATCGCGGGGACTTCGTCGGGCTTCAGCCCGGCCCAACCGCCCGAATGCATGCGCGGGGCACCGGCGAAAGCCATGGCAGGTACCATCCGGCTGCTACCTGCGACGCCAACTGTGCCGCCGGAATGCAGAATGTTTGCAAACAACCCACCCGCGCCGCCAAACGCACCCGACAAGGCATCGGCGATGGGCCCGAGAATGAAGCGCCGCGTGGCCAATTTGGCAAGATCAGCGATCATCGAAGTAACGAGGCCGCTGAAGTCCAGCTTGCCCGTCCTGACGAAGTCGCCCACAGCGTTCTCGGCGCTTTGGAACGCCCCGACCAGCGTCTGGCCGATATCTCCGCTGATATCGCGGGCCTTGGCCGCATAGTCGGCAAGAGCAGCCGTGACAGCGCCCCAGCCGGTTGCGGCTTGGTCCGCACCCTCAGCGGCAGCTGTCCCGGCTGCGCGCCCAGCAGCACCGGCACCACCAGCAGCGGTGGCCGTCTCATCAAGTTCGGCGCCGAGTGCGTCTGCCGATACCGCAGCATCTGCAAGGGCTGTTTCGGCTTCGCTCCCAGCGCCGGTCATCGCGTCGCGCAATGCCTGCCAACTCGCCAAGGGGCGGCCCGCAGCATCGGCCAGCATGCCTGCTGCCTCGCGGTAGCCGTCGGCCCGGGCGCTGGCATCGTCGGCCGCAGCCCCCAATCCCAGATCAGGCGTATCGATGTAAGTTCGCGCCAGTGCGGCGGAGAACGCGTCGGCTGCCGCAGCACCGGCTGCTTCGGCCGCACCCGCGAAAGGGTTGTCGATCCCGCCGAGGGCCACCGGATCGAGGGTGCCGATCCGCACGCCACCTTCACCCGTCGCCCATTCTGGAAGCAGGTCCAGCGCTGCGTTGAGCGTTGTAATGAAGCTATTGATCCGGGTGACGACACCGTTCAGCATCGACTCGACGCCGCTGATCAGCCCGTTTGCCGCCTGAAACGCGAAGTCGCCAATGGCACCGGGCAACCTCCCCCAGATCGCCTTCATCGCATCGAATGCGCCCTGGAACACCGCCACTGACCGGTCGCCAAAGCTGAACACGCCCGTCACTGCACCGTCGAGCGCAGTCAGCGCAGTGGCCTTCATCCCCTCCCAGCCCGCCGCCATCCGTGCCAGAGCTGCGTCTAGCGCGAGGCCAATACGCCCCCACACCTCGGAGGCGAGGTCGGACAGCAAAGCCATCGCGTTACCAAAGCCACCGGCACCGGCCATCAGCCGGGTGAACTGATAGACCAACTCGCCCGCGCCGACGATCAGCGCGCCGATCCCGGTTCGGATCAGCGCTCCGCGTAGGAATACGAGGGCTGTGGCGAGGCCGCGCACCGAGAGCGCGGCTGCAGCCATTCCGGCCACCCAGCGCCCCGCCATGATGCCCGCAAAGGTCGCGGCATAGGTGGTCAGGCGTCCGATATTGTCGAACAGCGCCGTGATCGCGATGCCGACTGGGCCTGTCGTGCGGGCCATTGCTGCCAGCGCATTTGCGACCGCTTCCAGCGCAGGGGCTGCGGCGACCGCCAGCTGGTTCGATACGCCGCGCCAGATCAGCCCCAGGCGGGAAATCGCATCATTGGTCCGCTCGATCTGGTCGGCATCCTGTTCCGAGACAACAACCCCGAAAGCAAGGACATCCTCAGTCGCCTGCCGCAGTGTCGCAGTGTCGATCCGTGACATGGCGATAGAGCCTTCCTCGCCGAACAATTGCCCCGCAACGGCGGCACGCTCGGCAGCGGGCACGAACTCTTCAATGGCGGCGTCGATCGCCCCGACACGTTGATCCAGCGGCAAAGCGATCAGGTCGGAGGCAGACAACCCGAGCCGGTCCAACGCGTCTGCCGCGGGGCCGGTCCCTGCAGCCGCCTGGCTCAACCGCCGCGTCAGATCTTTCGTGGCCTGCTCGATCCCGGACATCGACACACCCGCCAGTTCACCCGCGCGCTCCAGTGTCTGGATCGAAGCGACTGTCGTGCCGAGCGATTGCGCCAGTTTGGCCTGTGCATCCACCGTCTGCAGGCCGGAACGGACCATTGCGCCGCCTGCCGCCACCAGCGCTGCGGTGGCAGCCGCAGCGGCAAGCGTGGCGCGGCGGGCAAAGGCAGCAACGCGTGTATTCGCGAGGTCCATCTCGGAGGACAGACGCCCAAAGCCGCGCGCTCCTGCCTCACCCACACCTTCCAACTCGGCGCGCACCTGGCGGCCGCCTTCCGCCACAAGGCGAACGCTCACTCTTTTTTCGGCCATGCTCAGAATCCTTGATGTTGCGCATTAGGCGTTTTACGTCCTGCGCATCGATATGCCGGAGGTACGACAATGGCCGACACCGCGACCTTGTCCTCGAATTTCCAAATCTCCATCCCCAAGGCGATCCGGAGCGCGCAGGGTTGGGAGGCGGGGCTTACCTTCGCCTTTATTCCGAAAGGCATTGGCGTTCTGTTGCTTCCAGTTCCAAAACGCAACGCATTGAAAGGCATCGCGCGCGGTGCCTCTGCTGCCGGTGTCCGAGACCGCACTGACCGGTGACATGCATTTTAAACGGCTTTCGGGCGTAACGCTGATCGAGAAGATCAAAACCTGAGCGCGCCAGGCTCTCCCTCGGCCATCTGCTCGTTCACTTTGCGCACCATCACGGCCTCGATCTCGGGCAGCAGTTCAGCGGCGATTAAGGTGTCGATGCCCAGCGCCTGCGCGAGGGCCAAGGCCGCGCCCATGTCCCAACCCAAGACCGCGCCGGGGATCACCCGCAGCTGCCCGCCAAGACGACCGACCAGATCCCAGATCTGCCAGCCGTCCTGTGTTTGCGGCCGGTTCAGCCTTGCCGGGCAGTCAGGGCAGGCTGTTTCGCAAGCGGCGCAGTAACGATCGCCCCCGCCGAAGGACCACTCGGCAAGGGCGCGGAGACGTTTTTTTCCGCGTCCAGGATCAAGCCCCGCGCAACGTATTGGGTCTGGAAGGCTTCAAAGACGGGCCAGATCTCCAGAAGGGCGTCGATGCCTTCGGGTGAAACAGGGATAATATTTCCAACGTCATCACCGACACCTTCCCAGTCCAACACTGCACGCCGGGCGACGGCCTTGGCCATTGCAAGCGCCAGTTCCTCGGTCGTGGCGGTATCCGGCATGGCCTCGATGGCGGGATCGGCGCGGGCCGACACCATCAGCGCCGTGGTGAGAGGCGCCACCAGCAAACGCAGGCTGGACGCGAGGTCCAGCCATTCAGGCGTGGCGGTTAGGTTCAGTCGGATCATGATCAGTATCCTGTGAGTGTGTTTATAAGGACGGCGGTGCACATGCGGGCGGGGCTGGTGGCTTTTGCCGCCTGCCAGTCGAAGCTGGCCTGCACGCCTTGCGGCCCGGCAATCTCAATGCGGGGGCGCGGCAGATAGACGGCGTGAGCGGTGAATGTGAAGCTAGCGTTGGCCCCGAGGCTATAGTTGAACTCCAACTCGCAGGGGCTGCCGTCGATGGCTTGGGTCACCAGCGTGGTGTCGGAAAACCGCACCTCGATCCGGCCGGTGAGCGCTGCCATGGTTGGATCCGCCCCATCGATACGACCATCGCCACGGATCGTCTCGATCCGGTCGAGATTGTTTGAATAGGTGATCTCTGCGGAGACCACGTTGCCCAGCGCCGTGCCATTCCGCTTCACCGTGCCATTAAAATGGCCGAAGCGTTGCAGAGCGAGCGCGGTGGGTGTGCCAGCGGCAGTCGTGGCTGCGATGGTTTCGCCTTGGGCGATAAGACGGGCGGTGGCGGTCAGTAAACCCGACCGCTGTATCTGCCAGGACAGCTGATCCAGCACACAGCCCGAATACATCGCGAAACGGGGCACTTCGGGCATGGCGGTTTCAATCGCCATACTGGGCAGCGTCCAGTTTCCAGACTGAAATGTGTGCGTCTTGGGTGTGGTGCCGCTGGTCATGGGCTGACCGAACGCCGCCTTCAGCCAGAAGCCGAAGGCCTCGACATCAATCGGGATCACCACCTCGCCGTCAGCGGTCACCGCGTCTTTGATCGGGGCCAGCGGATCGCGGCCATAGCCCAGCAGTTCGGATTCCAGAAGCGGCTGTTCCGCCCCGAGCGTCGCCCGGGCGAAGGGCATCAGCCGGAAGCCACTGACTGGCGGGGTGCCGTAAACTGTCTCGAAGCCAAGCGCCATCTGCGCCCGGGCGCCTTGCGCTCGTGCCATATCGTTCTCCTAATTGTCGGGGTTTCAGGCCAGCGGTCCTGTGGTGGTGTAGTGCAACACGACGGTGATCACTGCGGCTTTCAAGGTGACAGCGCCCTCAACCGGTAGATCGAGCGAGGCCGGGGCTTCCGCCTCAACCCAATCGCACAGCCCGCCAAGGGTGCGGTCGCTGTCCAACGCGGTGCCGATTGCCGCGATCAAGGTGTCGAAAGCGCTGGCGCGGCCATTTGGTGCTTGGACGACGACCTCCAACTCGGCGCGGTGCTGGTAGTGATAGCGCAGGGGCGACAGTGTCACCTCTGGCTCGCCTGGCTGGCCATCGCGCAGGATTATCAGCCCCGCCGCCGGTATCCGCTCGGGCAGAACCTCATCGCGCAGAACAAGGGCGGCAAGCGGCTGCAGCCGCACGAGCAACGCGGCGAGAGCGGTTTCGCGGGTGGTGGGCATTCTTTGTCCTCAAGTCTGCGGCTTCACCACGGTCGGCTTGGAGCCCAAACCTACGCGGCAATCGTGGTTCAGCGAACGGCAGATTTTCAGCTCAATGCAAAAAGTGTCAAAAGCTCGTGAGTTCCAAATATAGCTCTAATTTTCGGAATTGCTCATTTTCACTGGGCCACTGCGCGCAGGCTCACTGCTCACCAAATTTGACACAATGCTATCCTCGCGAATCCAATAATGACGAATCTAATTCCTTTGCTGTTAGAAAGAAGTGTTGCTACGATTACCACTCATAAGTTCAAACGGCGTAATGGCGAAGACCAACAAAGGGAAGTGTAGTTCATGCCAGGTGCAAGCGATACAGCTTTATCCAATTTCAACTCTCTAGCTTTACAGCTCATCGTTCTCAGCTTGGCAATTTTCATACTTTCTATTTTGAGGCCAACCTTAGTTGACGATCGCGGTTTTTTTATTGGATTTTCTGTTGTGGTCATCGTTGCTGCTCAAATATCAGCATATATTTATCCAATGCCAACACTTGCACAACGGGTCATCGATTACTTCTATTATCTTCTAGCTGCCGTAGCAGTAGTCCTCCTGTTTTCGCAGCTTGGCGGCGAACGTGACCGCCAACGTCTGTTTAATGCCGAAGCAGAATACGATCACACCAAAGTCGCCTACGGCCTTGCATGTCGAAAACACTATTTCGATATTGGTAGGATGGATAACCTTGCGGAATATTATCTTCATTGGAACCCATAAGGCTTATCCCCTTAGCTCCGGCCTTCCCACATCTTGTGAGTGAAGGGTTGCTGTCGAACAGTGTTCATGCAATGTTCTACCTATGCCATCCCGCTGGAAAACCGACCGGCCAATGTC
>Ga0307930_1003248_pt1 | contig 12038 bp, 10 predicted proteins | sample OrgLakmetageno46_FD_203161 | JGI IMG/M metagenome (GOLD analysis project Ga0307930, IMG submission 203161) | Saline water microbial communities from Organic Lake, Antarctica - #46 | ecosystem: Environmental > Aquatic > Non-marine Saline and Alkaline > Saline | place: Antarctica: Organic Lake... | reverse complement strand
ATAGATAGATAGATAGATAGATAGATAGATAGATAGATAGATAGATAGATAGATAGATAGATAGATAGATAGATAGATAGATAGATAGATAGATAGATAGATAAGCGGATTTGGACCTTCGTCTTTCAATTCGTTTGGGCCAACTAGAAATCGCGGAAACTTAGAAATACTATTGCGCATCAACGCCCCTCTTCTCTTCGTGCTCTGGCTGATGACTTTGCCTCAGCCCAGACTTTTGCATTCGTGGCGTGATGAGGTTTTGGCCTTTTTGTCTTCACGTCTGAAGTCGCTTTGATGGAAGAGCTCGGTTCGTGCGAAGTCGGTCTCACATCTGCACCACCCGAAAAAACACTTGAAGATATAGAAGAAGCAACATCCTCTCCGTCAGGCGCTCTTATTAAAGGAGGCGCTTGGCCTGCATCTGCACCAACTTCACTTAATTGCTTTCTCAAGACAAGCGGAATTGAATCTGGCCCTGAGTTTGAAGGTGTCTGGTTCCATTTTGGCGTTTGGGTGTGTTGCTGCATAGGGAAGGTGCCTGCTTCGTCATCATTGTCATCCTCGCCATCGTCACAATTACCCGCCAAGAGTCCCTGCCGCTCCATCTGCTTGTCTGCAATCAGCGCGTCATCTCGTGCGTCGCGCCACTGCGCATACGCTTCGTGCTCGGGGAGCTCATAACTGGTTTTCAACGCCCAAAGCGTGATGAGACCTCCTGCTAGGTACGGAGCCCCGGGCACTGGTGAATCTTCCGCCAAATGCATGAGGGCCCCAAACAGCAGTGGTCCAATCCCCTCGGTAAGCGCGCGGACGCCATTGATGGCTCCCTGTGCTTCGCCTTGCTGGGCAGCAGGCACCGAGGCTGACACTAAGCTTGACAAGCTGGGGTAGACCAGGTTGGAGAACACGCTGAGGGCGATGGAGAACCAAATGTGGTAAGGGTGCGTGGCAAAGCCCACCACAGCGCACTGTCCTGCAAAGGCGGCGAGGCCGAGGCGCATAGTGACGCGCTCTCCGAGCCAGGGCACCAAAAGACGCACGAGCAAGCTTTCGGAGATCATAGTGGCGAGGCCATAGGCACCCAGCAAGTAGCCCAGGTAAATCTAACAAACACAGAGTAAATGCAAGAAAGCAGCGGTGCGATTCAAATTGATGGAAGGAGCATACCTACGACTTAATTGAAAGGCTGCACTCAGTTTTTCTATTTCACTTCTCACACTACTATCTTTTGCTTCATGAACTCGAACGCTTGACTACTACAACGCATTATGCTCACCTGGCTGAGCCCAAATCTGGCGACCAGGTAAATCATGAGGGTGCTCACAATGGCCCACACTCCCATGTAGTACAGCAAAGTAACTCTAGCCACGCAGCTCAGGAGAGGATCGCCCGCAAAAATACCTTCAACCATGAATCGCACACGCATGGGAAGAAAAGATCGACTAAAGGTTTACACCCTACACTTAAAATATCAATGGGCAGGATCAGACGAGCTGTGACGAGCGCAGTGCTCTTATCAAGTCTCATGCTTGGAGTGTGTTATGAAAGAGGAGAATAAAGAGGACTCACCTAGCGCGTCAAGAGGGCTATACGCAGCTGGCAGCACCGGTTCGTCGTCGTCGTCTTCAAGTTCTAATCCATCGGCCCTAGTGGCCGCGCTACTTCGATTGCTGCTGCCACTAACCGGTGATCGTAAGGACCGCCGCAGCCGCTCCGCGCTCACTACAACAGAGGGCGGTTTGGACTCGGGCAGCACGAATATAATATAGGCGACGTCGGCCAGCGCGAGCACCAGGGAGGAGCAAAACACTGCGCGAGGTCCAAAACTGCGCGCCAGGTATCCTCCACTCACAGGCCCAACGGTGAAGCTGAGGCCGAGGGATGCCAGCGCCAGGCCGTCTTTTTTCAAAAAACAAAAATAAGGAAAACACCAAGAACAATAAACGAAGGGGCGATTGAGGTCAAAAGTTCGTACAATCAAGTGGCGCTGTCAAAATGCACTTCTCGATACTTGCATTATGCTCAAGTACTCAAGCAAGATATTAAGATCCGAACAACAAGGCGCTCTCTCTCTTATCAAACACTCACATGCTGAGGCTTGGCCAGCGGGTTCCACGCAGTCCGCTATGTACGCGAAAGTCAGCGTAAAAGTGCCCGCGCATACGCCAGATAACGCTGCCCAGCAAGAGGTTGTTAACATTGAAAAAGGAGCATAAGTGGTGGGTGTACATTTTCGCCAATATGGTTAAAACAGCAGTAGTGGTAGATTAAAAGCCGCTATCATTTGAACCAACATACCTTGTGCTACAGCGTAGGCGCGCATGTCGAGCGTGAACGCTAGCAAGCAGACAGGCGCGGTGGTACCCACTACTGTAGCAAGGAGGCAGGCTTTTCGCCCCACCTTATCGGACACTTTCCCCACTAGCGGGCAGGACACAAACGCTAGAGCGCCTTTGATGGTTTCAATGGCACCGATGGCGTAATAGACCCAGTCACCAAAAGCCTCTACGAACAGCTTGGGCAGCACTGCGCGGGTGACCTGTAGAAATAGTCAAGCTGTTATTGGCCATCACTGTTAAGCTATCTTTTTATCAAGTAGTCGTATAATAGTCGTAACACGTACCGAGAGCGCTAAGAATTCGTAAAAGATGACAGGCAAGATGTAGAGGTACTGATCCATGCCACCATGCTGTCGGCGCTCCATGATAAAAAAGCTAGCTAGTGAAAGAAACGCTTCGAATTTGTCTTGTTGAGCTATATGACTATCCTAAGTCCCCGGCGAGAGCGTACAGCAGAGATAGACCATAGAGAACAACTACAACAATTCACTTGGACGGCCATGCCATTTTTGTTTAGAAGTGACGAAGTACACGTACTACAGTACTACAGTACAGTACTGTACAGTAAGTAGATACTTACATACTGTACATCTGTCCAAGAGACCAAGACAGCTTGTTTGTTGCCCCGCCCGATGCCCCGATGCCATTTCACTGGCTAGTAGTTCGCTAGATGTCTGGCTAGCCTACTTGGCTGCTTTCCCATCAAGAGTAGACCGCGAATGTGCAGCTCCTATTCGTATTGCGCTTGAGTAATCTGCCGAAGTTGCTCTAACAATGGCGCAATGGCTATATTATCCTACTCTATCAGGGCTGCAGATGTAGGAACGTAGACCTAGGAGCACGATACTCCCAAGAACGTGAGTCTACTCGGGCCCATTTGCTTCAAAAGATCGTGTAGTCATAGTTGCGACATCCACATTAGTACTGCCCTTCTTAGTCATGCAAGGCTGTCGTTGACAACACGTACCGGAGTACCGGATCATGTATACAGGCAAGCAAATAGTGCTCGTCGTAGTCACCACCTTGCTGGGAGGCGTAGAACTAGCTGGTAGTGATCCAGGCTTAGGCCAAGTTTGGGGCGAGGAAGCTGATGGTGAGTAAATTTTAAACAGTTGGAGCATAATGAATGCATGTCTACAAGCGGTAAAAATACTTCTCTTTTATTTGCAAGGTGGCTATAAAATGTGGGACAAGATCCGCTATCATCCAACTGAGATTGTGCGTGCTCCGTCGCCCAATGTGCACTGCATTAAATGCAACTACAAACAAAAGAATTTGCACACTCGAATCAAGTCTTTCTACCCGCATTCCGTGGCTGCTGCGTACGTGGTTGCTGCTGATGATGATGACACCAAGGCGTGTGTTGAGTATGATGCTCTGAGCACGAAAGACAACGCTCACCCGGGTCAGCTGATGCACACCAAACAGAGGTGCTACGACAGCAAGGTGGCTGGAATACATGTGTGGACATTATTTACTTTTACAGTTGCTTGTTCTTTCTAATTGTTGCCTCGCACGGCCAGGTTGGCGCAATGGACCGCGCATTGCTTCAAATGTGCGCTATTGACGATGTCATGCTCGACTCCACCTCCACTGTGGTCAGATATTACCGCTTTGTCATTTGAACACTTTGCTATACAGTGACCCATCATTATTTTCATATCTTTAGATACATGTGCACATCGGATCAGAGCTCTGCGGCCGCCCACCATCTATTGAAAGCCTTATGGATGTTCTCCGTAAGCATCATAGACCGGGTTCGCCGGCGCACTTGATTTATTCGTCGCACGAAGGCTGCGAAGGTTTAACTACTCGGTTTTTCACTCAACTCATTCGTGCGCAATGGAACCTCAACACTACTCGTCCCCAGCGCAGCGATTCACGGCATTCGAAGTTTCACATTGGCGCTCCTGTGATCGAGCAGTCGGATGGCACTTTTGGCGATATTGACCGACACCTTTGTGCAATGGTAAGTTTGCCAACACGAGCTATCACGAGTCGCAGTAAGAAGTTTTTATTTGAAGAAAACGTTCTAATTTTTTTATTGGATACTTTGTACTTTTTAGGTCAACGCCAACGTCTTCATACGAGGCAATGGTGGGCTCGGCTACTTGGCCTCTAGAGTACGCGCCGCCAGGGGCTCAGAGACCGTCGGCACTTTAGTGGACAGTGAGGGCGGCCCGCGCTGGCTGGAGGCTGAGAAAGAAACTGCGGATCGCGTTATGTACTATAAGGAGCTTGACGAAGCTAAGGAGCGCGAAGAGCAGCGCTATCGGACTCGGCTCCGGGAGAAACTCAGTTCAACAACCGCCTTTGCGACCACACCAGTGGTAACAGGGAAGACGCCAGGTTCCTTCACAAAGCCCGCCGTGTGGAAGCGATGGGCATCACACGAGAAGGAAATGGGACTGAGACAGCACCAGGAGCTCAACACTGACTGGGCCAAAGCCTTAGCAGATGGTCCCGGTCAACAAGTAACATCAGCCTGGAACTAGCCAGGGTAAGACGCAGCAAGTAGAAATGAAGCACGTCGGCACATACCACTTTTTTAAAATCGAATTCATTTGAGCTGATATACCTGCTTTGGTTTATTTTTCACATGCTAGTGTACCGTCCCGATTTCTTATTGCGTTATTCGATTGTGGCCTCAAACATTGGCAATGGCAATGCACTTTCATATACCACATAGAACACTTTAATGTTTAAAAATGGAAATGGGGCCTGTTTCAAAATCATCTCCTCCTCCTCCTCCTCCTGGATTCTAGAGTTCATAATTCGATGAAACAAGCACCCTGCTCTATTAATCATTTATGAAAGGGTAAAAAAAAAGGGGGAAAGGGAGTTCCATAGCGAGCAAGCACCAACACCAAGCTCAGAAAGGTTTCTATTCCTATATACACACATCACTTGGTCCAATTAGAAGGGTGTGCAGATGGCCTTCAGACAATAGGCAATAGATGAATTAGACGCGACGAGAGCACAGACAACCATTGTCTCTTGTGTTCGTACATAACCAAGAACTGATGTAATTCGATGAATCAGTTCTGGCTATTTGCTATAAAAGGGCTGCAACCAAAAGCGCTGTACCATAAATCGGTAACACAAGGTTGTCAATTGCATTCGCGAACGCCTCCAAAGCACAAACGAGTGCAAACGGCAGCACCAACGACGGCAAAAGATCATACACCAGAGGAGACATAAGGGTTGCAGAAGCTCCTGGTGTTGACACATGCAAATTGTTACCAGGGGTGGTCTCAGGAGCCACAAGGTCACGTGGCTTCTGCGGGAAACGCATGACGATGACTAAGGCAACAGTGAAGAGCATCGCTAAAAGGGCTGACGCACTGCCTTCGAGAGTTCGTTTCTGGCCAGGTTGCTGCCAAGGCCATTTCGTGCGCCCATATAATGTGCCTATGCATGCGGCCACTGCATCGCCTACTCCTAAAGTCAATACACCACTCAGTGCTACGAGTACCACCGCAGCTTGTTTGCGCTGCAACAAGAAGCAGGCATCACCTGCCTCCACATTGTTCACCATTGTTCTCCGTGCAGTGGCTACTAATGCCGCTCGAGCCGTGCTGCTGTAGCCTGTTCTATCGCTGCTGATGCCGCTAGCATAATTCCAGGGTTGCAACGACGAATTTGTGCAAGTATTTGCTACTGCTTCTGTCATAGAGAGAGGAAATGCTGCATGAGCAAGCCAGTGTGGAAGCGCGCAGCCAAGAAGAAGATAAAGAGGCGTGAGTACAAGTTGAGGCGTCGCATCGTTAGGGCCAGTAGCTTCGCGGTTATCAGTGAATTTACTGTAGTAGCGTCGCAGTGCCAGTCGGATAAGGTTCAATCCAGATTGTCGTGACTTTCGCAGCGCTCGCTTCAGAGGGGATGCTCCATCACTACCGTCATTGTTAGCACTATTTGGTGCAATTGTGGTAGTTTTTGCTCCCAGAGCGGAGTCCTCATCCGAACATTCCAGCAAAGGGCCGCCAGTGACACGAATTACTTCAATCAGCAAGAACAAGCTCAAGGCAACTGCATAACTGAGGCTGAGGATGGTAGCATCGGACACAGGTGTAAAGAGCACTACTACCACAAGGTGAAATCCTTTCCGCGCAAGCACGACCCGATGACGCTTCTGGCTACTATCAAGGGATACTGGCATGAACGACAGTTGCGGCTGACGTTTCTCGAGCAAAGCTCTTGAAGAAGTAGTCTCAGAATAAGCAGTAGCATCCAACTCCGAAAACCCTGCTACTGAGGCGGCCGATGAGGAGTCTTCTTCTGGAATGGTATTGCAATGAACTGCTGCGTCGATGCGTCGCTGAAGTGCACGCACCCGCGATTGAAATTGCTTAAAATCTTTATCATCTGAGGGAGATGCGGAATTTAAGGCCATCTTTGGGGCCATAAATGATGATATCGAGTAGGTAGATGCTGAGGTCGAGGACGATACGGAGGAGGACGCTGAAGACGCAGGTGTAGAAGGATCGATAGAGGTTGTTTCTGAGGAAGTGAAATGACGAGCAGATGACGAATGGAGAAGAGACGAAGAAGTCGATGAGACTGACAGTTTAGATTCGGAAATCAGTGAAGGATCGTGCGGTGGCGCTTCAATACCAAGCCAAGATGCAGACGAAGACGATCGTGAAGGTGAACTTGTGGATGAAGTTGGAACCATATTCTTTGACACTGAAGACGGAGAAGATGATGGCGAAAATAAAATCGATTGAAGAGGCAGACATGATGAAGTCGAGGAAGACAATCGAGAAGATGATAGAGTAGAAGAACTTGAAGATGATGATGTTGTAGACGACGAAAGAGAAGGATCAGCCGAAGAAATTGACCTTCTTGGAGGTGGCGACGTCGAGGCTGGTGACAACAGCTTGGACGACATTATACGGGAATCAAGGGTACCAAAGCTATCTATTTGACTGTCACTTCTGGCATCGTCAACGTTGTTCCCTTGTTTTGAGTCGAGATTATGGTGACTTTCCACCTCAATCGCAGGGTCAAATTTGCCTGCGACTGCCACAGCTGCCGCAAGCCCCAGCGCCCATAATACCAAGATACCTAGCCGTGGTGGCACCTCCACTGCTATTGACCACATGGTATGAAAATCTACAACGAACCACGATGCCAAAGACTCCTGCTGACTTTCGTTCTCGGTGTGACTGCCGCTGTCAGCGTTAGTGCCGACGTCATTTCGATGTGAACTCGAAGGCTGCAAAAGAATGCCAAGAAGCCAGGGAATAGGACCGACGGGTAGCACTGCTGCAAGCCAACACCACATTGCACATGCTCCTACTACCATCACAGGAATAACCTCAGAGAATTCCGATACGGATCGAATAATACTCCTTAATCGACGTTCAAGTGCCGAAAAGCAGGCGCTTGGAACCGCTATGTCAACGTAGAGCGATGCCACAGATATCCAAATCACCGCGCACAAACCCACCCATACTACTGTGAGCACCAATGCATCGTAGTCTAATTCGTTGTGATTATCAAGCGTGATTGGCCATACTGCTGTAGCCTTGGATATGAGCTTTTGAAGGCTTGCAGTCCACTCTGAGTTACCCATAACACTACTGTTTTGGTTGCTAAAAATGCTTTTGCGCTCGGAATCCCCACTAATATCAACCCTTGCAACGATAGTGGCACGAGCAGCTGCCATGGTAAGTAATCCTACGCCTTGGGCTACTACTGCGGCCTCTCCTGGTGAAAAAGTTCTTGCCACTGGCAGTGCTTCACAGCCCCTTCGCACTAACGCATCAGCAAACGCGCAACAAGCTACGCTGGCTATCGCGCCCAGCCAAGGACTGCTAGGCCAACCACTGCATGTAAAATGAAGTTTACTGCCACTCCTATTGATGCTACTGTCACTAAATATCCACCAATCATTTAGCTTACCAATGAAGCTGCTAGTGCAAGTACTCGGCCCAGGTGATACACTATCTCCGCCTGATAGTAAGTACAGAACTTGTGGGGCCAGTGCCATAGTGAACAATGCAATAGCAGCAAGAACAGGTGGTACCATCACAAGCGCTCCCATTCGCACTCGTGGAGACATCAGCCAAGGTCGCGAGCTGATTAAGCGGGACGTAGCCCGAGGGGCAGCAAACAAAGATGCGCAAACCGCAGCAGCAAAGAAACTTATGGCGCAATCCCTGATGGTATTATCGGTATGAATGCTTGGCTCCAAACTAAATGCTTGTTTCGAATTTAAAGCAGCACTCAAAAATGCCGCTGCTAGGGTTGGTATTGCAACGCACGCGTGCAGACAGCCTTGTCCTCTTTCTGGATTTGCATTGACCGTGACAGCAGAAACACTTTCATCATCGCCGCAGTCTGCATCAGTAAAGTGGTAGTCATCCGCGTCGAGGAAAACGCCAACTAAATAAAGTGTGCACAAGACTAAAGCAACCACAGGAAGGTTACTAAGCACACAAACAAGCCACCACAACAGCACACACACAAAAGAATGAAGATTAGTAAGTGTTATTGGAAAGTTGAGCAGCCTTCTACTATAGAAACGAAGGCAATAATTTCAGATCAAGCAAGCTTACAAATACCCAGAGCTTCCAAGATTCAATTTGATTTACCTCAGAACACAAGCTTTTGCTATGGTAGCAATGATGGCGCCAACCACCACAGGCTCCCCAATTGCAACACGCGAATACTTCATTTGCGGGCTCGAGTTGGCTCGACTAAGAAGAGGAGCCGGCACTTTGTGCGCCTTCATCTCGCGAGGCAAATTATCATGGAAATGTTCAGCTTTCAAATTATTATCTTTTGGCTGTCGGAATGATCCCCCCTTTGAAGCAGAGAAGGGAGACGCTCTCTCTGGGCGTGCAAGAGCCTGTGCCGGGAGGCCTTTTCGGAACGAAATGAAACTGTCTCGGAGTGCCACTCTAGTGCGCTCCAAGGTCATTTGATCATTGCGCGTACCATCCGATGAGCTCATTTTGGGCGCTAAATCATTCATATTCCAAGGTTATAAAAAGTAGAAAGGGAATGCTAAGAACATGCACATGAGCCCAATCCAGCCGTAGGCTACGAGCTAAGTTCTCCGTATTGCGTACAATATTACTGAGGAACCAAAATGAAGAGTTGCCGGCTCGTATACCGTCATATTCCCAGTATCTCCACCACTGTCTGTCTTACGGCCTAGCTAGATTAGCTCCTGAACTCTTAAGAGATCGACTTCTCTTCTAACGTGACATCGTGACATCGTGCTTCTTCCGTCATCACCATCTTCCTCAAAAAATCTATCAAGAGAGGGATTCATCAGTTCATCAGCAGAGCGAAAAATATTTCTACAGAATTACATTATTGGATAATACACAACTACAGTACATATAATATGGTAGTGTGCAATGTGAGGTTTCGGTCTCTCTATCTCTCTGTGCCGCATTTGAAATCCTCTATCCTTTCCCTTCTCCAACCCTTCTTCCTTCTCATCAAACCCCATTATATCTCAAGTGAATCGCTGTCAAAATTTTGCCGTCTTTCTTCTTTTATTGGTGTGTAACTCTGAAGTCTGAGGCGTGTAAGCGTTTGCCGCTGGCAAAGAAAGACCTCTGAATTCTGAATTCCGCTTGATGTATCTATTCATGGCAGAATCAGGCTATTATTCTGATATACACAATGAATCTTCCTTGCATTTCTACATAATCCAGGCGCTGTGTGAGAGACACGCCGGTGCTCTCCACCTGGCAAAGCTCAGGGAAAAAGTGAATGGAACATAATTATTGCGGAGAAATCTTTACGTTTTTTTTTAAAAGAAGTTCAGCGGCATTTACGCTGGTGTCATGAAGACGTAGTATCATTTCACAAGATTCATAACCACTTAATTAACAATATTTTTTATTTTTTATGAAGGTCTTTTGGTAGACATTACTAACGTCTTGCGAGTTTCATACTCGTGGTGCAGACTGATGAACAGAAGACTGCATAGTATTAACTTTTTGCTGCAGAGATGAGAGCACACCCCAGTGGAGCTTAAATCCAATTAAGCCCTTAAATTAGGCTTAATTGAGCTTAATTAAGCTAAAATCAAAATAAGCCCAAATAAGGCGAAGCTTAATTTAAGCTTAAATAAGGGCTTAATTAAGCACCCTTAAATGAGCTTAAATTACATGTGCTGAAGTTGATACTCAGGAGAAGGGGGGGGGCTTAATTTAAGGCCTAAATTAAGCCTTAATTTAAGCTTAAATAAGGGCTTAATTAAGCCCCCTTAAATGAGCTTAAATTACATGTGCTGAAGTCGATACTCAGGAGAAGGGGGGGGCTTAATTTAAGGCCTAAATTAAGCTTAAATAAGGGCTTAATTAAGCCCCCTTAAATGAGCTTAAATTACATGTGCTGAAGTCGATACTCAGGAGAAGGAGAAAAACGATGACGTGAACTTCACTGACTGTGCGCAATTCTTCGAAGTGCATAATGATAAGAATAGGGCCAATTTTAAACTGCATACCCTAGCCTAACCCATTACGTTTCCACATCATGCTACCAGCACCATTATTCCTCATGCCGAGGGCTCCTCCGGGGCTTTGGATAGGGTTATTCACTGGCATTTTAAAAGGTTAGGGTCTTCGACCCTACCCTTAAGAAAAAGCTAATGAAGTAACCCTAACTAGATTCGAGGATAGTGATTGTTTACTTGGATATGAATGTATGATACTTGGCATTTAGCTTTCTACCCCTAATGTTATAATTTGTATAGACTGACGTTGATTTTTTCAGTGGAACTGATCCTCAAAATATACTATCTTCGTGTTCTTTCTCGTACCTTACTTCCACGACTATTTTCACAGTATACCAGTGGTGTGCGCGATTCACCTTGAGCGCTCTGGTTACGTAGATATGTGCACAAGTTATACAAGGAGTGTGTATAATCGCGTAAAAGGTGGGCCATCATGGTGCATATTACATGAAACCTTAAGGTTGGTTCATGGTAGCTTCCGACAAGAAATACTAGCGAAGTCATCGAGAGCTAGGATTTCTTTTCTTTAGATTTTTAATAAAAATAGTCTTCTTCTTGCTCTCTCTATTCGAATATTTTAAATTGAAAGACTCCTACTCCTACCTCTGCAGACCAAGAATTTCTGCAGAAATGAAGTATCACAGAGGTAGGAGTCCGCAGTTCTGTAGGGTTTGTGCCTTTCGTACAAACCCTGAGAAGCTTCGTTTCTTTGAGGTAAACTTGCACTCCTCTCCAGTCTTCCAACAGTCTGTGAGAAACATCGAATCCTTTTAACCTCACGATGATTATTCGTTCTTTGAATTATTGCAGCTTCATGAATTCCAATACTTATGTGAACCGCTTTGTCTCTATAAGACGACCCTGATTCTTTTATACCTCAGAATTCTTTTTGGATTTGATAAACGGAGATCCTCCTGGCTAGTTTAACACACCACCACAGAAGGCAAAGCTCCTTCGAACCAAACGCATTCTAGTATCATTTTCTGTCATTCCCTAATGCGACGAAGGTGTTCCAGCCATGCGCCAAGCGACTATCATTGAAACAGGAAGCATAATTGCTGATTTTCAACGTTCTCTGACGTCTTAGAGTGGACCAACCGTTCTAAGGAGCAGTCTCAAAGTCCAGGCTGCTTATTCATATTTTGAGCTTATTGTGACCCTTAGTCAAGCACCTATTAAGAAAAACTTCAGCCCTTCTCAACTCTTCGACCCACCGT
>Ga0307930_1003245_pt1 | contig 12042 bp, 14 predicted proteins | sample OrgLakmetageno46_FD_203161 | JGI IMG/M metagenome (GOLD analysis project Ga0307930, IMG submission 203161) | Saline water microbial communities from Organic Lake, Antarctica - #46 | ecosystem: Environmental > Aquatic > Non-marine Saline and Alkaline > Saline | place: Antarctica: Organic Lake... | reverse complement strand
CATGGCAGGAATAGATCCAATGATTATGGAGACACTTGCGAAGAGAAAGATTCAGAAAAAAAATGAACATGCGAAATCCGTTGGTGAATTTTGCAAATGCTCAAACGCCATCGTCATTGCCTCCTAATGTTCTTGTGTTTGCGTCTGTGTCACTTATACATACGTGCAGTCGCCGTTGGCGTTCGTCCGCTGTCTCCAAGTCCAAGGCCAGAAGTTCAGTCAGCGCGAGGGTGGGCGTATAGCCACCGTGAAGAAATACCCGTTGCCCTAGTAGAACAAAAAAAAGCGATAAAAAGTGGAAGTCACATGTTATATAAGATCTACTAGGGCAGGAGCAATGAAGTCGAGCAAGGTCCAAAGGTGACGGTGAAAGTGAAAAAGATTGAGGGAACAGGGCAAAGCATCCGCGCATTGCCAAGGCAGACACAGCCACAATTCGAATCTGTATCGGGTTACCAGCCACACAATACGCAGCAGCGGCTCGGCCACAGGGAGGGTTCACTAAGCTCGCTTGCTCCTTTTCAATGGCCGCTGTGCGCCACGCACACACCGACGCACGCGCCGTTGCTTCACGGAAAGCTTGACTGTCGCCCGCAGGAACACCTGCCGCCTGAAGAAGAAGAAAGGTGATGATGGCGGTTAGTACGAACGCACGAGTTTCACGAGGTTATAGAATGCGACAACCCAAAGGTCGCTCAACCGTTATTGCATAGTTTTAAATCTTTCATTCATTACGTCTTTCTCACTCTCTTGACTCTCGCTCTCTTTCTTTCTTTCTTCCTATGCAGAGTATGGAAAGCAAGGCCCACCTGGGCCCGTGCCTTCAAGTCTCTCGCGTGCCTTTCCGCACGTCGTTCCGCCGCTTGCGAGGCCTGTTTGGCGGTCTCCAGCCAGGCCGGTGTTCCCTCAGAGGGGGGCTGGCACCATTTCCAACGCCCCGTTTTCATGCTTCGGCGCCCGGTCAAGGGAAAGGCAGCGCCCGTGTCCAAGACGTGCACCTTCCAAAGAAGAAAAGGGGAGAAAAGAAATAGAGGCGGGAGGAAACGTAAGAAACATCAAAACGAGAATGGGGAAGAAGTTGGCTACTGTAAGTAGGCAACGAGCAAAGAGGAAGGTAGAAGAAATGAAGTAATAGCAGGTTGCATCATCGATATATGGCCATGAGCACACTATGATCTCGTTGATATTTTTCTTTCTCGCACGAACAAGACCGCACCACAGCAGGTTGATTGTGCCCATCGACTAAATCCGCGTTAGGCCTTCCGGCTTGCACCGCTCGGTAGTCTCGAGGCAATTGGCCTCCGACCACCAGGACTCGCCCCCCAACAACGCTGACGCACGCGTGGGACCGGGCCGACGGCCAGGGGCCTTGAGCTTCGAGGGGACTGCGCAATGAAGAGAACGATATTAAATCAGAGCGCACAACACGAGAAAGAGTGGACAGAAAAAGAATAAATGGGCTTGATATTCGATGATTCAACCTGGGAAGGTCCCCATGATTTGTTCGCACGTTTTGATCATCAAAACATACCATTGGAGGAAGACGGAAAATAAAAGGTACAATCGCTACCAGACTTGACACCTCACCTTATTTTGACTCGATAACATATAGTAGTTCCTCTCATGCAATGTAGTATACCTGAAGGTGCGTGTGGCGAGGTCAACGACTACCCCATCGATTGTCCCCACCCCTCCACGCAACCCCTTGGACCTCGCCACGGCCCGTGCTGCCAGGGCTTTCTCCACGCTCGTGCGGCTGCCCCCAAACGCCCCCAAATGACGCCGCGACGACGACGACGACGAAGTACCGCCACTGCCCCAAGGGCGGTTTCTAGTCCTCTTGCTGCTGTTGCTGTGACTAATGTGGCTGGGGTGCCCCACGATTGCCTTCTTTTCTTCTTCTTCTTCTTCTTCTGCCATCATCGATTCGTTGAGGGCTTGGTCGTGGCCGCTGCCCAACGGATCAATTTCATCGTTCACCCAGTCCTCATCTTCCTCCTCATTGGACGAGCCGCCAGCCTCGAAATGCGCCGTTGAAGAAGAATGGTGCCGATGACGATTGTGGTGATGGTTGTGCTGATAGTGGCCGTGTTGTTGTCTATGGTGCTGGTGGCTGTCAGGTGATGACGTGGCGTGGTGGTGATGGCCAGCGCGGCGGTGTTGCCGGAGCCGAGTCCGCGCTTCCCGAGGGCCGAGCGCTTCAGCTGGTAACACCGGCTGGGGAAGCACACGGTCCGCCTGTAGACGAAGGGGGGGGGGGGGTTGCAATGGTAGTAGTAATTGCAGCAGAACACGTGAAGAAGTGAAGAAATGCCCTGAACGCACACTCTTGCACTTTGATGTACGCGACCGAAGCGATACGACATCTCTTACATAGTGCGTGCGTGCGTGCGTGCGTGCGTGCGTGCGTGCGTGCGTGCGTGCGTGCGTGCGTGCGTACATGTATATGCTTGTATTCAGTTACCTGGGTCTCGGCCCAGCGCAAACGAATGTCTTGTTGGTTCACCAAGCCTCTTAAGTGGGCTTCTTCGCGCTTCGTTGCCATCTCCCGCTGTTGCATTTGCTGTGCTGCAGCGGCTCCGTCGCGCACCGCGCCTCGCCATGCGCGCACCTATTGAGGTTAAAAGGAAAGATGGAGACACACTTAAAAATGAAATGAAATCAAGAGGTAAATTAATCCCTAGTTCCTTGAGGGCTGCATTTTACACTACAAGCATTGGAAGTGTATTCGATTCCCAGAGAGGCAACATCGATAGTCGACAAGAACTACAACACCGTCTCTTGAGGTTAGAATGGCTATACAAATAACTTTCTCTCTCTCACCACGTTGGCATGCCCAGTGGCCAGGGCGTCAGCTCTCAAGGCCGCAGCCGCTGCTTTGGCGGTAGCGACTTCGAGGGCATACGCGTGCGCCACCCGCTGAGCCGACAGCGACAGCTCCAAATCCACTGCGTCTTGGTCTTCGTCACCGTCGCCGGCACGGCCGTCGGCCTGCGAGGGGCTCGTAGCGCAGCCCCCGAGAATGAGCAGCTCTTGGCCCTGCGTGCCAGGCAACAACACCAAGGAATGGCCGTAGCGCGGGGCAGCGGGTACTCCCACCTGAGCCAGAAGACAAAAGAATTCAAAAACAAGGATCAAATAATGCAGTGATATTATGTGTGTTCGCATACGTACATATATGTATACACATTGCTTGTTATTGTGCATTAGCACGTGCAAAAACAGACACATACGTACCAGCAATGGCTGCTCCCAGTGCCGGCTGCTCCGGGCATAGAGCCAAAAGTCGCCGTGCAAATTGCCGCCGAGCGTGTCTCTACCTCCCGACAAGGCCACGTACTTTTCTTGGGTGCCACACGCGACTGCAGCAGCGTCGTAGCGGGGGGGCGGCCACGCTCGCGCGTCCAAACAGTAGAAACTGGGCTTCAAACCCATCAGCAGTGCCGACGTCGAGGGATCGGCCTTGTTGTCTTCTTGCTGTTTCAAGATGGCTTCGCTCGGGCCTACTTTCTCCCACATAGGGGAGCCACCGCCACTACCACCACTTCCATCGTCGCTCCCCGGCCAGTGCAGGAGCCAGCACTCGTTGGAGCATTTCCCGCCGCGCAGCCGCCCTCCAAACATCCACATGTCTCCGCCCGAAGCGATGGGGGCATCGGGCAGCAGCTGCGCTCCGTAGTCTGATCCGGCGCCACTACCACTGTTGTTGTTGCTGTGAGCAGTACCACTTATTCCTGCGCTTGCTCCTGCTGCTGCTGTCTCTGACTCGTTGCCATACACGTGACTCGTGTTGCCCACTGTAGAGGAGGTTCCCAGCCACACCGCGCAATGCCCAAACCTCCCTGTAGGGGCACCCCCCGCTAGGGGGCGTTTGCCTCCATTGGCGACGGTGCGCGCTGCTTCTCGTGCCACCCGTTGGGCTTCAGCTACGGCGGCGGCCTTCTTGGTGGCCTCCGCTGCGGCGTCAGCTTTGGCTTGCAAAGCGGCGACTTCTTCGGCAGCAGTCATGGGCCGGGTCTGGTTGCTCTCACTGCTGCTGCTCTCGCTGGTGGCTTCGGAGTTATCGTCCTGCTCAGCAACATTGTGTTGGGTGCTACTGTCGCTGCGACTAGCACCCTGCGCATTCTTGTTGCCCCCACCATCACCACCGACATCGTCATCGTCGTCATTGCCAGCCTCAGTGGGGTTCACAACGCCTGGGTAGACAATATGCCACTCCTGGCTCACGCAATCGTAGACACTCAAGTCCGCAATGTATTCTGCACCATCATCAAGCACCTGTGATGCCATCGACATCGAAAAAGGAAAAATAAGGGGGGGGGGGCAACATTACGATAGCCTTGGGTGAATGGCATACTTGCGTAATTGGCCACACATACCAATTATTCGCGACGAATGTGAAAGCAAAATGTGTCAAATTGAACCTTGGGGTCGTCGAGAAGCGCAGTCGCAAAATCATGAAAGGGGCGCCGTTCTCCTCCAGATTCCCAGCGGCAAGAATAACCGCCAAAACTGAGCAAAGTGTCCGTTGCAGCAGCCACAAGGGAATGGCCACCGCGGCCGCTGGGAGTCGACAAATCGACCACGGTAGTTCCCACCTAGATGCAATGCATTGTCGCAATTTACAAACGATTGAAAAAAAATCACAAACAAGAATGCCAGTGCGTGTTTGAAAAGCACTATCGTGCAATACGGATTGTATGAGGCCATTCTAGGCACTGCTTCAAGGCAGATATTGATAACGCGTGCGAACGAGAGCAGCCACCTTGTCGTGAGCGTTTTGCTCCGGAAAAGCCCAGCGGTGTGTCCGCAGCGGAGGTGGCGGCAACAGACCCGCACCCGTAGCGCCACCAGCTGCGCCGATTTCCCACGAGTCCATCCCTCCGTGCAATGGCTGCCCACCGGCAATCAGCTGCCGGCCTCGCTCGAGGGTAGGGTCACCAGCGGACGCATGTTGGTGGTGCGATGATGAGGAACTCGAGTGGTGGTGATGGCTGTGGTGGTGATGGTGGGATGAGCGATGGTGCTGGTGCTGGTGCGGATGACCTTCTTGGTGCTCGTCAGGGAAAATGTTTTCAGCACCGGCACCAGGATCACCGCTGCTGTTTGTGCCATCACTAGTTTTAACTCCATTTTCGAGTCCATTGTCGCCATCATCGCCGTACCCACTGTTGTTCCATTCTTCTTGCGACTTTGTGGCGCCACCGGAAGCATACTCAGCATCAGCCACTCCTTTGAAAGCAGCTGCCTCCCTCGCTGCTTCTGCGCCATCTGCTACCCCGAGCACGTCAATTAGATCGGACAGCTGTGCATCCACCTGGTCACAGGACAAGTAGCAAATGTGTTGAGTAGGATGCAGGTATGACATTTTGTAGCTAGCACCATGGACACGCTCGCCTCTTTCGCCTGTAATCTAAATCTTAAGCTACTGATTATTTTGAAGCGTGAAATCGTGGCATGCCCAGCTAGAGAAACTGCTGATTTCGTACTTCGTCCACAGCGCCAAACACATTGTCTCCTCCGCCGCCGCTCCGCTCAGAGGGCGCCAACAGCCGGCGGCTTTGCGCCTGCGCCCACGCATCGGTGTGCTCGCAGGTGCCCCCCGGCAACGTGCACACCACGCAGCGGTAGTGCTTCGGCGGGCGGTTGGGAGGCGGCACGGAGCGCAAACGGTCGTCGCGTTGCTGCAAGTCCGAAGCTTCCCGCACCGCGAAGTCTATACGAGGCCGAACGGCGAAAGCATTCGGCGGCACCCCAAACTGCATCAAGAGGTCGTCATCGAGCTCGATCGAATCCATTATTTGCCTTTTGCTGTTGCTTTCTAGCTAGTGTAATAACAGCGTCCTAGCCCTTGGGTAACTGGTACGTCAAATCAAGAAAGTGAGTTGGGCGACTGGCTAGAATGGAAGTCGCTCTTGTTGGATGAGTTCGATCTTTCATGTAAACTTAACCAGTGCGCTAAGGCGAGATTCTAAATGGTGTTGCCTGACGAGAAGGAGGAAGCAGCGCTGTCAGTTGTTAGCGCTGCTACGTTCAAGCCTGCATGTTTTCATGTCCTGCATACAGTACGTATACGTGAGCAGAACAACTCAAATACGCTTTTAACATCACAAATGATCCCTGAATGCTTTATGCTGCCATGGACGCGACTTGTTGAATTGGATCGTCTGATTACTGACAAGGGAGGAGGTGGCAGCGCTAACAATGGAGTTTATTTCGCCTTCCTAGGGTGCTTAAGTTTTTTCTATTTACCGAGGGAATTCTTATTCCTTTCCAACAAGAAATCGACCTCGAACTCGAACTAATACAAACCCACAAATGACACAGAGGCCAATGCTTCGGGCAGAAGTGTACGCGCGTGCGTTGCGCGAAAGTCAATATCGTAAAGAGGATAGTGTGTAGAGGGCAAGAAGCATAATACTTCCACCCCCCTAAAAAGTGGAAACTGTTCATGGAATTATTTTGAAACCGGACTTAAGTCGTTTCTGCGTCTGTCGTCTGTTTCTGCAATGAGGAGAGCACGCCGTTCGCCGTTGTTCAGTCTCCAGTCTCCTGGGCTCCAGGGTACGCCGCGCCAGGAACCTCCGCTTCTCCTCTGGCGTCTCTCTAGTGTCGCACCGAGGTGGCCGCAGCAATATTTCGGCAAATCCCTCCTAGCTATTCATGGAAACGTGTCCCCTCTCACAGGAAGTTTAGGACAGGAAAGAATGCATTGGAGATGTACATAGTACGGGGCATATTACAGAAAAGTTCGAGCATTTAGCGCCGCCGAGGCACGGGAAACCGCAAGTATGCGCGGTTGCTCTCGACGAGGTCGCGGATGTTGGCGTAGTCTCCACCGCCGAGCGGGATGTCCAGGTTCAACGCCCGCTGCAGCGTCATGCGCCCAGTGGCGGCATCCCGTGACACCAGCAGCGGCAGGTACCGTAGTGTAGCCGAGGACGAGGGCAAACTTCTGCCGCCGCCACCGCTACCATCTCCGCCTGGGTTCTTGCCGCTCCCACTGCTGCTGATGCTGCTGATGCTACTGCAGCTACTAGCACGGCTACTGCTGCTACCGCTGGCGCTGCCGTTGTGCATGACGTTCACGTCGAGTGCCCATAGGCCAGGCCTCGACGACTTTCTCAGTAAGAAATGCCCTGCTGTCAAATCTTTGAGCAAGAGTTTGCTGGTTTCGCGATCGATGTTACCGTGCCACCACGAGAACTGCGACCAAATTTCACCTGACGGAGACCCATCGACTACGGCGGAAGCAGCAGCAGCGGCCCCAACAGCCGCCGTCTTGGGTACTGAAGGTGGAGGCGGTGTTCCTTGGTTCGAATTGTGGTAAGGTAAGCCTAACGCAGCGACTATCGCAGCTCCAGCGTCTCGATTTTGCTTCATGCAGGCATCGACGTAGGCTAAGAATTCGGCCTCTCGGTTCACGAGCTCTGGCTCTGCGCGCCCCCCTTGAGTGCGAATGGGTGTCACGAGCGAGGCTGCGTTCACGGCAGTGCGGGCATGCCCCTGCGTTCTATTGCACGAAGAACAAAAATGTTTGGGCGGGGAGAAGGAGTGAGGCGTGAATGTGAGGTGATGAACGTTATGTTGGGCCGAAAGTTCAGCCTTGACAATGGAAGAATATCTCCTCTGAAAAAGAAAACTGAAACAATACGATGCGGGTGTAAACATCACTTTCTTTCACCCAAAGCACCTGTGAATGATGGGGTGCATCGCAAACAGCCCTACGGCGTCCAAGTCCGCTGACTGCATCAAGTGCTTAAATTCCGACGAGGGGCCTTCGAACAAGGCTCGGTGCTTGTACTCCTTGGGTAACAAGCCCCGCCGCGCCCATTTCATGAACACCCGCGCTGTGTCGTGCATACCGAGCCCCGCCACGTTGATTTGCTCGTGGGGAACCTGTGTGTGGGTGTGTGTGCGTGTAGGATCAGGACAAGAGATGTGAAACATGCAATAATAGAATAAAGCACTACATTGGCCACATTTCCACTAGAAAATCAAACAAAAAACTCAGCATAAAGGGAAACTGTTTGAGTGAACAAAAAAATAACAGGCAGTAGGGTGACTCGCGTGCACATGTATGAAGATATATTCTTTCGAGCACATACCTCGAGCAAGCCGGGCCATGGGGTATCTTTGTTGCCGCTGCCGTGAGCTACGCTGATCAGAATCCGCAGCCGCTCGCACTTTTGGGAGAGCTCGCGCACAACAGCGGCAGTTCGACAGGCCACTTCAAACCCGGCACAGCTTCCAGCACCACTGTAAGGACCGCCAACAGTGAAAGGTGTTCCCGCAGCGATGGCAGCTGCGTGAAGCGCCCAGAGGTGCTCTGCGCCGTCTAAATAAAGCACCGCCGCTCGCCTGCCCTGGCGGGCCACAAACAAGGCTATGGCGTCGGCCGCGGTCAGAGCACTCAGGTCGTCTGAGGACGCTGGTTGCCTTACAGAGGAAGAAGCAGAAGACGCGCCTGTCGCCCCTGTAGTAGGGCCCAAGACGCTAGCGTCTACGTGTGGCACCTGTGCTGCTAGAATAGCCCTCGCTAAGGGGCCCGCCATATCAGAAGGTAGTGAGCTACTGCTCTCACTAGACGTGGCCCCAGCTGTAGCAGCAGCAGCAGCAGAGCCAGCAGTAGCAGTAGCATCCGCGATCGCCTGGGTAGCCACGTCCTTCACACTTACGGACATGTAGGCGCTGAATTCCGCGCGCAACTGGGAATGCTGCAGCGCTTTCAGGCACACTTCCGTCTTGCCGTAGCCCAACTCGCCCGCGACTGCACAGACCCGGAACGCCGGGTGGTGCAAATTGCGGTAGACCGCGCACACGTCCATGGCCCGCCCCACGAAACATCCCGTCGGGAGCTGCAGGAAGCCCGTCGGGCGCTTGGGGCTGTCGTCCACGAACCGCACACCACCCCCAAAGGGAGCCGCGAGACCGCCACCGTTGGCGGCGGCAGTGGTGGATTGAAGCAGAGAAGGGTGCTGTCCTAAAGGTCGGTTGTGGTAGTCGGGTGCACGGTCGCGAGGCAGCAAGAGGAACTTTTCGTGCTCTTGCAGAGGGGCGCTGCTGCTTCCACTCGAAGATGAAGAAGGAGAAGAAGAAGAGCTACCGGAGCCACTGCCAAGGCTGCTAGACGGGCTGTTGCTACTAGAGCTAGTGCTAGAAGAGGTACCATGCTCTGACTGGACCCGATTGCGCGCCTGCGAAAACGCCTCGCGCACCGTGGATCCCCTAATATGAAGTACAAGTTAAAAAAAATACTATCGAGTTACAGTGCCATGCACACGGTTCAATCAACAAAAATATCAGATGCCACGTGCATTGCCAAGCAACGCGTGTGGAAAAGAAGTTGAAATAAACAAGGTATTCGCGGACGAACAGAGCAATGGGATGTTGGCGCGACGTTGTTACATGTGCACGTATGTGTACCTGAACAGGGCGTCGTAGAGCACGCGCGCGAAGAGTTTGCTAGCAGTGTCGAGCACCGGTTCGCGGCCGTCGATAGCGACCACGTGCCGCACCTGCATTATGATTGTATGAGGGGTCATATCACAATGGGTGTTCAAGTTTTTCACTCAGTTCGTTGGGGAGCGCTCAATGCAATGGTAACAAATTGCCGCGAAGGGAATGGGGTTGGAAGGAAGAGAAGAAAAGAGTGAACGAAATAATAATCTAAAGTACGCCAGGGTTGTATACATTTGTTCCAAAAGTGCCGCACCCCGCAATCAACGAAAGCCTGCCCTAGATGCTCGCTGTGACACGCAGAAAGGAACGCAAACAACGGGCGCGGTGGTGCCTCCGGCGACTCCTGGTTGCAGTCAAGAGGGTGGCGAACGGGCCCGCCGGCCAGCACTTGAAGTTTGTCGGCAGTTAAAATCCGCGCACGCCCTAGGTCGCAGTATTCGTCTAGGCAGACACAGCAGCAACAAAACAGCGAAATCAAAAACAATTAGAGCACCAGAAGGAAAGGAGTTGAGACGAGATCCCGTAAGTTGAGGCCAACATGTGCGTGATGTTTCTGGACTGTGCTAACAAAATCGAACCACGTGTAAGGTGTTGCGAGTTTGGTGTAAAGTTAAGTGAACGAATAGTGATTGAATTCATGGGCTCTTATTTTAACACGCTAGGTACACGTATCACCAAACAGCCGGTGTTGCTTACCGTCGTCCCATGCGTGCTCTAGGAGGAGGCCGTTTTGGCGGCCGTGCCCTGTGAAGTGCAGCACGTTGGCACGACTCAGCATGCGCTGCAGTTCCGTTTCAGACGCGACGGCTGATCGCCATGCCCACCCAGCGCAAGGAGCTTCTTCTAGTATCTTCTCCAGGGTATCCCTAGGGAATCGACGTGCGGCAGGTGAGTAAATTCAGATAAAAAACAGTACGACACCATTTCTAGACTGAGGAAGAGTCCTGCATTATATGTGCTAGCATGAAAGCAAATCAAAAAGAAGATGCGATATTTTGAATTGGCGCTCTTCTTACCGTTCCGCAATAACATCAAGTTCGTCCACTGCTGCCTTCGAGGCTGAGTTCTCTTCCAAAAGCGGTGCCGACCACAAGTGAGCAAAAACCAGATGAGGAGCAGGTGGTTCACTGGCCATCGGACTTGCCGATAAAGGATTATTTTCAAAATGAGTTCAACTCTTCTGGATATAAGCGCAAGTAGTCTGATTGATGAGGTCACTCAGTTGTTAAAGCTTCACAACTATTGATATTGAGGTGAGAGGAAGGTTATAAGTAAGTACGGGTGCCAACCACGAGCATCATTCCAACACCTCGGATAAAACACTGGTCACACGTGTGCAAAAAGTTCTTTGGTAGTTAACGATTTCCACCAATGAGTGCAAATCGGCAGTATTGTCACCGGCAAATAATCGTACTAATGTGAATATAAGAATCAATTACAAATCGAATGGGGCCATGCAATCATGCAATTGCGTTGTAGTGCGCGGCTCATCTTCGTGATCGGCTGAGGAACTTCGTCGCTGTTCCCTCCACGGCAAATGGATTTCATTCCAGCGCGCAACTCCCAAAGCAGGCCTCGAAGTATTACTAGAAATAACAAAACCCAAATGCCACTTTTCTCCTTAGGGGTGCTTAAGGCACACACTTGTTGAATTCCTTTGTGCTAGCCTAATAATTCCGGCCCTTCGGGGCCTGTGTCGAATGCCACTTCGGACCGCTAACATTATTTCCATGGCCATTCGGCCAATTGCGCCTGATTAGCTCCTTGGATTTAGTTTACGCTTCTTTGCTTTTCATCTCTACTTGCTGGCCTTCTAATTCCGGTTCTTCGGGGCCTTGTCTCAAACAACACAGAAGACACCGACGCCGAGCTGAAGTGGGACTATGCGATGGTGCATAGATGGGACCTCCCTAGTTTGAAGTAGGGACTTCTCGTAAGATACCCGGAAAATATTGATGAGCCATACAGGAACAATAATCGCAACTGCATTCTTACAGGCAATGAGGGACCGGAAATATTTCTTTATCAGCCAAGGGAGCTGCCTTATTCCTATTAAAGGTGTTTAGAGGGCAGGCAGTTAAAGAATTTCGACTTCCACTAGAGTTTATTCTTTTGACGTAGACCCGCGCTCAACATTCCAAGGCATAGAAGTGCAATTTCGTAACGTGGAACACCAAAAAGGGCTAGTTGAAGTAAGAGCGCCCGTTGAAGAGCGAATATGCCGAATGGAAGTGATAGTCCCGAGCCCATGCCAGAAGCGACGCCGGTCACGAATAGAGACCACAGATTGCAGTCGGCGGGAGGATTTTCTGAGGAAGTTTGAAGGGACCATAACCTGGTTCCTCATGCATTAAGGCCTATAACCTAGTTCAGGGGTTAGCAATCTGTTGATGTATGTGGGAGGTGTTGTGTTATTGAGGAATTTCCCCTTTGTGGGGGAGGTTCGACTTACAGTATTAACGAGATTTAGAGAGCGGGCGATACGTTCTTACCGGACAATCGACAGGGTGGGCCCTAGTAAACGCGACTTCACGTCGCAGTCTGAGATTATTGTGTGGTAACTATGGGTAAATTAAGCGC
>Ga0307930_1003241_pt1 | contig 12050 bp, 9 predicted proteins | sample OrgLakmetageno46_FD_203161 | JGI IMG/M metagenome (GOLD analysis project Ga0307930, IMG submission 203161) | Saline water microbial communities from Organic Lake, Antarctica - #46 | ecosystem: Environmental > Aquatic > Non-marine Saline and Alkaline > Saline | place: Antarctica: Organic Lake... | reverse complement strand
CTCCCTTCAGGAAAGTACGTTGTCAAATAATTCTAAGAACTCAAGGTGGTGGCTGAGGCTGGAGTCGGTTCAAAATGCCGCTGAGGAGTTCCACGCTCAGCGGTGGTTGCGCCGCGTTGCCGGTGGGCGCGACCAGAGAAGGGGCGCTACCACTATCAATTTCCATCGGCTGAGGTTCGTGCAGGAGAGCCAGCTCGTCAAGTTCGGCCAAACTCGGCAGATGCTGGCCGCCTGCGCCTTGGGCAAAAGACAATTCGTCGGGGCTCAGCACACTAGCGTTGATGCCGTAGCCCAACTTGTGGTACTTCTTGGTCAAGTCAGCAGAAAGCACGGTGACGAGCATGCGCGACCGGGGTGGGAGCACGTCGGTGGACAAGAGCAGACCCCGCGCACTGCGGCTGCTGGTGTAGTTGACGGTGTGCTCAGAGGCATCGAACTCAAGCTGCACCGACTCGTTGGCACAAGCATTTTCCGCTACCACCACGAGCCCCGCGTCGTCTTTCAAGAAGTACAACACAAGCATTGGCTGCTGGGTGAACCGGTTGGTCAACACTGGGGTTTTCTCGCCCTGCGCCACCACCAGCGCAATGACTGCCGCGCCCAGCAGACCTTGAAGAAAAGAAAAGTCGTTGAAAATATTAGTGGTACAGTAGATAGATTGAAATTATATGGGAACATTGTCGGTCTGTATTGAAATACCCATGCATTTGTAGTTATATCATGCTACAAACCTGCGTCGACGGGCACCACCTCCACAGAGACCGGCGCTTCGGAATGCACCGCCAACGTAAACTTGCGCGGTTCAGTGGACCGCAAGTGCCCGAAACAGAGCGGGAGCGCGAGGTAGCGGGTGGCGTAGTCGTCTTGCTCTAAGGTTAACGCTACATGTGCTCCTTCGCCGTGCAGCACACGCTCGGCGTGCTCGACCTGTTGTTGTTGTTGTTGTGCATATTTCCAGGCCCATAAACAGCGCGAAAATGAAAGCAGGAAGAGGGAAATCATGTCATCAATTAAATTCATAGATAATACGTAAGTGAACATCCCCGAAAAATAGTGAGTGTAGAAACAGCGTGCGTGATCTGATGGCAAAATGAAACAATCACGCACCAAGGTTCCGTAGGACCGAGGCGCACTCCTGCCGCTATCACCATTGCTACTGCCTCGTGGAGAAGAGGCCGCAGCCGCAGCTTCGTCTACAGTGGCCACCGGGCATTTCAGCACCACCAGGCCAATGTCAATCATGGTGCGCATCGCCGATTCCCCCCTTTGCGCGGACACTTCCTGGTACGCACACAGCTCCACGCGGGTTCGCGCGTAGTTCTCGATGGCCACACCCTGCCCCGCATTGAACGCCGAAGCCAGCCACCCCTGCTCCCGTGCTTCCGGCATCCCGTCGTCGAGGAGCCGGCACACCGTGAGCTCGGCGAAGTAGTCGCAAAATTCGGGCCATCTAGATGAGTGTGTGTGTGTGTGTATGGAGGGATCGACGCAGTATAAAGTAGCAAACAATTCAACAGAGAAGTATGAGGAAAGAGGTAGAGCAATTAGAAAGGGAATAAAATAGATACCGTAGCAAACATTATGGGTGAACTATTCTCGGCTTTGTATTCATGTATCACTTACCCCATCCAGAACACCCCACCGTCGTCTGCGCCCAGCTTGAGCGCTGCTCGCCGGCTCCGGGTCCAACGCACGTCATCCGAGTGGAAAGTGCCGCCCGCGCCGCAGGTGTAAGACCAGGGCCCTTTCCAGCCCGCGTGGCCGTTGGGGTTGCGTAGTTTGACGAGTTGCAGTGTGGGGGCACCCCCCAGAGGACCAAACGGGCTGCTCTTGGTAGCATTGGCGGCCGATGATGATGATGCTGCTGAAGGCTCGTAGTCTAGGAAGTCCACCGATGGATCGGCATCGAGCTGGATCCGGACGCGCAAAATAGAAAGCGTCAAACAGACGCAAACATAAACATGTAAGATTTTTCACATCTACACCATGTAAGCAAATGATGTCGGCTCAAACATGAAGCAAGGGCACGCCAACACGTCACAACAAGGCAAAAGCAACGAGAGAGGCCACCTCACCTGCATTACCCCCAGCACGCCATAGGCATGGGGCACTTGTAAACCCACGCCACGCAAGGTGGCTTCCCGCTGCTGCGCGCTTTCCCCGCCGTTCATCCCACTTCCACCTCCTCCTCCTTGGTCTGGCCCTACGTGGGTGCACGCGCCAATCGCAAAGCCCGACTCCTTGTACGAATACAGCTGCGCAAAGAGGGCCTGTCTCGCTTCCTCGACGCTCCCGTGCTCCTCTCGCCATTCAGCCACTTTTTTCGCATGGGCAGCATCCCCGGCTTCGCCTTCGACATACGCACTGCGTGGAGGTTCCACCAGCTTTCCAAGCCAGTGCTTGTTGACCGGATAACCCGTGAGCATCGCAAACGCTTCCGCGAAAGTGCCCCCTGCTAAGGCTTCGTAGGAGCCATGGAGTTTGGCGGCGGCTTTCTCGATGAGAGGTCCCCACAGCGAGCGCCGCGCCGCCTGGAGATGTATACAGTACAAGCACACAAGAGTGAGGAGGGATAGGGTGCGAGGAAGACGAAGAGGAAAAGGATTTCATAATTACCGACGATTACACAACGAATTCTCACGCAGATAGCTGAAGCCTATCCTCTATAGAATAACATGCGCACTCCCCACCTTGAGGTAGGCCAGCATCGAAAGCGCGTTCACCGGAAAAGTGTCATCAATTGTTAAAGTGTGCCACTGCCCCGCCCGGCACAGTCGTACTTGATAAGCGCCGGCGGGGTTGTGCTCCTGGGTGAGCACGATTCGCTTGATGACGTCAGGCCGCTCCGCAAGCACCGAAAGGGCGCACACCTGCAGAAATGCGGTAAGGTGAAGTGAGACGAGCTGATGCAGGTGCGCAAAGGCAGGAGTGCAAAGTAAAACAAAATAGCAGTTGAAAAATGGGGTTTGCACTTCGACTATGATGCCTCCATTTGGAAAAAGCTCAAAGGACTATGTCACGCGTGAGCAAGATGCCAAAAGGATGCATCAAGTGGGATGAATAGATTCCAATGCACACATCTACGTGCTTCTTTTACCAGCCAGCAGTTGCCCACGCCGCCTTGGCGAATGTCTTCGGGCTCTGGCTGGCCTCGGAACACCACCCACGGCACGGTCGAAGTCTGCATGGTGACGTCATCCACCAGAAAAGAAGGGTGCATCCAGTGCGACGGCCGCATCGCCACTTCCAGCTCGGCCGAATGGGCGCCACACGACTGACACGCCAGCGTGCGCTGCTGCGCCGCTACGTTACTACCACCGCCACCGCTGCCACCACTGCTGCCGCCGCTACTGCTATCACCACCGCCACTACTGCCGCCGCCAGTGCGCCCAGGAAACATGAGCGCAATGAGCTCGTCTCGAGTGTGGGGCCTGCCGCCGTTGGGCAACGGGTTGCGAGCACTGCAGGCGCGGCATGCCCAGGTCGTGGCAGTCAGGGTGGACGCATACAGGGACCTATCAAGAGGGGGAAACTGATCGTCCACGAAGCTCACGCCGTCGGTGCGAAAGAGCGCGTTGATGGCTTCGAGCTGCTCCTCGGCGACGCTGAGGGAAGCACTGCTGCTCCGCTCAAACGAAGGCGCAGGCGCGGACAAGGTACGAACCAGGGTGGGTGGAACAAGAGAAGAAGCGTCGCTGTCTTGGTCTGCTGAAGAATCAGCAGCTCTGTGAGCCTCGTCTTGTTCTTTCGCAGCCGCTGCTGCGGCGACCAGTTGTTCGCTACGAGCTCGCTCAATAGCTCGGAGGGCAGCGTTGTTCGCGTTGTTGTTTCCGCCACTGTTTGTGTCCGCAGCACCGGCAGCGGCTCCACCGTCAGTACCATCATTCACTGACAACGCAAGAGCTTCTTTTTCCGCTTCTTCTTGGTATAAAGCAGCGACCCGCGCCTGAAAGCCTTCCGGAGTTAGGATTGGGTCTGGTGCTGATATAGTGGGTGCCGGTGCTAGCCTGCCAGCTCCTGCTCCTCCACCACTTGCTGTGGTTTCATCTAGCGGTGCAGCTGCTGGTGCTGCTTTGGCTGCTGCTTGGGCTGTATGGTCTAAGGCATGTTGCTCTTTGTGGGCCTGCGCCAGAGCGGAAGCCGCTGCGTCGTTTGGAGGTTCACCTCGTGCCACTGCAGCTTCAAAGAGTCGCTGCACCTTGGCAGCAAAGGTTTCGGGCTCGCCTGTTCCCGCTCCTACTTTTGCTTCTTTGATGGTCCCACCTCCACCTGTTGTATCATTAGGAGAGTGGCTACTCGAGCAATTCGGGGCTCCCTCAGAAGGTTTCAAGAGGCTGGGGTCTTCAGGACTTTGCCGGGACAGCTTCAAAGCGCGCTCCAAGTCGCCACTATCGCCATATCCCTCAGCGTCTCCGTCGTTCATCTCGCGACCTTCATCGTGGCCGCTGGCAGTATCCGTGGAGAGGGCAAGGGCCAAGGCCAAATCATCCTCAACTGCGTCGTTACTGCCGTTGACAGGCGCGCCGTTTGAGTCAGAAGCACTCGTTTCCATTTCGGCACTTGTAGTCGACTCAATAGATCGCGTGGAAGCAGTTGCATGCTCTTGCGAGAGTGCAAGGGCTTGGGCGAGCAACGCCTCATCGTCGTCTTCTTCTTCCATTCTGCCGCTTCCATCCGTAGGGTCTCTTTCGTTGGAGGTGACAGCAGCAGTGGCTGAAGGAGAAGCAGTAGAAGTCGTAGCAAAAGGTGCACTTGTGCCAGATTCAAGCTCGCGACGGCTGGAAAGCTCGCGTTCTAGATGCGCTACTGCAAGTGTGAGCGAGTCAGCAGCCGCTCCCTCGATGGAAGTGTGTGGCAGCACCAGGCGTGCACTACCACCACCAGTAGGTACAGCATCAAGCGTAAATCCAAGAGCTGCCAATAGCTTGTCTCCTCCGCCGGCAGCCATATTAGCAAAACCTGCTGTTGTGGTGTTGAGGCTCCTGAATTTGGGCTCATTTGGGTTGTCGATGACTTTCTTGGCAACCTTGAGCACGAGGCCAATTGCACTCGAGGATGCTGCAGCTAGTGCAACCTCTAGAGTCGACATTGTGCTCACTTACTTCGATGATTACTATCTAACTCGAAGCAAATACTAGGATTGTGGCTCTAGAATGACTAGCAGCACAAGATAATTGAATGCTCGTGCAACGCTTTCGAAGCCATTTTTAGAACGAGAAAGTCGCGATGACGAACTCTCTCAGTCAATTCGTTGGGTTCCTCTAACATGGTATATGGAGAAATATGTTGCGAGCGCCGAGCTTTGAAGGCATCATTTTTTCTCCCGCCGCAGCTGCCCCCCCCGCTGCTTTACGCATCAGCAAGAAGTAGAGCTATTGCGCACCATTTCACACCTTAGGAGGTCGAAATAGTTATTATTCGATGCCGCCGAAGCGTAAAGCAGTAGCTCCACCGAAAGCAAAAGCTCCTAAGAAGCCTAGTAGCACTCCAAAGAAAAGTTCAGCCGAGGACGCTAGGGTTTACGAAGTCGATGATGGCGACAGTGCTACCAATCCCTCGAACAGCTCCAAAACATCTGTGAAATCGGTAAGCAGAAAGTCTAGCCTAGGTAAACACTAATCTTTAAGAGCCATCGTTGTTTTTATTCACGAGCTCAGGGATTAGGCTCGCTTGGTTCTGGGTTGTATAAAGGAAATGAAGCAAGATTCTTCGTTACTTCGACACCCTAGCTAGGTTTCCAACTACTCAATGAATTAAAGGTTGCAGGATAAAGAAACGTATTTGATTCTCTCCAACTGCTTTTCCATTTTTTGATCAGTTCACGTCCTTGTTTCTTTCGCTTCTATTTGTCGTGCGCATTTTTCGCAGGCATCGAAAGAAAATCTAGATTCGCTCTTCGCTCGCTTTGCAGACGAAGAACGCGACGGCCTCGCTCTGACTCTGCAAGGCATCAGCGACCTTTGCGCGTACGTGACTTTATCTTTTTGCCTTGAATTATGATGCCACCTGCAGAAATTTCCTAGGCATGTTATATTTAAAAGTTGTTGCCCAGAGCCAAAGTGGATGTGTTGCATCACTCTTTCTTGATTTCATTTTTCAATGATGGCAGTGAGGTTGGACTCGACGCTGGCACCGACGTCCGAGCTTTGGTTTTGTTGTGGCGCCTGGGCTCAAAAGAAAGACCGGGCGAGCTCAGCAAACAGGAATTCGTGGCAGGTGCGTTTAAGTGCCTTCAACCATGGGTTAAAACAGGAGTACCCATTTCTTGTTTATCTCATGTTTCAATCTCCCCAAATTTGCGCGGACGTGCTCAGCGTGCTTTGGTTATATAAGAACATAGGCTTTGTAGCATTCTGTGTGAGTGTGTCTTGCCATTCACGTGTTGTGCTGCCATAGGCATGCGAAGGCTCGGGTGCTCTAATGTGGCAGACCTGAAGAAATACACTCCTCAGCTCGACACCGGCTTCCTCGATGACGTGGCGTTCCGCGAATTTTACCGTGAGAAAAAGGGGTTTGAGATCAGATAAGAGAGGAGGGTTAAGAGAAGAGAGAGGAGAAAAGAAGGGCTTTACCGCGCTGCCTGTGAATGTGTTCCTCTTCATCATCATCATTAAAATACTCTTGTTGACGGAAATTTGGTCTTCTGCGTTCGCAAAATTGCGCACAAGCAAAGCTGTCTGTCAGCTTATTTTGCACCTTTTGCGTTTCTTTACTAAGTTAAATCCTATTCTATGGCTTCCAGGTTTTTTCTTTACTTTCAATCTGGAAGGCACTATGAAGACCCTTGAAAAGGTATGACGTCAAGCTAGCTCCTAACGTTATCCTCCATATTGACATAAATATCTCAAATGATATATCTGGAGAGGTTGAGGAATTGAAGCTCGTCAAGTCAATTGGAGAAAGGCAAAAGTTATCTTTCTATTGCCTTTGCAATTCTTGCCCTGTCTATGGTATATCACGGCGTGTGTCTAGTTTTGCATACTAGCTTTCGTATGCACGCATGTGTACGATAATAGAGATTTTAATTACATACATGCATACCTACTGCACCTACTGCACATATACAGGACGTCATCATTGATCTACTTCCGCTCGCGATTGCGGATCGCTCTTCTTTTGTGGAGCGCTTTGTCGAGTTTTTAAGTTCCAGCGCCCAGACCAAACGCATTTCTGCAGACCAATGGAATTCGTTCCTCGAATTTTCCAACACGGTGGGTTGGGTGCTTTGATTTTTAACAAAGTAGATGGTTCTTTTGTCAAAATATGTTTTACTCTTCTCGTCAGCGAGTTCTTGCGCTATTCGCATGCTCAATGTTTCTGTGAAGCTACTAATAGCCTCCACGTTTTTATGAACTGTGAGCTACTAAGTACTTAACTACGTTACTACTTAGTTTTTCACGTGTCTCTTCTCACATCCTTCCCCTACTTTCTTACTTTACAGGTCGACGACAACTTTTCCCTTTATGACGAAGACGCCGCATGGCCAGTGCTGCTCGATGAGGTTGGTTCTCTTTACAGATAAGACGAGTAAAATTTGAAAGGAATGTTTGGTTTAAACTAAAGCGTACAAGAGATGGAGTCGCCTTCTCTATTTTGATATTTTCTTCTATGTTGACTTCAAGCTTCAAGGAAATGCCGAATTGTGTTAGTTCCTCTTCATATATTTGTTTGCCTACTGACTTTTGTTCATCGCTTGCACTGCATTGTCTCTCCACCTCATGGGCCTCGTGCGCACAGTTCGTCGCTTGGTGCAAAGAGAAAGAGAAGGAAGGAAAGAATTAATTATGTATTTCGATCAAAACAGATACGTGCTTTGGCTCTTTTTTTTTTAGTGATAGACCGCTCAGGTGTAGTGGCTTTTTATTGCTCATGCTTAAAATAAGGTCAGAACTGCCGTGTATACTGTGCCAGCTGGGAACGGGTTGGGGCGGGGGAATAGGGAATTGATAAAAAAATGGCAACTCCCATTCTAGATCAAGGGGCAGTCGGGAATATAAACTTCAAGCAGAATTTAAATCAGGCGACACAGAAACCATGATTACAGAAACCAAACGCACGTGCCACGTGCGGTGCGAATATGGTGCCTTGAATGCGAAAACTTTCTGTGGTACTAAAACGAGTTTCAAAAGGCCCGATGTCGACATAAGCATAAGAAATACGATGAATTCACCCAGCTACAACTGAAAAAAGTATAGCTATTATACTGCTATTGGAATTTGCTTGCTCAATTATTTTATACATCACTTTTTTTTGTTTTTACTTTTACTTTTATGTTTATATATGATGCACGGGGGCGAGTTTAAACCAACCATTTATTGCTTATCTAGGCCTAAGGTTGTCACCTACAAGTAAATAAACACTTAATAACGTCTTTGATGTGACTTCCGCGCGAATACTAGAGAGATATAATGTTACTTAAATCGCATGTAAAGTTTCGGAGAGATAAGCCTTGTATGAACCCAAGAAGAGCCTAAATTCCAAATGCAAGTGAAATTGGTGTTGTCAAGTCTAGTCGTCTAGATAATACTCCCCAAATACAAAGAAAAAACTCTGTAACATATCGCAACAGAAAGTGTTGGGTTTCAATTACCCAACACCCAACCAACTGAGCTAAGTGCGCACTTGGCTCAGTTGGTTTGGCGTCTGCTTAATCGCAGTCCAACAAAACGAGTATCCCGGTCCTTGGGTATTTATCAATTCGATCGCCCGGCCAATTATAGGCCTCGCACAACTGAATTAAACAGTTGTACTGCAGCCAAGGCATTATGCAATTGGCTGAGTGCGCCCCTGTACTGGGTTGATTTGACGAGGGAATCGAACCCAGGACCTTTCATTGTTTTGAAACCCAACAGGAAGTTGCAACTTTCAGAACAAGCCTGACTGGGCTGAGTGTCCTTTTGCAAAAAAAATTGTAACATTTACTCTCGATGTGTCCTTCAACCATCAGGCATCAGGAGGTTATATAAACCAATCTCTCCTTTGTCCTTTGGAGTTCGGTTTCTATAGACTATAGAGGTTTGGGGATGGAGTAAATCTGCTGTCTAGACCTCGGCCTGTCCTTGGCAATGGCAATCCATTTATCGAACTCCATAGAAATTCCCTTACTTTTGAGCGCGTTCTCCAACGTCCTAAGCCAGGTCATCATCTAAGGACAACCAATCGATCGAGAATGCAATATCCAGCCAGTCAGCAACTGCCGTGGAACCTGGCTCATGGGCATACGCGCGACGGCGACGTGGCCAACCAATCGAAAAATCCGATCGTGGATCATGGAACTAACTGCCGTGATTGGACTTGGGCACTGAAAATATGCTTTCAGACATTAAGGTCGTAAGGTCGCCAGGTCGCCCCTTTACCAATGGCCCTTCGGAAGCCCTTCGGAGGTACCTGGGTATATCTAGTCAGCCGACTGAACTGGCTTCTTGGATCATTATATATGCCAGTTGGCACAGCTGGCCCTCTTGGTGGCCATTCATGCCCTAGTGCTAGGTGTAAAAAGCGCGCATACGCCCGAAGGGAATATTTTTGTTTTTCGGGCATTCGTTTTTGCACTTGGTCGTAAGAATGGACGGAGTGGCCGAATCCCATGTGCCTACGCACCTATTATGCAAATGCGAGTGAAGTAAGGCAATACTTGAGGTTCGTGCGTGGTTTCAGACACATTCGCTCAAGTACGCACGAGTTATGAGTTACAGCCCAAGCCCCTAGCCTCTGCTTAGTTGAAGTGGCCCCTGTGAACGGCCGGTAGGTCTCAAAACGTCTGCGGCTGCCCATGATTTCTACTTCTTTTTGGGGGGCTTCTTCTTCCACTCATTAGCTAGAAAAGCTTGGACGTCGCCATCGGATCCAGCTTGGTCCTTGCCACTCTCTGCACCTTTCTCCTTACCATCGCCTGCAGTTTCTTCAACTTTTTTCCCCGAAAGTTGAAGTTTCTTCACCAGCAGCTCTAATTCTTCTCGCGCATCAGCTTGTCCTTGGTCAGCTGCCATTCTGTACCAGTGTGCCGCCACTTTATCACTCTGTACCACGCCGCGGCCTTCTCTAAACATTAACCCCAAGTTATACTGCGCCCCAGCATCCCCTTGGTCCGCTGCCTTTATCCACCATATGAGGGCTTCTACATAACTCTGCACCACACCGCGGCCTTCCCAATAACATACCCCCAAATTAGCCTGGGCATCGACATCTCCTTGGTTCGCCGCTTTTCTGAACCATTTGGCCGCCTTTTCGTCGCTCTGTGCCATGCCGCGGCCTTTCAAAAACATCACTCCCAAACTATACTGCGCGTCAGCGTGCCCTTGCTCAGCCGCTTTCCCGAACCATCGCGCCGCCTCTTCATCGCTCTGTGCCACGCCGCGACCTTCTCCATGCATTTTCCCCAAACTATGCTGCGCATCTGCGTACCCTTGGTCAGCCGCCTTTCTGAACCACCGTGCTGCCTCTTTATCGCACCGCGGCACGCCACGGCCTCTCTTATACATCACGCCCAAGTTATACTGCCCCCCAGCGACCCTTTGCTTTGCTGCAATTTTGTACCACTTGACCGCCTGCGCATCGCTCTGCGCCACGCCGCGGCCTTCCCAAAACATGACCCCCAAATTTGCCTGCGCATTGACGTCTCCATGGGCGGCCGCTTTTCTGTACCAATGGGCTGCCTCCACGTCGCTCCGTTTCACGCCGTGGCCATCCAAAAGCACTCTCCCCAACATACGCTGCGCTCCAGCGTGCTCTTCTTTTGCTGCAGTCCGCAATCCTGCAATCACTGCATCCATTTCGCGCTGTGCTTGGGCTGGGAGGGTAGACCAAGACGCGCGACCTGTCTCCACCAGGCGCTGAATCATAAAGTAACGCCGGGTGGCTTCCTCGAAGACCTTCTCGGGTCCAGGTGGCAGAGGTTTGCGACACAATGGGCATGCTTGCTGCACGCCAAACTTCCGCAGCTCTGCCACGCATGTGCTGTGAAAGACGTGAGTGCACGGCAAAGTGCAGGCCGATGCGCCCACTAAGAAATCTTGGCAGATGGTGCAATTTGCCCCCGTGACGGCTGCATCGGAGTCAGCACCCTCAGAGTCTTCGGGAGTTTTATGATACTGAGGCGCTCGTTCGGCTTTTGCAATACAGTGCCGCTTGTGGTTGGCCTTCCAGTGTGCTCGCTGGCAGTCTTTACTGCAGTAAAATTCGAGGCCACATCGAGCACAAGCCGAGAGCTTGGGAGCACTCTTGCTTCCTTCGAGAGTGCAACAGTTGCCGCAAACCTTGCAGTTGGCGATGGAGTTTTTCTTGTTTTTCTTTTCACTCATCATGCTGGACAAGTGGGCGGTGCGAGTTTCTAAATGAATGATCGAGAATTAAATACCAGCGCGTGACTAGCTAGAGAGCTTTACCGACGCGAGAAAGCAAACTGAGACAACTGCACAGTCCTGAATAAGCATACTTAGACTAATTGAAGAAAATTGGACTCAGAGTATGAGTGTTGCCCATTCTATCGGTTGCTTAGTGCAAGTAGCGTGCAGACCGGCTTGTAAGGCGGGTAGAAATCGAAGAAGTAAAGTACGCTTCACGAAACATCGGGAAGGTCTAGTTTGCGCTGCTTTGCTTGTCTTCTCTACCTGTTACATAGCCTTCTAATTCTGGCCCTTCGGGGCCTGTCTCAAAAAATGAGCAAGCAGAATGTGTGGCTGGATTAACGAATTTGAGCACGTGCGATAGACCGTCGCGCCATGCGCAGCTCGACAAGACGCATCGAATAAAGATGTATATTCCTCTAGGAGTATTTGGGTCATTTGAGTGTCGTATTTCGAATGATGAGGAAGATTAGGGCCAGAGTTGAAACACGTCGGTAATGAAACAACAGAAACGAAACACGATTTTCGCCGGCGTTTCGTTTCTCGAAACAGACCAGCGCATTTCCCTGGGTGTTTCATGTTTCGAACTCGAACTCGAACTAATACAAACCCAAATGGCACAGAAGCCAATGCTGCGGGCAGAAGTGGGAATGCGCGTGCGTTGCGCAAACAAAGCAAGTGCGGAATGATTCAGGAGGGAGAGGG
>Ga0307930_1003239_pt1 | contig 12054 bp, 10 predicted proteins | sample OrgLakmetageno46_FD_203161 | JGI IMG/M metagenome (GOLD analysis project Ga0307930, IMG submission 203161) | Saline water microbial communities from Organic Lake, Antarctica - #46 | ecosystem: Environmental > Aquatic > Non-marine Saline and Alkaline > Saline | place: Antarctica: Organic Lake... | reverse complement strand
CAGAAACTCGCTCACATGTGATTGACCTTGCTCCAGTGAGCGCTACGGCATTTTTAGCCCAAACAGTTTTGGAAAGGTGCCGAAGCCACACCACGATTTTCACCATTTTGCGTGCGTTTGAGGGACGCCCTGAACGAGTCTTTGGCGAAGCTTTCATCGGATTGTGCATCGATAGCGCGTTAGGTAATGTTCAGACATACAATTTTGTTACGGGGGGTGGGGTGCGCCTAGGTCCATTATCCTGCAATAAACGAGGACTTGTAACGTCAGAATTGGGCATGCTCTCACGGCCTCAATTTGTACACCTTCAGGCTCAAATCAATGGCTATAGCTTCAGGGACAGCTTCTTCAGCTGGCCGTGACACTCTTTTGGTATGCTCAGTTTGACCACCCTACGGCGTGCCCGTTATTGCTACGGTAAAGATGCTAGCAGGCTGTTTGTGGAGGTCTTTGTTGGTAGGCTGCATGCGATGCTATGCCGATAATCGTGCTGAGTTTGCGAGTTTCTGGGCGCACCGACCGGCAGTGGCTAACACAAGGTGAAGTCTTGGCGCGAGGTGTTTCTGGCGCTTCCAGCATAAAATTGATTTGTCACGGTGGCCTGCTCCACAAACATGCAGGCGCCATCCGAGGCACTCGTGCTTCTCAGCTCGAGTGTGGCGTGCTCCACAAACAGCGCCACTGCGACCGATGCGGCGCCATCCGAGGCACTCGTGCGTCTCAGCTCGAGTGTGGCCTGCTCCACAAGCAGCGCCACTGCGACCGATGCGACGCCAACAGAGGCGCTTGAGCTTCTCCTCTCGAGTGTGGCCACACGATTTTTGTTACCTTACTAAATGGGAGGAAAGAATACGCCTTGTACGTGCGTAGATTTACGAACGATGGGGAGTGATCCTCTCGGTTGTTTCTGAAAATTGCGAGCTTTGAGCTCTGACGATGAGGTATATGTCCGAAGTCGAGCCCTAGGTTAGGAGCTGACAAAGGCGTCGAATGCGTAAGGCGCACTCCATTGCTATCCTAAGCTTATATTTATCATGATCCCTTGTCTGACCACTTAAAACTCTCGCGCATTACCAACTTTTGATATCTTGTTCATGCACAGTCCATAATATCGGCGCAATAATCACCGAAGATCGTCTGCTGCTTTTCACATCTTACCAACTGACCTATGGCGGAGGAGAAGAGGAAATCCAAGTCCAAGAAGGACAAGCCATTATGGCGAGCTACTGTCGACAAGGCTACGGGAAGGACGTACTATTACAACTCCGTCACGAGGTGAGCTTCGCTTGCGTCGTGAATTGCTGATTCGCCTCAACAAATGACTAGTGATCATCGTCTCTTTTGTCATTTCAGGGAAACTACATGGACCAAACCACTGGAACTCAGCGACCCCGAAGAGAGAAAAGCACGGGAGCAAGAAGAGGTATGCTGACGTCATTGTTCAGCTCGCTTTGCTTTCGTAGGCGTTCTCGTGACCTAAACTTTCCCCTTTCGAATGTAATACCTTCCCAGGCGAAGAAGATGGAGTTTTTCCGGGCCATGGAGACAAATATGAAGATGAATTTCAAACAGGGCATTAGTCATACGCCTGCCGGCAAAATGGGCCTGACTATCGGCCTAGGTACTCCTCAGGCATCCACCAAAAGTGCTGACGATTCTGGGCGTGCAATGCCCGAGTGGGTGGACACCAAAAACTTATCAGCGCCAGCACGCGAAGTGCGAACCATCTCCACGGTCGACGATTTAGTGCTTTTGCGATCACAGCGATTAGACACAGATGACCGTGTCCTGGCTGGCAGCAGCGCCGGGCGCAAGGTACAAATTTACCACATTTGCTCTAATCGGTCCTTTCGATAGTTCGCGGAAGTGCTTCTATTAGTAAAAGGTAGAAAGAGCAATTTGAATGAAGCAGCCTGTTACGATACAACAAAAATCAGGCAACACACACATGTGCCACAAGCTTAAGCTTAACGCAAATGAGCCTGCGACCCAAGCTTGCCCTTGTGAACTTCTTTTTTCAAATGTGCGTGCTATCACATGTTCATAACTTCGCCACAGGACTCGTCGACTGCTTTCTTCGATTTGGATGCGCCACCGTCAGCCATCAAAGGCGCCAGTGAAGCATGGGCCGAGCAAGAGATGGCCAGTGGAGACCGAAAGCAGCGCTTCAATTCCTCGTCCACTGTCTTTGTCGACAGCACGATGTCTGCTCCTGACAAAAACGCGACCATTGAGTGTGTGTGCACCGTGATCCGCGCCCACATGTTAGAGGCCGCCGCGGACAGTAGCACGAAAGTGCCCGAGCACCCGCGAGCGAAAGTGTTCCACAACTTCGACTATGTGAAAGGCCACGATAAAGTGCCGCCTCTTGCTGAGCTTGTGACGTTCTTCCGGGATTTGTTCATGAAGAGCCAAATGGAAATGGAGTGCATCATCATGAGCCTCATTTACATGGAGCGCCTAACCAAAGTGACCCAGGGGCGTGTGCAGGTGCGGGCCCACAATTGGAAGTCCTTGCTGGTGGGCTCGATGATCATGGCCTCCAAAGTGTGGGACGACTTGAGCATGTGGAACGCCGACTTCAGCCAGGTGTGTCCCGAGTTCAACTTGAAGAGAATCAACGAGCTGGAGCTGGCGCTGCTGGAGTTTTTGCAGTATTCGGTAAAGGTTACGGCCAGCGACTACGCCAAGTATTACTTCCACTTGCGGTCCTACAGCTGCCGACTGGGTCTCGCCCACGACCTGCAGTCGCTTCAGCCGCTGGACATGGACAACGCGCACAAGCTTTCGGTGCTGAGCGCCAACTATGAAGCGGGAGCCCAGCACGCGGAGAAGCTCAAGCGGCGGGCGCAGTCGATGCCGGAAGTGAAACACTCAAAGCACGGGGCGAGGTCACGGCGCTCCAAAGGGGGCTCCTCCAAACACGACAGCATCGCTGAAGTAAGCAAGACGGTCACCATCGAGCAGCTCATAGGCACCAAACACAAAAAGGCGGGCGAAACCGATGAGGGGTTCACCGCAGCTGCCCCTTGACCCTGGATTATTTACTGCGCCCTGGGTTGTGTTGACTGTAAATGTAATCTAGAGTTATTGTGCGAAAGTTTCTTTTGTTCTTCTAATCAACCACGTGCGCGCGTTAGGCAAAGCCAAAGAAACGCGAACGCACCGATTTTTTCCTTTGAGCTCTAAACTCTAAGCAACTAAGCTCTAGGTCTTAGGTCTTAGGTCTTCAATCTTCAAGCCCATACAATTCGAGGCACCTCATCATTAGTAAAAGGAAACGAAAAGAACACAGACGAAGAAGGCAGAGGAGTAGGTACTCGCCCGAGAAGCCCGAGTCGGCCCCTCTCTTCATTGTGCACTCGTTGATAATTTTATTACCTAGTCCTGGTAGCTAGTAGCTAGTAGGCCACCGGCCATGTTCGTGGCAGTCGCCTGCGGCCTCAGCAAAAGGGATATATTATTTGCTTGAGCTGTTGGGCTACAACACATAACACCTGCGTATTGTGAACGTGCTTTTCTCATTCTCTTGGTTGTTAAATGGTTGATTGTTGATTTGGCGCTGCAGCCCTCCACACAAGGAAGAGGAATAATTCACATTTCTGCCCTCCTATCTGCCCGGACTGCGACTGCGGCTTCTTCTCCGACTGTGGTCCCTGCTACGACTTCGGCTCCGGCTTCGCTTCCTCAGCTTCTTTTCACTATCCCCTACTTCACGGAGCTCACTGCGGCCTTCTTCGAGATGACGCGGCGTGGTCTCTGGTGCGGCAGGTAGTTCGAAGTCTTGTTTGAGCACTGCGGAGCCCCACACTTCTAAGGGCACCGCCCCAACCGCATACTTTCGGCTCAGTAAGCACCCTTCCGAGTCCGCTGCAGCCACTGTCTCAGCGCTCCAAGTGAGTGTGGCAGGGGATTTGGCGGAGGCACCGCTCCAGTCGCAGTAGGTCAACCTCTGCCCTAATATATGCGGTGCCAACGACGCTTCAGCGCCAATGCTCGATGCTCCTAAGTCCACGGCATTTTCTACAATGGGGAGTTCTCCCAGGAGGGCCAAGCAGATGGGGTAATAAAGTTCGTCAGGGGCGCGGGTTCTTTTCAAGAAGCCCAGTAAGTTGACTCCGAGAGCTCGCGGCAACCGATGAATCGCTTCGGCGTGCGCGCGTGTGAGGCAAATCCACTGGTCGCTTTTCCACCTCGCAGCCTGATGATACATCGAGTGTGAGCAAACAGAAAACGCACAATCAGACACCGGTCATACCTCATTTCAACACTTCTTGCAAGCTTTGACTACAAGATGTTAAGGATAAAAGCGCACCTTCGGGACCGCGACTGACACGGGATCAAACTGCAATTGCCCCGAATAGCCGTTGTTCGGCCGGTTCCTTGCACGGAGCCAGCTCTGACCTTCGCTCGGAGACTCAGCCGATGCTGCGCCAAAAAGTTTGGTGCGTGCAAGTTCAGGGTGGACAATCGGCAGACAGCTTTCGGAAGCAAACATGAATCGCGCGCAGGTCGGAGGAGCATCGCGAAGTGCACAGTCTAAGAGAGCATTTGACGCCTAAAGCCATAACATCGATAGGAAAACAAACAGTGTTGTGTGAAACAATAACCTTTTTCATGCTACCAAAGTTGCATGTGCGACCACCCTAATAGGTCTGTAAACTATCCTGAAAATTCATTGAGCAGGAATGGAAGCAAATTTATGTAGATGGGAATTGAAGAAATGTAGAGTCACCTTGACTAGATCGAGGCTTCCCCAAGTCGTATTGAAGCGCGCCCGAATGAGCCTAGTCTTAAGCCATATCGACCTGATTTTCTCAGGGTGATGGCTATGAGCAAACACGTGAACTTCAAGCCCATTTTTCGTGGCTGCTTCTATCCATAAGCGCCAGTGCTCCTCAAAAGGCAGCCCTTCACGCAGCATGAAGAGCACTGCCACTACAACTGGCCCTCCATTCACTGCAAGGTCTTCAGCGGAGCCTGCGCGGTGGACTCTACGTTCAGCCTCTCGTCGAACGTCTCGCATTACATGTGGCCCACGCTCCAGGAGCATAGCGCGAAGTCGGTCATCCTCCGTCTCTCGTGGAGGTGGTGGCGACGGAGGGCGTGCGGCTTTCACTTTCTTCGGAGCTTTGTAGCCAGCTAAGAGCGCTTTGAAATTTGACATGGTAGGGAAATCTAACGACTGACTGGCATAAACTGCAAATAGATGAGCGATGCTGCTTCGCTTTCAAGGAGTCCTGGCTAACTTCTCGAGGCGCGAAGTGAAGCTTAAGGCTAACCTGGCCTCGTTTAAGCTACAGATAATGAAGCAACCCCGCTGTCCCTGTCCAGTACCTGCTTACGATTTGATTAGCGTTAGATACACCACGCTTGGTTGACGCTCTACCTTAGATATTCTAACTCTAGCAAACTAGCTCGCTAGCTTAGCGGCTAGGAAGTAGTAGGAAGTATTAGTGTAGCTTAGCTGGAGCTGAAAACTGAAAATTTAGGTTTTGCTCACAAAACCCTAGTTTTTGACCAATCAGCGACTGGAATGAAACCAGAGTGCGTTTTTCACGGTGAACAAGTGAAGACAAGCAAGGCAGGCGACCGCGCCACAGGAGAGAACGGAGACACGTGCAGAACCAGACTGCGCCTCATCAGTGCGACGCCCGAGAGGGAGGCCGGGGGCATAGCTTCGTGCTCACACGTGTTGCCGCCAGACGCTCAGTGTCACTGGTCTATATCGCAAGCGCAAAGCCGGCAACGGTGCGAGAAAAGATTAAAGAGATTAAGGCGCTGTTTTTTCCTGACCATCCCACCCACCCTGCATGAAAGAGAGTAACGGGGCGGAACAACCCACGACTGGACACCTTAGGAGGGCCAGACTGGGCCGTATCACTCTCTGGAAATCGTATGCTCCTGACTGCGTACATCAAGTTCGGGGAAATCAGATTGCTCTCAACTCTCAACTCTCAACCAAGAGAAAGAGAAGATACCGAAGATACCCTTGTCTCAGCCCTCGCTTTCTTAGCGAATATCAATAGTTCAGCACAAGAAGGAAATCGGTTTCAGGAAGGTGTTTGAAGTGGATTTGGCGCTAATTCTCATACTAGAGGGACATGGCGAATTGTACACCATGCACTTTGCACAGGCCTGGCGATGGCAGACAGCAGGCAGCAGGCAGCAGGGAAAATTCGAAATTCGAAGTCAGGATTCGGGATTCGGGTTCGGGGGTTCGGACTGTTTTGGGGGTTCGAAGTGCGAAGTGCTTTCCTCTTCCTCTTAGTCTCAGTCTCAGCAAAAAGCAAAAAGGCTAGCCCGCAAAGCGCATAGCGCAAAGGCTCTTCGTGAATATATAATGCGTAGAAGTCGCAAAAGTCCAAGGTTTCTTGGTTCTGGGCCCATAACCTGTCGAAGTAGAAGAAGTGCTAGGCAATAGTTTAATAGAAAAGGTTATAAAAGGAAAGGGAAGTGCACAGCAGTTGTGACTTCAACCACTGAGGACTGAGGACCTCTGTGACTTCCCCTTACAGGGAAGATCGGTTTCTACAGGTTTAGCGGTGTCTTAATTGACTTCATTCTTAATTCCCTCTTGTCTACTGCCTTACTGCCTGGCCGGTTATACGTTATATATTCACTATTCATCAGAACTAAGATTTCGCCTCTGCCTGTGGATCTTCCTGAAAAGACACCGCGCAACCAGCAAAAGCATCTTCTGAATGCAGTGCATTGCGTACAAATTTTCCGTGTCACGGCGGTAGTGTCAGCAGAGCTACACCTTAGGGCGCTTAGCTGCGGTCTCCTCTGTCGTATCCGTACTCTCCTCACTGCGCTCTCTTCTAGCCGCAGCCTGCGCCTCCTCAGGTCGTGCTTCGAAAGGGTCTTCGTCAAGCACTAATTCGAGGTCATGCTCAGCTGCCAACAAGAGAGAGAATTGCTTCTTCCGCATCTCCATAACACGATCTAAGCGCACCTTCTCCACTGCCAGAGCTGCCATATCTGCTTCTACCCTCGCCGCTGCGGCCCGTGACTCAGGTTTGGAAGCATGGCTATCAACAACCGTGGCTAGTGCTTCGTATTCCTCTTTGTGCTGGCGTTCTTTCTTCGCAACCCTCAAATCCGCAGTCAGTTTCTCTAGGTCGACCTACAAAAGTAACATGGCGAAGACCAAAAGTGAAAAAAATGCGAAACACCAGAGATTCGCTGAGGCAAAACGGCAAACACACTGAAGTGAGCACAATATTGCTGAAAAGGATTGTAAGACCAAATTAAGCTAAAGTTGTGACTGTCTCAAATCAAAATTAAAATCCTACGCAGCCCCTACCAGAGATATACTTCAGACTTACCTCGCATTGCGTCACCTGCGCCTTCACACTTTCTTCGAGCGCTTGATAGTGGGCCATCTCGCGCTGCAAAGATTGAGTCACTAGCTCTGCTTTGTCGATCTCCAAATTGTATAAATCTAAGTCGCGTTTCGCCGCTGCAATGGCCGTAGGGTCAGGAGTGCGAATGCTCAGGCATTTGGACGCCGCCTTTTTAAGAGAGTGCCCTAAATAGACCGTCTCCTTGGAAGTAAGACGCGCCTGCAAAATTTGCTGTTCCGTAGCCGCCATTACTTCTGGTGCAGGCTCAGCTAACCTATTCCTAGTGCTTCCTTTCTACTACCACAGTAGAATTCGTTCGTAAAAAACTTCTCGAGAGGCAATGCTTGCTCAGTTGCTCAGGCACAGGCGTCAAGCGTGACAACGACGCTGAGCTGTGCAGCGTAAAGCACCCGCCCCAAAAAGGGACATGCTTACAAATACAGGGTGTTTTCGGTTTATGAACAGTGTGACAGTGTGGCATGTGGCAGTCATGTCGTCATGTCATGTCGTCGTGTCAGCACAAGTGCAGGCGCCCTTGGGCCCGTGCTATGAACGGTTGAGGAGTTCGCTGCAGCACACGGCAAGTATATGTTCTTCGCGTCTTGGCGTTCATCTTTTTATGTGGCACCCGTGGTCCGTGGCCCGCGCCCGTGCCCGTTGTCCGCCTTCCCGTTGTTGACGTGCGACTGGACTGCACAAAAACACTTCTCTTCTGATATGCGGGTCATTCCAAAAATTTAATACCCCCGTGCTTGCGACAGCTATGACGAAGAGGTCGCTAACGATAGTTGTATGAACTCCAGAACCCCAGCCCTGGCTTTCGGTCTGGCCCGGGAGACTCTGCGGATGCCGAGTAGATGGCACCCAGTCTGTTAGTAACGGGCTCAGAAAAATATGTGTCGGACACGAACCTATACGAACGAACCAAGGAGTAATTAATAGATAGGGTACGATGTATAATGAACGGAATAGCCAGTGCCAGTAGCAGTGCCACTGTGCCAATACCAATAGGCCGTAGCCAGTAGGTAGATGTCAGGACGGCAGGCGGAGGGTAGTAAACAAGCGAAGAATTTGGTGTGATGTGGACATAGCAGGAGTAGGCAGATGGTCGTATGAAAGCACTTCCCGAAATGCAAAGCAAAAAATTATACTGCAGTATGTGAATATTCACTGAGATTGGACTTGAACTCAGGCATATCTAAATGGCACAGAAGTCGGTGTTGTGGGCAGAAGTGTACGCGCATGCGATACGCGCAAGTCAAAATCGGTAAAAGGATAGCCTTCTATTTCCGGCTCTTCGGGGCCTTTACCGGAATATGTAGATAGCAGGAATTACTATGTTTCTAGCTTCCTCTAAAGTGGAAACTTTGTATGAAATCCTATATATGAAATGGAATTTCGTACGTCCGTGGTTCGTTCGTGGTGGTGGTCGTCTTTTTTTTGTACCTATGTACTGCTGTGCAGTACTACAATAATTCTGTCGTACATGTGCAGTAGATAAGAAAAAGCAGACCACGGGCATAAGAAGAGACAAGCACCGCGGGCACTACAAGGGGAACTCATCCACGGGCACCTCAAGAACGCGTATTAAGGCGCTAAGAATACGCACTTGCTGTACAGATACAGAAGCAAGTTACTCCTGGACCGTGCATCGCATGGGCACCTGCTTTTGTTAATTTTAAATAAAGTAGACATGGGTTTATTCCTCTGCGCTCTGCGCCCCCTACTGGATTTAGTAAGTAACAGGCAGGGTGCCATCTAATAGGCGCCTATAGAGTCTCCTGGGTCAGATGGAAAGCCAAACCCGGGGTTCAGGGTTCATATAACCATCGTAAGCGGTCTAGCCGCTGCGAGCACGGGGGTGTTGGTTTTGGTCCCGCCTGGTCCCGTGGGGGTGTTCGGGGCATGTACGAGGTCTTTCTATACCGGCTTCTGCATTGAAAAAGGCACTCTACACTCTTATGCTCTATGACGTCCACGTACCGCAACAAATTTCTCAAAACTCAAAACTCAAAACTATACCAATACCACACACAGCAAGGTTTATTCATAGAAAACACGAGACAAACATAAGCAAACATTAGAGTTACTATTTTCGGAGAAGAGCAAGGACAATTTCAAGGCACACACTCAGCCCAATACTGTGCAGCGTTGGCGTGCGTGCTTCTCGAAGACCTCTAATATCTATATCTTATTGCTACGGAACGACCTCACAGCCCCACGGCGACACGTACCAATTATTTGCCTTCCAAGCCGTTTTGTAGCTGGTTGAAGATTTATCCGTGCTCATATACCATTCGTAAAGAATTTTCCCGTAGTTTCCTTGGGAAGCGATGAGCTCTTCTGCCCGGGATATCAGGTTGGCTTGAATCTCAGCGTAGACCGCCTCCCCCCAAAGGTTCACGCGCTCGTGAGGGTCAGCCTCCAAGTCAAAGATGAAGTTACTGTACTCGCACAAGGAGTCGGTGCCGGTGGTGTACCAGCTGTAAGGGCATCTCCCAAGCGTGTACGCCATCTGGTCCTGGTGGCCATCGACTGGCGCCCACCAGCCGTCATAGGCATGGTTTAGCAGCACCTTGTACTTACCTATGCGCAAGGCTACTCCTTCCGAGGTTGCATTCTGACCTAATTGCCAGTTTGGCGACCGCGGAAGGTTGAGCACCAGCTCATCACGAGGGCTGCTCGCGTCGCCTACTATAGCTGACCAGTGAGACACGCTATCAAGACCTTCTGCTGCACTCGGCAAGGTGCCGCTGCTAATCTCAAAGAACGTCGCAAGCAAATCCACGTGGTGCATGAGGCCATGGTAGGAACTTCCAATCCGGGCCGCTGGCAAACGACCTGGCGCGTACACGAAAGCTGGCACCCGGATGCCTCCTTCAAAGTAGCTGAACTTCATGGACCGCATCGGGAAGTTGTTGCCTGGGTGGCCGTCGTCGGAGTTAGCTTCGCCACCGTTGTCGGAGTGTACGAATATGACCGAGTTCGATAATAACCCCAACTCCTCCATCACTTCGACCAATCGCATCAGGGAGTTGTCGACCGACATCAGCACGGTTGCTGTGACCTTCCGCTTATCCCAGAACGTGCCGCTGTCCGTCTCAGCTTGAAGTTTGTCTAGATAGCGCCGATTAGACTCCGAGAGCAGCTCCGCGGGGGGCTACAGGTTTGAGAACACGACAAAAAGGGGTGATGGAGGGGGGCTTGTGATCACATGCGAGGCATAGTACATGGGAGCCAGAAAGATTGAAAGCAAAGAAGAAGAAGGACCTCAGGGTGGCTGTCTTGATCGCCGTGCATTCCGTGCTGCGCCGACCACATGAAGAATGGCACGTTGTCGTCGGGGTCTGCTTTCGCGTGTTTCTTGAGAAAGCTCACAGCTTGGTCCCGGTAGATGAGCGTGTCGTAAACGCCCTGGTAAGCTTCTCCGCTGTGCCACTCGGAGGACACCATTTCCCCCTCGGAGTTGGTAAAGCTCACCGACTCAATCAAGTCAATGGCACCCGCGCCTTTGCCTGAGATGTGATCGTAGTAGCCGTGCCCAGGGCCTAAGTAACCGATGAAGTGATTAAAGCCGCGCTCCGAAGGGAGGTACTTGGAGCTACAGTGACCGATGTTCCATTTGCCATACATCACCTTGAGACATGCAATCGCAATGGGTCCCGATGGCAATCATTATCGAATATTAAAAGACAAAGTTTGTACGAGAAATACGAGCTGTTTGAGTGCAAACACTCGACATCAATTATAAAAAGACTAGCTCTCTCTCTCTAGAAGCGCACCGTTTTGTAGCCGAGTACCCGGAGATGCTGCGGAAGGAGCCGGTTCGACATGGGGACACCATAATGGTCGGCGACTTGGAGTTCCATGTTCTGAAATCCGTTACGGTAAGGGAACTTGCCCGTCATGATCGCGACCCGGGAGGGCGTGCACGAGGGCTGAGAATAATAGTGCGTCAGTTTGATGCCCTTCTCGGACAGTGAATTCATAAAAGGTGTGGCTTCTGGGAGGTCTGTGGACTGGTAGCCCATGTCATTCCACCCCATGTCATCCACCGTAAAAAGAATGATGTGCGGGCGCTGAAAAGGAAAGAAAAGGAACAAACCACAGGGCAAAGTCAGGCAGCGAATAATGTGGTAAGCTACTGGTCGAGAACGTGAGGACAAGATGGTTCAATGAAGGTGCTCTTTGAATGATGCGGACCTTCGACTCTAGAGTGTCAGCAGCGCCTAACCCGTCACTCCTTCCGTGAATATCGCTCGCGCCACGGACAGAATGAAGCGCCGGAGTTGAGGCGAGCGAGGCGGCGTGGTGTGAAGGTTGTGCGTGCACGGCAACAGCAACGAGTGTCCCGAGGATGGCAGCTGCCCCTACATACAATTTTCGGCCACGGGAATCAGCAGCATTGTGGGGAAGCAGGGGTGTATCCTCAACCTTCTGCATGATACTTTACGCAACGGGCTATGCCAAGCGCCTGTAAATGATGTATGTATGCATTCTTTTGGGAAGACTTTGGTTGCATCGCAGCATCGAAGCGCATCGGATCGGCTCTTTGGGAAGAAGTTGTTATCATCGGTATTTCAGAACAGCAACTTCAGAGAGTGCCGATTAGGCCTTACAAAAATACGTCAAATATTTGACCCAAATACGTCAATCAATACGTCAGTACCGCAAATTACGTTATATTAGGGTATATTCCCACTAT
>Ga0307930_1003224_pt1 | contig 12078 bp, 10 predicted proteins | sample OrgLakmetageno46_FD_203161 | JGI IMG/M metagenome (GOLD analysis project Ga0307930, IMG submission 203161) | Saline water microbial communities from Organic Lake, Antarctica - #46 | ecosystem: Environmental > Aquatic > Non-marine Saline and Alkaline > Saline | place: Antarctica: Organic Lake... | reverse complement strand
CGCAGACCCTACGTCGAATGCATTCAAAGGTGGGGCGAAAGAAGCAGGCGCCGCGCCCAAAATTATGGGAAAGACTAAAGCCAATAGCGCGCCGACCGCTGAGCCACCAACGAAGCGAAAGAAACTCGATAGCAGCGATAGCAACCAAGTAAACAATATTGAGAATGAAGGAGAAAGCAGTGACGACAGTGCCTCTGACGCAAGCTCAGACTCGGGCCCTGAGACTCTCAACTTGAAGACAGAGAAAAGCACTTTACCGATTGCAGCCAAAGAAACGAAGAACGTTGAGTCAAAATCGGCTAATGACGATAAATCAGACAGCAGCAAGAGTAGCAGCAGTGAAGACGATGACGACGACGATGATGAGAGTAACCCAGAAGCATTAGTGGCAAAAGCTTTCAGCCGTAAAACAAACCAGTTCGAAGAAGACGACGACGAAATGCCAAAAACCAAAGAGAATGACAACGCGTACGAGAACTGCGAAGAAGATGAGGAATGGGTTGAAGAAGAAGAAGGTGGCGACAATGGTGCCTGGGGTGACGGCACAAGTGAGGACTATCCCTGGGTGGACTACCGAGATGCTGAAGCGTGCGCGAAGCCTCTCGAAGCATTTGACTTGATAGAAGCTTTGGAACTGCCCAAAGAAGCACTCACCGACGATGGAAAGGTGGGTGTCGATGTCGAAGATACATGTATGCGCCGATTTTTGGCTGATTCAACTTTTTAAGCCTTGCAAATTTCATGCTCTACGCTGTCATGTTGCTTCCTCATCATCTTGTTTCTTTTCCATCATTTTGGCATCCCAATTTTGTCCTGACCTCTTGACCCTCAACACTCTCCCACCTTCTCATGGCAATTGCACACATCCCACCCCAACACCAACACCTACCCATTCCCCCAAAACGACCAGATCCGCGGGGGTGGCAACCGTCTTCGCGCGCAGTACCACCGCCTGAGCATGCGCTACCATCCCGACCACTTCGAGCCCAAGCGACAGGGCAACGCCACCCCGGTGGCCACCCAGAGGCTCGCTGCTACCCTGTACTTTCGCCGGGTGGCGGTGGCGTTTGTCTCGCTGCTAGACCCTGACCGAGCCCTGGTAAGGATACAGAACAAAAGCAAACGACCGAGCCGTGGTTGTTGTTTTTTGGCTTGAGCCCTGAGAGAGGCTCATTTCGTTTTCCGTTTTTTTTTTTCGAGAGATATGCGATTTAGTTCACAGACTTCAATCTTTGCATTCAAGTCTTCAAGCTACCTGCTCGTCTTTTCTGTGAAAGATTTCAGTTGCTACATTCTACTATTTTACTTTTTCAATTAACTTCCACAGATCTACGCCAAGCACGGGTGGGCTGGCCTGAAAGCGTCCGAAGCGTTCGCGGAAACTTCCTCGCTCGACACCCCCCCCTTTGCGCGCTTCGACGCGTTCTTTGAGGGGACCGACCCAGACGACCGCCAGTATTTGCTGCTGGAAGCCTCGAGCGGCGGGCACTTTTCGGACGAAGAGAGGCCGGACAAGCGAGGCGAAGTCACTGAGCCGGAAGACAACGACAGCGACGAAGACAGCGACGAGGACAGCCAGGTACACTTTTTATTTCTTTGAAGTTTCTTATTCACTCTTCTGCTCTTTTTAATTTAAAGGAGACTTGACTGTGCACGTGGTTGGAATGCATTCTCTGATTCCATTTGTGTGAGAGACTTGACCAAACCAGCCAGTTGACCTACGCCTGTACCCCTGTTATGCTGTAATTAGGACGAAGAGGCATACTTGGCACTTGTGGCTCGTGACGCTAAGGATAAAGCCCAACCAACCAAATCGTCCTCCTCGTTATCGAGCAAGAAGCGCATGGAGGTGCCTTTTCCTCACCCACCCGCGGGAGTTGGGGCACCCCTGGCGATGGCAGCGGCTATGCCGACTCCATCTCAGCAACTCGCCATGACGGCTGCCGCAGGGGACCCTTTTGCTCGCGTTGCTGCTGCTCACAAAGCCTCTGCGTCGAAAGGTCCAGGTGATGCGAAGACGAAGAGTAAGGCGAAATGAATTTAAAGGAAGTAGAAGTATTAGCATTTCCACCTGGCAGTATTCATTTCATAAATACCACCGAAATAAGACAAAAGATAAAATCATAACAAATATCCTTACAGCGTACAGCACACATGCCCATGCCCCGAGTCTCGAACCCGGTGTCCTTATAAGACGTAAGGCGGCAGCGAAGCGGAATTATGGCGGATATGCAAAGGGACCTGCTGGGCTTTTACTAGAAGAATTGCTAATCAGGTACACATGGCCGAGTGGCCATAAAACTGATGTCATATGGCTATGGCGCATTGCGCATCATGCAGCCACACGCCAAAATCTCAGTAATGACTTCAGTGTTTTACACAAATCGCTCTAGATCACGTGTAATCGTTCGTTATTTTAAGGATTGCGTTATGAAGTCCACTGAGACACGACACAGATAGCAGCCAGCAGCCAGCAGCTAGCAGCTAGCAGAAATTCGGACTCAATAAGGTACGTACGTCACGCGCCGTATTTCGCCAATAATAGCAAAGCCGGCAATGCTCTTTCTGTCAGTTAGTCTACTGTTTTCGGTCCAACGTCGGGGTTCAAGCTCGGGGGCCTCGGGAAAATCATTAACTCCCATGCGGGGTTGTCAGTTATCATACGTATCTGTAGTGTAACGACGTAACGACGTAACGACGTAACGACCCCGCAGGGGCATAGTGTAATGACCCCGCACGGGCATTCGCTCAACTGGCCCGGAAAAGTTGTTGTTTGTTCCGACGACGTTCTCGAAATCTCACCAAATGGTTATTTCAGCTATGAACAGGAACGTTCCTGAGCGTGCTTCTTCCTAGCTTCACGATGGGCTTGCTGCCATATATTCCCTGTCCTGCATAAATATTTATCGTTTGTTTATAAGATAAGTGATCCTATGAAAGCACGTGAGCGGCACAGCACTGTAAGTTCAGGTTTGCAACGGAACAAGTTCCCACCGCTCGAGGAGCGAAGAGCGCCCGTTCCAGCTTTGGTGGAAGGCGATCGCGTGCAATGGGTGGAATGGGACAGAGACATCCCAAAAGGGCACATTGGAGAGGTATAAATAGCATATGTTTTTCATTTATTGCTGCTGTAGTAAATGATTTCACTAGGAACCTGTTGGTTTAAGCTGGGCTCACGAACGGTCATTTATGTAATGCCAACAGGTACTTGGTTACATGCCTAATGGGCGTGCAAAATGTCGATTTCCAAAAGGTCTATTTGCTCTCCAGCCTCACAGTCTGGTGCGCGCAACGCCCACTTTGGTTGGCGCAGTGATCAACGGAAGAGGAAGTACTCCATCCGCTGCAGTGGTTGCCGATCCGGCAGTCATTTCGGCTGCTATTAAGACAGCAGTCACTGAATCTCGGAGAGACAATTTGGTGGGCTCAACGCATGTCTTGCCAACCTCGAGGAATGGTTTTGACTTGGTGTCCGACCCTCTCGTTTCCACGACTTCGACTCCAACGCACTCGGGTCGAATGCGCCGCTCTCGTACGACCCGCAGCTGCGAACCTGTCCTTGGGGCTAGGAGCACCGTTGGAGTAGCCGAGCGGGGAAGCGCCGGTGCTGCACACATGCTATCCATGCCTAGCGTGCCGCTCTTTGTAAGGCGCCCTTTATCAGGTTTATGCAGTACTGACAGCTCCGGAAGTTCCAACGAGTGGGATAGCCCAGAACACTCTGGGAGCAGGAGTAGCAGCAGTAGTAGCATCGGCAGTAATGGCAAAAGCAACAGTCACGATTTCCTTAAAAGTGGTGCTAGGGGTCGCAAGAGTCGTGCCGGTAGTGGAAGGCCACAAGACCTTCGCATCCGTAGCCTCGATTCTATTCACTTTTCAGTGCAGAGCTTGCACATCAGTGACAACAACTGCAGCAGCCGTGGTAATGGAAATAACGTTGAGCTCAGCTCCAAAGCAATCGATAAGGGTGAAGGCACTACCACTGCTGTCTCAAACACAGCATGCAAGAGGGGTGCACCATTACCACCGTTTGAAATCGGTGACGTGGTGTCATGGAAAGGTGCTGATAGCGACTTGCCGCGGGGCACTTTGGGTACTGTATCAAAGCTACATGACGATGGCGATGTAGAAGCAACGTTTGGGGTACGTAGAAGGCAACAAACATTTACGTTCTCTGCGCACCGTCTCAATCTGGAAAAAACTCGATTGAGTTCTTCATCTTCAACAGCATCATATACAGCTTCTCCCGTGGGTAAATCCGTGGTGCCGTCGCGTTCTTCGAGCCTCTCTCCGAATGTGTCTATCCATCGAAAGCACATATCACCTGGCGCACGCACTCGAAAGCGAAGCAGCAGCGCTGACTATGTGGCGTGCGATTTACTGGCACTATCGTCAAACGCTGCCTCTGTTTCACCACCTGCTGCGAGCAGGCTATGTCCATCAAATGTCAATTCTGCCGCATCGTCTTCTCTGCCTCTCCACTCGCCACCATCACCTGAACAACTTAAACCCGCCGAGGCCGAGACATGTGTTAATGTGCCATTGTTGGCCCCAAAAGTGGTTGCACCGCCAACAAGACCTCGAACTGAAAAACGGGAGCAGAACGTGTCGATGGCAGTGAATTTCGCGCAGCCCTTTGGTATGCATTTGGGGCGGCAATCGTTGATGGTATATGCAGTGCAAGCGGGCTCTCAGGCTGAAGCTCGCGGCATCGCAACTGGTTGGCGCTGCACGGCCGTAGGTGGTCAACCTGTAACAGATCTCGATTCCTTCAAAGCCGAAGTGTCCAAAGCCAAGACGCGTATGGCTTCTCTGGCAGCCGTTCAGGTTGCTGCGGCTGCCTGTGCACACGGTGCAGCAGCTGAAGATTACGACGACGAAGGACAATTGCTGCCCATTCCATTACCACCTGACACTTCTACTGGACTAGTAGAATGCGAAGAAACACTGGAATTTGCCGTGCCATTAGTTATGGACCAAAACCGAAGGTTTATTGATGAAGAGGAAGAAGAAAACCACGCGCTAAGTGTGCAAAGCAACAATACCGGAACATCTCTTGTTGAACCAGAAAACCCGACTAACGTGTCAGCATCGTTTAAGCCGACCTATTCTCCGACCACTGTCATGTCCTCTGCGTCGACACCAACTGCTTTTGCTGATCACGCCAACGAATCATGGCAATCTTCGTCTTCCAATTCGTTGCCACAAGTCGTGGGAAGCCCTCTACACAACACATACAGAGAATTGGGCGACGGGGAAGCCAGAGTTGAACTTGAAAGCCAACATCGGCATACAATGCATGAAAATAGTATTGACGGGATATCAGGGGCTTCGTCGCTGAATCAGAACGTTGACAAGTCGTTAAGAAACGATTCAGGCAAAGACGGCGATAGCATTGAAATCACATCAGATGATACGGAGACAGCCTTCAACCATGCTGATTGCGTCATTTGCCTGGAACCCTTAACGCAAGAAGCTTCTTGTTTGTTGCCTTGCCGGCATTCCTTCCATGTAGCGTGTGTGGCCGGCCTCCGAGCGGCTGGCGTGTCTCAGGCGTGTCCCATGTGCCGCGCGGCCTTACCTCCAGGCCCGGACCAACTGTGCGATGAAGCGACGTGGCGGTACATAGGAATACACGTGTAAATTGCGTATGTGCTTTTACACTCAGGCCTTTGTCTATAAAGACAGTGCAACAGAGAGCTCTTCAATGCATATTGAGGACAGGAGTTTCTTTCAGAGTACAGGAACTACTTCCTCTGTGTTTGTGTTGGTGTGCACACACAAATCACTCACTTCTTCATTTCAACTCTATCAGGTACTTCGTGCTCAAGCGACACGTAGCCCGCGGCGAAGCTACGTTTGCGGATCCTTCTCCAGCTGAGCGTCGAGAGCTCGCAGCCGTGATTCGCTTGTGGGAAAGTGCTGCGAAAGAAGGCTCTGCTTTAGCCATGCACAACTTGGGCTGCTTGTACGAGAAAGGGCGCGGAGTACCGCAGAGCGATTGTGAGGCAGCCCACTGGCATGAAAGAGCAGCAACAGTCGGCTTAGCCGCAGCGCAGTTTGCTTTGGGCTTCTTGTGCGAACACGGCCGCGCTGATGGTGGTACAGCTGATGGTAGAGATGGTTGTAGTGGTGCTGCTTTCAGTAGCCGTGAGAATGCTGCAAAGCATGCAGCCAAGTGGTACCTTGCTGCTGCTTTACAGGGTGATGCGAAAGCGCAATGCAACCTTGGGGTGCTCTACGAGCAGGTTCTTGTTACAATTTACCATGTGCAGATCAAATTATCTACTTCTTATCACATTCTCGACACCACCCAAAATACATGTACAATACAGAGAAGTTTATGAATGTGGAAATGCAAATAAGTTGATGGAATGTCTTCGAGTCCTAACTTTTACACCATATTTTGTACGATTTTTATTTCTGCTATTATTGCAGGGCCGTGGGGTGCTTCAAAGCGACAGTGACGCGACTCGGTGGTATCAAGCGGCGGCGTCTCAAGGGCTTGCAGACGCGCAATTCAACCTGGGAAACTTGTACCACAAGGGCCGTACCAAGGATTCGTTGGACGCTGACAGGAGCAGCATGGACAACACTTCTCGGGTTAGCGCAAGAGACTGCTCCAATGAAGCAGAAGCTGTGCGTTGGTTTCAGTTAGCAGCTGAGCAAGGGCACATGGCAGCAGAATTCAACCTCGGCGTCATGTTCGAGTAAGACTTGATTCAAATACAATTCCAATACTACAGATAGTATGATTCTTGAGTTTCTCTCTCACTTTGATTTTCGGCCTAACGTGTGTCAATCGAATTGCACGAAGTTAATGTTGTCTGCGTCTTTGCTTTCCTTTCGTCGTGGACATGTTTGATGAAGGCATGGGCGAGGTGTGGCGCAGTCTTATATTAGAGCAGCGCACTGGTACCGCGAGGCCGCTGACGGTGGCCACGCCGCCGCTCAGAACAACCTTGGCTTGCTTTGCGAGTATGGCAAAGGGGTGGAAGCTTCCGATGCAGACGCCCTGCAGTGGTACTACGCCGCCGCTTTACAGGGCAACGCGCGGGCTCAAAGCAACTTGGCGTATTTCTACGCCCACGGCCGTGGCCTGCCCCAGTCGACGATTGACGCTCAAGTTTGGTACGAGCGAGCAGCAGCACAAGGCGACGAAACGGCCATAAAAGCTCTCAAAAGGCTTATTCAGGATTCATAATGATCATGTGGGTGATTATAGAATACCATTTCATTATAGCAAATGAAAGCCAAAAGCAAATAAAAGGTTATTAGGAAGTTTGAAGCTCTAAATTGAAACGAAAGTTCATGAAGTTCCTATGGTCTACGGGGCGTGGGCGTGCACTTCACCCTAATCCTTTAGTTTTTAGTGCGTTCTATATTTAGACTAAATCGGTACATTAAGGATCGCCTGTCATTTCCCGCATGGGACACTAGAGACACTTACCGTTTCTGTGCTCTAACTTATTTACCTAGCTAGACACCTAAATCTAACATGCACCGCAATCATGTACTATCAAACAAAAATAAGTAGAAGTACAACGGCAAATATCCTAATTGCATGGTGGGCTGGGAGGGAATTGATGCCTGATGTCCAATATTTATCGCCTGGCTCTTTTCTTTGAACCCTCATTTCCATCGTTAATACGCTCCAATCGCCGTAGCTGATCCTCCAACTCCTGAACCTGAATTCGTTATCATGAACGAAGAAAGGGTGAAAAATAATTCAAGCAAAGAAGAGCTGGGAAATAAAAAAGCTCTACACACAGCTTGAGGAATCTCCTCCACGTAAGTACATTCATTATATAAGTACATTCTTCTTTATTGAAGTAATGCTTTCCATCTGGAGCCCTTTACCTGTAGGCTAAGCGCATCAGGCGACTCTCCGTCGTTTTGAACACCAGCTTCAATAGCGCGAGCTTTCTCCAACGCCTGCAGCCCTGCCACTACATGTGCCCCATGCTGGCATGCGGCGGCTAAATTGCGACACTCGTCTGTTTCTCCTTGAGGCAAGGACCCAAAGCAAAAGGGCAATGGTGGCCGTCCTTGTTGTTCCCTTCGAGCCATATAATGATTTAAGGTAGCTGAAGGGTCCAAAATGCCAGTTGAGTCGACTTTCACGCCTTCTTTAAGCGCAAGGAGCATTCCATGAACGCGCATTTTAGCGCACATGTACTCGCGGTACTCTTCTAATTTCGCGAGATCATCAAACACCAGCATTTTATTAAGCGATTTCCAGAACACCGTGTCACGCAAGTGCTCATGATGGTCCAGCAGCTGCAATTCGTTCACTACATACTTGGGCTGCCCAGGTGACGCACCTTGGGATGGCAACGGTAAGCATTTCGCAGCTCTTTCTGCGTCAGACCGTTCTTGTGACCCACCTTCAGGAAGCGTGCGTCGAAAGGGCAGGATTTGGTCGATGGCCATAGACTTCGCATTCAGTTCATGGAAATATGACAAGCTCTGTGCCTTACTTTGTACTACGACCACGCTCATGCGGTTCTGGAGCGTCAAAGACACCATTTGGGCCAATCGGCGATCTTCAAAAAACGCCAGCTCGACCACTCGACCAATTGGCTGCAAGGCATCTACTTGAGCAGTGAACTCCGGTAAGCCGTCGCCCGAAATAACGGCTGGTCGGAGTTGCCCCGCCAGCCCACCTGGCCCCTGTGATGGCGCCATGACTTCAAGGCGACTCTCGAGCTCGCGCCGCCAACGCTCCAAGTGACTGTTTGCGTCTTCGCTACTTGGCAAACTGCCAAGCGCTGACAAGCTTGTTCCTGAGATGAGCACATCAAAAGCTTGGGTTGAAATACTTCCCGTAATATTACCAATATTAGAAGGTTTCATGTTTTGGTATTGCGCATTCTTGCTAAGATCACAGTGCAGAGACTTGACATATTGAATTTACCTCGATTGGAGAGGTCTGCATGAGGCACGAGCTGTGTACGGTATTTGAGCCGAATCCTGTTAATAGCCTGACGTGCGTCACACTTATAGCGGCGCACTTCAGCCTCCGCCTGTTAATTATGTGCACAATTTAGAACTCAAGTAGGGGCCGTTGTACTGAAGACGACTTTGTTCGAAAAATGACTTATTACAGAATTGCGCACCTCTTGAGATCGTTGCTGCTGCGCCTGTAATATCTCTAGCTTGGTATCGATCTCCAAAGTTTCTCGTTGCTTAGCTTTCTCTGCTTCAGCCCGTGCGGCATCAGTGGAGAACGTGAAGGGTGCCGAGAGAGGCTCAACGCTGGCAGAGTCTGGCAAACCTGTAACCTCAAACACGAGGCTGTATTTGCCTTCTCGCGCACCTGTGCCAGCAGCCACCAGTAAAGGCTCCCGGAACATGAACTCGTGACCATCTTCGCTCCAAACTGTGCTACTACATGAAACCCAACCGTCCAAGTCGCATCCTTCGAGCTGAGGTAAGATCCAAGCACCCTCCACGCCGTTGACTTCATCGGTGCACTTATCACCGCTGCGTCCTTCGTCCTCGTCACCATCCTCGCAGCAAGATATACGACAACGCACTCCAAGAGCACCAATTTTCGACGTTGCTGTGGCCGACGATGATGCCATAGAAGCATATGAAGTACCTTGGATTGAGTCGCACTCGAGATCCTGTACTTCAAGAGCTGCCGCGGCTTCGCCTGCTTCTAAGTCTTGAACTGCTGCAACGTCATCTTCGCGCTCGGCCATCTCTTGGTACACTGGGTTTACACCTGTTTCAGCATGCCCTTTATGCGCAACGTCACACTGTACAAGGGCTTCGATGAGTTCCTTCTTAGGCCACTTCTCGAACGGGTTGAGATCCTCCTCTGGGCGTCCACGCTTTCGAAGAGCTTGCGACAAATCAGCAATGGTCGTAGCGCCTTTGTATGAAGCCATAGTTGTCATTACAGAAGGAGATTTAGGACCTGCTGATGGGTCAAATTTAGTGGTATCTTTACGTTTTGAGAGTGAATGCAAACTGTATTTGTCATTGGGACGAGTATCATCGCAGCGACGAGTACCCCAACGACGAATTGGGACTACTTGTCTTTCTTCGCTACCCGAGGCCCAATCAGATAACAAGCTCAAACTCTTGACCGACACCATAGATCCACCATTGTCTACCATGTTTAGCGCAAGAACGCCTGAGCTCACCAGCGTGCGACCAGAATCATCGTTGACTCGGTCACTTGCAGCCAGCATGCTTAACATTCCCTTCCGCTTGGGGGCGAGACGAGCAGGTGTGCCCGGTAGCACTCGAATGTAAAACTCACCCTTCAGAGAGGCTTTGGCCTCTCTTGTCTCAGTAAATGTTACAGTAAACTTGTAATCACCCACTTTGAGAGCTGGCGACGATGCATCCGTACCAGTGGCGGAGCCATTACCAAGTGCCGGAAACACAACAGTGCTGTTATCCGTCGAAAGCTTGGCGAACGAGTGAGTTCCTGATATGGTATTATTCTTTTTACCATTGAGCGCTGCAAATGTCACCACCAACTTGAGTGTCAAACCCTGCTCAATGGTCTCAGCTAATGGCACGTGAAATGAACCGTCATTATTGCGCAACTTTACAACTAAATTAGGGAAACCTCCGGAATGGTCAGCACCCAAAACTACTGCCACACCCGGCCCTCCTGCTGGTGCGTCTGCAGCGCTTGCATTCGACAACGCCGTTGCCACCAAATCCACATTGCAACCTTCGCCTTCACTGCTTGAACTCCTGCTATTCCGCTTGCGCCTTCCAATAGCTTCTGCATTTGTTGCTAGAGGTGGATCGAATGATACCATAATATTTGTGACGCCTTTGGTCGGAGCGACGTCACCCCGCAAAGAACAAGGAGTGATAACAGTGGATTTTGCATGATGGCTCTCATTGGACACAAACTGTCCTGCCGCGCTCAAGAGAAGCCCTGGGCCGTCTCCATGGTCAATATCAACTGCTCTGAGCACTGTGCTTGATGGAAGAACGAAGTGTATCTCATCGTCACCGTCTTGGTAATCATCTGGCCCGAGTGTTACGAGAGATGTACTCGCCCCCGAAACACCCGGAGTAACAGCGAGTCGCAACTGATGGCCGGTCAAAAGCTTTGTGAAGTGGCCGGTCGAATCAAGCACTTGGATGTGGAGGTCGTGAAGTAAATGGCCAGCAGGAAGCTGACCCACTGCAGTGCAATCGGGAGACCATTGCGAGCAACCAGGAAGCGAAGCCGCGCTATAATATCAAGGAGCAAACAAAGTCAGGACAAAAATAAAACAAAATAACAAAGACAAGAATAATAAATTATAGAATACCTATTCCGCAAGGAGAGTGTCTTTCAGAAAATACGTGAAGCGTTTCAAAAAGTAGCATACCGTAGCACAAGATGGGCTGGTTGTCCAGGTAAGAGCTTCAACTTTTTCTCCAATGGCGCAAGCTCTGACAGCACCTTTGTAACCTCATCTTCCGTGTCAGCCGCCATACTGCCATCAACGTCAGTTTCATCGTTCTTGACAGTGACTCTACAGGCATAATTAGGATCACCGTGCCATGATGCTGAATTCCCCACCACCCACCTCGCTCCTTGGCCATCACTACGAAATTTTAGAGGCACTGGCATCTCTACTAAAGCTCCAGTAGCATCGCTATACTCCAGTACTAACATAGGTCGCGCGGCATCGGTCCAACGACGGTCTGTGACGCGATTCTTATGTGCGTCCACCAGGTATACGCTTGACAAATTAGTGCGGACTGCGGCGCCAATACGCACTTCCTTAGGTGCCTTGACTTCATTGTCCTTACCTTCTTCAGGACCAACTTATCCAAACCGCCACTTCGCCGGAGGACCAGCAGTAAGCGTGATAGAGAAGCGCTCAGACAGTGTTGGCCACCTGAGATGTGGTGCAAACACCATCTCGACCTCGCAGTCGATCTGATTATGAAAACAATTGTTCAAAAGAAATTGACAAACAAGCTTAGGCACCTATAATCAGCTACACAATTCAACTTGTCAGTACCTTGATTACTTTCTACACTATCTTAAGACTATTGGCTAAAAAGTAAAATAATAATGCAATTTGATAGCTTACCACGCGCGCTATG
>Ga0307930_1003223_pt1 | contig 12081 bp, 3 predicted proteins | sample OrgLakmetageno46_FD_203161 | JGI IMG/M metagenome (GOLD analysis project Ga0307930, IMG submission 203161) | Saline water microbial communities from Organic Lake, Antarctica - #46 | ecosystem: Environmental > Aquatic > Non-marine Saline and Alkaline > Saline | place: Antarctica: Organic Lake... | reverse complement strand
CCCCCCTAAAAAAAACAAAAAAAGAAAAACACGTACATGTACATATCAGATGCGCAATGCGCCTCAGCAGTGCACACCAGGAGACCAGGAGTAAGGGCGACTCACAACTTATGCCTGCTATCTTACTATCATTATAATCCATGCCTGGAACTAGGTTACGATTTACGCCGTAAATACGCGTAAATTACGCGGGGAAGTAATTTTTCCCAACCAGACGTAAATTACGTCACAAATCCCCGCGTATACTGCAGTGACGTCACCGTAGAATCTCCCTGACTCCTTTAGATGTAACTCATCAGCACAACCACTCTTCGTGGTGGGCTCTTTTGAACGGTACCCATGCCGGCAAAGCGTGGCACTTCCCTCTGGGCAGAGACCACGCCCATCACGAAGGATGCTGCAAAAGAAGGGCAAATCGCACCCAGGCAGAAAGGCAGTGAGCTAGTGAAGTGAGACGTAGGGGTAGGGAAGCAGGGAGTTCGGAAGGGCACAGCACCACCAAAGAATTCCAAGAGCCCGTATTCATAACGATTTTTACCGCGCGTATGACACACGTAAATTACGCGTAAATTGCGTGTAAATCACGCGTGAAATAAAAATTAAGCCCGAGGCGCGTAAATTACGCGTGTACGCAAATCGAACCCTTGGCCTGGAATTAAGCCATTCTCTTTCAGAATTTAAAACTAAATCTTCCAACTACTCAGCTCGAGCATCAGCATATTCATCAGGCTGTAGCAGTGGGCAATCGGAACTTGTGCTAATTTTGAAATATCCCTCAAAGTAATATCTATCAGGATGGCGTATTATTGAGGTCTGCAACGAGGCTCCTAAGAGCAGCTAACTCGGCTGTCTGTAGATCAATCGCAGTGCTGCTGCTGGTAAAAGATTGAGTATTGGCGTCGGCGGTGAGGTCACTCAGCCTTGAAGTGAACATTGACCGAGCATGCTGGCGAAGGAGGCGCAATCGCGAAGATGATGTCGCGGTCGAAGGGAAGAGTGCAGTGGTGATCGGTGTGGCGGCTCCAGCGGCAGTTGAAGCTGCAATGCCTGGAGAAGTGGCTCCAGTGAGGGCGGCACAAAGACCTGAATTTGGCAGGCCCTCAACCAAAGTCTTGTCGAGAGTTGCACTGCGGTTGAGTCCGCTGCCATTCGAGTTGGCGAGCTGAGGAGGATGTCCAGCGTGTACAGTCTTATCAGCGGCACGTTCCGCGACGGCTGCATTCAAGAACATGCCCAACTGAGCCTTGGCATCGCCCTGGCTAAAGTTGAGCTGTGCAAGGAGCGCCACAAATGAAGTTAACAACAGGCTATGGCTTGCCTCTTCGTTCTTCTTGTAGTAGCCAGAGCCAAGCCCATGCACGAGCAGTAAACGACGCACGCTGTGATCTCCAGTAGAAGAATTGCTGCTTGGGCACAAGTGCAGCGGCGGCAGAGCGCAAAGCTCCGCTACGCCGCCCCCTGGCTGCACTGAGGTTCTGTGCCCAGCGCCAACGCCGTTGTTTTGGGCGCTAGTGCCGACAGTATTGCTGGGTGCATTGTTACCGTTCGCGCTTGTTGCGGCCGTTGCGGCTCCGTTTGCTGTCAATTCACCTTCTTGTTGCAAGCCCTTCGCCACGGCATTCCAATACTCAACAGTAGCGGCTTTCAGTAGTGGGGCCAAGTAGCGAGGAAGGAGTATACTCACGGCCATAGAGCGCGCTGGATGTGCTGCCGGGCCAGTGACATGGGCAAAGGTTGCTGTTGAAGGAGAAGTAGATGTAGAACTTGGCGGAGGTGCCGCTGCAGCTGCCAGTAGAGCGGCTTGCAAAGCAAAACACGAGCGCACTACTTGGCTAAAGACAGGAACCCAATCATCCTTCCGCAAGAAGGCTGTCGCTGATGCTGGCGATGCCGCCGCACCACCAGATGCTGTGTTTGCTCTCGATGATGCGGACGAAAGATGAAGCAAGGAATCAGGCAGAGCTGCGAGTGTACGGCTTTCCGTGATAGCAGTGTCCAAATTTCGCAGCGCTGCGCGAAACATCCCTTCGGCACTGAAGCGCTGAGCTACCACGGAGGTACTACTACTGCTGCTACTGCTGCTAGGCGGAGGTGGCGACTGTGCTGCACGCACGAGCAAGAGTGTCCCACGAATCTCGGCAGCACCTTCGCGCTCGAACGCTTGTGCATCACTACCTCTGAAGAAGGGCGTTTGCACGGAACCAGCGCCCAGTAAGTCGAGCGCCAGGGCGGAAATGTATGGGAGGCCACGACGGAGCACAGTACTCGCTGCTTCGTTCGCACCGTCAATGCCGAAGTCTCCACCAGCGGGGGCATTGGAATCCTTGCCAAAGGTGTGGTCGAGATGTGTTGTTCTCGACAGTGTCCATGAGGCAGTCCTGCCACCCAAAGCAGCCATCAGAGCGGACTGTGCAGCGGCAGAAGCCGCCGCATGGTCAGCTGCTGCTGTGGCGGTATGCAGGTGGTGTGGGGAGTCGAGCTTAGCAGCCACTAGAGGAGCAAGGTGCGTTCGAAGCTCAGTGACAGCACACAGCCAAAGCGAAAGCAGGGGCCATGCCTCAGAGGGTACTCCCGGCACTGTTGTTGCTGTTGCCCTTGTGGCTCCTGTCGCTGCTTCCGCTGTAGGAAGCGTCAGTGGGTGTCCTGCGGAGGACATCGGCAAGACAAGGCTACGAAGTATCGCAGGGTAGCGCTCGGCCACCATGCACGCCCACACGGGGCCAGCCAAGCGAGCGCGCGCCCAGGCAGAAGCTTCACTGCTGCCGCTTTCAACGTCCAGTCTCGCAACGTTGCTTTTGAGGCTGCTGCTGCTCTTGCTGCTACTAAAGTGGCGCAGGGCCGCAATGTCGTCGCACACTGTCCCAAAGGCCTTGAAAGCTTCACCGGTGGCAGGGGTGTTGTTTACTGCACGGGCAGCAGAAGCAGCACAAAGGTGGGCCGCAGCGAGTGCAGCGTAAACTTCAAGCAGTTCTACAGCGCACTCAGAGACTGCGCTGATTTCCGCTAACCGTCGCCGCCGGATGGTTTCGGTCGATGGTTCGACCATGGTTGCTTGAACGCGATAGGCCAGAGGGTTCATGTCTGCTCTAGGATTACTACTACTGCCAGTGCTGTTGTTCCTGCCATAGGTGCTGCTGCTGCTGCTGCTTCCTGTACTGTTGTTCCTGCTGAGGCTACTGCTTGCACCAGACCCATACCCTCCTTGTCGAAGTGGCGGTGGATGTATTGCTCGCCCGCTTCCTACTCCATTGCCAGCACGTACATCGTTAGCGCCTGTAGGCAATCGATGCGCGCTCGCAGCAGTCGCAGCCGACGCCAGAATATCAGGCCGTGCCAAATTAGGGAAAGCAGCGGCAAGCCCACCAGCAGGGGCTGCTTGCAGCCTGGTGGACGATTCATTAGCGGCAGACGCAGCTGCCGCTGGGGCCCTGGGAATGAAGATGCCTACGCCAACGTTGGCGCCTTTGCGGACGGGTATACTCGCGGAAGTGGTTTGAGCTCCGAAGGCACCACCGCGTCGGCGCACCGGCTGTGGCGGTGGCGGTTGACGTGCAATAGGCGGTGGTGCATTCGAGGAGGGTGGTAATACGTGTGGTTGCACCCGCGCATTAGGCAGGTGTGCCGGTGGCTGCTTCTGCATCCTCATAGGTGCAATTACTGCGCGCGGTCTTATAGCTGTGCCACCACTAATACCTTGGCCTGGAAGCGCTTGATGAGCTTGTGTGCCGGGGAGTTGCAAGGCAGTGAGGTCCAAGCCAGCGGGCGTCCAGGCCATTTGCACTAAGCGGCGCAGCGATGGCAGTTGTTTTGTCACTGCTGTTGCATACGCAGCCATTGCTTCAGCTTCAGCGGCGCTGAGGCTGGAAACGCTTGATTGGGTCTCCGGCACGGCTGCAGATTGAGGGGTCGATGTGGCTATCAAATTCTGAGGACCATGAGACTGTGTACATTGAGGCGCACACGCAGCTACGAGGCGTAAACAGAGCTTCAAGAAGTTGCTTCCGTGGTGACTGGCATTTGAAAGCATGTCCGGCCTAAGCGCCAACTCGAGGAGCTTAAACGCTGCAGGCGCCAAGACAGCACGCCACCTTGTTGGCGCAAACTCGTTGCGCATGGTCTTGAGCACGACCAGGGCAGAGGTAGCGCCAACGGATGCGAACGATACCGCTGCTGCAGAAATTTCTGTCTGAAGCTGTGCCTGAGCAGAAGTGGATGCAGGAGCACTTGTTGGTGCAGGATGGGTGTGTAGCCGATAAGCCGTGCTGGCAGCGTCGATGAGTGAATCCAGCGCTGTAGCGAAATGCGCACTCAGCTTGGAAGACACTGCCAGAGCACCAGGCGACGGCGATGTGGGTGATGAAGGCCTTGATGTTGAAGCTGCCGGCGTTGTTTGAGTGCGGGTTTGGTAGGCACAATCGGCATCGTCAGACACCTTGGCAAAATGCACGAGTGTCAGCACGCTCACGGCAACAGTGGCATTGGCAGCAGTGGCACAAGCGTACACTTTGGCCTCCGTTTCACTCCAGGAGCTGTTGGCACTTGCATCGCCACTACTACTACTGCTATTGAACCTCCCGCCATTGGTAGTCTCATTTGAGCCGCCAGCGCGAACCTCAGGTGGACGTGCGGTGGCAGCACCAGAACTAGTAGTAGTCGTTGTGGCTGTGGTTGACGACGAAAAACGGGCGGACCGCAGCACAAAGGCCGCTGCCACGTCAGCTGCTTTCGCGTCGCTCCCCAAGTCTCCAAGCAGACCTTCGGATGCCGCAGCCACCGTCCAGGCCGCGGCTGCATGAGACAAGGCGTGCTGGGTACCCAGATGAGCACCGCTAAACGCCCATCGTCGCATGTGGCCATGGTGTTGGCTAAACTCTCCTGTGAGACCATTAGATGCCCGTGCTGACGGCGAATCGTGAGCGGACTCTTCGGCCATGGCTAACTCCAAACGCTCAAAGCCGTTGAACAGTTGGCCTGCGAGCCGCTTTCGCCCGAGGCCAGCACTCATGGCCAGGTTCCTACATGTAAGACGGCAGAGCGACAACACTAAAGCCTGCGCGGCAGCTCGCGGGCCTGACAGGTACAAGACGTCTCCATGAGATGAATCGACAGCAGTGGGGCGATCAGCAGTGCTGCTGCTGCTCCTGCTGCTGTTGTGGCTACTACTGTGACTATTCCAGTTGTTTACGCCTCTTGTCGTCTGCGGTAAGTGTGGCGATGCAGCGCTCTCAGCTGCTGCACGAGACAAAGGCTGGCGCAAGCCAGAAGTTAGTGGAAGAGCTCCAAGGACTATCGCCAAACCTGAAAAAGAGGCCACACTTTGATCTGAGGGTCCATCGCTTGTTGTACTTCTTGCAGTAGCCGGCGTGGACAACGGTGTTGACTGTAGCGGTAGTTTCCTGCAAGGCCAAGCACTGGATGAAGGTACCAGAGCTGCTGCCGACACATCCAACAGAGCATCTACGGCCGAGAGATAAGCCGCGCTCCTTTTCTGATGGTCTTTCAGGCTTTGTGGTGGGATAATTGTAGGAGGAGACGAAGTAGTCGAAGTAGCTGGACGGTCTGAGTGTGACTCCGCAGCAGCAGCAACCGCAATATTCACAGCAGCATAAAAATGCGTTGCATGAGCAGCGAGGCGATGCTTGTCGCCAAGTGCTAACGATGACGACGACGGCAACGATGACGACGGTAAGGAAGTTGAGGCCAAACCTGAGGAAGGCGAGGCTCCTTGGATTTGCTCCTTTACTGCTGCGGAGCTTGCCGCAGTGCGCGCACCAGGCGTCATGGACCAAAGCAAGCGCGCTTTTCGAGGCGCCTCGCTTTCATTGTGTTCGATCTCAGACGAGTCTTCCATTGGGTCCACTTCGCTGTCGACGCCATCGTCTGCCACTTGATAATCAATGCCAGCAATAAAGTTCTTACGACCCGGCAAGCAAGCAGCCGTGGATTTACGGTGGCGGCCTTGCACAAGGAGTGCATGCGCGTTGACCCGAAGCCCCGCCGCCCACAACTGCGCCAGCGCGTGATCGCTGGTGGCAGCCGCAACATCGGCACTATTTGCAGCGTCGAAAGAAGAGGACGTGCTTGTTGCAGTTGCCGCGAAACCAGGCCGACCAGAGCCTGTTGACGCAGACTTGGCAGCAGTATCTGATGCAGCAAGAGGACCAATCGCGGGGCAGCCAAGCGCGGTAAGGGCCTCAAGGTGGTTGACAATCTCTGTGCATTGTGCGTGAGCGTTTGGTCCTGTGCGCTTGGAAGGATGTGAACGACGCACCCATGCCGTTGATTGTTTAGCCCAATCACCACTGCTGCCTGAGGTGCTTGCTGAGCCTCCATTGGCGGAAGTTGAAGCAAAGGAAGGCTGCACCAGAACTAGAGGTGACGCTGCCAGAAGAGGCCCCACCAAAGCTGAGGCGCCCCAAAGGAATTGGGGCTGAAATGGCGATCGAAACGTCAACAATGGAGCGCTGAGGCAATGAACAGGTTGCGCAGGAGCACTAGACTGGTTATTAGGACTTAGGTTGCAGGAGCTACTCTGATTGCTGTTTTTGGCGTGCGCTCGAGCCACATGGAGTGCCGCTGACCACAGTGGGTCAAGTGGCTGCCTGCGTTTCGAAATATCCTTCAAAAGACTTGAACGTGAGGTTACTCCCGCACAAAGACCGCGACTGCCTCCGATAGTACCAACAACCAATGCATTGCCAGTGCTTTCGTTGCTGAGCGCCGTGTGTGGGGAAGCTTCTCGCGATGGGAAGAGCGCGGAAAGCCAAGGTGATTTGCTCAGGAATGCTTTAACGTGGGGCATCAAGCGGTGAGCGTAGCAGTCAACGAAGGCGTCGACAAGGAAGCCCCAAAAGCTTCCGCTGCGCCACGATGCCACGATGCTCGTGCCTGGTGCTTCAAAAACGCTCGCCGTGCGAGCACTTGAAGATGCACCTGCTGGCAGCGATGGTGTACGGCTATCGTTGCCTCCGAAGGTACCCTGGCTTTCGAGCGCACGCGCTGCTACAGCTGTGCGCGCCCACAATCGCATCAGCGTGGGATCATCATCCGCCAGGCTGAAAGAAGATCCCGAAACGGAATACCTCCGAGGCGTGCCATATGGCTTGGACGAGGCGGCAACGAGAAGCTTCGTGAGGCCACTCAAGTGCGCACGGCTGGCTTCTTGACAAAGTCGAACATTTGCCGACGAAGGCGACCACGAAGCAACTCCAGCGGCAGCAGTAGCATGAGCAGCTGCTACTTCGGTAGGAAGTGGGCGCAGCCAGTCCAACGCAAAGCAGTGAAGCATAACTAGTGGATCGTCAGCAGCTTCGCCCCATGGTGCGTCTTGAACACTTTCCTCGTTCCTTGCCGCAGTGCTTGGAGCGGTTCCACCCTGTGCACGCCATGGATCAGTCCAAAGCAAACCGAAGAAGCCGCTGCAGCCAGGGACGACTACACGTGTGCGTGCTTGTGAAGCGGCTGCATTTTTACTGCGAGTAGAAGTGGCAGCAAGCAAGGTGCCTCTCCCGGCTTCAGCGCCCACCAAGAGTTCACCCACGGCATGCACCAGTTCAATTCGGAGATTAGTGTGCGGGGAAGGAGCTGTTGCCGTAAACGCAGCACATAGAAGGAGGTCCTGGAACGAGGGTGCATCAACGAACACTTCTTGTATCCGCGCTGCTGCTGTCATCCGGTAAGAACTTTGACGTATGGTGTTAATCTTTCCGCGCACAAGCGCTGCTGCGGCCATCGAGGCACGAATTCGCGCTGACAAGCGGCCTGCAAGGGCATGTAGCAAGCGCGTACCATTTGTAGGCAGTCGCTTCGCCAAGATTGCTGCTCGTTTCGTTTCTACCGGAACAGTCGCAGCGGCTTGAGCAGGCAATTCTCCCGCTTGACTACCAGTGGAGCCAGCAGTCGAATGTTCAGGAAGTGGTTCAAGAGCGCCGAATCGACGGAAAGTACGTTCGATTTCTGTCAAGGCGCTGTCGCTCCAGCCTCCCTCGAGACAAAAATCCGCTCCATGAGATGAAAAATTACCGTCACTACTCCATGCCAAGCCCACGCTTGAAGTTCCTGATCCATTAGCCCAAGAGGAGCTCAAACTGTTGTGCACTGCTAGCACATCCCAAACTGGTTTTGGAACCACGTTCACGGCGGTGTCTACCGTGGTAGTATCCACTGAAATTGCTCCAGTTTGGGCATTCGTACAATAGGAGCCATCTTGCCTGTGCACTCCACCACTATTGCGACCATTTCTACCGTCACGCACTCGTTGCATTCCGCTCCTACGACTAGATGTGCCATCGTGACTTCTTTGCCGCCTACTTTTTCTACGTCCGTGCAAGCTGCTGCTACTTCGACACCCTTCGTCTATGCCGCCACCACTGCTACCAACAGCGCGCTTAATTGCAGCAGCTTTCCGTTCAGATCGATTCTCACCACTACTCGACCGTGGGTGCTTTTTGGATTTATTGCGACTTGGTGCGTTGATGTCGTTGCGCCCCAATGAATTTGATTGCATTTGTGGATGCGCAACATTTGTGACAGTCGATTCTACAAAGTCATCAAAGTCAGGATCGTCGTTATCTAATTGAGGTGAACTTAATCTTGCACGATGCTCGGTGGCTTCGGTACCAATTTCGTCTCTCATGCTGTCTTCAGAATCGGACTCATCATCCGATGCGATATAATCCTGAACGCCTATCTTACTACCAGTTTGATATCTGCTGCCGCTTGAGTATTCCGCATTCCTTTCGGGTAAAGGCGCAATTCTAGGCCTCTTTTGTTTTGGCTTACGATAACTCTGAGGTACACCTTCACCTTTACTTTCGGTTCGGTTTTGTTTTCGTGGAGATTGCCTGCTTGCAGCATTTGGAGCGAGGAGTTTGGCACGCTGGTCTCCTAATGGGGCATCGTCATCAATGCTGCTGTCTGAGTCTTCTCCCATCTTTTGTTGAGGGGGAGCACGTGAGAGCTTGCTGTTTGCCACAGTTGCCTTTTTGCGATGCTGTACCTGTGAGGTTAGATTTCTAGTAGTTGTGGGCCTTTGTTTACCGACTCTCTTGAGATCGCCCATTATTTCGGTAAGGCTGTTGTTGCTACTGGAATCGCTTTGATAGGCGTGCTGTCGTCGTAATGACTTTCGCACTGGCGAGTTAACTGGAGCGTAACCAGCGGATGAAGATAGGCTCCCTTCATCAGAACTGTAACTCAAATCAGTGTCTGTGTCGACACCCATGTCTGAGATGCGATTCCCGAGTGCCTTAAGTTTATTCTCTTCTTCCTGTATGCCGGCACCCAAGTTGTCGTTCTTCAGCCCGATAACGTCCTTGTTCTTAAGCGAAGTGCGGCTGATGGCAAAAGTGATTAGAATGATGAGACGCTGATAAATAATAAAAGTTAAAAATGACAAATTGATATCTACCGAAACATGTCGTCAACAAGATGAAGACCGTCCCGCCGTAGCACTTTAATTGCAAACAATTTTAAACTTTCGACCATTGCAGCCGCTTCTCGAAGCCCTTGACGCCGCGAATTTTCGTCAGTGTTATCGAATTGCTCAGAATCATCATTTGAAGCAGCCGCAAACTTATATCGAGAGATACCAATTGGTTTCGCGTGCTGATCGATCAATGATTTTGCAGCAGCAACTTGTTCTTTGAGGTACGGCAAGCCAATATTCTCAAGAAAAATATGCATCGATGCGATCTGCATCGGACACAAATAGTGAATTTTAATTAAGTGCAGTGATCAAATTATTCAATGAACTAAATTTTAACCTTCTCTGAGCGCTGTTCAGGAGTATTAAGACTGCGCCACCTACGAAGGCGCTTCTTCGCCCGGTTACTCATATCGTGCGTTGCGTTTGCATTTTCTTCACCCTCGGCAACCAGAAATCCTGAATTTTCATCGTTGCTGTCGGAATCACTCGCGTTGTGGTCTTCATCATCTGAATTGTACCTGTTGCCAAAAAGCACATAATATTCATATGAGATACAGAACACGTGTAGGTGCACAAATAATATTTCAACACAGCACCCGTCAAGAGCAAGCTCACGGAGCTTTGCCGACGAAAGAGATCCTGGAGAGCGGCTACTTGAACTTCCAGCTCGAGACGGCAACGAAGGAGATCCACGCAAATTTGAACTCGACGATTTCGAATTGAAACGGAGAAAATTTAATTCGTCATCGGTGTCCTCGTCGTCATCGCTGAATGCATGAGTACTTCGCTTTTGACGCAGGATATTCTCAACAAGCGAATCTGCATCGCTATCGTCAGACTTATCTTTTCTAGCGCCACTCGGAGGAGCAGGACCACTATCAAGCCCAGCGGGCAATCCTTTCGTTTTAGTTTGAGCTAGTTTCATTGGTGAATGTTTCTTGGAGCTTACGACACGGACATCCTTCGCATCTGCGGGAGTTTCGCCGGCAAGTATGCCCGCACCGCGAACGAGAGCGCTTCTGCGAGCTTTTTGCTTGTTTCGCTGCTTTCGAGCTTTCCGCAGGAGCTCGGTTTTGTCTCTAGAATTCTTTATCTCTGGCACTGCGGGCCACGTACTGGGGTCCTGGTCATGTTCACAGTCAAATTGAAAGGCGTCACAGTCTTCGCGCAAACACAATATCCAGCGCTCTGGGTCTTGTTCATGACCACATTCCCCTGCATAACACCCACAGCGAGGCTTCACACATAGTTTCCAAAACCAGGGTTCCTGGCTGTGCTGCGCACAATCGACAGCGTCACGTCTGCATTCTGGCTTTGCGCAAGGTATCCAGCTGGCTGGGTCCTGGTTGTGGTCGCAGTGAAGTACGAGGCTAGGGCAGTCTGGCCGCTTACATCTACCAAGTACGCCGCGTGGTTCCATTACAGCATTCGGGTCGTTCGATCGCACCCAGCGCGCTGGCACAGCTCTATCTTTGCCGCCCATGTAATATACCACATCTGCTCTGTCACCGCCAGCCGTATTACGATGTACAGCTGTAACTCGCCCATCACCTCCATGCTTGTTGATTCCAGGCCACGTACGAGGGGATACTGTCACCAATGACCCGACTTCAATCGACGCTTGAAGCGGCACTGGGCAGCCTTCGCATACTGCTTCTTTCCTTGTGCTAAAATAATCTCGAATACCACAATACGAGCAGTTTTTAAGCTCCTCTTCATCTTCATCTTCATCATCTTCGTCACACTCATCCGTGCTTGCTCCCTCAGCATTCAGGCCCTCAACTGGAGCCTCGGCGCCACTCTCCATCGCTTGATTTTCATCGATGCCATCATGATAGCCACCATCTACACTGTCTCGCGTATTAATCGTTACAGGTGGGGATTCGGGAGAATGGTCGAAGTTTTTAGCCTCAGGTTCGTTGGCTGAATCACTCGGAGACATAGGCATAGCTTCCTCGTTGAAGGAGGAGTCCGAAGGAACTGCTGACTTGACACCAGCACTATCAACTCGTAAGGAGCTATCGAAACCTAAGCTGTCGCACGATTCATTGAAGCGGTCATTTTTTCCGAGTGATTCCCGAGCTCCTTCGACAGGGTCGGCAACAGCGGAGATAGCCACGTGGCTCTCAGAATTTGGCATAAGGGCAACTTCGGCCGCGGCCGACGCATCTTCAGCCTGAGAGTTAATTTCGGCTGACTTAAGATTGTCGCTACTATGACTTAAATCAGTCTGAGCGGTTCCACTTGGGTCATGCAAGGTGTTTTCACTTGTGCCATCGTAGGATCCAACGCTGTCCCGTCGGCGCGCATCAAAGGCGCGCTCAAGCTCAACAGACTGGGCAAGCATTGACTGACCATGGGAGCAATCTTGTAGGAATGCTCCACAGTGGCAGCGGCCTAAGCGAGTGCGCCCTGACGGTCTCATGTTACTATTTGATGCCAAGCTCATTTGAAATTATTGAGGAAGGTGTTGTTGGACCATGCCGGCCGAAGGTGATCAATGAACCCCCCCCTGTAGACCGAAGTGCACCAATCAATACTAGACTAGTGCAATTTTTTTTTTTTCAATCAATCCGCATTCTCTATATTCTTCGAGCTTCCAGCTTCCAGCTTTTTGACCTTCCTTCTCTTGACTCGATCGACTCTCGACACTC
>Ga0307930_1003220_pt1 | contig 12097 bp, 9 predicted proteins | sample OrgLakmetageno46_FD_203161 | JGI IMG/M metagenome (GOLD analysis project Ga0307930, IMG submission 203161) | Saline water microbial communities from Organic Lake, Antarctica - #46 | ecosystem: Environmental > Aquatic > Non-marine Saline and Alkaline > Saline | place: Antarctica: Organic Lake... | reverse complement strand
CAAAGGCTATGGCACGCGCAGAAAAGGAAGCAACGGTGAGGGCATTGCTAGCTGCTGTTGAATCTGAGGCAGTAGCCAAGACGTGTACGGAGTGCAATGGGATGTACCAGAGAGAAGACATCTTTTTCCATCATTTTACGAACGGCCAATGCGGAAAAAAACAAGTACGTGCCAGGGCAGCGAAGACTTGGCAATCAGAATGGAAGCCTGCAGCAGAGGTAGTGACAGAACGGTGCGCAGCAAAACTATTGGCAGAGCGACATGCAGCTTCTGCTGGTCAGATCGATGTGCGGCATTATGAGTTTAAATCACTTGAGGATGGGCGTGCGATCGTGTTCTCAGACGACTCCAGCGCTGCGGTGGTGTCAGAGGTGAACCACGATAGGACATTACTTGCGACATGCGTTCTACCTGGTTACGTAGTTTCTGGCGTTCAAGTCACGGGCATTATTGTAACTGACGTGATGGGTGCGCAAGCGATCATGAACCTTGTTGAACTATCGTGCTAGAAGCGGCCAATCACCGTAACTTTTGTAAAGCCTCTTGCTCCTATGCCTATGCGCGGATTCGCTAGGAAAAGGTTCTGCAAGCCAACATACGTCAAAAGAACTGCCACTCAAGAGTCTTTCTTGAAATTACATTGTGACAATTGCGAGCAGGATCATTCTCAGCCCCGTTGAAGGGTTGTCTACGAAGCAATGCGTAAAAGATTTGGCGAGCTTACACTGGACCCAGACACACGAAGGCCGATCCTCATGAGCGAAACGGGAATTTTCATTTTGCTCAAAGCCCGTTATACCGCGAGAAAAGCAGCCGCCGTGGAAGTCGCAGTGGCTACAGGGATTGCAGCAGCAGATAGGGTTCAAGGACCAGCGGAGGGCAGCGATGGCGATGATAAGAGCGACGAAGGGCAGTGCAAGACTAACAGCGCCTGCACCCCAAAAGTACGGTTTTTACGGTTTTAGGGCCGAAAACTCGACTCTAGTAGCAAAATCGATGAAAAAAACGCACTGAAAACACCAACTAAGCCAACTGAAAGTGCTATTTATCCTTAATTTTGGTGCTCATGGTCTAAAAATGGCCCATGTGCATTTCAAGGGATAAGTAGGTGAATGGTATTGGACCTCGGTCAGTGTTAGCGCCATGTGTTAAATGTGTTAGTGGTGAGTGTCAGTGCGTCAACTCCAACTCCCAAAAAAAACCTTTCGGACTTTGAATTCTTTCTAACGGGGAAATGGGAAATGGGTGTGGTATTTATACTTGTGCCGCTAAAACACAACACGTTACTTCAAATACCTAGCTACAATACGAAAAAAAATATCCCTTTATCCCTTACGTCTTAAAATTGCCTCAATTGAAAGGGAGAATGATTATATTTGCTCACTCTTGAGCTAGAAAGGGGCACGTAACTAGGAAGTTAGAAGCGTCAAAAACAAATTACGACGAATCTGCTCACAGCAGTAAGGAAATTTGGAAATGACGAGTAAACGGTGCGGCATGCTAGACCAACGAGTTATTTATAAACCAAGAAAGCTTCAGCTCGACAATGCAGGAACCTCCACCAGAAGTATTAAACATTTTCGTCTCTTGTTTCGCGTGCGACAGGTGCACCGCCTTCGTCATCGATGGCTAAAGCAGAAAAGTCTTCCGACACGCTGCTTTCAACGAATTGGTGAGGTTCCACTCCGTCACGAAAAGCAGTACTTTCTGAGTCAGCTGCCCGAGGGTCGGGGACAGCAACCTCAGCATCAACAGCTCTTTCCGATGCCTGTCGATCTAATGTGCTACGGCCACGATTACGACCACGGCTACGTCTGCGAGCAGCTGTCAACAGCTGGAAATCGCCTTTCCCCCTTCCTTTCCCTTTTCCTAAACCTTGTTGATTGCGGCCAGAGCCATATCCTGCGGGAGCCATCTTACCCCCTTTCGGCTTTTCTTTTTTCAATTGCACCTTGAGCCGCTTGTTTCCCATTTGCACGCCATTCATTCGAAATATGGCATTTCCCGCGCTTACTGGATGATTGAAGCTGACAAAACCGAACCCACGCGACCGGCCTGTGCTGTTGTCTATCATAATCTTTGCCGAAATCACAGTTCCGAAAGGAACAAATGAGTAGTAAAGCTCAATATTTGAAAGCTCCTGACGCAAAACAATATCATAAAGATGAGAATTGGTGACAGTGAACAAAAGAATTGCTTGTCAGGTAGAGCAGTGAGAGTGATGTATCGACTATGGGATTTTTTATAGGTTCGATGGGATTTTAGATGATGCTAGAATTGAAGGAAGGAAGCGTGTTTTACATTTGGTAAGTGGAAGACGAATAAGTTGCACCCCACAGGACCATGCTCATCTGGAGTCAGCTGAATCGGTGGTCCTGGATCAAAAAGAATTATGCTTTGATTAATCCTACTTTCTGGCGCGTGCACTTTCTGCTGCCAGGGCATGTGCAAGCCACTGTGAGTAGATTCAAGGTCAGTGTAACGGGGAATAGGTTGTCCCGGTAAAAATTGCAGCATCATCGGAGGAGAGTTGTGCAAGACTGGTAGACCAACAGGGTAAGCGTATAGGTTTGCCGCCGATGAATGAAAAGATCCCTGATTAAAGACCATTGGGTACTGCTGCGGGAGAAGCGGCGGATAGGTAGTTCTGCTTGTGTCCACGGGCGGGGGTGTTACCGTGGAATCCGGCGATGAATACCCATCGCCAGCGCCAGCGCCACCGCCTCCTCCGATGCTATTGAGGTATTGCTGCGTGTAATCCGGTTGACGAGAGATATGTTCTTTCGAGTGACCCTTCGGTCGATGCTCATGAAATTGTTGATATGATGGCTTACGTTGTGCCGTCGAATCTTCTACTGCACCGATCTCGCGACTGTCATGCGTCGAAGACAATTCGGTATTGTCGGTTTTACGATATAGATGTGAGCTGGCAATATCGTGGCTCCCTGGTGAACTGCGTCCATGATCATCAGCCATGACGGTTGAAGATTCAACACGAACGGTGACGCCATTTGCCTCACTCATCTTTTTCGCAGAAGGAAAAGCTCAATAACATCATCAATCATGATGGGACAGAATCATCACGTCATTATGTCATCCTTCTGACGTCTGGAATTTCTCCCCGAAATGATATCACAGCGAATCTGTCGCCCCTGAGGTGGGAAATGCCGAAATCCGAACGAAATCCGTTATTCTTGTGGAATGCCCGATTTGGATACTTGGCCATCAAATTTTTTAAGCAACTGCCGTCGCCGTCGATACCTACTAGAATTCGTACCTTAGGGCCGGAATAAGACGATCAATTTAAAGAAACCGAAGCAAGGCACCTTAAGTGAGGAAGATTTAAAAAAACCCGCATCCAAGATTAGCTTCTTAAGTGTGGGCATGTGCGCCTGATTAGCTTCTAAGGTTTAGTTCGCGCTGCTTGGCTTTTCATCTCTACCTGTTAGCCTTCTAATTCCGGTCCTTCGGGGCCTGTCTCAAAATAAGCCCCTCGCGGCCTGTCTCAGGGTAAGTACTCAAAGCACAAAGCAACGCAGGACAGTCGCTAGGACAGGTTCTATCCACTTTATAAAAGCTGCTTCGCCTTGTATTTCTTCATGTTGATGTTCCCATTCTGAATAACAGACCTCCTCCCTCTCTCTTCTCTCTCTATTCGCCCCTTCACCATTCGGGGCCCGCCCTGCTGGTGGCTGGTGTTGTTTTTGATTCTTATATATAACTTATTTCCAGAGATGCGTTACAGATCGTTTATTTTCCAAAAATTGGCGAATGCCGGGAGGGGCTGGGCGGCGGACCAGCACCTCCTTCGAAGCTATCAACGCTTCGAGTGCAACCGGGATCTCAAACTTAGTGAAGTAAGGTGTTTAGAGCATCGCCGGTCGTTTACGACCCGTCATGCAATTTTCACCTCTTCATCACGTTAGAGGCGTCAATTCTTGACGCTGCATCCACCGCACGGGCTTGTAGCCGCGTAGCCTTGAAGTGTAACGCGGCATGCCTTTCCGCTAACACGTTTAAATTAACTCCGTACATGAGTCTTTGTCTGCGAGTGGTTGTCCAGGATGATTTCGAGGAGAGTACGGACAGCAAACTCCGACGGAACTCTGACACCGGAGCTCATGGCTGTGAATCCAGAATCGCATTGTAGGACTTCAAAAGTGGCGACAATATTCCACGGTCCGTCTGTGAGACACTGTTACGCACGGTGGGCATCAGGGGAGGGAACAGATTCCTAGGAACTTCGGGCCACCGACAGATTATGCACCCCTCCGTTATGAATTTGCAGCACCGCTTGGTACATAAACTTTCCGTGGGACTCTCGTTTGATCAAAGGCAGGCACAATGGAGGATTGATTTATTTTGGCGGCAGCTACAAGCATTATCAGCACTATCTTACCGATCACTAGCGCGGAACCTGCACTCTTCGGGGTATACGCAGCCGACTTGCTCTTAAGGTGGAGGGCCTTGCGAGGGTTTCGAAAAACGCTGGGGGACGACCACGACTAGCGTCCGTGGCGTTTGATGGAAGATATATGGGTATAGCTCTATGATAGGGAGGGACCGATAGGCCACAAGCGGGCCACTTGCATGTTGCTGTTTGTATTTTTGAGGGAGGGGCTTTTCTATATTTACTGCCGCTCTGCGGACGAGGAAGGAGTTCCTGTCCCGTCAAAGCCTCCTATGGCCCAGGGGCAGAACAATAGGCGCCTTGCGCGATGAAAGGCACACTTTGACCTCTGCCGAGTGAACCTCGTGTTCCGCATGTCACGAGCTTCCTTGCTCGCGCGCCTTCCTCTTTATTGTTCTGCGAAGTGCGCAACACCCGCAAATTCCTCACTTTTGCAAATATTCTGAGGAATATGGCCAATGCCCCTCTCCCTCCTGAATCATTCCGACGCGCATTCCCACTTCTGCCCGAAGCATTGGCTTCTGTACCACTGTACCATTTGGGTTTGTATTAGGTCGAGTTCGAGTTCGTGTATCCATTCAAGGCGGTGCTTAACGGAGCAGCAAATAGAAATAGCCCAGAGACTTTCCTCGGGGCGCCGGGACGTGACACACGACCGAACACTCAGTCCAGCCGACTTATATTCGGAGGAAAGGCGCCAGTTGGAGAATTAATTGGCCTTCTTGCGTGACCAAATTTGCTAGCGCATATGCAGCTCAAGTGTATTCTCTATATACCTCTGTGGCTGCTGTGTACTTGCCTTTCTTTGTTTTTGGGAGAGCACTAAATAGACTGGACTAGACAAGAAACACCTCCGTTTTTCACCCATTCTCGGTCTTGAAGTGCGAATTGCTTGTGTGGTTCGAAACTCGAAACGCGAGATCATCCGGAATTAACGTGCCTTCCGTTATTGCGGTCCGAAAATCAGGATACGGTCCGAAATACATGGCCCATATACGTTTTAACGGTCTGTAATTCGCACCCAAGCTCTCAGTTTCAGGACCATTTTCCGAGCTCCGTTTTCGTGAGAATGCACTGTTTGGTAGCCAGGGCTTTGGAATGGTTGTTGCAGCCCGACTCGAGGGGCTCAACGTCCGTCGCTGCATTGCGCCATGCTTGCCGACCCTCACTCCCACAGCTGCTTTTCTCAAACAGCCGGCCTCGATTGGCGGCGCGGTGGTGAGACGCCTGGCACGCCATGCGCGGGAAGCCCGACCGCGAATAAATGCACGCAGTGGCCTAAACCGACGATAGACGAAGAAGGAAGGAGGGGAGAAACAACAGCGCACGGATTGGAGGAAGAGCTCAGCAAACAGGACGTTTTGGGGATATATTCTAATTTGAATCTATTGAGGGGGAGACAACAGTAAAGAAAAAAGGATATTGCGAAGAGAGTTCTTCCCTTCTCAACCCACATCATACCTCTGAAAGCAAGAACCAGTCCGCCCAATTGCGCTGAGAGACCGACGACTTCCCAGCGGTGCCCTTGTTGCTGATGTGGCCTACGGTCCCGACGCCTTCGTTGCTGGCAAACGCGCAACGGCGCTCCTTGCATACCTGGTTGGGTTGGTGGTACGAAGTTTAGGCAAGTGAAAAATACAAGGTGCACGTATACGCTGCTCCTGTTCTTTCTCCTTTCATTCTTCAATTATCCTCCTCTACCACCCTTATTCCAACTCCCCCTTTCTTTTGTCTCCATGTCCATTCAGGAGGGTCTATATATGCATGGGTTTAGACATATGTACCGCAGAAGACTTCAGTTCTTCTGCAATGCGAGGCAAGAGCGAGGGAGTGTCGGTGGCCAGCACAAAGAGCACCACGCTAGAACCAGCGCCACCGTTGCCCCGGATTGCAAACTGCCGCGCTATTTGCTCTGCGCAATACAGGCCCTGTATTTGTATGTGTATATGGTTTCAATTTGCAGGACAAGGACGAACAGCACATGTTCGAATGCAATGAGCGTAACGAAGGGACGAGTGAGAGGAACGAAAAAATGAAAGAAAAAGATAAGTCTAATCAAAACTTCATGAGAAAAGCGACTGCGACCATCAAGCTAAGCTTGTCACTGCCTCACTTGAACAAATTTCACCATTCTTCCATTCTTGCAACCTCGCTTTCTTATTTTTCTAGTTCTATTCATGGCTAAGGTACGCACCCAATTTACGTCATGGTCGGTGCTGATTTGCTCCTGGAGCCTCAAGTGCAGACCCACGACAGGCGTGGATTTGGTGCTCGGAGGCGGCCCCAACGGCCGCATCGTCGTCGTCGACAGCCTCCGCGCTCGTGCCTTCTTCTTCCTATCTGCTCTGTCATTGTTCGCTGACTCTAGCTGTTGCTTCGGGAGCGCTGGCCCCGCCAGTTGCCCTTTGGCAGCGTCCAATGCAGCTCGACCCAGGAAACGCCGCAAACCTGCTCGTTGCTGCGGGGAGGGCTCCAAGAGGGACCGCACCTTTCGAGAGAAAGGGTAATTAGAATGAAAACGAGATCCAAAGATGTGAACTACTCCAAACGAACGCGAGGCAAAAAGAAAAGCATACTCGGGATGGCACGCTCATTATTCGAGCTGGAAAAATTACATGACAAACAGACAGCGAAGCAAAGTACATCTTATACTCGCGCACCAAGCAGTAAGCTTCGTCGCCGCGCGACTTCTGCAACGCTGCCATCAAGCGGTCCGCTGCTTCCACTACAGGGGCACAGGTTTTGGGGTCGGCGCGCGCGGAGCCGTCCAAGTTGTAGCGCGCAGGCTTCGTGCCGAGGAACGGCTTGATGCCCCCGACCCGCACCCCCACCGAGGGGGAACACGGCAGCAGGCCTTCGGGCCGCGCGAAGCTTTGCCCCACTTCTACCTCGTCCCGCCCGTCCACTGCACCAGCACCGTGCCCGCTGTTGTGGCCGTGGTGGCTCGACCCGTGCCCTCCACCCTTGCTGCCAGTGGGTATTTGGCGTTCTGTGGGGAAACTGTCGCTGTCGATGCCCGTGGTGAGCCCAGCTAAACGCCGCTGTCTGCGGTGTAGATGCTGCTGAAAGCGGCGCTCATCATGTGCTGAGATAGATGGTGAAGACGGCGCCATCGACTCAAAGTGACTAGTGGCACTCAACCGTAGGCGCCTGCGGTGGCGCGTGATGCTGCCCCCACCGCTGGTTCCGTCAGCGCTGCTATTACGACCGACCGCGGAATCGAGATGCAACAGACCCCCATCAGTTTCGTCTCGACTAGAACGAAGACTACGGCTACTGCTTCCGCTACCCGAACGCAGAGCTCGGCCACCGTGTTTTGGAGCGCTGTGGCTGTGCGCTTTGAAGCCTTCAGTACCGTGTTTGTCCGTTGGCGACGGCGGTGCTATGCCGTGCACTTTGCTACCGTTGAAGAAGACCACGCCGCGCACAGCCCTAGCTGGCAGTATAGAAGCATCGTCCGCCCAAAGCCAAGAGCTGCGGCTGCGGCTATGGTCCATCACCAGCGGTCGCTGCGTCAGGAGAGCAGCTGCCCAACAGCGCATCACGCCCTTAATTTGGTCGCCGAGCCCCTGGTGCTGCGCCAACAGGCACCGCACTGGTGCGCGGCCTTGCTGAGCTGCCGTAGGCACATAGTCAGCGGCCAGCAACTGCTGGAAAGGTTCGCACAGTTCCACGTAGCCGTGGCTCGCTGCGTCAGGGTCCCAAGAAGACGTCCACGCCTGCTCTGCTTCCGCATCTTCGGCCGTGGTATGGCTCAGGTAGTCCCAATTGGCGTTAGCAGCACCGGCTTTCTCTGCTGCAGCGTGGTCGTTGAAGAAATCGTAGTTGCTTTGGCCGGCGACGGACTTGAGCAGTGATTTTTCTTCGAGGACATGGGCTGTAGGCGGCAGCCTGGTGGTGTCGTCTTTGTGTTGTCCACCCGACCCGCACACGGTCTTCTTCAGGCGATTGTCGTAATGACAAAAGTGATTATCATTTTTGGCCTTGGATGTTGATGTTGAACCTAATGGTACGACTAGGTGAGCAAAGACCCATAACTGCACAACAATGCAAACGCCCATGGTCGAGCGTCGAGCCCCATCCAAATATCCAAATCCAAGAATCCAAAAGCACTAATGTGGTACTGTACAAACAACGTCGAAAGTCGCGACAATTGTTTCTCCCCATAGCCATGGCTCTTATCAAGGTTACCCTTGCTCTTACGGTGGTCAGGTCATCGGCTTTCAGCTCATCGGTCTCACCGTAGTGATTGTTGGTTGAGGATGCCCACCATGCGAATGCCCTGTTGTCATCCAGCTCAGTAGTACTGTTAGTTTACTCTAATTGGATGAACGCTACTCTGGAGAATTCCTTAGTTTTCTGAAGAGACGAGGAACTGTCATCTTGAGTGGGATGCACAATCTCTGAATGGTGGCACAGAAATTTTACACCATGAGGTCATTGATCGCGCTCGTGTTTGTGGCTTTGTCCGGAATCAAGTGGATGCCCGATAACTCAATTGACAAAGATGTGAACACTGCTTTTGAACCTAGTGCACTTAGCTTGGTTCCTATGGCTTGGGCGCAATACTTGCGAACAACGACGAATGGCAATAGCTCGCTCCCTCAAACAGGCCGCCAACTCGGAGCTCAGCCGTGGTGGAAGACGCACCAAAAACAGGCTAGTGGTAACAGTCATACGGGCGGTGTCTCTAACAAGTACGGTGACGAGATCGTTGCCAAGAGTACCGCTAGCGCGACTAAAAATAAAACGCCTTCGAAGCTAGTGTCACCTGGGACGTTACCAGGAGATGCCTCGTCCTCGCCAAATGCTGCTGAAGCCTCCTCTAGCTATGCAGCCAAGGGAGACAAAACCTACGCGAATGGCGGCGATGGCTTTTTCAAGGGGAATTCCGGCGTGGCGCACGGGTCTGCAGCGTGGGACTTTCTGAACGACCACCATAACGCCTTGCGGTGGCCCTCGAGCTGGCGGCGGCAACAGAATGGGAGTGATGCTTTGGCTCATTTATGCGGGCCTTTTCAGAACTGGCTGCAGCACTCGTACATTCCGCGAGCTCGGCAAAGAGCGCCAATAGTGTGTAGCATGGTGCCGCACCAAGGATTGGGAGATCAATTTAAAGGCGTGACACGCTGCTGGGCGGCAGCTCTAATCACACAAAGGCCGCTCTACTTCGACCACGGCAAGTCAAGGTGAATTATGTTGGAATCTTAATAAGAATGTCTTCGGAAGATTCAAAGTGCGTAATCGTACTGTACTAGTAGTTTCTAAAAGTCCTTGATATGCATTTGTGCATATTGCTATCTCCATCTTAAATTTACGTATATCTTTGGAGTTTTGAAGTGAACATAATTCCATCATTGAACCCTTCAGGTCTTCATGGGTGTGGAAAGACGAGACTATGGTAAAGCCACCACCATTGGTGAATGGTTTGATTAGATACAACCCAAAAATAGACTTGGCGAAATGGGTAGCAAATGGCATTAGCATTGAGCAAGATTTTAAACCTTCTAAAGGTGGAGGCCTCTTACCGTGCGATGGTTCCATTGCTGCGCTCGTGGGCGGCCTTCGGCCTTACCATGGTCTTGCACCAGTGCTTAACAATGCGAAGCGCGCAGCTTCTTCGTCTTCTTCTTCAAAGAAAGGCTATGCGGCCACCGAATGCAATGCTTTGATCACGGCCGCAGAAGAAATGATGACAGCCCTGAGCCGCAGTGTAGCAGACGAGTCGTTTTGCGTGGTGCGAAGTTTAGTGGAGCCCCAGGCGTTGGTCCGTGATACAGTAGAAGTCATGCTGGGTAGAAGTCTTGGGAACAGTAACAACATAAAAGGGAGCAACAGCCACATCAATGCTCCAAGCAGTATCAGTAGCAACGTTACCAGTGTCAGTAGCAGTCTTGGAAGAAGGCATAGCGTGCGGTTGAGGAGACAGCTCAGCAATGCTGATAAAGGTAGTAACACTGGATCCATGGCTCTTATTTCTACTCTTCCTCCATTGGTGGGACTTCATTTACGGCTACAGGAAAACATTGCCCTGCAGCATGATGTTGACTGGGAAGTAGAATGTGTCGCCAGAATAGCTTCGCAGCTCGTCGACCGTTACGCGACCCGCAGTACGGGATCCTCAAGTAAAGCTGCTGCCGTGGTGTTCGCTGTGGCAACGGACTCGCCCAGTAAACTGGCCGACATAGTGGCCCGAGTTCGACGCACTTCTGCGGTGTGCCAAAAGGGAGGCCAGAACGCTTGCCGTTTTGTGTCTATGGCTGATGTTGGCACCATGGGCCACATATCAAATAAAGAAACGCAGGGCGCCACTTCTGTGGTAAGATACGAGTCAAAATAAATGAATGTAGTATAAAGCATAGAATGAATCAAAAGTCTGCCCAAACGATTACTCATCCTCATTATTTTCTCTCATCGATGTTTTAAATCATCAGACTCAGCGCATGTGGGGCGACTGGTTCCTCCTCTCCGAAGCGCACTCCTGCGTTTACTCACGCTCGGGCTTTCCTCGCTTTGCGTGCCTCGCGGCAGCACCCCGCGCCAAGACTCGTGGCCCCGTGTTTGAGAAGGACATTTGCGGGACTCACCGAGGTAGGAGAAAGTGATTGGTTTTTACTTGCGATAACTCTCTCGTTTTTTTTTTGCGTAGAGCCATAGTTTACTACAATAGTAATGTTTCTGTGTGCCAAAAAGTAGCACTTGCAGCATTTTTTAAAATTCATCGTTGTAAAGCTGTACTGTTTTTGTTCTTTCTCTGAGTCTCATCCCTCTCCTTCACGACGGTATTCATCTCCATGTGCCCATGTCCAGAGGGTCCCTTGAACCCATTGCCACTTCCTGCTGGCTGCAACGAGGATGCAACAGCATTAGCCCATCGCCAGTGCGTTCTTCCTACTGCAGGGGCTTCCTTCCATGGCAGCAGTGGTAGTGGTGGTGGCAATGGAAAGTGGAAAGCGAAGCAAAAGCAGAAAAAAACTACGTCTTCGAGCGAAAAAAAAGTTCTCGAGGTCTCCTCCGCACATTCAAACAATTCGCCTCCACCATTGCTGCCCTCGCTACAGCTCGAAGGTAGCTCGGAAGGAAATGGTTTACTAGCTAAAATGGTTCTACCGAAGTGATTGGCGTTATAAAAAGTTCCGGGTCGGGCAGTTCATCAGCAGGAACCATATTTATCTAAGCCGCAGGAAGTTTCCCTCCGTACTTCATTGGTAACCAAAAGACAATGACTTCCGGTCTTCTAAGTTTTACATGAATTCGAATAAGAAGCGTGCAGAGCCCCAGGAAGGCATCTCCGCAACCAGGGCTGCGATTCTCGTTTCCGCAGAATTCCGGCGTGGGGGCTAAAAATTGCGCCTGATTAGCTTCTAAGTTCTTAGAATTAAAAGGTTTAGTTCGCGCTGCTTTGCTTTTCATCTCTACCTGTGGGCCTTCTAATTCCGGCCCTTCGGGGCCTGACTAAAAAAACTCACTTAACAAGTTAACGTGGTACGTGGCACTTTGCGCGGCATTTCCACATTCCACTCCACGGCACGGCACCAGGGTTGCGATTCCCGTTTCCGCGGAATCCCCGCGCGATGGCTAAAAATTTCACTTCACGCAGAATTTCCGCGGGTTTTCCGTGCCGTGGTCATAAAGACGCAGCTAACTTCCTGTCGCGGAAATCACGTCTGATTGGCAAAACCCCCC